>Ga0187894_10001116_pt1 | contig 35651 bp, 34 predicted proteins | sample GBC1701081metaG_FD_136650 | JGI IMG/M metagenome (GOLD analysis project Ga0187894, IMG submission 136650) | White microbial mat communities from a lava cave in the Kipuka Kanohina Cave System on the Island of Hawaii, USA - GBC170108-1 metaG ...
GCCGGGATGCCGCCGCCGCCGCCCTTGTTCTCGACCACGATCTGCTGCTTCCACAGCGTCGACAGCCGCTCGGCCATCAACCGCCCGAACGTGTCCGCCGCCTGGCCGGGTGGGAACGGGACGACGAGCTTGACGGGACGCTCGGGGTAGCTGCCCTGGGCCCGCGCGATCGGCGACAACAGCGCCGCAGCGGCCGCACCGGTCAACGCGGCGCGGCGACGAACGATTGACGAGGTCATGGATCTCCTCCCGGTTCGCGCAGAGTCTGCGCACATCTGCGGATGGCTTCAACCCCCAACCGCCGGCGCGGCTACAGGGACGCCCTGAGGAATGCCAGCACGTCCTCGGCGGCCCGACGCTTCGCCTCCGGGTGGACACCGACGGTGCCGCCCAGCGTCCGGCAGGTTGAGAAGAACGCACGGGTGCTGGTTGGGTCCGGCATCCGTCGGTTGGTCGCCGGGTCGATCAGCGCGGTGTCGTCATCGATCCACGCGAAGCAGCCGCCGTAGTTCTCAGCGCGCGACAGCCGCCGCGTCGGGCCCTCACTGCCGTCGAAGCCGTGACCGGCGCCGGGGTAGACCACGGTGCGCGCCTTGCCTCCGGCCGCGACGATCCGCGCCGCATAGTCGACGCACGGCTGGGCCCGGGTGTAGTCGTCGGCTTCGCCCAGCAGCATCAGGATCGGCGCGCCGGTCGTGGCGATGGCGCGGAACTGCAGGCCGCACCACGGATAGGCCGTGACGTGGACCTGGAAGCGCAGTCCGGGCGCCACGCCGAAGCGCCGGCGGTAAGGCTCGAAAGCGGTTCCCAGCGCGGCCGTGGCGCCCTTCGAGAAGCCCATCACGCCGATGCGCGCCGGGTCGATCGCAGGGTGCGCCGCCAACACCTGCAGGGCGCCAAGAGCGTCGCCAATCATCGTGCTCGTCGCCACCTGGCGCTGGTCGGACGTCGTGCTGGAGACGCCGCGGGCCGTGAAGCTGTCGAGCACGAACGTAGGGATGCCGGCCTGCCCGAGGAGCTCGGCATAGCGTCCCTCGCGCCCGGCGCGCGTGCCGGCGCTGCCATGCAGGATCACCATGACCGGCGCCCTGCCGTTGCTTGCATCGGGCAGAGACAGCACGCCGGAGATCTCCGTCCGGTCCTGTGCCAAGCTCACGACACGCAGCGGTTCGAGGTCACGGGCGGAAGTCGCGTCGCACCACGCCAGCGCGACCATCAGGGCACACAGCGTCCTCGTGGCGACCGACATTGCCCGGCACATGTCGATCCCTACGCAGCCAACAGACGGACCATCCCCGATTCGAGCGGATGGCGGCACGCGGCGGGTCACAGGCCGAGCAGCTGCTTCGCCAGCCGAAGGTGCGGCCTGTCGAGCATCTTGCCGTCCATCTGGGCGACACCCCTCTTGCCTGCGGCAAAGGCCGCGACGACCTTGCGGGCCCACTCCAGCTCGGCCGCCGAGGGCTCGAAGACGCGGTTGATGATCTCGACCTGGTCGGGGTGGATCGCGCACTTGGCGCGGAAGCCCATGCGCTTGGCGGTGACGCACTCGGCCTCGAACCCCGCCAGATCGCGGAAGTCGGGATAGACCGTGTCCAGCGGTATCACGCCGGAGGCGGTCGCGCGCAGCAGGCAGACCACCCGGGCGTAGCGGAACGTGTCGTCCAGCGTGCCGTCCGGGGCGGTCTTGGCGACGGCGCCGATATCGGCCGACAAGTCCTCACTGCCCCAGGTCAGCGCCTTCAGTCGCGGATGGAGAATTCGGCTCGCGGACGACCGCAGCACATGGTCTGCGGTCTCGGTAATCAACGCCAGAATGCAGGTGCGCCCATACTCGATGCCTTCGCGCTCCTCCATGACGTCGAGCATGTCGGAGAGGCGGTCGACATCCTCCTGCCCGTTGCACTTGGGCAGCAGTATCGCGTCGGGTTTCGCCTGCATCACGGCGGCGACGTCGGTTGGTGCAAGGCCGGTGCCAAAGCCGTTGATTCGCACGACCCTGAAGTGACCACCGGGGCCGCAGGCCTCGATGTGGTCGCGAACGGTGGCGCGCGCCGCCGCCTTCCGGTCGGGGCCGACCGCATCCTCAAGGTCGTAGATCAGCGCGTGTGCCGGCGACTCCGTCGAGCGGTCGAGCTTGCGCTGGTCATCGCCAGGCACGAACAGGTAGGAGCGGATATACATCGGTGCGGTTCCGTCGTCACGTGAGCGTACGGGCCTGATCATATCGAAGACGATGGCGCAACGGCACGCGCCGCGTAAGGCGGCAGCGTCGGCCAACCACGCGCCGGCATGGCCGAAGCCTGGCACTCGCTCAGGCGGTCAGCGGATAGTGGCAGGCCACCTGGTGGCCCGGCGTGATCTCCGTCGGTTGCGGTACCTCGCTGGCGCAGCGCGCTGCGGCCCGCGGGCAGCGCGTGCGGAAGCGGCAGCCGCTGGGCGGATCCATCGGCGACGGCAGGTCGGCGGCGGTGAGCTGCACCTTCTTGACGGGCTGCGTCGGGTCGGGCACCGGAATGGCGCTCAGCAGCGCTGCCGTGTAGGGGTGCGCCGGGGCCCGGTACAGCGCCTCCGACGGCGCCAGCTCGCACATCCGGCCGAGGTACATCACCGCGACCCGGTCGGAGACGTTCTTCACCACCGCCAGATCATGCGAGATGAACAGCATGGTGAGCCCCATGCGCGCTTTCATTTCGCGCAGCAGGTTGAGGATCTGCGCCTGCACCGAGACGTCGAGCGACGACACCGGCTCGTCGCAGATCAGCAGCGCCGGCTCCAGGATCACCGCCCGGGCGATCGAGATGCGCTGGCATTGTCCGCCGGAGAATTCGTGCGGCCGGCGGTCAAGCGCCAGCCGCGGGTCGAGGCCGACCGCCTCCAGCATCGCCGCAACCCGCGGGCCGATCTCCGCCTCCGGCAAGCCGCGATTCACCCGCAGCGGCGCGCCGACGATGTCGGCGACCTTGCGCCGTGGATTCAGCGAGGCGATCGGGTCCTGGAAGATCATCTGCAGGTGCGGTCGCATCCGGCGCAGGGCTGTGCCCGATTGCGCCGCGAGGTCGATGCCCCGGAACCAGACCTGGCCGCCGGTCGGCGGCGGCAGCTGCATCAGCGCGCGCGCCGCCGACGACTTGCCGCAGCCGGACTCGCCGACCAGCCCCAGCGTCTCGCCCTGGCGGATGTCGAAGCTGATGCCCGAGACCGCGTGCACGGTGCGCCCGTCCGGCACCCGGAACTCGACGCAAAGCTCGCGCACGCTCAGCAGCGGCGCGTTCACGACGCAACCTCCAGCGGGTGCCAGCAGGCGAAGGCATGGCGGTCGCCGGTCAGCGCCGGCGCCAGCTGGCGGCAGTCGGCGGCGGCGTAGCGGCAGCGCGGCGCGAAGCGGCAGCCGGGCGGCGGGTCGATCAGCTCCGGCGGCCGCCCGGCGATGGTCTGCAGCGGCGTGTGCGGCGGATCGGCCAGGCGCGGGATGGAGCGCAGCAGCGCCTCGGTGTAGGGCATCCGGGTGCGCGCGAACAAGGTCGTCGTGGCGGCACGCTCGACGATGCGGCCAGCATACATCACCGCCACCTCGTCGGTGTGGCCGGCGACCACGCCCAGGTCATGGGTGATCAGGATCAGCGCCATGCGGCGCTCGCGCTGCTGGCGCTTCAGGAGGTCGAGGATCTCGGCCTGCACCGTCACGTCCAGCGCCGTGGTCGGCTCGTCGGCGATCAGCAGTGCCGGCTCGCAGCTGATGGCGATGGCGATGGCGACACGCTGGCGCATGCCGCCGGAGAGCTGGTGCGGGTAGTGGTCGACGCGCCGGGCCGGCTCGGGGATGCCGACCGCGGTGAACAACTCGACGGCACGGTCACGCGCGGCGCGCTTGCCCAGTCCCATATGGTAGGTCAGCGTCTCGACGATTTGCGCGCCGCAGGTCATCACCGGGTTCAGCGATGTCATCGGATCCTGGAAGATGATCGCCATGTGGCGGCCGCGCACCCCGCGCAGCTCGCGCTCGGACATCTGGCGCAGGTCGCGGCCGTCGAAGCGCACGCGGCTTGCCGACGGAACCTCGGCGTTGGACGGCAGCAGGCCCATGATAGTGCGCGACAGCACCGACTTGCCGCAGCCGCTCTCGCCGACGATGCCCAGGGTCTGGCCGCGGTCGAGCGTAAAGGAGACGCCGTCGACCGCGCGCACCCGGCCGCGTGGCGTGCGGAAGTGCGTCTCCAGGTCCTCGACCGCGAGCAGCGGCATGGGGCTCATAGCCGGCTCTCGCGCGGATCGATCAGGCCGCGCAGGCGATCGCCGATCAGGTTGAAGGACAGCACCGTCAGGCACATCGCCGCGGCGGGGATCAGGGTGACGTGCGGCGCCTGATCGAGCAGCTCGCGGCCCTCCTCGATCATCGCGCCCCAACTGGGCGTCGGCGGCGGCACCGACAGGCCGAGGAAGCTCAGCGTGCCCTCGGCGACAATCAGCACCGCGACCAGCAGCATGGCGAAGACCAGAAGCGGCATCAGCACGTTGGGCACGATCTCGCGCACCAGGATATACAAGTCGGAGGCACCCATCGCCTTGGCGGCGAGCACGAACTCGCGGCGCGCCAGGCTCAGCGTGTTGGCACGGGCGACGCGGGCCGAGGCCGGGACTGAAAGGAAACCCAGCGCGAAGATCAGGTTCGGCAGCGACGGGCCGAGGTAGAAGGCGATCGCCAGCAGCAGCGCCAGCGCCGGGAAGGCCAGGATGACGTCCATCGACGCCACCACGATGCTCTCGACCCGGCCGCGATAGTAGCCGGCGAGCACGCCCAGCGCGCCGCCGACCAGCAGGCCGATCAACGGCGACAGCAATCCGATCAGCAGCGATACCCGGGCGCCATGGACCAGCCGGGACAGGATGTCGCGACCGACATTGTCGGTGCCGAGCAGGTAGCGGAACTCGCTGAGCTCGGTCTGGCCGGCGAGCTCGATCTCGCCGATCGTGCCGGGCAGCGCCGCGCGCTTGAGGAAGTCGATGGTCTCGGGCGCCGGCAGCGGCCAGAGGTCGGCCGTCAGTGCACCGAACACCACCAGGCCGATCCAGGCGACCGGCAGCCAGAAGCCGAGGCCCAGGCGGCGGCGCCGGCGGCGGACGGCCAGCCCCTCGGCCTCGCCGGCCACGGCGACGTTTTCGATCGCGGTCTCAACCATCGCGGCCACCCACCCGGATGCGCGGGTCGAGGAAGCTGTAGGTCAGGTCGACCAGGAAGTTGATCACCACGTAGGCGACGGCGATGAACAGGATACACCCCTGCACCACCACGTAGTCGCGGCTGAAGATGCCGGTCAGCAGCAGCCGGCCGATGCCGGGCAGCGCGAAGATCGACTCGATGATCAGCGTGCCGCCGATCAAGGTGCCGATCTGCAGGCCGAGAATAGTGATCAGGCTGAACGACGATGGCCTGAGCGCGTGGCGCAGCAGGATACGCCAGGCCGGCAGGCCCTTGGCCCGCGCCATGGCGATGAAATCCTCCTGCAGCGTCACGATCATGTCGTTGCGCAACAGCCTCATCAGCGCCACCCACTCGATGAGCGCGATCGACAGCGCAGGCAGGGCGAAGGTCCGCAGGTTGGCCCACAGCCCCTCGGAAAGCGGCACGTAGCCCGTGGCTGGCAGCCAGCCCAGGCGCAGCGAGACCGTGAAGATCAACACCAGCGCCATGACGAACGGCGGCACCGAGATCATGGCGAAACCGACCAGGGTGACCACCCGGTCGACCCAGCGGTTCTGCCGGTAGGCACACAGCACCCCCAGCGGCACCGCCAGCGCCACGGCGATCACCTGCGCCAGCAGCATCAGCTCGATGGTCACCGGCAGCCGGCTGAGGATCGCCTCGCCGACGGGTTCCGACGTGCGCAGGGAAACACCAAGGTCACCCTGCGCCAGCGCCGCCAGCCACTCGCCGTAGCGCACCAGCATGGGACGGTTCAGACCGAGTTGCTCGCGGACCGCCTCGACCTCGGTCGGGGTCGCCGTCGGTCCGACGACCAGATACGCGATGTCGCCAGGCAGCAACGCCACCAGCAGGAAGGTCAATGTCGTCACTGCCGCGACGACAAGGACCAACCTGAGCAGCTTGCGCCCCAGATACCGCATGCGCGGGATCGGCTCCGGCCGGCCGAAGCGGCTACTCGAAGAAGGTAAAGCGAACGTCCACGACGCCCTGGTACAACGGCCGGATGCCCTTGAGATTCTTCTTGGCGATGGTGTTGTGGGTACGGCCCGACGACCACAGGATCGTCGCCTCCTGGTTCATCTTGCGCACCACGGCGCACATTGCCGTCTTGCGCTCCTGCGGCGTCGGCGCCACGCGCATGGCGAGCAGCAGCTTGTCCATCTCCTCGTTCTTGTAGTGCGCCAGGTTGTAGGGGCTCTTCGAGTGCAACAACGCGAACAGCTGCGGCCCGATGTCGCCGGCGTCCGCGATTCGCCAGCCGGCCATCTGGTAGTCGTTCTTGAACACGGTGCCGATGAAAGCGACCTGATCCATCGGCTTCAGCTTGATGGTGATGCCGGCGCGCTTGGCCAGCTGCTGCCACAGCAGGCCGAACTCGCGGCCGCGCTGCGTGGCGGTGTGCATCAGCTCGATCTCGATCGGCTTGCCGATCTCGGCGACCAGCTTCTTCGCCTCGGCGAACTTGGCGTCCCCAAGATAGCCGGCGTCGCACTTGCCTTCGTCATCGAAGCCCGTCCGGGTGAACCGCTGCGTGTTCTGGTGCTGGGATTCGACGTAGTACTTCTGGTCCCACGCCATGCTGAGCGCGCGGCGCACGCGCACGTCGTCGAGCGGCGGCTTGGAGTTGTTGAGGAAGATGATGTCGCCGCCCTCGCCGTCGCGGCTATACACCGTCAGCTTCGGGTCGTTTCTGGCCGTAACGATGGAATGGCCGCGATCGGTCCAGGTGACGTCGATCTCGCCCGATTGCAGCGCGGCGAAGCGGGTCTGCTGGTCGGGCAGCACCTTGAACACGATCTCGTCGAAATGGACCTTGGCGTCCTTGTTCCAATAGTTCGGGTTGCGCTCGACGACGACCTTGTCGCCGCCGCGCCACTCCTTGAACTTGTACGGACCGGTGCCGACCGGCTGGCGGTTCATGGTGTCGGCGGCGACCGCCTTGGCCGACGGGATGAAGCAGCACAGGCCGAACGCCGACAGGCCGTCGCGCATCGGCAGCCAGGGATGCTTCAGGTTGAGCCGCACCGTGTGCTCGTCGAGCTTCTCGGCGTTCTTGATCGGGTTGATGAACAGCAGGCCGACATACTTGCTGGCCGGGTCGAGGATGCGGTTGTAGTGCGTGACCACGTCGTCGGCGGTGAAGTCGGTGCCGTCGTGGAACTTGACACTCTTGCGCAGCCTGAAGACGTAGCTCATGCCGTCTTCAGACGCCGACATCGACTCGGCCAGCTCGCCGGCCAGCTTGCCGTCGGCATCGTAGGCCATCAGCCTGTCGGTCATGGTCAACATGACCGACGCCGGTGCCTCGCCCAGAACCCGGCCCTTGACCGCGTCGAAGCCGGTCGGCTCCTGCTCGATGCCGACGGTCAGGGTCTTGCCCTGCGCCGCGGCCACCCCGGCCGCCAGCACCGCGGCCCCGATCAACGCGGCGCCGACGGTCGCGAGGCGACCGATTCGCTGCCCAATCGAAAGATTCGACACCATCATCACCTCCCTTGCGCGTCCGCGGCCATGTCATCTGGCCGTCGTTGATGTTTCCAGCCGATCATGCGGCGCTTATGCGGCGGACGCAACTTCGCGCTTTGGGGCCTGTCGCACCTTGGGGCCGCGGCACAACCAGCCAGGACCGGCACAGCCACCGGGCGCGCCCGCCGGTGTCGTTCGTTCGATCCCTTGTCGACGTCGCGCCGGCCCGGGGAGGTTCAGATGTGCTGGGCGCCCCGTCGGCGCTCAGCATGGCGCGGGCCGTCGATCAGCTTCGAGGTGGCGCACCTGAGCACCTCGATATAGCCGCGGCGCAGCTCCAGCCTCGGGCCCAGGCCCTTGGCCAGCAGCAGACGGTGTGCGGCCGGCAGGCGCCAGCAGGGCACGAACAGGAACAGGTGATGCTCGAGGTGGTAGTTCACCCAGTAGGGTGCCACGAACAGCCGCTCCAGCGGGTTGGCGTAGGTCGTACGCGTATTGCGCAGCGGATCGTCGTTGTCGGGCACGACGGCGTGCTCGGCGATGTTGCGGATGCGGCTGACCAGCTGGTACCAGGTCGCCAGCGGCAGCAGCCATAGCGCCGGGTAGAGCCACCAATAGCCGGCGAGCGCCAGCCCGGCCCACAGCACGGTGTTGGTGATGAAGAAGTCACGCTCGCGGCGCAGCAGGTTGGCGAGCCGCGCGTGCACCGGCAGGTCGCGCGGGCCGAGCGCGCGGCGGAACTCCTCGCCGCGGCGTTGGTACGCGGTCTCGCCGATCAGGTCGCGCACGATCTTGCGGCGCAGGCTGGCGCGCGTGATCGGGAACGGCGCCGACAGGCCGAGGTCGGGATCGTCGGCCTGCTGGGTGTGGCGGTGGTGCGTCAGGTGGTAGGGCCGGTAGAGCGCCATGCTGGCCCCGACCGGGGCGCCGCACCGCCACCTGCCGGCCCAGTCGTTGAGGCGACGGTTGTCGAACAGCAGTCCGTGCGCGGCGTCGTGCATCAGGATGGCGATGCCGAGCTGGCGCGTGCCGATCACCATGGCGGCGAGCAGGAACGTCAACGGGTTGGGCCACCAGACGAACAGTGCCATGGCGCCGAAGATCAGCACCCAGGCGTGCAGCACGAGCAGCGCGCCGACCACGTCCGACTTGCGGCGCAGCACACGCACCTCGTCGGCGGTCAGGTAGTCGCTTGGCTTGGGGAGCATTGTGGTCTCGGAGGGTGAGCGTACTGCTGAACGCTGTCAACGTGCCCGGCGCCCCCGATATGCTGGAGCGTGAACCGAAGGGCGACCGGCACCATGTCTTTGCGAAACGATGTCGAGATCGAGAGCGGCAAGAAGCCCGGCAGCGTCGCCGCGCTTGCCGCGATCGCGCGGGCTTCGCGTGAGGATCGAAGACCTCACCTGACACCGTTGCAGCGCGAATTGCCGGCAAGCGCACCCTCGGCGCGATTTGCGGCTGATGGACCGGCCGGCCGATCGGCTATGCTCGCCGTGCCATGACCATGACGCCACGCACGATCCGCACCGACGTCCTCGACGCCGCCTACGAGGAGCACGGCCCGCCCGACGGTGTGCCGGTGATCCTGCTGCACGGCTTCCCCTATGATCCACGAGCCTATGACGAGGTCGCGACGCCGCTCGCCGCCGACGGCAGGCGCGTGCTGGTGCCCTACCTCAGAGGCTATGGCCCAACACGGTTCCTGTCGCCCGACACGCCGCGCTCCGGCCAGCAGGCGGCGCTGGGGCACGACCTGCTGCAGTTCATGGATGCGCTGGGCATCGGCAGCGCGGCGCTGGCGGGCTACGACTGGGGCGGCCGCGCCGCCTGCATCGTGGCCGCTCTGTGGCCCGAGCGCGCCCGCTGCCTGGTAAGCTGCGGCGGCTACAACGTGCAGGACATCGCCGGCTCGATCGCGCCGGCGCCGGCCGAGCAGGAGCATCGGCTGTGGTACCAGTACTACTTCCACACCGAGCGCGGCCGGGCCGGCCTGACCGACGACCGCCGCGGCATCTGCCGGCTGCTGTGGCGCCTGTGGTCACCGGAGTGGCCGTTCGACGAGGCGACGTTCGAGCGCAGCGCCGCCTCGTTCGACAATCCGGACTTCGTCGACGTGGTGATCCAGTCCTACCGTCACCGCTTCGGCTACGCCCCGGGCGATCCGGCGCTGGAGCGCATCGAGGAGCGGCTGACACGGCGGCCGCCGATCGCAGCGCCGGCCATCGTGCTGCACGGCGGCCATGACGGCGTCGGGCCGGCCGAACATTCCGAGCGCCACGCAAGATACTTCACCGGCCCGTACCAGCGCCGCGTCCTGCCGCGCATCGGCCACAACGTGCCGCAGGAGGCGCCCGCCGAATTCGTGGCGGCGCTGCGTGATTTGCTGAAGGCATGACTGCTTTGCCGGTAGGCCGAGTCCCCGACCATCCCGTCATCCCGAGCGCAGCGAGGGACTCTTAAGGGGACTCCGGCCGCGCGAGATCCCTCGCTTCGCTCGGGATGACGGGATGGGGCGCTCGGGATGACGGGATGATGCGACCTAGGCTTGGGGTTTCGCCTCGGCGCCGCGGGCCGCGCCGTCGAGCGTCGCGTTGTTGAGCCGCGCGAATTCCTCGGCGTACGCGCGCGACGCGAACTCATAGCTGATGGTGTCGGTCTGGGGCGTGGCGCCGAACGCCGGGGGATGCGTGACCTCCCACAGTACCGGCCCTACCAGCCCGACCAGCAGCCCTGCCACCGTGAGCACCGTGCTTTCGGTCAGGAACACGGCACCGAACGTCAGCGGCGCCCAGGTGGCGTATTTGAACACCTTGATCCAGAAGTGATAGCGGCGCAGGCGGCGCGCGCAGTGCTCGCTGGCCGGAACGATGACGTAGTCAAGGGTGTTGCCGCCGGCGGACGGGCCCAGCACCACCTGATCGACAAGGGCCGGCGCGCGATAGCCGACGAACGACGGCTTGACCGCCTTGCCCGGGCCTGCCTCTCCGCTGCACGGGCAGCGGTCGGGAAAGACGGGCATGACCGAACGGGGCAGGGTCACGTCGTGGCTGGCTGGCATGGCACGGACAATACGCTGGCCCGGATCAGGTGCAAGCATGGTAGCCCGGTATGGATGCGGGCGAAGGCAATACCCGAGAAGGGAGCCGATTTCCCGGCCCGGCTCAGGCCTCGCAGCGTGCCGCCGCCCGTTCGGCGGCGGTGGTCGCCTCGGCAACCGCCTGCGTCAGCCGGCCGCCGTAGCCCGCGCGCACGGCGCCGACGGCGAATACGCCGGGCGCGGCTGTCTCGAAGGTCGCGTCGGTGACCACGAAGCCGCCGGCGTCGCGCGCCACCTCGCGTCCGAGCAAGCCGGCATTGGGCACCAGCCCCACGAACACGAACAAGCCGCTGCAAGCGATGACCTCCGCGTTGCCCGCCTCACGGTCACGCAGACGCACGCCCTCGACGCCGTCGCTGCCCAGGACCTCGACAATCTCGCTCGCCCACCGCAGGCGGAAGCGCTCGTCGTCGGCGATTCGCGACACGTAGCTGCGCCGCGCGCGGAACGCCTCGCCCCGGGTGACGATCGTCACCACGCGAGCGAACTGGCCAAGATGGATCGCCTCGGACAGTGCCGAATCGCCGCCGCCTGCCACCACCACCTCCGCGTCACGGTAGAGGCCGCCGTCGCACCAGGCGCATTGCGACACACCGCGGCCGGCAAGCCGATTGGCGCCCGGCACGTCGAGCATCCTGAGCGCCGCGCCCGTCGCCACGATGACCTGCCGCGCCCGCCATTTGCCATCCGGGCCACTGAGCGTCCTGGAGACACCGCCCTCGACCGAGTCCACGCGCGACGGCACCAGGGTCACGCCCAGTTCCTCGTTCCGGCCGAGCAGGCCGGACGCCAGCTCGGCTCCGCCCAGGGGACCAGCGGCCGGCCAGCCGTCGAGCGCGCCCACATTCATCACCAACCCGCCGGGCAGGCCGTTCTCGACGAAGTGCGCCACCGAGACGCCGGCCAGCGCCGCATGATGGGCGGCCGTGAGGCCGGCGATGCCGCCGCCGATCACCGCAATGTCGAAGCTCGTTGCCGTCACGTTGCCCAACTCCCTACCTTGCGACCAGGGCTGCCGCACTTTCCCTTGCTTCCGCCAGCAGCGCCGTCCAGTCAGCCGGCAGTCGCACCTCGCGGACGATGCGTGCCGGGGGAAAACCCCAGGAAGGGCAATAGGCGTTCTGCGGGATCGGGATGTCGCCGCCCGCAACCACCAGCACGATATCGTCGGGTGAGCGCGCCGCCGGGATGTCGCCCGCCCTCGCCGCTTCCTCCACCCACTCCGGCCACCGCCGGTTGGCGACGATGCGTTGGGTCAGCCAGGATGTCCCCCAATCCTCGCGCCGCCAGCGCCCACGCTCCCAAAGAAAACGCCGCACGTCGTCCTTGTCCATGCCGCGGCGCGCGCACTCGGCCGCTACCGCGGGCGCGAGCAGCACGGTCGGCCGGCCGCTCCACAGGATGCCGAAGCCGGAGGCAGCCGAGCCCATGACACCCGCGATCTCGGCCAGCCCGCCCGTGACGTTCATCACCGCTTCCACGCGCGTCACCGTCACCGCGCTCGCTTCCGCCGCCAGCCCCGCCTCGACATGCAGCGGCGCCCACGGGCTCTGCGCCTCGTTCTCCGCCAGGCAGAGCGTGTAGCGGCCAGGCTGGCCCAGGCCGGCGAAGGCCACCGCGCCCGGCCAGCCGCCGCCGATGTTGTGCATCACCAGCCGAATCGCGCGGCCGATCGCCGCGTTGGCCTGCCAGCCGGGACCGAGCGCGCCGAAGCTGCCGTTGACACCGAGCTCGCGCGCCATAGGCCCGTTGACGACCAGCAACGGTGTGACGTTCTCGTCGGTGGTCTGCACGCCACGCATGTTGAACGCCGGATTAAGGACGCATTCGACCGCCGCCAGCACGACCGGCAGATACTCCGGCCGGCAGCCTGCCATCACGGCGTTGGCGGCGATCTTCTCGATGGTGGCAAGGCCCTTCAGCGGCTCGACCTCGCCCAGCACCGCCGCGGCCGTGCGATCGACAAAGGCGAGCGTCGCCTTGACCCGCGCCACGGTCGGCGGCACGACCGGCAGCCCGTCGGTCCAGCCGCGCCGCAGGAACAAACTCCTGCAGGCGCTCCTCGGCGCCCGGTCCGCGCACAACCTCGATGCGCTGGCGCGGGAAGTCGGCGGCGAGCGGGACCTTGGCGCTCAGGCCCTGCTCGGCGGCGCGCTGCTTCAGCGTGTCGTCGATCCAGCCGCCCGTGGCCTGCTGGCCCGCGGGAAGCACGATCCACAGGCTTCTGTCGTCGTTCATGCCTGCGCGTCACGCAGCCTGGTGCGCCAGTCCAGCGGCAGCTTCACGGTCCTGGTGGTCGGGAAGCCCAGCATGCCGTTGTGCACGAAGAGATAGCAGTTCGAGCGCAGCGGATCTCCCGACACCGCAATCATGATGTGCTCCGGTTTCGTCACCACCGGCACCAGCCGGTTGGGGTCGTTGCCGGCGAAGGCCTTGGGAATCTTGCCCAGCCGCACCCAGTCGTTGAGCGTGCGCTTGCCCGGCACCAGGTTGGTCCAGCCCCACAGATATTTCTCGAAGAGATGCGCCGGCATGCGCGCGTTCTCGTAGAGCCAGTCCTGGACGTCCCGCTTGGTCATCGTCCTGGCGATGGTCTCTGCGATCAGCGGGCTCAGCACGAGCAGCGGCCGATAGGTGCCGGTCGCCATGCCGACCGTGAAGATCAACTCCCATCCGGAGTGGCTCACCAGCGCATTGCCGAGATAGGGCAACAGCTTCTCCGCACTGTCGCCGAACACCGAGACGATGACGTTGCCGCCGGTGAAGCGCGATATCGTGACCGCGCTCTCGCCCGGCGGCGCTCCCATGTCGGTTGCGACCGTGGGCCATCTCATCTTCGCCAGGCTGTCCTCGTTCTCGGCCAGCACGACGCGCCACGTGTTGCCGAACGTGCCCTTGTCGTTCTGGTGCAACAGGAAGCCGGCCACGTTGCGCAGGTAGAGCCGCCAGAAGCGCCCGATCGAGGTATTGGGCTGGAAGCCGTCGCGCAGTGCGCCCTGCTCATAGTTGAAGCCGAGCTGCCTGATCAGCTGCCCGTTCAGCACGATGAGGGTTTCGGCCCCCGGCGTATTGCCGGAGTGCTCGACGCCGTACTGCGGATCGGCCATCGCCTCGACCAGGGCGACGAGGATGGGCATGTACTCCGGTCGGCAGCCTGCCATCACGCCGTTCACCGCGACATTCCACACCGTGGCGAGACGGTTGTCGGGCAGAAGCTTGCCGATCGCGTGGTCGGCCGGCAGGTCGGTGAAGGCCAGGAATTCCGCGATCTTCTCCTTGGTCGGCGGCACGATCGGCAGGCCGTCGCTCCAGCCGTTCTCCAGGAAGAGGCGATTGATCTCCTCGAAGCTGCCCTCGAACACGATTTCGCCCGGCTCGGGATCGGCGGTGGCCTGAACCGCGGCGATCTCCCCGGTGAGGTTGCTGATCACGTGCTCGACCGTCGTGCCGAGCACGTTGGTCCGCAGCTCGTCTGCCGTCTGCACGTCGACGTGCCCCGGCACGGTCGCGAGCGCCAGGTTGGGATAGCCCAGCCCCACGGAGGTCGTCTTGGCCTGGCCCAGGAAGCCCTCGCAGCACAGCGAGGAGGTGGGCACGCCGGCCTGTTCTGCAATCGCGCTGACCCGCAACACGGCGGGCGTGCAGCTTCCTCAACAGCCCATGCCGGAGACGACCGCATCGATCTTCATCGACTTGATCTTTCCCGGCAGCTCCACCAGCACGCGATGCTCGTCGTCACCATGCGTCGAGCCGAACGCATCGTGGTCGATGAAGTTGACGCCGGCGTAGCGCCGGGCCAGCTCCTGCTTGAGAATCGGCCAGACCTCATCGCCGCGGAAGAGATCGTCCCACAGGAAGGCGATCGTCTTGCCCTCCAGCGTGTCCAGCCGCTTGCTGAGCGGCTTGATGTCCACCGCCTTGGCGCTGCGCGGCCATACCACCGGGTAGTCGCTGTTGCGTCGGGCCATGATCTCTTCCTCCTTCATCCTGGTCGTCACGTCTTTGACGTTCATATCAGATCAGCCGCGCATCGTGGCGGGCAGCCACGCCACGCCATCACTCTGCCTTGAGACCCGAGGCCTTGATCACTGGTCCCCACTTGCTGCGCTCGCTCTTCTCGAACTGGGCGAGATCGGGGCGAAGTCCTTGTCGGGCTGATACAGGAACTCGTTCATGGCCTGCGTCGCGTTGGCACCCATCAGCAGCGTGTATCCGTCGGCGGGAGAATGGGCCGCCGCTTCCGTGCCGATGTTGCCGCCGGCACCGGGCTTGTTGTCGACGTGGAACGTCTGGCCCAGCCCCTTCGACAACTGCTCGGCAAAGTATCTGGCCGCCACGTCGGTACCCTGGCCCGCCTGGTAGGGCACGATGATCCTGACCGGCTTGGCCGGCCAGGTCTGCGCCGTTGCAGCGGCGCCCCACAGCAGGGCCGCCAGCAATCCCGCAGCCCACGTCGTGGCCTTCATCGTCATCGTGTACTCTCCTGATGGTTCACCGGCGGTCTCACGAGCGGGTCGGCAGCTCCACCACGCCGCTTCCCAGGATCGAAAGTTCATTGTCCTGGTTGCGCGCTTCCTGCTCGATCTCGACGAGATGCCGTCCGCCCTCGACGAGCTTGCGCGTCACCTTGCCCTTGATGAACAGCAGGTCGCCCGCCGGATTGTGCCGGCGGATCTTGCAGGCGGCCTTGCGGAGAAACCCGTCATCGCCCATCCAGTTGGTCAGATGATGCGTGAGCCAGGAGCAGCGTTCCGGGCCGTAATCGTAGGCGCCGGGTGCGCCGACCTCGCGGGCGAACTCCTCCTCCCAGTGGACGCGCTCGGGGCAGTCGGGAATGCCGAAGCGGTTCTCGATGCCGAGGCCGGGATGGGCGTCGACGAGCTTCCAGGCGAGCTTGTTGGCGCGGATGTAGAGGCCGCCCCAGCCCTGGGCATAGGCGATGAAGCCGGTGACCGTCATCGGGCCCTTCAGCATGGTGGGCAGCGCTTCGCCTTCGGCAACATCTTCCCAGTAGCGCGGCACGGCGCCCCGTATCTTCTCCTCGGCATAGAGCTTGTAGGCCTCGGCCAGCTCGCGCTCGCTGTAGCGATGCGGCGGGCGGGCCTTCACGTCCTCATACTTGGTGCCGTGCTCGCGGGCCTGGTCGCGCTCGGTGCGGAAGCACCAGCTGTCGGCCTCGGCGACCCGGTCGCCTTGCTGGTTGAAGAAATCGACGTGGTAGATCTGCTGAACCGCCCGCCCGGCAAAGCGCGTCTGGTGCTCGACGATATCCTTCAGCCACGACTCGGTCGATATCGCATCGTTGCGCCGCACGATCCCGTGCCATGTCCAGTCGGCGCCCGACCACATGGCATGGACGCCCGGCAGCCCGCCGACATAGCCGGAGACGATGCGGCTGGTGCTGAACAGGAAGCTCGGCAGGGCGATGACGCCGCCGTGCTTCGTCCTGGCGGCGTACTCGGGAACGCACCACAGCGGGTTGTCGTCGCCGATGCCGTGCGCATAGTGGCGGATGTTGTCGCGCGTGGCCTCGTAGCACCATGGCTCGGCCGTCACGCCGATCTTGACGCCGATGCGCTGCCGCAGCTCGTCCAGCCCCTTGTCGGTGATCCTGGGGAACGTGCGTTCGGTGGTGGTCGGCATGGACGTTTCCTTCTTCGAGGTCTTCAGACGGCCTGCTCGCGCTCGCGCAGCGCCTTGCGGTTCACCTTGCCGGCCGGGGTCTTGGGCAGCTCGGGCACAAAGGCCACGAGGCGCGGATATTCGTGGTGGCTGAGGCGCTGGCGCACGAGATCCTGGATCTCGCGGCGAAACGCATCGTCGCCCGGCCGCTCGGCGACGACGTATGCCTTCACCACCTGCCCGCGCAGCGGATCGGGCACGCCGATGGCCGCCGCCTCGCGCACCTCGGGGTGCTTCAGAATCGCGTCCTCGATCTCGACGGCGCTCATGGTCCAGCCGGCCGAGATGATCACGTCGTCGGCACGGCCGGCGTGGTAGAAGTAGCCCTCGGCGTCGGTGCGCCCGAGATCCCTGGTCGCGATCCAGCGGTCGCGCCGCCAGACCTTCAGTTCCCCTGTAACCCCGGGCGGGCACGGCCGGCCGGCGGCGTCATGGACCTCCACGCGGCCGCCGGGGATGGGCTTGCCCAGGGATCCGGGCTTGACGACGAAATCGTCCGCCCCGGGATAGCTCACCAGGATTACGCCGATCTCCGTGGTGCCGTACATGCTGCAGGCCGGGCGGCCGAAGGTCTGCTCGACGAAGGACGCCGTCTCGCTGTCGATCGGCTCGCCGGTAAACGACGACTTGCGCACGGCGTAGCGATAGCGCGCCGCCGCGCCGGCGTTGCGCATCATGCGGTAGTGCGTGGCGGCCGCCGAGATGTTGGTGAATCGGTGCTCCTGGAGCGCCGCCAGCAGCCGTTCGGCGTTGAACTTCCCGGCCCACGCCCCGACGGTGATGCCGAGCGCCAGGGGCGCCAGGGTGCCGTGCCACAGGCCATGGCCCCAGGCCGGCGAGGACGGGCACATGAAACGATCGCCGGGCCGCAGGCCGGTGCCATAGAGCGCCGCCACCATCAGGGTCACGACGGAGCGATGCGTATGCCTGACGGCTTCCGGAAGCTCGCGGGTCGTCCCGGAGGTGTATTGGAAGATGGCCAACGAGTCGGCCGCGGTGTCCGGTGCGAAGTGCGGCGCAAATTTCACGAGCTCCTTCATGAACGCGTCGTCCGCCACGACGACGCGCGGGCCGGCGCCCGCCAGTAGAGGCGCCTTTTCCGCATTCGTCACGAGCAGGCAGGGCGCGCAGTCCTCGACGCGCAGCTTCACGCCATCAGGGCCGAACAGCGTGAACAAGGGCACGGCAATGGCGCCGAGCTTCATGGTGCCGAACACCGCCATGTAGAAGGCGCGTGACGGCTCGAGCATGACAGCCACGCGGTCGCCGGCCTTCACGCCCTGGCCGGCCAGGTAGTTGGCAAAGCGCGAGGAGTCGCGCGCGATATCGCCGAAGCCCAGCACCTCGTCGCGCCCGTCGGCGTGAACCACGATCACGGCCGGATCGGGCCGGCCGGCGTGACGGTCGATGCATTCGTGCGCAATGTTCAGGCGCTCGCGATCGCCGTCGAACAGTTGCCAGAGCCCGGCCGAGGAAAAATGCGCCTGCGCCTCGGCGTAACTCGTGTAGTCGGTCAGCATCGCCATGGCGGCATGATGGCCACCACACCGAAATTGTACAATAGCATTATTGTTTGTATATGGACAAACACTCGGAGCTCGTTGTATCCGGACAATCATGCCGCCCCGCAAAGCCCCCCGTGTCCGGGCGGTGCCCGCCGTGACGCGCGCCGTCGCCGTCCTGCGCCTGCTCAGCCGCAGCCGCGTGCCGCTGGGCCTCAAGGCCATCGCCCAGACCCTCGGCCTCGTGCCCAGCACGGCGCTGCACATCCTGCGCGCGCTCGTGGCCGAGCAGCTGCTGCAGGTCGATCCGCAGACCAAGCAGTACAGGCTGGGCGTGGGCATGCTGCCCCTGGCGCGCGCCGTGCTCGAGAACGGCGACTTTCCCAGCCTGGTGCGGCCGAAGCTGGACGACCTGTCCGGCCGCTACGGCGTCACCGCGATCGGCGTCGAAGTGCCAGATCTCGAGCACATGATCGTGGTCGCGCTGGCGCGCACGCAGGCGCCGGTCCGCCTGCACGTCGATGTCGGCAGCCGGTTTCCGGCCCTGATCAGTGCCACGGGCCGCTGCGTCGCCGCCTTCACCGGGCATCCGTGGACCGAGATCGAGAGACGCTTTCATCGGCTGCGCTGGCACAACGCGCCGGCCTGGGACACCTGGCGCAAGGAAGTCGACCTGGCGCGCCGCCAGGGATTCAGCATCGATCGCGGCAACTACATCGCCGGCGTGACGATCGTGGCGGTGCCGGTCCTCGATATCCGCGGCACGATCTCCCATACCATCGTCGGCATCGGCCTCGGCAGCCAGCTCGATCGGGCGCGATCGCTGGCGCTGGCGCGCGACATGCGCGAGGCCGCGCACGCGGTGGCGGCACAGCTGGTTCCGCAGTCGTAGGCACGCCGGGCGCCCCCGCCCAGGCTACTCCAGCGTCTCCAGCAGGCGGGCGCAGAGCCAGGTGCGCGGCATCAGCGAGGAGAAATAGATCTGCTCGTAGGCAGCGTGGGCACCCTTGCCGTCGGCGCCCAGGCCGTCGAGGGTCGGGATACCCAGCGCGGCGGTGAAGTTGCCGTCGCTGCCGCCGCCGGTCAGCGGCACGTCCTTCAGCTCCTTGCCGATCTCGCGGTAGATCGCCTGCGCCTTGTCGAACAGCGCGCTGATGCCCGCGTCCTTGCGGTAGGGCGGCCGGTTCATGCCGCCCTCGACCGCGACCTCGACATCCTCGCCGATCGCCTTCAGGCCCAGCAGCGTCGCGGTCATCTCGTCGGCCAGCGCCGCGTCGGGCACGCGCAGGTCGATCTCGGCCGTGGCCTCGGCCGGGATCACGTTGACGCCGGTGCCGCCCTGCACCAGGCCGACATTGACGGTGATGCCGCGGCCGTAGTCGGTCATCGCCTCGATGCGCACGATCTGGCGCGCCATCTCCAGGATGGCGCTGCGGCCGTCCTCGTGCTTGGCGCCGGCATGCGCTGCCCTGCCCTTCACCGTCATCACGAAGCGGCCGACGCCCTTGCGCGCGGTGACCACGCGATCGCCGTCGCGGCCCGGCTCCATCACCAGGCAGTATTTGTGGCCCTTGGCCACCTGCTCGATTCGCTCGCGCGACGTGGGGCTGCCAACCTCCTCCTCGGGAATGAAGAGGAACGTCACCGGCAGCTTGCTCTTCTTGCCCTGGCGGACCAGATGGCGCAGCGCATAGTAGGCAATGTAGCCGCCGGCCTTCATGTCGTAGATGCCGGGGCCGAAGACGGCGTCGCCCTCGCGCCGGATCCTGAGCTCGCGCTTGATGGTGCCGATCGGGTGCACGGTGTCGAGATGCGCCAGCACCAGGATGCCCGGCCCCTCGCCGCCCCACGGCGTGCGGCACTCCAGGATGTCGCCGAAACCGTCGCGGCCGGGCGTGCGCTCGATCTTCAGCCCAAGATCGCGGAACTGGCCCTCGACCTTGTCGACCACGACGTTGACGGCGCTGGCGTCGTGCGTCGGGCTCTCGATGGTCACCCATTCGAGGATGCCGTCGAGCACCTCGTCGGGATCGATCTTCGGTTCGTTCTTCAGGGCGGAGGTGGACATGCGGGGACTCGGTAGCGTGAGGGACATCCCTCTCCCCGCGAAGGCGGGGAGAGGAGGGGCCCGTCGCGCATTGCGCGACGGGAGGTGAGGGGCTTCGCGCCGTCGCGGCGAGCAAGGTGTTTCAGGAAGCGCACCGATGGTGGTATCGGCACCGCGAAGCCCCTCATCCGCCCTTCGGGCACCTTCTCCCCGCCTTCGCGGGGAGAAGGCAGATCAGACCGGATCCCAGGTGAAGTACTCGGGCGAGCGGTCGAGGCTGATGAAGTGCGGCTTCATCGCGGGGATCGCGGTCTCGGCGATGCTTTGCGGCGTCCAGCCGTCGGACATGTGCACCGAGCGCACCGGGCGGTTGGCGCTGAACAGCATGATCTCGTTCATGCGCACGCCGAAGATCTGCGAGGTGACGCCGTCGGCCGCGTCGGACAGCAGGTACACGGCCATCGGCGCGATCTTGGCCGGGGTCATGCGCTTGGAGCGTTCCAGGCGCGCCACCTGCTGCGGCGTGTCGGCGGGGATGGTGCCGATCATGCGCGTCCAGGCGAACGGCGAGATGCAGTTGGACCGCACGTTGAAGGCCTTCATGTCGAGCGCGATCGAGCGCGACAGGCCGATGATGCCCATCTTGGCCGCCGAGTAGTTCGCCTGGCCGAAATTGCCGACCAGCCCCGACGTCGAGGTGAAGTGTACGAAGGCGCCCGACTTCTGCTCCTTGAAGTAGTTGGCCGCGGCGCGCGACGTGTTGAACGCGCCGTTGAGGTGCACGTCGATGACCTGCTTCCAGTCGAGATGGCTCATGCGGTGGAAGATGCGGTCGCGCAGGATGCCGGCGTTGTTGATGACGCCGTCGATCCTGCCGAAGTTCTCGACCGCCTGCTTGATCATCGCCTCGGCCGCCCCGGGATCGGCGACGCTGCCGTAGTTGGGGATGGCGATGCCGCCGGCGGCCTTGATCTCCTCGCACACCTTCTGCGCCGGCGTCTGGCTGCCGGCGCCCTCGCCGTCGACGGCGCCGCCGAGATCGTTGACCACGACCTTGGCGCCTTCCTTGGCGCACAGCAGCGCCATCTCGCGGCCGATGCCGCCGCCGGCGCCGGTCACCAGAACCACCTTGTCCTTGAGCATGTCGGCCATCGAGTCCTCCCTGCGGCGAAATCCGGTATCGTCTGCGTTCTAGCCTATGGCCGGCACCGGACGCACTGCCATTTCCGCATAGCCCGCCCTAGTCGAGGGGGTTCCGGCTCTCGGGTAGCGTCTTGATGACGGGTCACGCAGTGAGCCTATGGTCAGCAAGCACTTCACCAATCACGCGCCAGGACTTTCTCGCTTCAAGGGCATTGGTGCCCGGAAGTGCAGCAAGCGTAATGAGGGCTTTCCACAGCGTCCACCCACGGGCCCGCGTCCAGGTCGCCTCGTCGAGGGGAAGAGCGACGCGGAACGCATCTCGGCTCTCGCCTTCGAACAGCGTCCACGCAATCGACAAATCGCATGCGGGATCGCCGACGCCCGATGTCCCGAAGTCGATGACAGCGCAAAGTCGGCCCTCCTCGACCAGCAGGTTCCCTGCGGTAACGTCGCCGTGGAGCCAGACAGGCGAGCCGCGCCACGTTGCCGCGAGCGCCGCTTCCCATACGGCGGTCGCCGCGCCGGCATCGATGCTGCCATCGAGGGCCGCAATCGCCTGTCGGGTTTCCCCGTCATAAACGGCCAGCGGCCCGCCGCGAAAGAAGTTGTGCGGCCCCGGCGGTGGCCCGCCGGCGGCATCGATCCGTTGCAGGGCGGCAAGGAATTGAGCCAGCGTGGCCGCGAATTGGGTCAAGTCGGCGATACCCTCGATCGTCGTAACCTCGCCGTCGAGCCACCTGTAGATGGACCAATGCCAGGGATAGCCGTCGGCCGGCTCCCCCATTGCCAGCGGGACAGGGATGGGAAGAGGCAGGAGCGGCGCAAGCTCCGGCAACCAGCGGTGCTCCTTTTCCACTTGCAGGCAATAGGCGGCGGCGCTCGGCAGACGCACTGTCATGTGCTCGCCGAGATGAAATGTCCTGTTGTCCCACCCACCGGGCTCGACCGGTGTGACCGGAAGGTCCGCCCATTCGGGAAACTGCGTGGCGACCAGCCGGCGCACTAGCGGAACATCGATCTTGACCTTGTCGGCATGCATGTCGATATGCGCGAGTTCTGCCGTTCCTGGCGTCAAGCCTGTCGGATCACGATGCGGCGCAACATCCAGGCGCTCGCGATACCGCCGACGGCGAAGGGCAGCATGCCGATGACCAGCGGCATGGGCACGCCGCACGCGATGGTGCGGCAGCCGACCCATTCGCCCAGCAACGGCATGCCGGGCGCGTGTCCGCCCAGCCCCGTCAGGACGGCGACGACGGCGGTACCCAGCGCCCCGATCCCCATCTGGGCGAGGCCGAACAGCGACGACGCCGTGCCCGCCAGCTTCGGGTGCAGGCCGACCGCGCCGGCGCTGGCGTTGGGGATGATCACGCCCGAGCCGAACGACAGCAGCATCTGCGGCCCGACGATCGACCACATCGTCAGCGTGTCGAACGCGGCCGGCACCGCCATGCCGACCAGGGCGCCGAGATGGCAGAACGTCGCCCACTGCATGGCGCGCGACGGCTCGACGCGGCCGATCAGGAACTGGTTGCAGATGCCGCCTGCGGTGAAGCCGCTGACCGACAGCAGGGCCAGCAGGCCGAACTCGCGCGGCGAAAAACCGAGATGGTCCTGCAGGATGAACGGCGTGCCGACGATCATGCCGAAATTGATCGCGAACGACAGGCCCATGGTCATGACGTAGCCCATGAACAGCCGGTCGCGCAGCATCTCGCCGCTGCCGCGCAGCAGCGCGCCCATGTCGATGTCCGGGCTGCGATGGCGGTTGGTCTCGGGCAGGCCCAAGGCCGAGATCACGAACATCACGGTCGAGAACACCGCCAGGGCCCAGAAGGTGGCGGTCCAGCCGAAGGCCTCGCCGAGATAGCCGCCGACCGTCGGCGCAATCGCCGGCGAGATGTTCATCGCCAGCGAGATCCAGCCCACGACCCGCGGCATCTCGCGATACTCGTAGACGTCGCGCACCAGGGCCCGGCCGATCACCACGCCGGCGCAGGCGCCGATGCCCTGGAACAGCCGTTGCGTGATCAGGCTGGCGATGCTCTGGGCGTAGATGCAGCCGATCGTGGTCGCGGTGAAGAACAGCAGCCCGCCCAGCAGCACCGGGCGGCGCCCGAAGCGGTCGCTGAGCGGGCCGTAGAACAGCTGGCCGACGGCGAAGCCCAGCATGTACGTGGTCAGCGTGACCTTGACCTCGTCGGGCCCGGCGCCCAGCGCGCCGCCGATCATCGGCATGACCGGCGTGTAGATGCTCATGGTGAGCGGGCCGAACGAGCTCAGCGATACCAGCAGCGCGACATAGCCGGCCGAACGGGGAGCGATCCGCACTGGGCTATCGTCGGACCGCGCGCGTCCACGCGCGCATCGGCGCGAAGCGCCGACCAGTTTCGCTCTCCGCTTCGCTCCGAGCGAATGCGCGCGTGGACGCGCGCGGTCCGAAATTGACGCACATCAGACGACGGCGCTTCAACGCCCTGCCGCTTCGGCCGCACCCTCGGCGGCAAAATCACCGCCCAGCGCGGCCTCGCCGTCACCGCGGTACATCCTGGGATAGTAGTGGCGGAAGCCCGCCTTGATGGTCTCGAACGGGACGTCGGCGTAGACCCCGCGATAGGCGAGATACTCCATGTGCCGCCGGCCCTCGAGATCGAACGGGTGATAGATCGAATCGGACCGGCCGTCCCAGTCGAGCGGCTTGAGGCGGAACTTGTCGGTCAGCTCCCTGTTGAAGGCCGGGGTCGCCTTGAGCCAGCGGCCGTCGAGCCAGACGTCTGTGTAGCCGTGGAAGTAGAAGGTGTCGCTGCCCATCCACTCCGACATGCGTTTGGTGGTCATGTGGTTGCGCACGTCGGCATAGCCCAGGCGTGCGGGGATGCCCACGGCACGGCACGCCGCCGCCATCAGGCCCGCCTTGTTGACGCAGTAACCGTGGCGCGCCTCCAGGCAGGCACTGGCGACGTAGGCCTCGCGGCGCAGCGGCGTGCCGTAGGGGTCATAGCGCAGCCCGTCGCGCACCGCGAAATAGAGCCTCACCGCCTTGTCGATCGGATCGGTTGCCGTGCCCACCGACTCGCGCGCGAAAGCCGCCACGGCCGGGTGGCCGCTGTCGACCAAGGTGCTGGGCCGCCGATAGTCCTCGAAGCTGGCGCCGTCCATGACAGTGCCGTCGGTCTCGAATGTGCGCAGGTCAGGAGCGGTCATGGCCAGCACATGGCAAGCTGCGGCGCGCGCGTCAAGCAAGCGTCACTCAGGGGTGCATTGCTTCCACCCTACGGACCTTTTGGCGGCAAGGCCACGGGCGCGGCAATGGCTGCGTTTCAGCGCGATGCGCCCTAACGGCTCCTGGTCCGCCCGAAGGGGGCGATGCGCGGGTTGGAAAACGGCCCGCCGACGCCTGTGCGAACCGCAGAACGCTGAACGGCGGCCTCATCCATGACGCGAACGGTAAACATGCCGCGATCCGGGTCTATCGCCAGAACGCCGAAATCGGCGTCCAGCGCGGTTGGAGCAACGCCGAGCTTCCGCGCCGCCGACTGTATGGTCGGCGCCGTCCCCTTGGCTTCAAAGGTCATCAGGACGCCCGGCTTCCGCGGCGCGGTGCCGGCCGTCCTCGTGCGTTTTGCCGTTCGCTTCATACGAGTCCGAGGCGTTTCGCGGTGGCCAACGGTTCGACAATACCGTAGCCAGTGTTGCGGTTCCAGCTTGCCGTGCCGCTCCTGCGCGCGTCGGCTCTGAGTTCGCGCGACAGGTCGCGCGGCGCCAGTTTGGCTTCCGGCAACTTCGTCCGCAGGGCGGCGACCGCTCCCGCCAGCACCGGACACGCGGTGGACGTACCGCCGTCCTCGGTGTTGGCGCCGAACGCCTCGGAGCCGAGGAAATGCGTGTAGGCCGCCAGGTCGGGCTTCGCGTGGGCCATGCCCTTGATTCCCGGTCCCTGCGACGAATAGCCGACCCGCTGCCGTTTCACGGTGGTGCCGGCGACGGTAATGACATCGGGATGGGCATTTGCCCCCGTGATGCTTTGCTTGACAACGCCTTCACAGCGTCCGTCCGGGCACTCGGCGCCGCAGTTGCCGGCCGCAAACAGGATGTCGGCCCCCGACCTCGCCAGCGTCGCGACAATGACGTTGAAAGGATGGTTGGGGTTGTCGGCGTACCTGCCGGGATGTCCCTTCGGGAAATCCCAGCTCGGGTGATACATTCCCCAGCTGTTCGATATGACCAGCGAGCTGAATGGCCGCTTCGCGGCTGGCTTCTGCAAGAGCGCCAGCAGCACACCGTAGGCTTGCAACGCGTCGCTCAGGAAGCCGTCCATGCTGCTGCCGCCCGGGGTCGTCGACAGCAGTATCGGAAAATCGTACAGCGTCGCCTTCGGCGCGGCGATCAGCGCGTCATAGGCGCACATGGTGCCGTGATCCGTCGGGTACTTTCCCGGCTTGCCGCCGGCCGGCGACCATGTGACCTTTGCATCGAGCACAGGCTTCAGCCCCTTCGAGCGCAGATGGGCGAGGTTGATGCCAGTGTCCATCACGGCGACGGCGACTCCCGTGCCGTCGAGGCCTTTGGCAGCCAGCGCGCCGACCCCCAGCAGTTGGGCAACGTCCGGTGTCGAGCCGACCGGACCCGCCGTGCATCCCGGTGCCGAGGGAAACGTGCTGATCCTAGGATCGGCGAATACCTTCGCCTGTCTGCCCGCCGCCTCAGCCTGCCTGCTCTCGGCCGTGGCTTTCTTGAAAGCCTCTTCGGACATCGTCCCGCGCACCACGAACTGCCTCGACTTCGCTGCGGACGCCATGGCGAGTTGTGGCGAAAACCCGATCCGGGAAATCGGGACCGCTGAGAACTTGCGGTCGACTTTGACGCCTTCCGGCAAGGTTCGGGGGGCCTTGCCCGGGCCGGCAGATCTTCCCGCAGCCAGGGCCATCGCGGAATGCCGTACGGTTGGCTCGGCATCCACAACCACGAGAACGCGAACGTCCGCCATTTTCTCCTCCCCGTTGGATGCAATCGGTCTTTATCGGCCATTGCAGGTTGCATGATACATCATGATGCGCCTCCGGGAAGCCATTCGCGCCGGATCGCCTGCCCATTACCCGGCTTATCGTCCGCTCACGGCCATGCTGCACGCGATTCCCAACAGCGCGGCCACGATCCGTCGCATCGTTGTCCCCTGCTTCTCACGTCGCCGACATCGCGACACCAGGCTTTATCGTCCCGCGTGCGGGCGCCGCCACAGATTCGCGGTCAATGCGAGAAGGACGATCAGCGTCAGCACGTTGAACCAGAGGAACCACGCCTTCACGCCGCTCAGCATCGCGAACGTGACGATGCCGGCAATCATGGCGACCGCCGTGATCACGATACCGGCCCGGCTACCGAACCATGCCAGCAGAAGGCCGAGGATCGCCACGAGGCCGAGGCCGGCGGCGATCGGCAGCAGCCAGCCAATCAAGCGATCCAGGATCGATTGCCCGTGGGTCACGCGGTCCACCATGATGGCCACCAGCCGGTAGACAAGCCAGGCGTTGGCGGCCAGCATCACCCCGATGCAGATCTTCGCGGGACGGCTGGGTCTTATCGACGTGGTCATCAAGGATCTCGTACGCTTCGCTGTTCAACTTGCTCCTCACCCTGAGGAGCGCGCCCAAGCGCGCGTCTCGAAGGGTGGGCCACCCCACGGGCAGTTGGAAATGGGTTCGAACGACCCACCGTTAACGTTGCCCACCCGTCGAGACGGCCCCCTTCGGCAAGCTCAGGAGCGCGGCCTCCTCAGGGTGAGGAGCACGCGCCAGAGCGAAGTCAGCGCGCGTATGTATCGCCCCGGCCGCACCTCACCGCACCGGAGTTACCAGGAAGTGCAGCTGGGCGGCGCCGACCGGCTTGGAGCGGTCGTCCTGCCAGGCCTCGACCGCGACGCTGGCGACGCGGCGGCCGAGCTTGGTGAAGTTGGCGCGCGCCAGCGTGTCCATCGGCCGGCCGGAGCGCAGATAGTCGACCGTGATATTGATGATGCGCGGCAGGGCGGCGTTGTCCATCTCCCACAGCAGGTGGAAGATGGCGGCCGTCTCCAGCAGCGCGCCGATGGTGCCGCCGTGCAGCGCCGGCAGATGTGCATTGCCGATCAGCTGCGGGTGGTAGCGCATGCGCGTCAGCAGCTCGCCGGTCGTGTTCTCCGGCGCCATGTTCATCCATTTCGCGTAGGGGATCGCCTCGCCCAGGCGCACCAGGTCGTTGGCCTTGCGCGCCGCGCCCAGCCGGTCGAGCAAGGTGGTCACTTGATCTTCCCTTTCTCCGCGGCAGCGATGCGGGCCGCCTGCTGGCCGACAGCGGCCATACCCTTGGTGCCCAGCATGAAGGTCCCGGCCGACGACGCGATCGGATCCTTGGGATCGCCGTGATGCGCGACGGCGCGGGTGAAGGCGACGTTGTGAGTCAGGCGGAAGCATTCGGCATCGGCCAGCACCGGCTGCCCCGGCGTCGCCGGGTGCACATAGTCGATGCGCAGGTCCAGCGTCGCGAACGGCTGGGCCCTGGTCATCACGGTCGCCACCGCCATGCCGCTGCACGCATCCAGCATGGCGGTGATGGCGCCGCCGTGCAGCACGCCGGTCTCGGGGTTGCCGACCAGGTGCGGCTCCCAGTCCAGCCGCATCGAGGCACCGCCCTTGTGCACGGCCGTCACCTTCAGCCCCAGTGCCCTGTTGTGCGGAATGGTGTCGGAAAACCACTTCTGGAACAGCTCGAGCTTGTCGCCCGGCACGGCCTCGAACACGGTCCTCGGTCTGGCTTCGTCGTTCATGCGTTGATCCCGGTTCTTGCGGCTGAGACTTCGCGGCTCGACTGCACGATAAGCCGAAATGAGTGCCGTCCGTTGTGAGATTCTCGAATCATTCGGGCGATGGCCAGGCCCGGCCCGGCAGTGGGGCGCGCGCCTTTACAGCCCCATCTGGCGGGCCGCAAGGTCCTTCATGATCTCCTGCGAACCGCCGCCGATCGACATCACCTTGGTCTCGCGGTAGATGCGCTCGACCTTCGACCCGCGCAGGTAGCCGGCGCCGCCCAGAATCTGCACCGCCTCGTTGGCGACCCACTCCAGCGTCGTGGTGGCGAGGTTCTTCAGCATGCAGATCTCGGCCACCGGACGCTCGCCCTGCTGCACGCGCCAGGCCAGGCTCTCCAGGGTCGCCTTCACCGCGTTCACCTTCATCGCCATGTCGACGATCTTGTGCCGGATCACCTGGTTGGCGATCAGCGGCCGGCCGAACGTGTGGCGCTCGCGCGCGTAGGCGATGGCCTCGTCGAGGCACACCCGCGCGAAGCCGCAGGCACCGGCCGACATGCCCAGCCGCTCCTGGTTGAAGTTCAGCATGATGCCGATGAAACCCTTGTTCTCGGCGCCGATCAGGTTCTCGACCGGCACCTTCACCTCATCGAAGAAGAGTTGGGCCGTATCCGACGCCCACCAGCCCATCTTGCGCAGCTTAACGCGCGAGAAGCCGGGCCGGTCGCGCTCGATCAGCAGCAGCGACACGCCGCCGGCGCCGGGGCCGCCGGTACGCACGGCGACGGTGTAGTAGTCGGCGCGCATGCCCGAGGTGATGGACATCTTCTGGCCGTTGACGACGTAGTGGCCGCCCTCGCGGCGCGCCGTCGTCTTCAGGTTGGCGACATCGGAGCCACCCGACGGCTCGGTGATGGCCAGCGCGCTGATCTTCTCGCCCGACAGGATCTCGGGCAGCAGCTTGCGCTTCATCCACTCAGGGCCCAGCGCCGCGATCGGCGGTGCGCCGATGGTATGGCTCATCAGCGAGGCGTTGACGCCGCCGCTGCCCGCCCGTGACAGTTCCTCGCTCTTGACGATGCCGAAGAAGACGTCGCCCGGCACGCCGCCGTACTCTTCCGGGAAACCGACCTGCAGCAGGCCGACCTGCGCCGCCTTGCGGTAGAGCTCGCGCGGGAACTCGCCGGCCTCGTCCCACTCGTCGACGTACGGGGCGATCTCCCTGTCGACGAAACGGTGCAACTGGTGACGGAACGCCTCGTGCTCCTCGGTGTAGTAAGGGCTGGCGGGCCGTGCCTCGGGGACGGGCAGCGCGTCGGCGCTCGGCGACATGGCAGCCTCCGGTCAGGACAGACGCGCCAGTATACAGGCTGCCGCCGCCGACTTCATGGCCAAAGCGGCACGACCGATCGCGTGACGGCTGTCATCCCGAGCGAAGCGAGGGATCTTCTGAAAGTGGCGCACGTGCGCCTGCATCTAAAGATCCCTCGCTTCGCTCGGGATGACAGCGGTAGGGCAGGATGACAGCGGCGCGTCGGGACGAGAGTGGTGCGCGCCTAGCGTATTTCGTGTTGACAGTGCGGCAAGCTTCTTGGTTTATGAACCATCGTTCATACAGGCGGGCCGCAGACCCGCACCATGGGACGCAGGGATGGAAACGGGGACGGAAACTGGCTGACTTTCTGCAACTCACGCTCAACGGACTCGCGGTCGGCTGCATCTACGGCCTGGTCGCGCTCGGCTTCGTGCTGATCTACAAGGCCACGGAGCTGGTGAACTTCGCCCAGGGCGACCTGCTCATGCTGGGCGCCTTCGTCGCCTACATGGCGGTAGCCTGGTGGGGGCTGGACTACTGGCTGGCCTTCCTGATCGCCATCGCGATCATCGCCGTTTTCGGCGCGCTGCTCGATGCCGTCGTGCTGCGCCGGGTGATCGGCCAGCCGCAATTCGCGGTTGTCATGCTGACGATCGGCCTGGGCTCCATGTTCCGCACTTTCGCCAGCATCACGTGGAGCACGGAAGAACGGACCGTCACGTCGCCGTTCTCGGGCGTGACCCAGATCGCCGATCTGACGCTGCGCCACGACTATCTGGCGATCGTGGCCGGCACCTTGCTGCTGTGCGGGTTGCTGTACGCCTTCTTCACCCATACCCGTGTCGGCATCGCCATGCAGGCGACGTCCCAGAACCAGCTCGCCGCCTACTACATGGGCATCCCCGTCAAGCTGATCTTCTCCCTGATCTGGGCGATCTCGGCCGGCGTGGCGGTCGTCGCGGGAGTCCTGCTGTCGCCGACCGGGACGATCAGCATCAACATGGGGCTGGCGGTGGCCCTGAAGGCTTTCGCCGCCGCCGTGCTGGGCGGCTTCGGCTCGATCCCCGGCGCCCTGGTGGGCGGCATCATCATCGGTCTCATCGAGCTCTATGGCGGCCGGGTGCTGCCGGACGGCATCAAGGACACAGCGCCCTATATCGTGCTGCTGTTGATGCTGGTGGTGCGGCCACAGGGCCTGTTCGGGACTCCCGGACGCAAGAAAGTATAGAGGCGCCGGCGATGCGGTTCCTGTTCAAGACGTCGTACCAGCAGGACATCCGCCTGTTCCGGGACTGGACCGACGCGGCCTGGTACGGCCTGCTTGCCGCCATCGTGCTGCTGCTGCCGGCGGTGATCCACCCCTACTACGTGCTCGAGACCGGCCTGGTCTTCATCTACGCCATCTGCGGCGTCTCGCTCATGGTGCTGGTCGGCTTCACCGGGCTCGTCTCGCTGGGCCATGCCGCCTTCCTGGGCATCGGCGCCTACGCCCACGGCTACATGCTTTCACAGGGCTTTCCATGGGTGGCCTCCGCCGCCCTTGCCGTCCTCATCACGACGGCATGCGGCCTCGTGGTCGGGTTGCCGGCGCTGCGGATGACGGGCATCTATCTTGCCATCGCCACGCTGGCCTTTGCCGTGATCATCCAGGAGGTCTTCAATCGCTGGACGTCGGTGACCAAGGGCTTTGACGGCCTGCCGGTCGATATGCCGGTGATCTTCTGGGTCCCGTTCGGCAAGATCGACTTCTACTACCTTTGCCTGTTCTTCCTCGTGCTGGCGCTGTGGCTGACGCGCAACCTGCTGCGCGCGCCGACGGGCCGGGCGTGGATCGCCATCCGCGACAGCGAGATCGCGGCCCAGTCGATGGGCGTCAACCTCGCGATCTACAAGTCGATCGCCTTCGCCTACTCGGCGGGGCTGATGGGCCTGGCCGGGGTCCTGTTCGCGCACTACGTATCGCGCATCGCGCCCGACACCTTCGACATCCTGCTGTCGATCCAGTTCCTGCTGCTGGTGATCGTGGGCGGCCTGGGCTCGCTGCACGGCGCCATCTTCGGCGCCATCTTCGTCGTCCTGCTGCCGCCGTTCATCAAGATCCTGCGCGACGAGATCCAGGTGGCGGGCGCGGTCGGCAGGACGATCAGCGATTTCCTGGGCAAGCCCGGCGTCGAGGCCGGCATCTTCGGCCTGATCCTGGTGCTGGTGATCCTGCTGGAACCGCTGGGCATGTACGGGCGCTGGCTGAAGACCAGGGTCTTCTTCTCGGCTTTCCCGATGTACAAGCGGGCCACCTTCAGGCGCCAGAAGACGTACATGCGATCGGAGCGGCTGCGGTGACCTACTTCCAGGCCGACAATCTCTGCATCAACTTCGGAGGCATCAAGGCCGTCGACGGCGTCAGCTTCGACGTACAGAAGGGCATGGTCTTCACCATCATCGGCCCGAACGGGGCCGGCAAGACGACCATCTTCAACCTGGTCAGCCGCATCTACGAGCCGTCCGACGGCCGGCTCCTCTTCGAGGGCAGGGACATCACGCGGGTGCCGCCGCACCGCATTGCGGCCCTGGGCATCGCTCGCACCTTCCAGAATATCGAGCTGTTCGAGCACGCCAGCCTGCTGCAGAACCTGCTGCTGGCGCGCCATGCGCACAAGAAGTCCGACTTCTTCTCGGAGCTGCTGTTCCTGCCCTCGGTGCGCCGCATGGAGGTCGAGCATCGCGAGGCCGTCGAGAAGGTGATCGACTTCCTGGACCTGCAGCAGTACCGCGACAGCCTGATCGTCAACCTGCCCTATGGCGTGCGCAAGGTGACGGAGTTGGCGCGGGCCCTGTGCACGGACCCCAAGCTGCTGCTGCTGGACGAACCCTCCTCCGGGCTGAACGTCGAGGAGACGGAGGACATGGCCTTCTGGATCCAGGACATCAGGAACCTGCTGGGGATCACCGTGCTGATGGTCGAGCACGACATGAAGCTGGTGTCGGCCGTCTCCGACCGGGTGCTGGCGCTGAACTACGGCCGGCCGCTGGCGCAGGGCTCGCCGCAGGAGGTGCAGAGCCATCCCGAGGTCGTCCGCGCCTATCTCGGAGGCTGAGATGCCGGTTGCCGAGCCGATCCTGAAGGTCGACAACGCCGGGCCGATCCTGAAGGTCAGCAACGTCGAGACCTACTATGGGCCGATCATGGCCATCCGCGGGGTCTCCTTCGATGTGCCGAAGAGCGGCATCGTCACCATTCTCGGGGCCAACGGCGCCGGCAAGACGACCGTGCTCAAGAGCATCTGCGGCGTCATGGACCCGCAGAAGGGCAGCGTCGTCTTCGAAGGCCGCGAGATCCAGCGCATGGACCCCGACAGGGTCATGCGCCTGGGCATCAGCCACGTCCCGGAAGGGCGCGAGGTCTTCCCTTTCCTGACCGTGCGCGAGAACCTGCGCATGGGCGCCTACACGCGCCGGGACGCCGACGGCGTGGCGAAGGATCTCGAGGCCGTGTTCGGCTATTTCCCGGTGCTGAAGGAGCGTTCCGAGCAGCGCGCCGGCTCGTTGTCGGGCGGCGAGCAGCAGATGCTCGCCATCAGCCGGGCGCTGATGTCGCGGCCGCGGCTGATGCTGCTGGACGAGCCGTCGCTGGGCCTGTCGCCCAAACTGGTGGCCGAGATCTTCGACATCGTCGTGCGCATCAACCGCGAGCGCGGGGTCACGATCCTGCTGGTCGAGCAGAACGCCAACATGGCGCTGAAGGTCGCCGACTTCGGCTACGTGCTGGAGGTCGGCCGCATCGTCATGGCCGACACCTGCGCCCGGCTGCTGGAAAAAGAGGACATCAAGGAGTTCTATCTCGGCATCAAGGACCAGGGCGCGCGCGGGCAGCGCCGCTGGAAGAAGCGCAAGACGTGGCGGTAGGATATGCTGCGCCTGATGCAAGGCCTTCTCCCCGCGAAGGCGGGGAGAAGGTGGCGCGAAGCGCCGGATGAGGGGCTTCTCGGCGTTGAAGCAGCACGGCGCGGAGGATGGGCGTACGCCTTCGCAGATCGTGCGTGTCGCAAGGCGGAGAAGCCCCTCATCCGCCCTTCGGGCACCTTCTCCCCGCCTTCGCGGGGAGAAGGATAATTAGGGAGGGCCGCCGGGCATGGACATGAATATCGAGGCGGACCATTCGGTCGAGCGCATCGCGATCGAAGGCTGCGATACCATTCCAAAGCTGTTCTGGCATCGCGTGCAGACGCGCGCCGACAGGACCGCCTTCCGCGAGAAATACCTCGGCATCTGGCGTGCCACGACGTGGCGCGACTACGGCCAGCGCGCCCGGTGGACCGGCATGGGCCTGGTCAAGCTCGGGCTGGCGCGCGGCGAGGTGGTGTCGATCCTGGCCGAGACGGTACCGGAATGGCTGTATGCCGACATGGGCACCATGGGCGCCGGCGGCGTCTCCAACGGCATCTACCCCACCGACTCCGCCAAGCAGGTCGACTACATCCTGAACGACAGCCGCTCGCACTTCCTGTTCGTCGAGAACGAGGAGCAGCTCGACAAGTGGCTCGAGGTGCGCGAGCGCTGCCCGCAGGTGCGCAAGGTTTTCGTCTTCGACATGGAAGGCCTGTCGGAGTTCAGCGATCCGCAAGTCATGCCGCTCGACGAGCTGGTGGCGCTGGGCCGCGAGCACGACGCGGCGCACCCCAACCTCTGGGGTGAACTCGTCGCCGGCTCCAAGGGTGAGAGCCTGGCGCTGCTGGTCTACACCTCGGGCACCACGGGGCCGGCCAAGGGTGCCATGCTGTCGCACCGCAACGTGATCTTCCAGCTCAGCAATGCCGACGCGTTCATCCCGGTGCGGGAGGGCGACGAACAACTGGCGTTCCTGCCGCTGTGCCATGTCGCGGAGCGGACCTTCACCGCCTTCCTGCCGCTGCGCTCCGGCTCCATCCCCAACTTCGCCGAGAGCATCGAGACCGTGCCGGAGAACGTGCGCGAGGTGGCGCCGACCACGTTCTTCGCCGTGCCGCGCATCTGGGAACGCTTCTATTCCAGCATCGCGATCCGCATGAAGGAAGCGACGTGGATCGGCCGCATGGCCTATGGCTGGGCGATCGGCATCGGGCTGAAGGTGGCGGAGCTGAAGCTCGAGGGCAAGCAGCCGTCGGGGGGGCTGATGCTGCTGTTCCGCATCGCCGACTTCGCCGTGCTCGACAACATCAAGCGCGCCATCGGCATGCATCGCGTGCGCTATGCCGGCACCGGCGCCGCGCCCATCGCACCGGACCTCATCAAGTGGTATCGGGCGCTGGGCATCGACCTGCGCGAGCTGTACGGCCAGACCGAGAATTGCGGGCTGGCCACCGGCATGCCGGACCGGATCAAGCTGGGCACCGTCGGCGTCGTGGCACCGCACACGGAGATGAGGATCTCGCCCGAGGGCGAGATCCTGCTGCGCGGCCCGCACATCTTCATGGGCTACCTGAACCAGCCGGAAAAGACCGCCGAGACGCTGCGCGACGGCTGGCTGCACACCGGCGACGTGGGCTTCGTCGACAACGAGGGCTACCTGAAGATCACCGATCGCATGAAGGACATCATCATCACGGCGGGCGGCAAGAACATCACGCCGTCGGAGATCGAGAACCAGCTGAAGTTCTCGCCCTACGTTTCCGATGCCGTCGTGATCGGCGACCGCCGCAAGTTCCTGACGTGCCTGATCATGGTCGACTACGACAACGTGTCGAAGTACGCCCAGGACAGCAACGTGCCATTCACCGACTTCGCCTCGCTGTGCCGCACGCGCGAGGTGCAGGACCTGATATGGTCGGAGATCGAGAAGGTCAACCAGGGCTTCGCGCGGGTCGAGACGATCAAGAAGTTCCGCCTGATCGAGCAGCAGCTCACGGCCGAGGACGAGGAAGTCACCCCGACCATGAAGCTCAAGCGCAAGTTCGTGAACGAGAAGTACAAGGCCATGATCGACGGCATGTACGCCGAGGCGGCGTGAGTCTCGGTTCTGATGTTCGCACGCGCGTCTGACAACGCCATCCCCTGTCATCCCGAGCGAAGCGAGGGATCTAGGCACCGCACCTAGATCCCTCGCGTCGCTCGGGATGACGGGGGTGACTGTCGACCGCCCACGAAGGGCTTTTTTTCGAAAGGAAGGGAAACGGGTGATGCGTAGGAAAGTAGTGATGGTAGTGGCCGCCGCGTTGGCGGCCGTCGCAACAGGCGCGTCGGCACAGACGCGCGGGGTGACGAAGACCGAGATCACGCTCGGCATGCACACCGACCTGTCGGGCGTCGCCGCCACATACGGCGTGTCCTCGTCCAACGGCGTCAAGATGCGGTTCGAGGACCTCAACGAGGCCGGCGGCCTCGACGGCCGCAAGATCCGCCTGATCATCGAGGACCAGGCCTACCAGGTGCC
>Ga0187894_10001117_pt1 | contig 35645 bp, 48 predicted proteins | sample GBC1701081metaG_FD_136650 | JGI IMG/M metagenome (GOLD analysis project Ga0187894, IMG submission 136650) | White microbial mat communities from a lava cave in the Kipuka Kanohina Cave System on the Island of Hawaii, USA - GBC170108-1 metaG ...
CGCGATCGCCGCGCGCGGCGGCGGGAGTAGCTCCTCGATAGCGAACAGGTTCGGCGTCGGCTCGTAGGCGCGCGCGCGGGCGCGCGCGACCTGGCGCGCGAGCTCGCCGGCGACGTGCGCGCGCGACCGCAGGTGCGGCCGGCGCGAGTAGACGGTGAAGACCTCCCGGCGCCGCGAGTAGAGCCGGCGCACGCCGATCATCGCGTGCGGGGGTCGATAGGCGCAGCCGGCGCGCAGCGTGCGGTTGAGCCCGGGCTGCGATTCGAGCGCGGCTGCGCACGCCTGAGCGACCAGCGCTTCGATCTCGGCGTCATCGCGCGTTGGCACGGGAACCCAGCGCCCTTCGTGAAGCGGCGCGATCTCGGGCCAGATCCCGCAGCGCGAGGCCTGCCACGCGTTCACGGGCGCGCGCGGTGGGTCGGGCTCCGTCACCAGCGTCGCGCGCGCTGCGACCTCGAGATCTCGCGCGGCCTTCCCAGGTGCGACGCCCAGGTGCGCGCACGCCGCGCGGTGCGAGGCGAGGCAGGCGAGCGCGGAGCGCGCGGCCGCCGGCGCGCCTACGAGGTAGTGGATCGGAACGAGCCACTCTGCCGAGCCGGCGAAGCGCGCGAGGTGCGCCTCGAGGAGCGCGACGACATCGGCCGCGACCGCCGCATCGGGCCTCGCCGCGCGCAGTGCCGCATGCGTGTGGCGCGCCTCGTCCTCGAGCACCGCGTCGAGCACGTGCGAGTAGGGCACCCCGCCCTTGCGCAGCCACGTGAAGACGGTCGCAAGCCAGTGCTCGCCGACGACGTTCAGCACAGCCCGCGAGACCTCGCCCGAGAGGTTCGCGATGAAGCGAAGCAGCTCTGCGCCGGGATGATCGGGCGCGAGCGCGACGAGGCCGCCGTTCAGCTCGGCGAGCTCTCGGAACACAAGGTGGTGCGTCTCCTCGTCCTCGAGCTGGTTCGGGATGTTGTCGCCTTCGCGCGCGGCCTCGACGCCGATCTGCTCGAGCCAGGCGAGCATCGAGAACAGGTATCGGCACGCGAGCCGCGCGCGTGGGTCTTCGACGGGGTGGAGGTCGGCAACAAGGCGCGCGGCGCGCTGTTGCGGCCGTGAACCGATGACGATGCGGCCGAGCGCGGCCGCGTTCACGCGCGCAGCCCGTAGATGGCTGCGAGAGCTGCGAACATCAGCAGGCCCTGCGCGATCGCGCTCGTGTACGTGACGCGGCGGAAGGCACGCACGAGTTGCCCCACCTCGCGCAAGTTGCGCGTCGATCCTTGCAACACGGCTTCCATCCGCTCGTCCGACTCTCGGAGCCGCTTCACGACGTCGCGAACAGTCGCGGTGTTCGCGTCGATCGCGGTGGCGACGCGCTCGAGCTCGTCGCGCACCTCGCCCATTGTCTGGTTGATCGTCTGCTCGATCCGACAGAGCGTGGCGACCTGCACGCTCGCGTTCGGCTGCGGCGCGTAGCCGGCCACTTCCGGCGCGATCGGATCGACGTGGTGCGGCCGTAAGTGGCGCGCGCGATCGGTCATTTCGCCTCCGCGCGTCGCTCATCGGGCTTCGCCCAGACGCGATCGTCGTCGAGCTTGAAGAGGAAGACGCCCGGCTTCGGGCTCGCGAGCGACCACGGCGTCATCGCGTCGACGGTGAAGCGACGCCCGTTCACCGTGAAGCCGATCGCTTTCGGAACGGGGAGGTCGAACTGCTTCTGTTCGTCTTCGGGGATGATCATGAACTCGATCGCGTCGCTGTCGTCCGCGACGAACTCCTCGCCCGATAGCGAGAGACGCACGCGGCGTCGGCGCACCACTTCCTTGCGCGCCGGATCATCGGCGCGCGGCTGGAGCGCGAAAGCCTGCGGCTGCCTCACGACCTCGTTGATCCAGGGGTCGGGGACTTCGATTGCGCCAGCGCCCGGCGACTCGTCGCGCAACACGACGAGCGTGGCGCCGTTCTCCTCCACCATCCAGCGGCGGTAGCCGAGCCCGTCCGCCATAACTACTTGTCCTCGCGCAGCCAGAGCGCGCTGTTCGGCGACACCGTGAGGCCGAGCGGCCAGTCCGTGTCCTCGGCGTTGTCGATCCGCGTCTCGTACGCGAACGACGTGCCCTCGCTCGAGCCGATCGGGTCGCCCTCGAGGAGCAGCTGCGTGTCGGAATCCACCTGCAGGATGGGATTCCAGTTCGTGTTGACCGCGCTGCCCGGGATCCGGATCTCGAGGTTCGGATCGACCGGCGGCGTCGTGTGATCGCCTAGCAGGCCGCTCCGGTGCCAGCGCGTTCCGGTGCCGAGCACGATGCGGTTGCCGCCGCTCGTCGTCCCGAAGCGCGCGATGCCTTCGTGGTAGCCCTTCGAGCGCGAGTAGCGGACCTGGAGCTCGTACGAGTAAAGCCCGCCTGGCTGCAGATCGAGGATCGAGATGTGCGGTGCGAAGTACTGGCCGCCGATCGAGATCCCGATCGGGTCGAGCACGAAGACGTCGCCGCCGTCCGCGCCGAGGTTCGGCGCCGTCGGGTTGCGCACGACGCGGTACTGGAACTGCGGGTGCAGGTGGATCGGGCGCTGTTGACCGGTCGCGCCGAAGACGCCGGCGTCGATGATCCCCTGGAAGAAGCCGCCGATGATGATCGTGCTGCGGCCGTTCGCGCTGTTGGGGTTCCCTTCGACGGTGATCGTCTGACGAAGGATCGTCTTCCAGAGATCCGCCTCGGCCGCGTTGAAGTCGAACACGCGGATCGAGCTTGCGGTGACCGCCTCGCTCATGTTCGAGAAGGCGTTGGGCTTCATCAGCGCGTTCGAGTGCCCGGCGTCGCCCTGCTTCTCGGCGATGACGGACTTCATCGGGACAGTGCGCCCGTCTTTCAGAACCGCTTTGACTCGGGCGCCAAGCTTCTTCTGCAGGCCGCGTTTGAAGACGCGCTGCTGGTCTTCGTACTGCTGCGCGGGCGTGTACCGGAGCTCACGGTGCCGCTGCTTGATCGCGCGCAGGATCTTGTTCGTGTCCGGGTCGTAGATCTCGACCTCGAACTCGCGCACCGCCGCGTCGATCTCGCCGTCGTTGCCAGCGCCGCCGGCCTCGCCGAAGGAGGGTTCATGGCCGAGGTCTGTCTCCGCAGAGATCGCGGGCTCGCGGAACGCGAGATGGAAGTCCGGCGTCGTCCAGGTCGTCGCCGGAAGGCCCGACGGACCAATGAACGAGAAGCCTCCTAAGAATGGGATGCTGAAGCCGCCGCCGAGACCGGGGACAAAGGGCCCGACGTTCGGAACGCCGAGCGCGTGCTGGTAGGTGATCGTCTCGGGCTCGCCGAGGCGCCCGAACGGGTCGAGCAGCCGCACGGTGATGTCGTAAGCAAGGAACTGCGGCGTGAACTCGTATGGCGACGCGTTGACGCGCGCGATCGATTGCAGGAGGCCCTGCCCGCGGATCTGCACGAGATAGGAAGAGCCCAGCGGCGCGGGCGTCGGCACCTGCCACGCGATCTGCATCGTCGGCGTACCCGACGCCGTGGGAGTTCCCGTCGCCGGCGCGACGCGGAGGTTAGTCACCTTGCCGACGAGGCCGATGCTCGCAACGCGCGTCAGCGATACCGGCTCACTGCGCTGCTTGTCGGCGCCGATCGCGCGCACCTGCACGTCCCAATCATCGTCGAGCGGCAGCGGCCCGATCGGCACCTCGACGCTCTGCCCGCCGATCGTCTCGAGGTGATCGAACTGCGAGGGAGCGGCGCCGCGCGGGAAGGTGCGCCACGAGACTTCGTAGTGATCGACGTTCCCGCCGAGCGGGTTTGGCGCGACCGATAGGAAGTACCGGATCCCCACGTCGTCCGTCTGCCCGACCGGTAGCGAAACGTCCGCGCGCACGCGCGGGGCCGAGAGGTAGACCTCCTCGTCCCCCGACCCGGTCTCCGTAACAAGCTCCGCCGCATCGTCGTCGAGACCCATCGCGGTCGGCGAAAGCGCCGCGACGCGAAAAGGCGTCGTCGTGTTCGAGAGCGTGAAGCCCGAGGCGGAGATGTACGTGTCGACGGCCATCCCGGCGGTCAAGAACGATCCGGCTCGCCGGAGCTGCGCCTGGCGCACGAAGCGCCCGCCAGCTGCCGCCTCCGTCACGGCCGCAGAATGCGTGATCGTGATGCCGTCGCCGCCGTTGCGCAGCGCGGTGATGGGCCACCAGCCCCGATTCTCGTCGCGGAAGCCGTCGCGCAGCTCGACCCAGCCCGAGGGCTGGAACGCCGCGAAGAGAAGTGCACCGACCGGGCCGTCGATGTGCGCGCTGCCGCCGGAAGGCGTGACCGAGAGCGACGCCAGCCCGGTGCCATGCGAGTCGACGTGGCAGGTGATCGTCCCCGTGCGGAAGGCGCCGACCAGCTGCTCGTCGCCGCCCGCGGCCTCGGTGACGAGCGTGACGCCTGTTACGGAGAGTGACGTTGCGGCCACTGCCGAGACCACAGCCGCCGCAACGTTGTTGGCGGCGTTTGCGAAGCCCGAGCTGCGCACACGCATGCCGACCTGAAAGCCGTCGGTGATGAAGGAGCCCGATGCGCGCGTGAACGTGCCCGGCGCGGTCGCGCTGATCGAGGCGACGCCCGTAATCACTTCGACACGGACAGCCGTGATCTCAGGGCGGCCAGGCGGCGCGCCCGTGTTGGCGAAGGTCGAGCGCCGGCGGCCGAGCGACGACGCGAAGTTCGGGACCGGCTGCAGGTCGATTGTGTCAAACAGCTCGGGCGCGTGATCGCGGCAGATCAGCTTGCCGTTGAAGTTGCCCTGGGCGATCTCGCTGCGCTTCTTTTCGATGCCCTCGACGACGAGCTCCTGCGTCTGCTGAGCGAACTCGCCGAGAACGACGCTCACGCCGCGCGCCGCGCCCGCCTGGATCCAGGTCGAGCCGTCGACCGTCGTCTGGAGCGCGATCCACTGATTCGAGCCCTTCGCGGAGCGCAGCGTCTCGGTGAGCCCGACGTTCACCCGCGCCTCGACCGCGACGAAGCTGCCGGCGGCGTTGATGCCGCCGAGCCGGATCGCCGGATCGCCGAGCTGATAGAGGTCCCACTCTTCGTCGACGCGCAGCTCGAGGATCGCGTTTCCCGGCGGCGTGAACTCGAGCAGGACCGCGCGCGCCGTGCCCCACGCGAACACCTCGGTCGAGACCTCGAGCATCTCAGCCCGCTGCAAGCCGAGCCATTCGATGCCGCAGTCGACCTCGTACACCTCGGAGCGCAGCTTGATGAGGCCCAGCTGGTAGCGGCCCTCGCGCCAGATCTCGGAGGCACGCTGCGTGAATTGGAAGACGCGGCGCTCGAAGCGCTGCGCGGCCGTTGCCGTGAGCGTCGACGCCTGTGTGCCCGAGCTCGGGAGGAGCCCGCTCGGATCGTGCAGCGTGAGCACGGTCGCCGTCACGCTGTCGATCAGGAAGAAGGCGTCCACCGAGCCGGTCTGGACGCGGATGAAGCCTTCGACTGCGACGAGATCGGTTCCATAATCACCGGTCGCTCGCGTGAGCGCCTTCCGGCCGCTCGCCGGCACCGAGAACGTCACGCTGAGCGCAGCGACGGAGCCCGAATCGTCCGCGTAGGCGTCGTCGTAGACGACCCGCTCGTCGGTCTTGTAGTCGAGCGCCTCGTTGCGGAACGTGCAGCGCAGCGCGTGCGGCCGCACGGGCCACGTGCGGGTCGAGCGGATCCCGCTGACCTCGGTGTCCGTGAGGATGAGCTTCGGCGCCGATTGCTTCCGCGAGATCGCGACCGCGTACTTGCCGTCGATCCGGTCGAGCGTCGCGCGGCCCGTCGCGAGAATCGCGCTCACCTGGTCCCACATGCTGAGGCCGTCCTGGTCGAAGACGCCGTCGCACTTGTGGCGCGCCTCGGTGCCGCCGTTGATCGTGGGCACGAGCTCGGCGCAGTAGTCGTAGAACGCCTGCCAGCTCGCCCAGTCGATCTTCGCGTCCGGGACGGGGTTCCGGACCTCGTAAGTGACCTGCGTGCCGTTGTGGCTCGTGAGGTAGGAGAGCGCGATCGCGGCGGGGTTGCTCGTCTCCTGGACGGCGCCGCGTGCGCCGCCGGAGAGGATCGGGACGCGCGCGCTCGCGATGCAGTTGATGTTGCTCGACGATTCGGTGTTGCTCGTCTCGCCGACGGCCGTGACGTCGATCGCCGTGCAGCCGGGCGTGAAGCTCTTGATCGCGGAGTCGGGCACGTAGCCGGTGAAGCGGACCCACGTGGGGTCGGTGAAGAGCGAGGACACATTCGAGCCCGTGCCGCCGCGCTCCTTCGTGTAGTCGGCGGGCCCGTTGTTGGAGCCCCCCGCGATCTGCGAGATCAGGAGCCGGACACGCGCCTCGTACTGCTTCGCCGGAGCGCCTAAGTCGCGGCTCACCCGCACGCCGCACGCGCTCGTCGTCTTGCCGTTCACCTGGACGATGTCGCCTTCGGCGCGGTTCACCGTCTTCGCGTTGATCGCGGAGCCCCACGTTTCGAGCAGCGCGCCGGCGGCGAGGTTCAGCCACGGCCCGGTGCCGACCTCGCGATACTCGACCAGAAGATCGAACGCATGGCCGCTCTTGTTGCCCTTGTCGCTGTAGCGGGCGAGGCCCGGCAAATCGAACTCGAGCTCGAGCTTCGTCGCCTTCTGCGCGAGCGTCTGCACGAACGAAGGGCTGCCGCTCGGGAGCCGGTCCTCGAGCTTGATGCCCGGGTAGAGCTGCTCGACGAGCGGGAAGTCGATCGTCTGCTGGTTTCGGTAGACGGTGGCTTCCGACGGGAGCAGCGTCCGGTCCGTCTCGCCGAACTTGACCTGCGAGATGACGGCGTCGCCCATCGTCACGAAGAGCAGCGCGCGGGTAGTTGGCTCGGTGCCGCGCTGGCGAATCAGGGTTACCGCCGCGTGCGGCGGCGCGAGGCGCGTCTTTCCGAACACCCGCCAGACTGGGCCGTCGGGCGTGAACTGGTTGCCGATCTGCTTGACGGTCGCGCTCGGCGTGCGGTCGATGCCGTCGGGCTTGTTGGGCGGTCCGAGGATCGCCTGGACGATGAAGTTGAGCGCGGTGGAGATCACCGCCGAGACGACGGCGTAGATCAGCTGGGGGATGAACTGATAACCGGGGGTCGGACGGAGCGCGACGAGGTCGCCGGCCCGCGGCACGCACGAGAGATCAGCCTCCGGCTGGGCATTCACCGTGACGAACGTGCTCACGCGAATCGGCTCGGGCACGCAGTGCGCGACGATCTCGCCGAGTGTTAGGCCGGCCGGCAGCTCTTCAAAGACCCGCTCGCTCGTGAACGGATTGGGAAAGAGCACCGTCTGGACGCGACCCCGCGCGATCGCGCTACGGAGCGGGATCAGCTGACCGGAGCTCTGCATGCCGATAGATCCCCGCGATGCGCTGGGCATTGAGCCCGGTCGCGAACGAGAGCAGGTGTCCGCCGACCGGCGGCCGGCTCGAGAGTGCGTACTGGCCGTCGACGACGAGCGCGCAGTGCGAGACGAAGCCGGCGGTGCGCAGGAGCAGCACGTCGAACGGCTGGGCACGCTCGACGCGCGCCCACTCGCGCGTGGCCGCCTCTTGAAGGATCAGCTCCTCGATCTGCGCCGACGTCGCCGCGTCGCGTTCCGTCACGCGATCGCGCGGGTAGCGATCGGCGAAGTCCGGAAGCGCGAGGCCCTTCTGCTCGAACAGCGCGCGCCGGCAGATCTCCCAGCAGTTCGCCTCGTCGAACGGCACGCCCAGGTAGGGGCGCACCCAGCTCACAACCGCACGGACCGGAATCCGCTCGCCGGGTTGAAGCGCCACCCGACGCTCGGGTCCGCGGCGAGGTTCTCGTAGGTGTGAATCTCCACCGTCATCGTGGGCAGCGCGAAGTTCGCGACGCGCATCGGCCCCTCGATCATCCACTCCTGCGTGTCGGGGTCCTGGAGGTGGACGAATCGCAGCTCCGCCTGTGCGGGATCGGCCAGGCCGCGCATCGCGATTCTCAGATCCGGCGGAACACCGTCGATCGCGATGTGCGCGACCGGGATCTCCTCGTCGACCCCCTCGTCGGGCAGCTTCAGCTCGAACGCGCGCGCCACGTAGAGCTGACCCTGCGAGACGACGTCGCGCTCCGCGAGCGCGAGCCGCAGGTGCTCGGCCTGCGCGGCGCCCGGGAACTGCCAGTACACGTGGAGCAACACGAGCAGGTTCTGGTCACTCGCGCGCGCGAGCAGGTGCTGCCGAAACGCGACGCTGACGCGCGTGCTCACACGGGTGCGTCCGTGACGACGTCGGCGGCGCTCACGTTGGCCGCCGCATCCATCAGGTTGTGCGTGCCGAACGGCACGGCCGCGAAGTCCTTGCCGATATCGGCGTCGGGCGCGGCGTCGTGCCCGAAGCGATACCAGTGCTGGAGCGAGGCCTGCGACTGGTAGCCGTTCTTCGCGGCGTTCAGGTTGAAGTCGCGGCCGCCGTAGTAGATCGAGCCAATCTCCGCGACCGCTAGCTCGCTCGACCAAAGCGCGAGCGAGTGGATGCGGCCGGCGAGCTCGCTACCGACGCGCCCCACCGCGATCGCGCGCGCGGTGTCGGTCATCGTGCCGGTCGTGTCCGCGGGCATGCTCGTCGGGGTGAGCAGCTGCGCGTTCACGTAGACGCGCAGCGGATCGCTCGCCTCCGAGCCATCGAACGCGACCGCGATGCAGCGCCACTGGCTGCGCTGGAGCTGTGCCGCGAAGCGATGGTTCTTGATCAGCGCGCCGGCCGAGTTGTAGGCGTTCACCTCGAGCGTGTCCGCGGTCCCGGTCTGGCGCGCGAGGATGATCCGGTTGCTGTTGCCCGCGCCGGCGAAGACCTCGACGAGCCGTCGGTCGATCGTGTCGCTGTCCGCGCGCTTCAGCCACGCGAGGAGCGTCCAGGCGTCTGCAATCCCGACCGTGGTTTCGCTCGAAGAGAGGCGCTCGCTCGAGCCGTCGAGATCGAGCGAGACGGTCTGCGAGTCGAACGGCGCGTCGGCGGTGCGTACGACCGGCACGAGCACCCGGAAGAGCGTCGGCGCCAGCGGGGCCACACGGTAACGGCCCGCCGGCTGCCACACGACAGCGGCCCCGGTAAACGGCTCGTTCACGCCCTGAAACACGAGCGACCCCTGGAGCAGCGTCGTGCGCCAGAAGGTCTCGAACGTCGCGAGCTGCGCCGCGCTCATGTGGAACGCGAGCACGTGGCGGTCCTGGCGCGAATCGGCCTGGCGCCGCGAGCGCACGCGGCCCGAGAGCGTCTCGGAGTAGTAGGTGCTCGGCGCCGGATCGAGCTCGTAGCCGTCGACCGCGACGTAACTCGGGAGCGACGCCGGCCAGACCGCCGCCACGCTCAGACCTGGCTGCGCGGCGGCAGCTCGCGAAAGTGCCGCGTCATCGACCGCTTCAGCGGACCGCCGCGCTCCAGCTCGTCGAGCACGATGTTGCGGACGGAGACGTCGAGCTGCAGGCCTTGCGCGGTCGAGCGCGAGCTCACCGAGTCGACCGCAATGGGGGCGCCGTTGTTGTGCAGGTTGACCGTGATCGGAGCGCCGCCGGCGCCGCCCCCGAGCGAGTCGCGCAGCATGCGCATCGCGCGCGGGCTCTCGAGCGGGAGAAGCATCTCGGGCGACCCCGCCTCGGCCGCGATGACACCGACGCCGCCGGGCCGTGGTAGGACCAAGCCTCCCTGGGCGGCGAAGATGTTCCCGAAGCCGCCGCCTCCGGTGCCGGGAATCGTCGGTATGCCGCCGAACACGCCGGAGAAGATGTTCCCGAGGATCGAGCCGAAGATGCCGCCGAGGCCCCCGCCACCGCCGCCTCCTCCGCCTCCTCCGCCGCCAGCGCCGATGCCCGCAATCGAGTCGCGCAGCCGGGCGATCAGCGGCTCGAGCACGAGGATCTGGAAGATCACGTCCGCGAGAGACGCGAGCATGCGCGCGCCCATTTCCTTGAACGCGTCGCCGGCGTCCTGCGATCCCGTAACAAGATCGGTGAAGAGGTCCTGGAAGCCCTGGCTGAACGAGTCGAGCGCACGGTCGGCGATCTTCACGAAGTCGCTCGTCTCGGCGAACGCCCGAGCCGCTTCCTTGCGCGCGCGGCCGGCCTGCTCTGCGGTAAGCGCACCGGCGCGCTCGAGCTCGGCGATCTTCTCGAGCTCCTCGCGGTAGGCCTCCGCGGGTGTCTTGATCTCTTCGAGGATGCGCGTGAGATCGCGCAGGCTCTCCTGGTAGTACTCAGCCGACGTCACGGCCTCGATCTCGGCGCGCGCCCGTAGCTGTGTCGCCTGCTCGGCCGTGATCCCGCCCTCTCTCTCGAGGTCGGCGATCTCCTTCAGCGTGCCCGCGTACTCCGCGGCCGGGCCCAGGATCTTCTCGAAGAGGCGCTGCGTCTCGTCCAGGCGCTGGTTGTACTCCTTCACCGCCTCGGCCTCGGCGTCAGTGAAGGCCTCCTTGCGCCGGAGAGAGAGCAGCTCCTGCGCCTCGGCGAGCGCTTCGGTGCTGCCCTGCGCCTCGCGAACGTTCTTTGCGTACTCGACCTCGGCCTCGGCGAGCGCGCGGCCGAGCTCGGTGCTCTCGCGCGTCACCGCAATCTGGTCGGTCATCTCTTGGCGAAGATCCGCGAGCGCCTTGGCGGCCTTCGCGACCTCTTCGACATCGATGGGCGGCGGCGTCGGTACTGGCGCGGTCAGACGCCCGGGCCGACGCGTGTCGATCCGCTCGCCGATTTCGACCCCGAGCTCGCCGCGCCGGCGTCGCGTGGCGTCGAGCGCAGCCTGCGTGCGCCCTGATAGATCGCTGGGCGCGCGCTTCTCGAGGTCAGCGATCGAACGATCGAGGTCATCACGCTCGCGGCGCAGGCTGTCGAGGCTTCGCGTGTCGAGGTCCTGCATCCGCTCGACGGCGAGTCCCGTCCACTTCGCGAGATTCGCCATCTCCTCGGCGATGGCGGTGATTGCCGGCAGGGCGGAGACCACCGACGCCTTGAACTGCAGGTCGAGCACCTTCGCGGCAGCGTCGAACTGGTCGGCCGTGTCTGCAGCGCTCCGAACGAGCCCCTCGTCGATCACCGCGCCGGCGTCGCGCGCCTTCCGTGCGAACTCGTCAAGTCCGCGTGATCCCGAGCGCAGTACGTTGACCATGGCGAGACCGCGCGTCGTGAAGAGCTCGGCGCCGAGCTGCAGACGGCGCGCGGGATCCGCGGTCGCCGCGAGCGCGTCAGCGACGTCGCGCAGCACGGCCTCCGTCGGGCGCAACGAGCCGTTCGCGTCGCGGATCGAGACGCCAAGCGCCTGGAAGGTCTCGATCGCTTTCTTCTCGCCCGTGGCCGCGTCCGCGACCGCGACCGAGAGCCGCTGCAGGCCCAGCGTGAGCGCTTCGGGATCGAGGTCCTCGAGCGTCGCCGCGAAGCGGAGCTCCTGGAGGCCCTCGATCGAGATCCCGAGCCGGTCCGCGGTCGTGGCGAGGTTGTCGAACTCACGGCCAGCGCTGATCGCCGCGTTCGCGATGCTGGCGATCGTGCCCGCAACCGCGAGTCCACCAAAGCCGATCAGCGTCGCCTTCATGGCACCGAAGCTCTGGTCGAGCGCCTTGAGGCGGCCGATCAGCGACGGAGACGCGAGCTCCTTCTCGGTCTTCGCGGCGGTGTCTTTCGCCTGAAAGCCGAGCTGCTGCATCTCCTCCCGAAGACGGCGAACGGCATCCGCCGCTTCTTGCGTGCGGACGACGATGTCGAGCTGCGCGTCAGCCATTCGGACGCTCCGGCTCGCTTCTCATGCGCGCGAGGTAGACGCGGTCGATGCGGTGGACGAGGCGGGCGAGCTGCTCGCGCTCTTCTGGATCTTCCAGGGAAACGAGCCGGCAGTAGGCCTCGATCTCCGAAAGCGGGATCGCGCCGGCACCGCCGAAGTGAACGGCGCGCGAATCCGAGAGCGCTGCGAATGCGGACCAGGCCACCTGGGGAAGGCCCGGCGAGATCTTCGGCTCCTCGTCGAGCTCCGGGACGGGCATGCCTTCACGGCGCAGCTCGCGGAGCCAGGCCTCCGCCTCGCCCACGCGCAGCTTCCATGCGAGCAGCGCCTCTAGGCTTTTCCCGCGGCGTCCTCCGCGCGCGTGCGGAAGTGGCGTAGCTGGCGCGAGCTCGCGAGCACCCAGTCCGCGAATCGCGGGCAGGTGCGCAGCACGTCGAGCGCGGCATCGCGCGAGAATTTCAGCTCCTGGTCGCCGTCTTTCATGCCGCGCCAGTCGAGCAGCACGCTGCCGGTAAGCGATTCGATCTCGGCGTGCGCCCACTGGGCAGCGACGTCGGCATCCGTGTCCGGTCCCCTCTTCTCACTGACGAGCGGGAGCGTCGCGCGCGCGAGCGCGAAGGCATGCCGCGGGTTTCGGTACGCCGCGATCTTCACCTCGGTCTCGTCGTCGAAGCGCAGCCACGTGCCGTCGGCGTAAAGGTCCGGATCGACCTTTTCGTTGCGGATGTCCAAGCGGGTTCTCTCCTGTGCGTGCAGCTAACGATGTTACGGTCCGCAACGATGCGTTACGTGAGTACCCGCCTGGCCGCGATCGCGTGCAGCCTCCTCGGCTGCGTGTCGCTCGATCTCGGAGCGCCGAACCCAAGCGAGCTGCTGCGCGTGCACAAGGAGATCTGCATCGGGCACGACATCACCGTCGCCTGCGCGTATCGGCTCGTGCCGGGCGACTACCAGAAGCAAGGCGAGGACGCGGAGTCGGAGTTCTTCCTTCCCGCCCACACCGAGCAGGGTGGAGCCATTGTCGTCGGCGCGATGGTCGACGTGGCCCAAGCGATCCAAGCGCACAAAGACCGCTCGAAGCTCTGCATTGTGACCGGGTTTCGTCTCCCGGTCTGCCGCGATTGGGAGCGCACGGGAAGGCGAGAGCAACCCATCGGGGACCGTGCAGAGCGCGTTAGCGAGCGCTGAGGCTCACAGCCCAAAGATCTCTGCCTCGATCGCTGCGAACACCTGCTCGACGAATGCCGCCGGCGCCTGGCGCGAGTGTCCGTCGTTCAGCGGCCGGATGTACGGCACGTTGTTACTGACGTGGATCTCGTCGCCGAGCTTGAACGACCCCAGGCGCACCGTCCCTGCCGGCACGCCAAGCGGGTTCGAGTAGCCCGCGCGGTGATCCTTGAACTCAGGATTCGGTGCGCCGACCTCGACGTTCCAGGAGTCCTTCGCGGCGCCGCTGTCGACCGGCGTGCGCAGCGCGACGTCTTCCCAGAAGCGGATCACGAAGCGCTTGATGCGGTCGACCGCGCGCCCCTCCTCCGTGAAGAGCCAGGCGTCGAGCTGGCGCGCGAACTCGGGCGCGCTCGCCATTAGGTGAGCTTCGCGATCAGGTCGATCTGGATCGTGTGCGGATCCGCGGGCTCGACGGTCGCGTTCACGATCGCCGCGAAATTGTACCGCTCGAGGACGTCGCTGTTGATCTGGATGCCGTCCGGCGCGCCGTCCATCAGGTTCACGCTCGGCAGGGTGACGGCGACCAGGTTCCCCGTGCCGTCGACGCCGGCGAACTGGATCGCAATGAGGGTGTGCGCCTTCAGCACGTCCAGGAAGTCCGCGCGGCTTGTGAAGTACGCCTCGATCGACCCACCCGGCGCCACGCTGCCGTGGTTGATCCCAGCCGGGAACTTCGACGCGATCTGGTCGAGCGCGCGCAGGTTGTTGTTGATGTTCAGCGCGAGCGAGCGCACGCCTGTCGCGATCGCAGCGCCGTTCTTGAAAATGCGCGCGACGTTCGAAGAAGCGCTGAGCGAGGGCGCGAGACCCGCCGCGGTCGTGCCGCCGCTGAAGATCGTTGCGCCGGCAGGCGTCATCTCCTTGCCCTGGAATGCGAATGTCATCTGGCCGATCTGCTTCGCGGTCAGGGAGAAGCCGAGCGTGCCCACGCGCAGACCGGTGCCCGAGAGGAACTGCGTGATGTCGAGGTGCGCCTGCTCGACGGAGAACTGGTTCTTCGTCTCGTCGGTGCCGTCGCGGAACATGCGCGCCGAATACTTCTCGCTGCCCGTCCCGGTGTGATTCGCCCAGTTCTTCGAGGCACCGAGAAAGCTGATGCCGGGGCTCTTGATCTGGAGGACCAACGCGGTCACCGCTCCGGCGCCGTCGGCGATCTGCCAAAAGCCGTCGTTCACGGTGTCGAGGATCGCGACCCACATCCCCGGCTTCGCGCCGTCGGTGACGAACGAGCCGGCCGAGCGCGTGAAGGTGTTCGGCGATCCCGTCGCGGCCGTCGCGTTGAGCGTCACCGCCGCGATCTGCTGCTTCGCGCGCAGCATCGCGCCTTCGATCAGGTCGAAGAAGTTCGGCTCGTAGAGGAGCTCGCTTCCGACGTTGAAGGCTGCGCCCTGCCCGACTTCGACGATCGCCTCGACCTTGCGGTCGCTGCGCAGCAGCTGCGACTGCACGCTCTCTTTGACGGGGTCGAGCTTGCCGGTCGTGACGCGCAGCACCTGCCCATTCGGCGATCCCGGGGTCGTGCCCCACGTGGTCTCGCGGATGTACCGGAAGTCGACGCGGTTGCCCTGACCCGGCATGAAGGCCTCCTAGTTCAGGCTCGCCGCCTGTCGGATGAGCGACTCGTACTTGCCCGCGCGGTTGCGCAGCGCGTTCGCGCCGCAGCGCGCGACCTGTCCGTGCCACCAGCCCCAGTCCCACCCGACGGCCTGATAACTAGGTGACCATCCTTGCTGGCACAGCTGGCAGGCATGCGGGATCGAGAAGAGCAGCTCATCGAGGCGCGCCCTCGCCTCGTCGGCGCTGATCGCTTCGTTCACCGGGTCGACGTGGTTCATGCGCCGTCCGCCCGGAAGTCGACGCCGTTCAGCAGGAGAAGCGGCACCGCCGCGCCGCCCGGGCCCTCGTAGAGGATCCGGCCATCGGTCTTCACGCGAATTGATTCGTTCCCGGCCTTGAGCAGGAGCTCGGTCGCAGGCCGCGCGTAGCTCGGAAGCGCGTTCGCGAGCGAGACGATCTCCGCGCCGTTCGCGACTGCGATCGCGTTCGAGTGGATCACGCCGCGCAGCCGAGTGACGCCGAGGCTCACGAGGTAGGCGGCGGTCGCCTCCGCGCCGCCTGCATGCACCCAGGGCGAGGCGAGCATGAGCGCCGTGTAGGTGAGCGGCACGGCGGCGCCTCCGGCGACGTCGACGTCGCGCTCGAACGCGACGGCGAGGTTCAGCTGCATCCACTCGCCGTCTTCACGCTGCGCCGCGATCGATGGCGTTCCGAAGCGGATCAGCCCCGAGGTGCCGAGCTGCGCGGTGCGCGCGGCGAGGAAGATCGCGGCCGCGCTGTCGGCGAGTGACCGTGCGCGCTGCGTCCCGAGCTGAAGCGGCGCGAAAACCTGGACGACGATCACGCCGGAGAAGCGGTGCGTGTACTCGTTCAGGAAGATCTGAGCGCCGGCCGCGTCGCGAATGAAGAGCGAGGCCCACTCGGTCTGGCGGTTCGGGCGCGGCTGTCCCTCGAAGTAGGCCGGCACGCCGGTTACCGCCCAGCCCGCCTCGAAGAGCTCCTCGATCGCACGGCGCGTGTCGGCGAAGCCCGCCATACGCGCTCCTTGTTACTGCGGCTCGCGCATCTGGATGATCAGGACCGCCTTCGTGGGGTCCTCGTCGATGTGCACCGGCACCCAGGTCTTCCCGGACCAGACGATCCGGTCGTTCAGCTTCGGCGCGAGCGCGATCGAAGCCGCAGCGGCGGCCGCCTCGAGCGCGAGCCGCTCGATCACGAGCTGTCGATCGCCGGTCCGGATCCGGATCCCGTCGACTTGGCGATCGCGGTAGGCGACGACGAAGGCCTTTGCCGCGAGATCGGTGTAGGGCTGCGCAACGGCGCCGGTCGCGGTGTTGTAGGAGCTCGTGCCCGCGACGCGGTACGTGATCGACTCGGTGAGATCCGCGAGCCTCGCGAACGCGGTCTTCACATTGAGCGCCACGGCTCATCCTCCGCGGATGCGCGCGCGCAGACCCGCGATCGCGGCCGGCGCCGACGCTGCGTCTCCGCGAATCCGCTGGCGCAGCGGGGTGTGCACTGTGGCGACGAATCCACCCGTACCGGCGAGCGCCAGGGCTTGGTCGCTTTCCGCCGCGAGGCCGATGGATCTCACCTTTGCCCGCGCGAGCGCGAGCGCGGCATCCGTCTCGCTCGCCCGTCCGACGGGCGTCGACACGAGCGAGAAGGCTGCGTCGCTCCCGTCCGATCGCCCGACGAGTCGAAGCTTCGCGCGACCGACGCCGAGCGCCGTGCCGCTCTCCGCGGCGAGCGCCGCAGAGCGCGCCTTCGCTCCGGCCAAGGCGAGCGCGACATCGGCTTCGGCAGCGAGCGCGGCGGCGCGGCGCTTCGAGCGCGGGGGCGCCAATGCCGCGTCCGTCTCGACCGCGCGGCCGATCGCCGCGTAGCTCGAGCGTGCAAGGTCCGTCTCGATCGCGAGGCCGATCGGCCTCGACTTCCGGCCTGCGAGCGCAAGCGCAGCCGAGGTTTCGTCCGCGCGACCCATCGTCCCGGTCTGCGCCGTGCTGAGCGCGGCGGCGGCCGGAATCGGTTGGAATGCCCAGCTCACACCTAGGCTGCCTTACGGATGGACCACTCGACGGTGATCGTCCCGGCCAACGCATCGAGGGTCCAGTCCCACCCGTGCATCAGCATGAACGAGGGGCTCACCCAGTTCGGCTGTGCCGGCGCGCCGGTGAGGATCCACTCGGCAACGACCCGCTGCGTTCCGCCCGACTGCACCTTCTCATAGAGCCGGATCTGGAGTTGGTCGCCGGCGATCATGTCGGAGAGGTCGAGGAAGCACTGGAAGACGCCGTCCGACGTCTCGACGTCGGGCCCCGCCGTGTCGGTCGTCATCGAGTGCTCGGTCGTGCCGACGGCTTCGGAGCCGGCGAATGCTTCCGTAACAGGCATGGGCGTCAGCCCCCGACGCCGATCGCGACGGCGTTGTACCCAGAGTCCGGCGCGTTGTTGCAGTGACCCCGGACCCAGATCTCGGCGCCGGCGGGCACCGGGCAGTAGGCGCCCCACGGCGTGAGCATGTCCTGCGTCACGCTGCCGATCTGCTCCGAAGGATTCCCGCTGTGCTGGCGCCGCAGGATGATCTGCTTGTTCGTCGCGTCACCGAATGCGAGGTCGATGTAGCAGTGCTCGGCGGTGATCGTGGCGTTGCTCACCTGATAAGCGAGCTGCCACCACCACATCGCTTTCGCGGTGGTGCCGAGGCTCACCCAGGATCCGGCGGTGGCGTTGCCCGGCGTGAATGAGACACCGCCCGAGTTCGTGATCGTGCCGATCGTCTCGGAAAACGACCCGACGGGAACGGCGGCGGGGTTGCTCGGCTGCCCGAAGAACTTGACCGCAACGAACAGAGACCCGGCAGTCGCGTTGTCCCCCTGCGCCCGCACCGCGACGGACGATCCCGCCTTGATGAAGAGCGGGAAGAAGAACGGGTGGCCGCAGTTGCCCGCGACCCCGCCCGACGTCCCGCAGACGATGTTGTCGATCACGGAGACGTAGGACGTGCCGCCAGCGGAGTCGACCCCGACGTCGAGCAAGTGGCTGCGCTGCGCACCGCCGGTCGCTCCGCCCGTCACGAGCAGGAAAAGGCCGTAGACGTCCTGCGCGATGTTCGAGCTCGACGCGACCTGCGTCCACGAACCTTCGGCGTTGCTCGCGCCGGGTGTTACGGACGTGCCTGGGTTCTGCTGGGGCTGGCTGCCGAAATTGTCGAACGTGAACGAGTAGCGCGAGAGCCCGGGTACGCCGAGGCTCATCAGGTGGCCCGGAAGAAGGTCGCCCCCGTCAGCACGATGTCCGATCCATCCGGCGTGAACGCCGCGTCGAACATCGTGAGCGGGATGATGGCGGAGTCCGCCGAGCTGTTCGGGTCGTAGGCCACGACGACTTTCGAGATCGCGTTGCCGGTGGCGCCGGTCCACGTGACGGTCGGCAGCGCGAGATCGAGGCGATCGTTCGCGTCGTCCTGCGCCGAGGCCGCGAGGTCGGAGTCCGTGAGGAACTTCCGGCCCATCGTCGTCTGCTCGTTCGTCGCGCCGTCGAGCACTTCCGCGAGCGTGTCGCTGTCGATCAGCGCGGCATCGGTCTCGAGACCGCTCGTCTCGATCGGGATCAGCACGAGCCGCGCGGTCGCCGGGTCGTTGTTCTTGACCCGGTCGTAGAACTCGCGGACGCGGCCCTTGGCGACATTGAAGACGATGTTCGCCACGTCGCTCTCCTGTTAGAGGCCTGCAGCCTCGAAGGCGTCCGGCTCTTTCGCGCGTAGCGCCTCGAGCGGGAGCACGCGCTTCTGTGAGTCGACAAAGCGGTCAATCGTGAGCTCGCCGGAGCGGAAGAGCACGGCGCGCGACTTTCCGAGCACGTCCTTCTGCACGTCGGCGGTCTGGCTTGCGAGCCACCTCGGGTACGTGATCGTGCGCGCCGGGCGCTCTCCGCCGATGACGCCGACCGTCGTGCAGCGGCCTGCGCAGCCGATGTGCGCAGGCGGTCGCGGTCCTTCGCCGACCGAGAACACCTGACCATCGAGCGCCGCGCAGATGGGGCACGTCTTGTCATCCAGCGTGGCGATCCACTGGACGCCTGCGATCGCGTCGGCGCTGTCGAACACTGCCTCGCGCGCGGCCGCGGTCGCGTGTGTCGCAGCACCTCGGCCGATTCCGATGATGCGCTGGCCGGATCGATCGAGGAGTCCTGGCGCCGCGCGCGCGCCGACGACGCGGCGCATGATCTCGTCGTCGCTCTCGCCGAGCGTGAGCCCGACCTGCACCTGCGCGCGGAGATCTCGGATCGTGTGCTGGCGCTCGAGCTCGAGGTGAACCGAGAGAGGTCCGCCCTGCCAGGGCGCTCGCGCGCGCGAAACCGCCGGCGCCCGCGCCGGAGCGTCGGCGCCGACCAGGCGCAGGACGCCGACCTGGTGCTTCGCCTCCTCGGCCGCAAGTGCCGCGAGCTTTGTCCGCATGTCGTCGCGCACGCGTTGGTAGGTCTCGCGCGAGCGCCGCTCGATCCGGGCGAGCGCGTCGCGCAGGGCGGTGCTCTGCGATGCGGATCGGGTCTGACCTCGCGTGCGCGCGCGGCGGAGCGTCGCGGCGAGCGTCCCCTCGGCCTGGAGCCAGAGGCGCGCGCGCACGACGTCGAGCATCTCGTTGCCGAGCTGCGTTCCGACGCGACGCACGTAGATCTGATGGCGCACCGCGCGATCGCGGAGCACTTCGCTGCGCGGCGGCACGGGCTCCGTGGCCATGGCGTGCTCCAGCTGCCTAGGCGCGCGCGATCTCCACGGACCTCGCGCCCGGTCGCGTCGCGCGCAGGAGGCGCCCTAGGAGGAGATCGACCCACTCCGTCTTCGTGAACGAGCGGGGCGCCGCGGATTCTCCGTAGCTGCTCGACAGAGAGATCGGACCCACCGAGAGCGACTCGCTAGCGACCTGGCGCAGGTCGTCGCGATCCGGGACGAGATCCGCCGAGACGTAGCGGCTCGCGAGCTCGGCGGTCGCCCACGTGAGCTCCTTCGGGATCGAGCCGGAGTCGCGCGACGGAAAGAGGAATTGGTCGCGCGTGTAGGCGCCGGTTCGTGGCCACTCGAGTTCCTGCGACGAACTCGTCCGCGCTCCGATCCAGAGGGCGCGGTACTGCGCGTCGAGAAAGCGCGTGGCCTTGAGAATCGCCGCCTCGCGCGCTGGCGCCGGCGCTGCGGTCCACGCGGCCGGCGTACCCACCTCCGCGAGGTATGCGTTCACCGCCGCCTCGGCGGCGTAACAGTTGGCACCGGCGACGATCGCGCCGGTCTCTGCGACGAGCGCCACGATCTACTCGCGCGCGCGCTTCTTCCGCGCGCCTTCGGCCGCCGGCGCCGTCTCGGGCGCTGCCTCGCCATCGCTCACCGCGGCCGCCGGCGCCGTCTCGGCGATGCGCTCATGCAGCGCGTCGCTGAAGTCCGCCGCGTTGATGACGGCGCGCTCGCCGGACGCGCGCAGGCGCACCTCGAGCGTCTCGATCAGTTCGACGGGAGCCGTCATGCGCACCTCCAACAGAGAAGAGAGAAGCCCGGCACGCCCCCGCCCCCCCTGACGAGAGCGTGCCGGGCTGGCTCTTTAGTCGCAGAGCCGGGCGAGGAGCTCGGGCCGCACGACTTCACCGCCGTAGAGGCAGTCGTACGACCAGATCGTCTCCTTGTTCACCCGAATCACCTCGACGCGAAGCGTCAGACCCGAGATCGGGTCGGTCGCCTGCGCGATGTTCGATCCCAGCATCTCCGGGTTGGGATCGATGCGCAGCGGCCGCATTGCGAAGCAGAAGGCGTTCTTCTGGAAGGCGAGGTTCGGGTTGTGGGTCGCCTTCACCGTGATGGCCACGTTGTCCGCCACACCCACGACGAGGCCCGGGTAGATCTGGAGCGTGCCCGCACCCGAGACGCCCGTCGTCACGACATAGGTCTGCGTGTGACCCGCGAACGTGATGATGTCGCCCTCGAGGATCGTGCCGGTGCCGGTGTCGACCGGGATCGCCTTCACGCCCGCGGTCAGGGCCGCGGAGTTCGTGAGGTAGCCCGAGCCGGTTCCGGCGGTGTGCGTCGCGAGGTTCTGGTCCATGCCGATGTCGAGGCCGAAGCGCCGGCCGAGGATGCCCTCGAGCAGCGGATCGGTCTGGCCGGTCTTGTCGAGGTCGCGGAAGGCGTCGAGCCGCAGCATCTCCTCTTCGACGGTGGGATCCACGATGAGACGGCGATCCGCGACGGGCGCGAGCGTCTGGTTCAGCAGCTTGCGCACGCTCGTGATGTCCGCGACCGCGACGGGATTCGTCGTGTCGCGCACGCTGTACGCGCGGTTCTTCATCTTCGTCAGGATGAAGCTGTCGACGGCGTTCGCGAGCGACTTCACGCCCTCGTCCGCCGCCATCGGGAGAATGCGGCCCGACTCGACCTCGGAGAGCTCGCGGTCGGAGAGCTTGAAGCGCGCCTCCTTCCACTGGTCGAGCGTGATGTCCACGCCCGTCGGCGCCAGGTCCGTCGGCGTGTTGGCCGAGCCCGGCGTCACGTTCTGCGCGGGCACCGCGCTCGGCACCGGGACGCGGATCAGCTGATTCTTCTCCGCGGCCTCCCGGTTCTTGTCGGTGTTGACCAGCCGCGCGACGATGGCGTTCTGACGGAGCGACGCCACGCCCAGGCTGACCATGATCTCCATCACGTTCGTGAGAGTGTTGGCCATTGTCTGGTTCCCTTGTTAGGCGTCGCCCGTTCGGTCTCGAGGTCGTTGAAGCGAATCAGTCCACGAAGTTGATGTTCTTCCCGGACTTCTTCGCCTCCTCGACCTTCGTCACCTTGTTGGGATCGCGCCGACTGATGGTCACGGCGTCGCCGCCGGCGGAACCTCCGCCGTCGGCCCCGGACCCACTGCGCAGCGCCGAGGCGAACAAGTTCGCGCCGGCGCCTTTCTTCTGGAGCTCGAGAAACGGGGCCACGCCCATGCGTTGGCCCTGGTCGTCGCGGAGCGTGCGGTGCACGACCTTGCCGTCGACCACTTCGAATTGACCGGCGTAGACGGCCTCGATCTGCGACGGCGCTCCGTCGCTGATCGGCGTCATGGCCTCCTTGATCGCGCTGAGCGCCGCGGCGCCGGCGAGAAGCTCGCGCCGAATCTCGGCGGAGTTCCAGCGCCCTTGCGTCTCCTCGGCCTGCTTGCGCGCGGCGAGGGTCTGCTCGCGCTCTTTCGCGAGGAGCTTCTCGAACTCGCCTTCCTTGCGGAGGCGCTCCTCTTCGCGCTTCGACTCCGCGTCGACCATCTGCTTGTACTTCTCAGGGTCGACGCCTTCGTACTTCTCGAGCAGCTTGCGCCGCTGTGCAGCCTCCTCGTTCGCACTCTTGAGTCCGCCGCGCAGCCGAGCGAGCTCGGCGCGCGCGGGCTCAGGGAGCTGCGCTTCGTCGTAGCCGCCTGCGCCACCACCTCCGCCGGCGCCGCCAGCACCTCCGCCGCCGCCGCTACCGCCAGCACCACCTCCGGCACCGGGTCCAGCGCCGCCATCGTCGGCCGAACAGATCAATCGGTTGCGGAGCATCTCGCTCCTCCCAACGCGAGGGCCGCCCATCTCGGGCACACGAACGCACGGCATCTCGCCCCGCGCTCGCGCTTCTCAGGCCTCGCTGCCTGAATCGCTCGGGAGGTCGCCCGCGCCCGCGCCATCGCCATCTCGGCCCGGCGGGTCGTCGTCAGCGCCCTCGTCTTCGTCGGGATCCTCGTCGTCGACGGGATCCGGTGGCCGCGTCGCGGCCCACTGCTCTTGGTTCTCGCGGACGGCCTCAGCCGCCTCTTCCTCGGTCTCTTCGGGATGCAGCGCGAGACGCCACTCGACCGGGCTCGCGACGCCCTGCGCGATGCGCTCGGCCCACTCAGCCGCCTCGAGCTCGTGCACGCGGAAGTCGCGCGAGTAGGTCACCCACGGCGCGTCGTCGCTATTCGTCTCGACGCCGTAATAACGCGCGGCCATCGCCCAGGCCTGACGCTCGCACTCTTCCATGCGCGAGGCCTTCATCTCGAGCAGCGCGACGAACTCACGCCGATCGATCTCGCGCTTCGCCGCGCTCTCCACCTGCGCGGTCGGCATCTGATGGCGCGCCGTGCGCCCGAAGACCAGATCCGCGGCCTGCTCGATCATCTCTCGGGCAAAGGCGCCGTAGGCTTCGAAGATCCCGGTGCTCGGCGACTGATACGCCGCGGTGTCGCCTTTGGCGAGCACGAGTGCGCGCTGCGCGCCGAGGTCGAGCTTCTCGATGCCCTGCGCGTCGGAGGCAATGACGAGAAGCGAGAAGCCCTGGCGGTAGAAGTTCTCGTCGCGAACGCTCGAGCGATTCCAGAGCGCGTTGGCCTTGCGCGCGACCTCGTCGATCACGGTGCCGCCCATCATGGGGCCGCGGAAACGGTCGTAACAGGGAACGATGGGCACGCGAGCGATGCGATTCGGCCCGTTCTTCACGAGAACGGCCTTTCCGTCCGTGCCGTCGGCGTGCCAGATCTGCCACGTCGCCGGCGTCCAGACGCGGTAGCGCGTGATCTCCTTCGTGGCCTGGAACGAACCCGGGCGCTGCTGCACGCAATCGCGCAGCACCGCGAATTTCAGCTGGCCGCGCGTGCGCGGATCCTGCGTCTCGATCTCCCAGTCGATGACGGCCTCGGCCGTGACAAGCTCGAACCAGGGGCGCAGTCGCTGCTCGCGCGCCGCGGCTTCGGTGAGCCCGTCCGGCACCTCGGGCGCGTCGACCAGCACGAAGCTGATGCCCTGCAGCTGCGCCTCGTCGTGGACGGCGGAGAAAAACGCGTGCGCGCTCGAGCCGAACAGGTCGGCGTCGAGGACGATCGGTGCGAGCACGTCAGGGAGCTCGCGCTGCGCCTCGACGCGCATCACGTGCGAGCGATACACGTCGATCGCGTGCGTCACGAGGTTCTGGTAGAGGCCCGGCGAGCGGTCGAGCCGGTTCTCGTATGTCTTCGCTCCCTCGACCTCGTGCGGGTAGAGGTAGCGCCGCACGGTGCCACTCGGCGCAAGGGCCACCTTCGAGGCTTCGGCGAGCGCGCGGCCGCCACGGAAGTGGTCTCGGTTGAACGACCAGTCGGGAAGGCGCTCGGTGTACTCGGGATGCCGGACGGCGAAGTCCTCGGACACGGCCACCCCCTCGCCGTTCAGAAGCGGACGCCGACCGCCTGCCGCGGCCGCGACGAGAGCGTTGCGAACGCCCCCGAGGCCGCGTCGACCTGGTCGTCGTGCGAGCCGTCCGGGAACGCCTCGAGCTCGTCGAGAAACGCCGAGATCCACGTTCCGCGTAACAACCGCACGTTGCCGATCTGCGCCTGCGAAGCGAGCGGGCCCGCGCGTGTGAACTTGTCGCCGGTCTTGCGGTCGCCGCTCACGGTCCAGCCGGAGAGGAGATCGCGCACGAGGTACTCGACCTGCGATTTCCCCGACGCGCCGGGCTCCTGCTCTATCACGATGGGAAGGCCGCGGCCGTCGAGCTCGGCGACCGCTCGAATCGCCTTGTCACGCTCGCCCGGCCGAGCGCGCAGCCGGCGCACGTCCGCGATGTAGAGGGCGCCATCGGAGCCGCGGTGCATCCGGCAGCTTGCCGTCCAGTCCGGATCCGTGGCCTCGGCATTCGGTTCGGTCGCCGCGAGGTCCCAGTAGCGGACGCCGGGCGCGCCGGCGGGCAGCGCATCGACGATCGAGGAGAACCACTCGCGCCGGAAGAGCGCGCCGACCGATCGCGCCGTCCAGTCGCCGTCCTCGAGCTGCCGGCGCGTGACCGGATCGAGATTCGCGAGACTGGCGGCGTAATCCTCGCGATCGAGAAACGCGTTGTCGGCCATCGTCGCCGGCACGAAGGGACGATCGGGGCGCCCTTCCGGAAGCGCGAAGCGCGCGCGCACCCAGTCGTGACCCTCGCCGCCGGGATTACTGGCCGCGCGGATCCGGAGCGGAACGGCCGAGCCCTTCAGGCGCCGAAGCCGGGAGAACAGATAGCGGTACTGCGACTCGGCGAACTGCGTGAGCTCGTCGAAGCCGATGTACGCGTACTCGGCGGACTGGTAGTTGTGCTTGTCGTCCTCGTGCTGTAGGTGGCCGAACTCGAGCGTCGCGCCGCTCGGGAACGTCCAGCGCATGTTCGCGCCGTTCCAGACTGCCGGGGTTGCGGAGAGCCAGGCCTTCGCGCGGGCAACGAGGCCATTGGCCTTCTCGAGCTGCGCGAACGTGCGCCGGAGCAGCAGTGCGGCGTAGCCCGGCACGTCGACGTACTGGAGAGCGCCCATCAGCAGCCAGTCGCTCTTCCCGCCGCCGGCGGCTCCGCCGTAGAGGATCTCGCGATGGGGGAGCAGCAGCGCGGCGATCTGCTTCGGGAACGGCTGATGCGGGCAGAAACCAGAGGCCATGCGCGGCGTGAGCAGGTGCGCGAGGCGCGCGCGCTTCGCGGGCGAAAGCGCGGCGACCTGCGCCGGGGTGACGGTGGGCCAGGCCATGGGCCTAATGAGTCGTCGGAGGCGGCTCGGCTGGCGGCGGGTTCGTGTAGGCGCCGAGCAGGCGCGCGATCTCGGCGAGCACCGCGGGATTGTCGCCGATGTCCAGCGTCACCGGGACACCGTTCGGGAAGTCGACGCTCTTCTGCTCCTTGAACGCGAGCACGCTGACGTGCTTCCCGATGTCCTCGAGCACGCGCAGCCGGTCGATTATGCGCACCTTCTTCGTGACGAGGCCGCCCGGCGCGTCGATCACTTCGAAGGAGGCGACGAGCTTCGCCGCAGCGTCCGAGAGCTCGTGGATCGGCCGCAACTGGCCATCCGGCCGGAAGATCGCGCGCACGTCGACGCGCCAGAGATCGGCGAGCTCGCGCAGCACCCAGGCCGCGTCGATCGCGGCCTTCTCGGTGACGGTCTTCTCGCGCGCCCGCATCGCGGTGAGCAGCGCGTCGCGCACGTGGGGGAGCGCGAGCAGCGTCGACGCCTTGTTCTTCGCCGTCGCCGCGGAATAGCCCGCGCGCACGGCCGCGTGCGCGCCGATCCCGTCGACGAGGTACTCCTCGATGAACCGCTTCTGGCGCTCGGTGAGGCGCGGCTTTCGGCTGCGCTTCGCCGGCGCGCCGCGTGACCGCGCCATGCCGGACCCCTTCGCCGCGCCTGCGGCTGCGCCCGGCTCGAGTCCATGCGCGCACGGGGCGGATCGTGGGCACCTATACCACGTCTCCTCCGAGGCTCGCGACGCGTCGGGACGCGTGCAGACGTCTAACGACGCGTCGCGCCCAATAAAGTGCGGTCGCGACGCGTGACGACGTGTCGCGACGCGTCGTGCACGTTTCGCGCGTTTCGCGGGCAATCGGGTCGCGTCGCGACGCCTCGCGGCGCGTCGCGCGCTCCACGTGGAACCGCGGCGATCAGGCCGAGGCCGCAGCACCCTCCTTGCGCTTCGCGATGAAGGCGTCGAGCTCGCTGCGCTCGATCCGCCACAGGGGCCGCCCGGTGTAGCGCTTGCGACCGACCTGGATCGCGCGGAGCTCGCCGCCGCGGATCCACGCCAGCACGAGGCGCACGGAGACGTCGAGCTCCTTCGCCGCCTCCTTCACGCCGAGCAGCGCGCGCACGCTCATCCGCGCGCCTCCAGCAGCCCGCCCCGCCGCAGCAAGAACTCGAGCTCTTCGCGCGCGAGCGCAAGCCGCGCGTACACCCAGCGCTCCGCGGGCGCGCGCGGCGCGAGGTGCGGGTGATCCAGGAGCCGCTGGAGCACGTGCTTTGCGCCGCCGGAGCCGGGCTCGCAGTACGTGACGTACACGAAGCGCCGCTCCTCGCCGAGGCGCGCGATCATGCGCGTCAGCGTCCAGTGCTCGAGCACGTCCGCGCCCTCGTCGGAGCGCACGCTCGTCGTCTCGTGGCGCGGGATCGCGGTGAGCCCTGGCGCGTACGCGTAGCTGCGGCGCCGCACGCGCAGCTGCTCGACGTCGGTGAACTCCCAGGCTGTCCCGCAGCGCGTGCAGCGCTCGACGACCATGCCCTTCCCGGCGACTGGCGCGTGCGTCGTGCCCGGGCACGAACCGCGAGCGCACTTCTCCGCCCAGGAGCGGCCGTGCGAGATCGTGTACGCGCTTGCGCGCGGCGAGGAGAGCTTGTCGCGCAGCTCCCACCACCGGCCGACGGCGTGATCACCGGAGCGATAGACCACCTGTTAGGCCTCCTCGCGCTGGGTCAGAGAGTCGACCAGGAACCGAAAGACCTCAGGCGAGTCGCGCATCGCGGCGCCGATCGACGCCGTCAGCTGCCGGACGATCGTCTCCTCCTTCTCGTCGTCGACGTCGATGTCGTGCACGTTGATCGCTGCATGGAGGAACTCGTGCAGCAGCGCGAGCGCCGATCGCGCGGGCCCGTGCGACGTGTCGACGTGGATCCGCTGGCTCGGGTGCAGCACTTCGCCGTAGAGGTTACGGCTCGCCGCGTCGCGACCCGCGAACTCGGCGATCGCGTAGTCGAGCGCTCCGACCTTGACCGACGCCGGCAGCTTCATAGCAGCGCCGCCGCCTTCTCGATCTGCTCGAGCGCCACGTCGATCTGCGCGATCTCGCCGTCGATCACCTCGCGAGACCGCAGGTTCCTGAGCTCCTCAGCGAGCTCCGCCCGCCGCGCGCGCAGCTGCTCGACCAGGTCGCGACCGTGCGCCTTCTCCGCCGCGCGCGCAGCTGCTCGACCAGGTCGCGACCGTCCGGCGCGCGGCGGCGGTGCGAGGCTCTCCGTCGAGCCCGGCGCGGGCCGACCCGCGCGGTGCGCGATCGCGTGCGCGCGGCTGAAGAACCGCGGCACGCGCCCGGTGCCCTTATACGGCGCCGCGGGTTTTCCGCAGCCGCACTCGCAGGGTGTTCGGTCCGCCATCGTCTCCTCCTCCTGCCGCGCGGCAGCGCGCGCTGGCCTGCGCGCGACGCCCTGGTCGCGCTCGTACTCATCGCGAACCTGCGCCGCGATGTGGGGATCCCGCGTCTCGCACGAGAAGCGCTGGCGCTCGCCATCGACGACGCGCTCGTAGTACATCACGCCGTTGTTCCGGCGCGTGAGGTTCCGCGGCACCCGCGCGGATTCGCCGCCCTCGAGCGAGAGGCCGATGCTGTCTGCGGTCGCCTCGCGCCGCTTCTCGGCGAGTTCCTTGATCGCAACCCCAACGCTCGCCGCGATCCGGCGTCGGATCGGCGGCCGCTTCGGCGGTTCAGTGACGAGCCCATGCGCGCCGAGGGTTCGCGGGCCTTCCGTCTCGGCGCCGGCGTCTCGCCGCGCGCGAACGCCCGGACAGCCGACGCACTCGGCGAGCATCAGATCACCCGGCTTGGCCGCCGCGCGATTGCGCGCGCATGAATCCTCCGTGAGCCACGATCGCAGCGGCGAGCAGCGGTACTGCACGATCCCGCTCGCGGTCGCGGCGCGGACGGGCGCCGGTGCGGCCTGAGAAGCGCCGCCGTGCGGCGCCGTGGTGCTCACAGGAACGCCTCCGCGCGGATCAGCTCGACACCGCGCGCGCGGATCCGCTCGTGCAGGTGCTCCTCGCCGCGCTCGCTCGCGCTCTCGAGTTCCGCGAAAACCTCGTCGGGGACGAGCACGCGCTGCGGAGTGGGTGCGCGGAGCGCGGGCGCTGCGACCGGCCGCTCCGCGCGGCGCGCGGGCTCGAATTCGCCGCGAAGGATCGCCGCGAGCCGGTCCTCGAGCTCCGGGTACTGTGCAACGAACGCCTCGAGCTCGAGCCGCTCCGCCGCGCACGCACGTTGGCACGCGGGCTCGGCGCACCAGTACGTCGCTGGCTCCACGATCGACCAGCACCAGCGGCAGCGCGGCCAGGGTTCGTACGGGATCGCCGGCTTGTACGGCTCGCGGATGAAGCGCGACATCAGGCAGCGACCTCCTTGAAGCCGAGGTCGATCTCGCGCTCGCGGGCCACGCGCTTCATCGTGCCGACGAAGTACGCGGTCGGGTTGCTGACGATGCCGTCTCGAAAGCGGCTCCAGGCCTCGTAGACCGCGGTCTCGATCTCCGGCCAGGGCAGCAGGGTCACGATCGCTCGGAGGTTTCGATCGTCTGTGCTTCGGTCGCGAAGGCGCACGCGAAGCTCTTCGACGCGGGCTGCGATCTCGCCCTCGTGATCCGGTTCCGGGGTTCCGGTGGACGATTGTAAACCGCCGTCGCCGGCCGTTTCCGGTGGAGTCTTGTTATCGCAAGAGGAAGAGACGGTTGTCTTCTCGATCTTTGCAGAAGAAGAGGAACGGTTAGGAACGGTACGGTTAGGAGGGGCGTTGACCGGGCGCTCAGCGGGTGGTGACGGGGCGTTGACCGGGCGCTTAGCGCCCGGTGACCGGACACCGAGTTGTTGTGTTTCCGAGAACTTGGGCCACTCGATGAGCGTAAAGCCGTTGGCAAGCGGCTTTACATTCATACTCACTTCACGCGCCAACGCACGCATCGCTTCGAGAGCCGCGGAAACCGATTCGCAGCCCGTGATGGTGAGCAAATCGCCCGGCTGCAGGCGCACGGTGCAGGCCTGCTCCGGAGTGAGTCCGTCCGAAGCCCAGCGGTCCATCATGTGCATCCCGAGCATCGCGAGCGTGAGCTTCTGCTCGCGCGACCAGGGCTCGCGGTAGACGCTGCACTCGAGCGCGAACCACCGCTTGCGCAGACTCGCCACCTACGCGCCCTTCCCATCGGCCGCGGCCCGCTCGCACGCAGTGCACGGCACCGAGTGCCCGACCGTCCGCTCCGGCGTTTCGTGCAGCTTCGAGTAGCCCGGGAACTTCACGCGGCGCGTGTGACCGCAGGAGAGCTCTTGCACAACACCGTCTTGCGAGCTCGGGTCGCGACTCGCCTTGAGCACCTCGGCGAACGGGGTCTCCGAAAGCGCCACCTACACCCCCTCCCGCACGAGCCACGCGTCGAGCAGCCAAAGGGCGTCTGCCTCGTTGTCGTCTGGCATCCTGCGACCAAAGCGCGCGAGGGCGGCCGCGATCAGCGCCGGTTTCTTCGCGTTGCCCTTCCCGGTCGCATGCTTCTTCACGGTCGCGCTGTGCAGGGTCGCGTGCTCGATCCCGTGCTCCGCGCACCAGGACTGGATGTCGGTCGCAACGCCGGCGGCGTACTCGGTCGCGGCCCCACCGCGGTGATGGGCCTGCTCGTAGACAACGAGCTTCAGGTCGGGATACCCAGCGAGCACGTCGTTGAGGCGCGCGCGCAGCCGTAGGTATCGAACGCCCGGGCTCTCGCCGCGCCGCGGCGTGAGATCCCAGGTTCCCGATGTCGCGACGAGCGCATCGCAGCCGACCGCAAATCCGCACGTCGAGCCCGGATCGATCGCGAGGACGCGCGCGCGCCGAATTCCGGCCCCGGCGCCTTGTGACGCCGGAGCCGCCCCCTCCCCCATCATGCCGCTCTCCCGCCGCCCATCCACGGCGACAGACTTGTTACGCCCTACGCCTCGGCGCCGGCGCCGCCCTCCTCGGTCCGCTTCTTCGCGCCCGCGATCGGGAAGAGCTGCTCCTGGCGCTCCTCATACGTCATCGCGCGCTCGGACACGATCTCGCCGGTGTCCAGGCGGACGGTGCGCACCGCGTTCTCGCTGAACTCGAAGCGGGTCTCGACGACGACCTCGCGCGACTCGCTCTTGTCGCGCACCTTGCGCAGGAACTCGCGAATCTGGCCGTCGAGGCCTTCGATCTCGGCCTTCGCGTCCTTCTGGGCGTTGACGCGCGCCTCTTCCTTCTGGTCGCGCATCAGCGAGATGCGGGCGGCCTCATCGGCGTAGCTCGCGACCTCGCTCTCGTTGAGCTTGCAGGCGAGCACCATCGTGCTGCGCTCGGTGTTGGGCTCGTCGCCCGAGCCCCGTTGCCTCTTCTTCGCCATCTCGCCTCCTGAGTTGTTGGGGACCTGGTAGCGGGGGTGGGAATTGAACCCACGCGAATCGGGTTATGAGCCCGATTGGCCTCCGTGGCTCCCCGCATCACGAACCGCGCCCGATCGCTTCTGCTCGTAGCGATGGTGCGGAGGGCAGAAGTCTCGGCCCGGCCCGATCGAAATCGCGCACCGCTCGCAGAGCGGCCGGTCGCAAGTGCCGGCGTTGCCGTTCATCCGCACCACCGGGTAGTCGCAGAGCTTGCCCGCTCCCGGCTGGCCGCAGCCCGAGCAGCGCAGCGTACGCGCACCGCGCCCACACACGATCGCAGTCGTCCCGTCGGACAATCGATGAGTGCCCGGACCGAGCCGCTCGGCCTGGTCCAGGAGCTCGCCGGCGCGCTTCTCCGCCGCCCTCTTCTCGTCGGGCGACATCAGGCGATCTCCTCGGCCTGCTCGAGCAGCTCGTTGCCGAGCTCGCGCAGCTGCTTCGCATCGAGCGCCCACTTCGCGACGAGGTGTCGGTACTGCTGCGCGCAGCACTTGCCGCGCGTGAGACGCGTTCCTCGGCCACCCTCGCCGTCGAGCGTGATCGTGTGGCCGTGGCCATCGCCGCAGCGGTAGACGGTCAGCTGGCGCGTCTCGGCCATCACGCGCGTCTCCGAAGCGACGCGTCGAGAGCGTCGACCTTCGCGACCGGAGCCTTCCGCTCACGCGCGCGCGCGCGAAACCTCTGAAGCGCCTCGATCTCGGACGGCGTCGAGATGTCCTCGCCCGTGATCGCGGTGATCACTGGCGGCACGTACGCGGGCAGCGGCCGGCGCTCGTCGGGCGATAGCCATTTGGAGACGATGCTCTTCGCGGTTCCCTCGGTGCAGGTCCAGCGGTTCAGCTCCGCGATCGCCTTCGAGAGCTCCTCGAGACAGTCGTGATCCTTCACAGCCTGCCAAGCGCGCAGGCGGATCTCCTCCTTCCACTCGCGGAAGAGTTCGAGCTGCTCGGGCTCGTGCGCGCTCATGCGGCGGCCTCGACCGGGCGGTTCGCCCGGTGCCGGTTCTCCAGACCGGCCCAGGCCCGCTGCCCAACGCCTAAGCGCCTATCAGGGCGCGGTGCCAAAAGTTCGCGGTAGCGTTGGCAGCCGTTGGCACCTCTCAGGTCCCACAACGAGCGCACGGGGAGGCCTTGATGGTGGCGGTGCTTTCGATCATGAGCCGGGCCGTGTACGTGGTCGCGCTCGGATGCGCGGCGTATGCCGCCTGGCTGGCGCTTCGGGTGGTCCAGCTGGCGGAGAGCGCGCCGCAAGAAGCCGCCGGCTTCGCCATGGCGATCGCCTGGGCCGTGATCCCGTATGCAGGCGCGCGCGCGGTCGAGAAGCTCTGCAGTCCGCTGCCCGAGGGATCGGCCCGAGCTGCCGCTGGCGTGATATTCGCGGGCGCTGGGCTGTTCATCGCGTTCGCCGTGATCTCGAGCTTTGCGGAGCGCCCGAGCACCCGGTCCCACGAAGGCGAGCGGCCGATGCCGGGACGGGCCGCGGAACCGATCGCTCAAACCGCCGCGATCTGCGCGCACTGGAACGGTAGGCTGCCGAGACAACGCGTCGATGAGCTCGTCGAGATGGTCCGCTCGAATCCTGAGCTCACGCGCAAGGCCGAATGCTCTCGACGCCACGCCGCGTACTACGTCGGCCTGATGAACGAGTGGTGCGACGTGCCCTACGGCGACCAGACGCTGCTGTTCGTGCTGAAGCAGCGCCTCGGCGAGCGGTGCCCGTGAGCTCATGCCGCCGCTCCGTCGCCCTCGCGCGGGAGCCGAAACGCACGAAGAGGAATCTCCGTGACCTCGGCCCAGTGCTCCTCGGTGTCCCGCGCGAGCTCGCGCTCACCCCGTAGCCAAAGCGACAAGAACGTCTGGGAGCAGTCGAGCCTCTCGGCCGCTTGCCTCTGCGTGAGTTCTTCGCGCGCCATCCAGCGACGCACACGTGCGCGGTCTTCTCGATCGTGCGACATCTGAGCACCACGGGTAATCTAACCCGGGGTCGAGGTCAAGCCCGAAATATCACCCAGCGGGTTTGGACGGCGAACACCGCCAGTTCTCAAACTCCCGGGATGTCGCCGAAGCGCCGCTGGTATCAGCGCCTCAAGGGCCGGTTCCCGAAGGCGCTCGAGGTCGCCTTAGCATCGGACAACGAGCGACAGCGGAACTTCGCATGGCTGTATCTCGACGTCGTGGGCGCCGACGGAACGCAGCGAGCTTTCGCAGAAAAGCTCGGCTGGGATCCGGACAACGGCCAAAGCCGTGTGCACCAGTACCTCTACGGGATGAAGGCGATTACCGACGACGCCGTAGAGCAGATGGCGGCCGCGCTCGGCCGGCCAAGAATCGACTTCATTCGGCCGTGCCATCCGCTGGGCTTCGACATGCGCGGCCCGCTGGGCTCGATCGAGCCGGGCGACGAGGAGTGGGATCGCATGTGGGCGTACCACGCGACGGTGCGTCACGACGGCTCGTACGAAGACCCCAAGGTCCTTCGCGAAAAGAAGCCCTACTACTTCCCGGAGTGACCGTTCCTGTCACACCACTGTCGGAGAATCGGCGAGCGGGGGTCGTAGATGGGAACCAATCGTGATTCTCTCCGGGGCTTACACCTGCATTGCGCGAGCAGACGAGATTCACCGCAGGATCGGCTACACGGGAGGAGCGTTCCCGCTCCGCGAGTTCCTGAGAACTGAGCCGACCTTCGAGCTCCGCGCGGCCCCTCCTGGCGTCCTCCCTGAGGGCGCGGACGCGGCGATGCGACGAGACTCGGCCGGCGCGCTCGTTCTGTACAACCCCAGAGCGCCAGTCCAGCGGATTCGCTTCACGATCGCCCACGAGATCGGGCACGCCCTTCTGCACCATGCGGGCGAACACCGGCGCGCGCCACGCCGAGCACTCCCGCCGCGCGAAGCGAAGCGCGAGGACCAGGCCGACCTGTTCGCCGCCGAGCTCCTGATGCCGGCCTGGGCGATCGACCGCGCTCTCCCGACGGACTGGAGAGAGCACGGAGGGGCAGCAGTCGATTTCGAGCGCCAGGTCCGTCGCCTGGCGGCCCTGTTCCGGGTCTCCCGCGCGGCGATGCGGATCCAGCTCGAGCACTACCTCCACCTCCGCGAGACCTCGCTCGGACTGCGGGCCGGAGCGGTTGAGCACCTACGGTAATTTTCTTGTTGACACGTTTGAGCACTGTGGGTAATCATCACGCCACCTGACCGAGGTGAGCCGATGGATGCCCTCCCGACCGCGCAGCAGTTCGACCGCACCTCCGTCGACTGGATCCTCGCGCGCACGAACCCGACGCCCCCGGCGCTGCGCTGGGGCTGGGAGCGCGCCGACGAGATCGCCGAAGAGGACGAGGAGCGCTGCGCGAATCCCGCGTGCCACGGCCTGCTGCTGACGGCAAAAGAGGACGGCGAACACCTCGTCCACGACGGCGGCGACTCCCGCATCCGCGTCTGCTCGCGCGCGTGCGCGGCAGCGATCGAGCACTGCGCCGGTGTTCGCGCCGAGCGAGCGCGCGCGCGGCGCCGCTCGACGAATCCTCGCGTCGCCGCGGAGGCGACCTCCATCGAGATGGTGGCGCGCGCGTGCCGCTTCGCGACGGGCCGCGCGACTCCCGCGGACCGATTCGCGCTCTTCTATGTCGGCATCAGCGTGCTCGATCGCACGTGGGCGACCGATCGCGAGATCGTGCTGCGCTACGCGCGCCTCGCGCAGATCGACCGCGACCTCGCGCTGTACGGCCGCAGTCCGAAGCCGCCGGCCGCGGAGCTCGCCTGACATGGGCGACACCTTCGAGAGCGCGGCGAAGCGCTTCGCGCGCGGGGCCATCGACGACCCGACGATCCTGCTCGGCCGCGTCGACACGGGCCCTATGTTCGAACGCCACTCGACGGCCTGCACGCGCTGCACGCGGCTCGCGGCGCTGATCGACGGGCTTTGCGCTGGCTGCCGGCCTCGGCAGCCGATCGACGAGGCCGCGTGACGGCGGCCCGGCACATCGCGTTCACTCTTGCGCTCGCGGCCTGTTCCGACGCCGTGGACGAGCGCGGGCACGAAAACGCGGCTCCGTCGGCGCCGGCCGTGCTCGTGAGCGGTCCGGAGCCGCTGCCGACGGACGAGCAAGTCGCGCGCGCGCTCGAGGAGCTCGCGATGCCCTCGTGCGCCGCAGAGTTCGGCCCGCCCGGACACGTGCGCGTCAGTTGCACCTGCGACGAGCTTTGGCGCGCGCTCGGCTTCTACCCCGAAGGCATCGGCATGCTCGAGCTCTACGAGCGTGCGTGCGGCCGCATCTCGTACGAGTTCGCCCGATGAGCGCCGCCGAGCCCAACCTGTACGAGGCGGCGGCGCGCGAGAAGAAAGCGCTTGCGCTCGCGGACTCCCTGATCCGGCAGGCGCACGTCTGGCTCAACGACGCCGAGAGCCTTCACGCGCTCGCGGCCGTCGCGCACGAGCTGACGCCGGAGCGCCGACGTCTGCACGAGCGTGCGGCGGGCGTCGCGCTCAGCTCAGACGTGACGTGGGGCCGCGTCGCCGAGATTCTCTGCGAGCGCGCACGCGCGGCCCAGGTGGAGCGATGACGGCCCCCCTCGTCATCAGCCGGCTTCCGGCGAAGGAACGTGCAGCGATGCTCGAGCGCGCGAGCGACGCGGCCGATCTGGTCGCTGCCGTCTGCCTCGACCTCGACGCGCTCGGGCAAGAGGATGAGCGGCTCGAGCGCGCGCTCGCGCTGATCGGGTCCGTGCGGGATGCGCTCCGATGACCGGCGATCAGCTCGCGCTCGACTACGCCGGGCCGCGCGCGCGGCGCGCGGATCCGGCGCCGTCACACAGCGCTGCGGCCGCGGCCGCGCGCTTCGCGAACTCGCACGCGGGCCGGATCGTCCTCGCAGTGCTCGCGAATCCGGGTCGAACCGCAGTCGAACTCGCGGCGCTGCCCGGCCTTCGTCTTACGACGGTGCAGATCGACCGGCGCGCGCACGAGCTCGAGCGCGAGGGCTGGATCACGCGCTCTGCGGATCTGGCGGTCCGGCGCCTGTTCCCGACTCTGCGCGCCCGCGACTGGGCGGAGGAGAGCGCCTAATGGCTGCCGTCTCTCTCTCCGAAGCCCTGGCGCTCATTCGTCGCGGGCGCGCAGCGACCGTCGACCTCGCCAACTCCAGCAGCGCGCCGCTGCGCGTCGTCTGCATGGACTGCCGCGTGGTCATCTCGGGACCG
>Ga0187894_10001118_pt1 | contig 35628 bp, 34 predicted proteins | sample GBC1701081metaG_FD_136650 | JGI IMG/M metagenome (GOLD analysis project Ga0187894, IMG submission 136650) | White microbial mat communities from a lava cave in the Kipuka Kanohina Cave System on the Island of Hawaii, USA - GBC170108-1 metaG ...
ACCGGTGCGCGTGGAAGGCCGTCTGATGTTTCTTCTTGACACCAAAGACGGTTGCTCGCGCCTTGCGGCCGGGGCTCCTCGCTCGCCCAGGGCTCGGTCCGGACTTCCACCACGGGCTGCTAGACGAGATAGAATCGCGTGCTCGGAGGCTTTGATGCAGCTCGCTTTTATCTTGGCCGGGTTCTTCGCGGCGGCGGCGCTTTTGGTGACCGGGGGTGTTCTGCTCGCGCGCCGCGACGCGCGCCGGCGCCAGCGAGAAAGTCGGCGGCCTCCCGTGGCCACGGCCGCTCCCGAAGCGGCGGTTCGCGCGACGTCTTCGGCGGCGCGTCCGGCCGGCCCGCTGGTGTGCCCTTCATGCTGGGCGGAGTACGCAGCCGGTATCCGGTTCTGTCCCGCCGATGCCCGTCCCCTGATCCCCGCCTCCCAAGCCCGCGCCCGTCCGGCCGGCAGCGGGACGACATGCCCGACCTGCAAGCGCTCGTTCGATCCGCACACCAAATTCTGTCCGTTCGATGCCGAGGAGCTGGAACCCGTAGGAATGGCGGCCGCCTCGGCAGCCTACCGCGGCCACACCCGCGACCCCGACCGCATCGGCAAAATTTGTCCGAATTGCACGCAGACCTACGAAAGCGACGCCACGTTCTGTGGCCGCGATGGCTCCGAGCTGGTCAGCTTCAACTGAAGCGGACGCACGGGACACCAGCGACACCGGCGGTCAGTCTCGCCCGAGCGTCGAGTATAGTGTCGGCCGATGTCTGCCGGCGCGCTGCAGGAAGACGGCGGCGGCGACGCGACTCCGGCGCCGCTTTCCGAAACGGGTTCCTGGATTCACCGCACCGCCCTGGGCGTATCCGTAGGCAGCGTCGTCCCCGGCCACAAGCCCGACCCGGCGCCGCTCGCGTTCTTCCGCGCGCTACGCCAGGGCTGGCAGGTTCGCCGAACCCTGTGGCTGCTCGTGCAGCGCGACTTCAAGGTCCGCTACCGGGCGCAGGCGCTGGGTCTTCTGTGGTCGTTCGCCAACCCGCTGGTGATGATGGCGATCTTGAGCATTGTGTTCGTGAAAGTCATGAAGGTCCCGGTGCCGCACTTTCCGGTGTTCCTGCTCATTGGCCAGCTCCTTTGGCAGTTCCTCAACAATTCGGTGACGGCGGGAACGGCGTCGTTGATTGATAACACCCAGATCGTCAAACGGACTGTCTATCCGCGCCAGTTGGTGCCCATTGCCGCCGTCCTGTCGCACTTGCTGAATTTCGTGATGGAATGCCTGATGCTCGTGGCGTTCGTTGTGGTATTTCCCGATGCGTATCGATTGTCTCCGTGGCTGCTGTTCCTTCCGATCATCGTGGGAATCCAGGTGGTTTTTCTGTTTGGCGTGACGATGGCGACGTCGGCGTTGAACGTCGTCTATCGGGACATCTTCTACCTTGTGACCTCCGTGCTGCTGGTGCTGTTTTGGTTGACCCCCGTCGTCTATTCGACGGATATGGTTCCGCCGTGGCTGCAGACCATTTTGGCGGCCAATCCGCTGACCGGCGTCATCACGTCAGCGCGTGAGATCATCATGCACGGCCGCGCCCCCAATCCGCGGCTGCTGGGGACGGCAGCGGCCGCCGCGTTGGCTGTATTTCTGGCGGGGGCCGCCGTGTTTCGGAAGTACGACCGCGTCGTGTCGGACTATCTATGACCGACGGGAGCGACTCCACGGCGGTGGTGCGCGCCCGCGGCCTGGGTAAGCGCTACCAGCGGCTGCACCAAAAGCCGATGCTGTTCCGCGATCTCGTCACCCTCGGGCGGCGCCGTGGCACACGCGAGGACTTCTGGGCGCTGCGCGACGTGTCCTTCGATCTCAATCGCGGCGAGACCGTCGGAGTGGTCGGGGCGAACGGCAGCGGAAAGAGCACGCTTTTGACCTTGGTCGCCGGCACGTCGTTTCCATCGGAGGGATCCGTTTCCGTGCGCGGCCGCATATCGCTGTTGCTCGAGCTGGGGGCGGGCTTTCACGGGGACATGACGGGGATCGAGAACATCATGGTCAACGCCGCGATCCTCGGGATTCGCGCCGCCGAAATTCGGACATCGGTCGAAGAGATCGTTGCGTTCGCCGAGCTGGAAAAGGCCATCGACACTCCCGTGCGCTTTTTCTCGAGTGGAATGCTCGCCCGCCTCGGGTTCGCCATCGCCGTCCATCTGCGCCCGAACCTCCTGCTGGTGGACGAAGTGCTGGCCGTGGGGGATGCGGCGTTCCAGGCGAAGTGCATGCGCCACATCCAGAGACTGCGCGATTCGGACGCCACGATCCTGGTGGTCTCCCACGCCGTCGAGACGGTCCGGCAGATGTGCAACCGAGTCATGTGGATTCAGGAGGGCAGCCTGCGCGCTATCGGAGATCCATCGACGGTGCTCGATGCTTACCTGGCGGATCAGGCTGTCGTCGAAGCGCGGGCGGCGGCTCGGATGAACCGGAGCGCGCCGTGAACCGGAGGACGAAGCGGCGGGCGATCGTCTTCGGAGCGCAAGGGACGCTCGGCTCGGCCCTGGTGCAAGGGCTCCCCGAGCGCGGCTACGATCTCACGGCGACCCCGGGGCGATTGGATTGCGACGTAACCGACCCGAAGGCCGTTTTATCCGTCCTCTCGCGAGCGGCGCCGGACGTCATCTTCAACGCCGCCGCCTATACGGATGTCGATCGAGCCGAGACCGAGCCCGAGACGTCGTACGCGGCCAACGCCCTGGCCCCCGAGATCCTGGCGCGCGCCGCCCGTGACGCGGACGCGTCGCTCGTGCACTACTCGACCGACTTCGTGTTCGATGGAGAGCTCGAGCGCCCGTACGACGAGTTCGATGCGCCCTCGCCTCAGGGGCTCTACGCACGATCGAAGCTCGCGGGCGAGCGGTTGGCTCAGGCGGCTTGGCCGCGCGTGTTCATCCTGCGGGTGGGTTGCCTCTACGGACGGGGCGGCAAAAATTTCCCCTCCACGATCCTACGGCGCCTCCGCTCAGGCGAGACCGTGCGCGCGGACGGCGGTCGTCTGGGATCACCGACGTGGGTGCGCGACGTGGTGACGACGTCCGCCGCGCTGGCTGCGACGAACGAATTCGGCCTTTATCACTGCACGTCCGAGGGTGAAACCACATGGTCGGGCTACGCCCGATTGCTGGCCGCCGAGCTCGGCCTTCCGCAAGATCGGGTCGAGGAAGTCTCGACGGCCGCCCTGAAGATGAAGGCGCCGCGTCCGCGGCGGGCGATCTTGCATAACCGGATGCTCGCCCTCCGCGGGCTGTCCCCTATGCCCCGCTGGCAAGACGCGGCGCGCGCGTTCCTCGCCGCGGAGGGTTAGGACCCGGGGAAGAATAACTTGCGCATTCAGGACGCCGATCCATCCGTGGCGAAAGTCGCTCCGCTTCTCCTGACGTCGTAAGGGGCCCTCGCGCCGCGCGCGCCCCCTGTGCCGAGCGGCAATGGTACAATTGCAAGCTCCATGCTCGAGGCATTCCTGGCGGCGTTGCCCGCGGGTGCAAGGACGGCCTTTGGCCAGGCTCCCGATCTGGAGGCTCGCCTCGCACGTCTGGTCGAGGATGCCCACAGTGCTTGGCCCAGCCTTCGGATCCCGGCAGACAGCTTCTTGGCGCACGTCGCGGAGCGCCTGTCCGGCGACGCGGCCGTTCCCGCGGCGCTGTCCCAGATGCACGCGTCCGACCTCTACCTGGCGGCAGGGTGCTGCCTGGGGTTGCCGGGGGCGATCGCTGCCTTCGAGACCACGACCCTGGGCCAGGTGGACGCCGCGCTGCTCCGCATGAGAGCCGACCGGACTCTGGTGGACGAAGCCAGACAGATCGTCCGCGAGCGCCTGTTCGTGGGCGGCGCCGGCGGCCGGCCGAAGATGGCGGAGTACGCGGGCCGCGGGCCGCTGGCGAGCTGGGTGCGGGTGGTGGCGACGCGCGTGGCGCTGAACCTGATCCGCGACCGAAAAGCCGAGATCCCCGCCGAGGAAGACGTGCTGGAGGCGGCGGCGCCGGTGGCCGAAGGGCCTGAGCTCACCTACCTGCGCAAGCAGCACGGGCCCCAGATTCGGGCGGCCTTTCGACAGGCCATGGCCACGTTGGCTCCGCGCGAACGGCTGGTGTTGCGGCAGCACTTCCTGGATGGGCTGGGAACCGACCAGATCGGAGAGCTGCACCAAGTGCACCGGGTCACGGTCCTGCGCTGGCTGACCCGGGCGCGTGCGACGCTGGCCCGCCGGACGCGCCGATCGCTCGAACAGCAGCTCGGCTGCACGGAATCGACGGTCGACAGCCTGATGCAGCTCGTGCAGGGCCAGATCGACGTGAGCATTCACCGCAGCTTGATGGCGGACGCGGCCGCCGCGGCGTCGGCGACGGGGGGTGGCGCGGCCCCGGGTCCCCGGCCCCGGTAAGATCGGCGTCCGTGGACTGCCTGGACGAAAACCAGGTTCTGGACTTCATGCGGGGCGCGCTGTCCTCGGCCGAAACGGCGGCCGTCGAAGATCATCTGGATGGCTGCGCGTCTTGCCGGCAGTTGGTCTCAGAGCTGGCGCGCCGCCCCACGGGCAGGCGGTCTCCGGTCGTGGAATCAACCTTGGTGCAGGCCCCGGAAGGCGCGTCGGCGTCGCGGCCGGCGCGCGCGATGGGCCAGCGGGTTCTGGGCGCGGGAGCGCGCGTGGGCCGTTACGTGGTGGTCGAAGCGCTGGGGGCAGGAGGAATGGGCGTTGTGTATGCCGCGCGCGATCCAGAGCTGAACCGCAAGATCGCGCTCAAGCTGCTGCACGGATACGGCCCGGGGACTCTGGGCTCCGCGGGTCAGGAACGGCTGCTGGCGGAAGCGCGAGCGATGGCGGGACTGTCGCACCCGAACGTCATCACGGTGCACGACGTGGGCGCCCTGGGCGACGACGTATTCGTCGCCATGGAGCTGGTGGAAGGTCCCACCCTCAAGGGCTGGCTCGCGGAAAAGAGCCGCTCGGTGCGAGAGGTCCTGGCGATCTTCGTGGCGGCCGGGCGCGGTCTGGCGGCCGCCCACCGCGTGGGCCTGGTGCACCGCGACTTCAAGCCGGAGAACGTCATGGTCGGCGCCGATGGGCGGGTCCGCGTGACCGACTTCGGCCTCGCGCGCTGGCTCATGCCGGAGGCGGACCGCAGCACCCCTTTGCGGACCTCCGGAATCAAAGGGGTCGTGAACACGGCCCGCCTGGCCGGAACCGTCGGCTACATGGCGCCCGAGCAAATCGCCGGCGTGGCCATCGACGCGCGCAGCGACCAGTTCAGCTTCTGCGCAGCCCTCTTCGAGGCCCTGTACCAGCGCAAGCCGTGGCCTGGTCGGACCATCGGTGAGTACGCCATCGCCCTGGGCAGCGGTTTGCCGCCGGACACCTCCGGCGACAGCCAGGTCCCGGGGTGGCTGCGGCGGGTGGTGCTGACCGGCCTGTCACGCGATCACAAGAATCGCCATCGGTCCATGGATGCGCTGCTCGCGCTCCTGGAGATGGGCTCCCCGGCGACGCGGCGTTGGAAGGCGGCGGCGGCCGGTGCGGCCGTGGTCGCGGCGGTGATGGCCGCGGTGATCGTGGGGCGCCGGCCGGGGACCCCAGGAGGCGTGTCGGGCGCGTGTGACGGTCTCCAGCAGCAGGGCGCGAGCGCTTGGGACACGGCGCAAAAGGAGGCCCTGCGGCGCGCCTTCCAAACCAGCGCGCGGCCCTTCGCCGGCGACGTGCTGCGCAGCGTGGAACGGTCGCTCGACGCCTACCGCGATCAGTGGATCCAGGCGGCGACGTCGGCGTGCGGCGCGCGCCCTGACAGCCACCGGGCTGTGGCGGCGGTGGCTGCTGAGCTTTCGTGCTTGGAGCAGCGGCTGGCCGATCTGCGCGCCTTGTCTCAGGCGCTGATCGAGGCCGACGACGCCGTGGTTGCCGGTGCGGCGCGTGCCGCGCAGGCGCTGCCGTCCATAGCCGGGTGCGCGCGGGCGTCCGAGAGGGCGATCGCCTCTCCTACTGCGGGGGCCGCCGCGGACGCCGGCGCGCGCCCGCAGGACCGCGAGCTGGCCGCCATGCTGGCCGGCGCCAATGCCCGTCTGGAGCTCGGGAAGCTCGCTGAGGGCGTCGCCTTGGCCGAGACCGCGGTGACCCGCGCGCGCTCCACGGGCGAGGCCGCGCCGCTGGTCGAGGCGTTGCGCGTGTTGGCCCGCCTGCACGAGCGGAGCGGCGAGTTTCGCGAAGCGGAGCAGGCGGCCAGAGAGGCCATCGTGGTCGCCGACGCCGCCGGTGACGATCGCGGCCGGGCGCGTGCGCTGATCCTGATGGTCAGCCTGGCGGGCTTGCGCGACGGCCGGCTGGAAGAAGGCGAGATGTGGGCACAACAGGCGACCGCCGCCGTGGCGCGCCTCGGCTCGCCGTCGGATCTGGCGGCCGCCGTGCACCAGAACGTCGCGAATCTGCTGACCGCGAAGGGCCGCTACGCCGACGCCGTCGAGCGCCACCGGCAGGCGCTGGCGCTGTACCAGCAGATGGCTGGCTCCGATCTCTCGCAGGCCAACACCTTGAGCAACATGGGTGTGGCTCTGGTCGAGGTCGGCCAGTACCAGGCGGCGGAGGCGGCGCTGCTCCAGGCGCTCGCGGCGCGCGAACGGATCCTGGGGCTCGCCCATCCCGATCTGGCCATGTCCTACATCAACCTCGCCCTGGTCCACGGTCGAATGGGCCTGGATGAAAAGTCGGCGCGCGAGGACGAGCAGGCGCTGGCGATCCAGCGAAAGACGCTGTCTCCCGATCACCCGAACCTCATCCTGTCGATGGTCAACGTCGCCCAGAGCCGCGCCCAGGCGGGACGGTTCGACGAGGCGATCGACCTTCACCGGCAGGCGCTGACCGCCGCCCAGAAGGTCTTCGGGCGAGACCACATCACCTATGCCATGTACCTCGAGTCGCTGGCGGACACCCTGCGCGAGGCGCGTCGCTACGAGGAAGCCTTGGCCACCTATGAGCAGGCCATCTCCGTCGTCGAAACCAAGCTGGGGAAAGATCACGTGCGGGTCGGCCTGGCGTCCTTCGGCCTGGGCAAGACGCTCATCGACATGGGCGCGGCGCTTCGCGCCATGGCGCCCCTCGAGCGCGCGGTGGGCCTGCTGGAGCACAACGACGCCCCTCCCGCCGATCGCGGCGACGCGTACTTCGCGTTGGCCCGCGCGCTGTGGGCACGGCCCGCGCAACGCCCGCGCGCCCGTGATCTGGCCGAGAAGGCCAGCGCCGCCTACGCAAAAGCGGAAGGCCCGCGCCGAGAAAAAGCCCTCGCCGCGATCGCCCGCTGGCTCGACGAGCACCGCAGCTAAGTAAGGCGGGCGAGCTTCGACCGGCGGTATGCGGTGCTCGCGGCGGCCAGCGCGCACAGGGCGAGCCCTGCGGCGATCTCGGCGTCGGCGACGTTGAACGTGGGCCACCTGAAGCGGCCCGCGACCCACCACTCGATGAAGTCCACGACGAAGCCGCGGCGCAGGCGGTCGTGCAGGTTGCCGATGGTCCCGGCGAGGAGCGTGGCCAGGCCGGCCGGCAGCACGAGACCAGGCGCCGGGTGGCGCAGGCGCAGGCTCAGCAGCGTCAGGGTCACCGCCCCGGCCAGCGCGGACAGGCCGATCAGGACGGCGCTTCGGACCGGCGGCGGCGCGTCCGCCAGCAAGCCAAGCACGGCGCCGGGGTTCTCTCGGTACACGAGCGTCAGGTGATTCGGGATGAGCTCGCGCGGGCCACCGCGCTTGAGGTCGCTGGCCGCCCAGCGCTTGCTGGCGAGATCCGCCGCCACCAGCCCTGCGACGACGGCGACGGCGACCGCAAGGCGCCGAGCCAGGATGGTCACGCCGCCGGCTTGGCCTCGCGCCGCCGCGGAATCATGTCGATCGCCAGCAAGATCACGCCGACCACCAGGGCCGCGTCGGCGATGTTGAACGCCGGCCATTCATGCCGTTTGATGTGCCACACGATGAAGTCCGACACCCGCCCGAACGCGATGCGGTCGATGAGGTTGCCGATGGCCCCGCCCCCCACCAGGCCCAACGCGACGTGTAAGCGCGTCTGATCCACTTCCGTCCGACGCAGATAGTGTAGGACCACGACGAACGCCGCCGCCGCCACCAGCGTCAGGACGACGCGGCCCCCCGGCATCTGCTGCAACATTCCGAAGGCCACGCCCGTGTTCTCCGAGTAGCGCAAGTCGAAGAAGCCGTCGATGACGGTCTTCGTCTGAAACGGGCCGAGCGGCTTGAGCACCTCGCGCGCGAGGATCTTGGTCCATTGATCCAGCACCACCGTGACGATGCCGAAGACGGCGAACACGGTGTACTTGCGGCGCGTGCCCGACATCGGCGTCTTATACCGCAGGGGCCGGCGCGCTAGCGGGGACGACGGCGGCGGCGGCGCAGCGAAGACAGAGGTCCCCGTCGCGCGGGTCGCCGGACCGGGCGCCGGTGCGCCGCCAGCAGCGCGGGCACTCAGGACCGGGAGCGTCGTCGACCACGATCTCGGTGGCGCCGGCCGCGTCGTCCGGAAGCAGGTCGATGCGCGAGACCACGCACAGCTCGGTCAGGTGGGCCAGATTGAACTGCCAGTTGGGCCGCTCGGCGGCGACCGGCCGCACGGTGACGCGCGCTTGCAGGGACTTGTGTCCGGCGGCCCGGAACGCTTCCAGCTTGGCCAGGATGGCTTCCCGTCGCGGCCGAATTTCGTTCGGCCATCGTTTGTCGGGGTTTCGCAGCGTCTGGCCGCGGTAGCCGATCTCCGGGCGGACGGCGCCGTGCACGTCGAAGGGCTCGCCGGTGATACGGCCCAGCTCGTCGGCCACGTCCTGGGCGGTGAAGCACAGCACCGGGGCCATCCAGGTGGCGACGGTGCGCACCATCTCGTACAGCGCCGTCTGCACGCTGCGGCGCGCCGGCGAGCCCGCCGCCTCGCAGTAGAGCGCGTCCTTCACCGGATCCAGGTATTCCGCCGAGACGCCCACCACGTAGTCCACCAGCAAGCGCACCACCTCGTGGAACGCGTAGCGCCGGTACGCCTCGAACACCTGGTGGTCACGTTCACGCAGCATCCCCAACGCCATCTGGTCCAGCTCGCGCAGGTATTGATCCTCGACGGCGTCGCGCGCTGGCCGGAAGTCGTAGAGGTTCGACAGCAGGTACCGGCAGGTGTTGCGGACCTTCCGGTACGACTCGCCGAGCTGCGCCAGGATCGTCGCCGAAAACACTATGTCGCTCTGGTAGTCGGCCGCCGCCGCCCACAGGCGCAGGATCTCGGCGCCGTTCTTCTCCATCCAGACGGCCGGGGCGACGTAGTCGACCTTGGCTCCCGACGCCCGCGCCTTCGCGATTTCCGACTTCGAGTACACCTTGCCGCGTTCGTCCAGCACCCAGCCGTGGGTCAGCACCGCTCGGTAGGGAGCCTGGCCGCGCGTCGCCACGGACGCGAGCAGCGACGAGTGGAACCATCCCCGGTGCTGGTCCGAGCCTTCGAGGTACAGGTCCACCTTTTCACCGCGCGGGACGAGCTTGCCCTCGCACACGGCGGCCCACGACACGCCCGATTCGAACCAGACGTCGACGATGTCCTGCGTCTTCTCCAGGTCGCGGCTGCCGCAATCGCAGACCGCTCCCGGCGGGACCAGGTCGGACGCGCTCTTCGTGAACCACGCGTTCGAACCTTCGGCGGCGAAAATGCCGGCGACGTGCTCGGCGATGTCCGCGCGCAGAAGCTCCGCCGCGCAGGCGCGGCACCGGAACGCCGGAATGGGCACGCCCCACACCCGCTGCCGCGACAAGCACCAGTCGGGGCGATTCTCGATCATCCCGGAAATTCGCTCTTCGCCCCAGGCGGGAATCCACTCCGTCTGGGCGATCTCGCGCAGCGCCTGCGACCGGAGCGACGGCCCCTCCTTCGTGCCGAGGCGCGCAAACCATTGGTCGGTGGCGCGGAAAATGACGGGGTTCTTGCATCGCCAGCAGTGCGGGTACGAATGGCGGATGGTCTCGCCGGGCGGATTCAGGAGATCGCCGCTCGCCGCCAGGGCGTCGACGATCTTCGGGTTCGCCTGAAACACGGGCAGGCCGCGCAGGTCCGGCGGGACCTCGTCGGTATAACGGCCCGCCGGATCCACCGGGGCGTAGATGGGCAGATCGTGAGCCAGGCCCACGCCGTAGTCGTCCGCGCCGTGGCCGGGCGCCGTATGAACCAACCCCGTCCCCGCATCCAGCGTCGCGTGCGAAGCGAACCACAAGCGGAAGGCGTGGTCGCCGCGCGGCTCGGAAATAAAGGGGTGCCGGTAGCGCGCGCCCTCCAGCTTGCGCAAGGTCTCGGGCGCGATGCGAGTCCACGAGGTCGCGTCCGGCGCGGTCAGCCGGCACGCTGCCACGACGCTCGCCGCCAGCGCCTCCGCCACGATCAACAGCTCGCGGCGGCCGCCGCGTTCCACCGGAACGCCGACGTAGGACAGGGCCGGGTTGGCGACGATGGCGAGGTTCGCGGGCAGCGTCCAGGGCGTGGTCGTCCAGATCACCAGCGCGGCCGGGCCGCCCAAGACGGCGCGGGCGGTCTCGTCGTCCAGCGCGAACCGTACGTAGATTGACGGTGACGTGTGATCCGCGTGCTCGACTTCCGCCTCGGCCAGCGCGGTGGAATGGGTCAGGCACCAGTGGACCGGGCGCTTGGCCCGATAGATCAACCCCTTGCGGGCGAAGTCCGCGAGCTGGCGGACGATGGTGCTCTCGTAATCTCTGGACAGCGTCAGGTAGGGACGGTCCCAGGCGCCCAGGCAGCCCAGGCGCTTGAACTCGGAGCGCATGACGTCGACGAACCGCAGGGCGTGCTTCTCGCACAGGTCGCGGAACCCGGCGTCCGTGAGCCCGCCGGTCTCACCGGCCCCGTCGCCGCCGCGCTTGCCGCGGCCGCCCAGATCGCGCTCGACCTGCTGTTCGATGGGCAAGCCGTGGCAGTCCCATCCCGGCACGAACTCCGCCGTGCGGCCCATGATGAGCTGCGAACGGATCACCATGTCCTTCAGCACCTTATTGAGCACGGTGCCGTAGTGGATGCTGCCGGTGGCGTACGGCGGGCCGTCGTGCAGCACGAAACGCGGCGCCCCCGCCGCGCGCCGGGCATCCACGATGCGCTGGTACTGTCCTTCGGCCTCCCAGCGGCGCAGCCACTCGGGCTCACGCCGGGCCAGGTCCGCGCGCATGGCGAAGCCCGTCTTGGGCAGGTTCAGCGTCGCCTTCCAGTCAACGGCCGTCACGTCAGGGGCGCGAATCCTAACAGACACGCGGTGCGCGGGTGGTTAGGAGCTTGTAGGGGCTGTAGGGGCGTTCGCCCTACGCCCCATACGCGGTCCTCGCATTTCGGAACAGACAGCCCGCCCTGCCAACCCCTGGCTGCCTTCGGCAGCCACCCGCGCCTCCCTACCCACCCCCGGCCGCCACCCTGCGAGTGTCGTCCGGCCGCGATAGACTCCGCCCATGGTCGAGCGCGTGCCCTGGGATCAGTACTTCATGAACATCGCGTCGGTGGTGGCCTCGCGGTCCACCTGTCCACGCAAGCTGGTGGGCGCGGTCATCGTGCGTGACAAGACCATCTTGTCGACCGGATACAACGGGTCCATCCGCGGCATGCCCCACTGTTCCGAGGTCGGCCACATGATGGAGAACGACCACTGCGTCGCCACCATCCACGCCGAGGCCAACGCCATCATCCAGGCGGCCAAGAACGGCGTCATGATCGACGGCGCCACGATCTACATCACCGCCAGCCCGTGCTGGGCCTGCTTCAAGCAAATCGCCAACTCGGGCGTGCGGCGCATCATCTACGGCGAGTTCTACCGGGACGACCGCATCTTCAAAGTCGCCCAGACCCTGGGCATCGACCTCGTCCACATCGCCAGCCAGGTGTCCACCCCCGCGCGGCCGGAGAGTCCGGAATCCCCTGGCAGGCCGTAACTCGCTATGTATCCGAAATCATGCTGCTTAGTATTTTGGGGTTGACCCGGAACCGTATCGCAGCTGACCCTTGAAGGTCATGGGGCTGCCACGGCCTACTGCCCTGATTTTGATGCTGGCGATGGCTGCGCTGGCAGCGGGTCCGAGCGCCGAGGCGTCCGGGCCTCGCGGAAAGGCGGGCATTCGAGCTTCGCGGGTGCGCAACGTGGGCCGGGTAGTTCCGGACGACGAGCTGCGCAAAGAGCCGGTTCCGCGACCGTCCGGCAACATTCACGTAATGAATGTGAACCTGCACGAAGAGCTCAAGATCAACATCTTCAACCCGGACGGTTCATACAGCGTTGAAGCGATGGAGGAGCTGAGCCGCCTCCTGCGCTGCAAGCGGACCGACGAGCAGCGCCCCATGGAGCCGCGGCTGTTTTCAATTCTGTCAACCGTCTACGACCACTACGGTGGGCGCCGCGTCGACGTGGTGTCGGGCTTCCGGAACCAGCGCCGCACATCGAGCTACCACTTCAAGGGATCCGCGACCGACATCCGCGTTCCGGGGGTCAGCCCGCGAAAGCTGCGCGCCTACGTCCAGAGCCTGGACACGGGCGGCATGGGCATCGGCATCTATCCGCGCACCGGCTTCGTCCACGTGGACATCCGGCCGCTGCCAAGCTACCGCTGGATCGACCACTCGCGGTCGAACCCGAACTCCGCGGACAAGCGCCCCCCGCGCGGCTGGAAGCGCAAGAAGCTACAGAGCTAGTATCCCGTGGCGGGGAGAGCGGGCGCGCCCGTGCTACCCGCGCGAGGCGGTCGCGAGCCCCGTCGGGACTGTCGCGAGAGGAGAGCAGGGAAAACGAGGGAGGAGCGAGCTGAGCGAAAACGTCCTATGGACTGTTCAGGAGGGCGCGCTTGCGCTTCTGTACCAGCAAGTCCAGGAAACGCTCCGGCGCCAGCGCCACCCGGCTGCGATGAGCCAGAAACTTTCGTCGCTCGAGGGCGAGCACGCCCCCCGCGGCCGCGCCGCCGCCCGTGAGCGCCAACAGATCGTTGACGCCAAAGCCGCTGAACAGCGCGGCCCCGCCGAGGCCGATCAACGCGAAAGCGATCGCCGAGCGCATCGCCATGCTGGTCAGGCGCTCGCGCCTCATCTCCCCGATGTCGATCTGAAAGGTGACCGACGTCGAGCCGTCGTCGTCAGAAGCCACCAGAGTTTCCACGTGGCTGACCAGGCCGAAATCGTAGCGGCGCGAGAAGTCGAGCGACCTCACCAGGCCCGGAAAAATGCCTTGCGCTCTCTCCCATTCCACACGCTCGCCGTGATGGCGCCGCACCGTCATGAGCTGGTCATGCATGAAGCGCTCGACCGCGCGGCGCACCGGCTCCGGCGATCCGGGTACCTCCCGACTGACGAGGATGCGGCTCGCTCCCAAGGTGCGCGTGACTGCGTCCCCGTCCTCGGCCGGCGGCGCCATCAAACCGCGCCGCATCTCGCTCAGCGCCCGCTGTACGGACTCGGGCGCCAGGCCAGCCTCGTCGCCCAGCTTGTACACGTCGGTCACGCTGAGCTCCCCGTCGTCGTGGCGCGCAGGCCCATCCGCGCCGCCCGCGTCGATCTCGGCGGCCCGGCGAAGAACCACCTCCACTTCTTTGCTCGACAGCTTGCGAGACGGCACGGCAGCTTTCAGTTTACGCTAGTGTCCCGTTTGTCGTCGTTCGCCCTTCCCGTGATCGCTGTCTGCGCTGGCCCCATTTTCGCCGCCGCCGCGGTCCGGACGCCCGCCCCCGATGCGGGCCAAGGCGGCGGCGACGCTCGCGTGTTCGACATCCGCGGGGGCCGAACGACTTCGTTGCAGGTAGCGCCGCGGCTCGGCCGCCCCATCGAAAGCCTGGCCGCGCCCGGCGGCGCCTATGCGCGGGCCATCGCCAAGGACGCCGAGGGACGATGGTCTGAAGCGGCCAATCTCTACAAGGAGGCCCACGCCGAGTGGAACGATCGCTTTCACCGTCGACGGTCGCCGGAGCTGGAGAATGCAATGCACAAGGCCGCCGCCGAGCGGGCCTACTCGGAGATCCTGGGGACTGCGCCGCCGGCGCGAAATCTGGCCCCCGCCCTGGCGCTCTCCACGGCCATTAGGGCACGAATCTACCGCCTCAAGCTGATGGCTGTTCGCGCCTACACCGGGTCCATCAGCCCAATGTTGCTGCGGCGTGCAGTCGACGGGTTCACGGAGGCCATCCACTTGGCCAGCGCCAGCGAAGCCAAGGACAAACCGCCCGCCTCTGCGCTTCCGGAGCTGCGCATCCTGCTGGCGGCGACGCTACGGGTGGGGGGCGAACGCGACGCCGCGCGCCTGCAAGTGGCCCACGTGCGGCAGGCAGACAGGGAGACCCCCCCCGCGGCCCTGGCCATGGCGATCTATCAGGTCGCCGACGGCGACCTCGAGAGCGCCCTTGCGTACCTGGATGTATACGCCCGACGGCAAGACCCCACCGGCGGCAACCGGCTGATCTATATCCAGAACGACTGGGACCGCCTGCGCGACAACCCGCGCTTCGAACGTCTCTTCCGTCGCTGAAGATGCGCCCTGCGTGTCATCCGCGGCGCATTGACGGCCGCGGCGGCAGCTGCTAACAAACTGCGGTTCTCGGGGCTGTAGCTCAGCTGGGAGAGCGCCTCAATGGCATTGAGGAGGCCGACGGTTCGATCCCGTTCAGCTCCACAGAATCACTGACCTCCAAAAGTTACCCACTTTCCGGCCCGGTTTACGCCGCCCGCCCTTCGTGAGGGCACCCAGAACCTTCTCCTGAGTGGCCGCCTGCGCCGCTCCCGACACCGCGTAGCTGCCGAACGTCGTGCGCTCGGACTTCCGACGGGTTCGATCCCGTTCCGCTCCACACATCACGCCCCGATCGAGCGGCGCGCTCCTTGACCTCGTGGAAGGCGAGGCACTATGTTTACGCCGGTTCGACGGGCTTTGGTGTTTCCGTCATTCAAGCGGCTAAGGAAAGCAAGGAGAAACGCGACCCATGAAGAAGGCTGATCTGGTGGACGTGGTGGCGCAGCAGAAGAACCTGCCGCGGCCGCAAGTTGAAGCAACCATCGATTCGCTCATCGATGCGCTTGCGGATGGATTGGCGAAGGGGGAGCGGATCGATCTTCGTGGCTTCGGAGCGTTTGCCATCCGAGAGTCGGCCGCCCGCACTGGACGGAACCCACAGACCGGCCAGCCGATCCAGATCGCGGCGCGCCGCGTGCCTACGTTCAAGGCCGGGAAAGAGCTGCGCGATCGGGTTAACCGGCAAGCGCAGTAGCGGCCGGGCCGGCAGGTAACAGACCAAAGAGAACCGAGATGGGTACCCGTCTTTTTATCGGCAACCTTTCGTATAACGTCACCGAGCTGGAGCTCAAAGAAACCTTTACCGGCGAGGGCATCGACGTCCGCAGCGTTCGGGTCGCCCTCGATCGGGAGTCGGGTCGGTCACGCGGGTTTGCGTTCGTGGAGACCATGGACGACGACGGGGCCAAGTCGTCCATCGAGAAGCTTTCCGGACGCATCATGCAGGGCCGTCCCCTCATCGTCGAGGAGGCCCAGGCTCGGCCGGGTGGTGGCGGCGGTGGTGGTGGTCCTCGGGGACCCGGAGCGGGACCCGGGGGTCCCCCGCGCGGTCCCGGCGGTTATGGCGGGGGCCCGCCCCGAGGGGGAGCTGGGGGCCCGCCCGGCGGCGGCGGTTATGGCGGCCCTCCCCGTGGACCAGGCGGCGGTGGCGGCGGCTACGGCGGCCCCCCGCGCAATGCGGGCCCCGGCTTCGGCGGCCCTCCGCGAGGACCCGGCGGCGGACCTGACGGCCGCTTCGGCGGCGGTCCTCCGCGCAGCGCCGGCGACGCGCCTCCCCGACGGGAACGACCGGAAAAGAAGCGGTCGACCCGTCCCAAGCCCGAGGAGCGGGAGCGTGGGAACTGGCGCTGGAACCGGAACGTCGACGAAGACTGACGGGCCGGACGGGGCCCGCATCCTGGTCGTCGACGACGATCCATGGATTCAGCAGATGCTCGCGTCGATCCTCGGCCGGCATGGGCACACCATCACCACCGCTTCCGACGGAGAGGAAGCCTTGTCGCGCGCCATCAAGACGCGCCCCGACCTGATCATCACCGACGTGACCATGCCGCGTATGGACGGCTGGGCGTTCATCCGGTCGGTGCGCAGCCGCCCCGAACTCGCGCTGACGCCGGTCATCTTTTTGACCGGGTTGTCCTCGGAGAACGAACGGGGACGCGGCTTTCGCTTGGGCCCCGACGAATATTTGCCCAAGCCCTTCCGTTTCGAGGAGCTGGAGCGGCGCGTGACCAAGCTGCTCGCGAGGCGGCGCGGGCCGCCGGCGGCAACGGCAGACGACAAGCAGGGGGCGCGTGCTTCGGGGGCCATTCCGAAGCCCGCGGGCGTCGTAGGCGGCCGGCGGAGAGACGATCGCAGCCCGCCCGCGCCGGATGCCGACACCGCGCCGAAGCCGGTGCGCGAAGCGGGGGCGCCGGAGGCTCCGGTACCCGAGAGCGAGTCGCGGTCGGTCCTTCACGGGGCGCTCGATCAGATCGGCCTCGGCAGCCTCCTCATCATGCTGGAGCTGGAGCGCAAGTCCGGGATGCTCATCCTTCACCGTCGGGGCGAGTTGGGGCGCCTGTATCTCCGGCAGGGCCGCATCATTCGCGCGCAGATGGAGGGCTCGGGCGCCTGGACCCCGGGTGTGGAGACCGTCTATCACCTGCTTTCGTGGAACGATGGGCGCTTCGACTTCAGCCGTATGCAGGTAGACGGCGATGACGAGGTTGGCAGCTCGACTACGCGCTTGCTGCTGGAAGGGGCGCGGCGCGAGGACGAGGCCGGCAACAAGGGCGGCTCCTGATCCCGGACAGCGAGCGCCAGCCGTCGCTGGACCCCGGGCCGGGCCCGGTGCCTGAAACCATCCGCGTCCGGATCGCGGTCCCAGCGGAGTGTGACGGCTGGCGGCTGGATCACTTCCTCAAGCACCGCATCACGCGCTTGTCGCGGACGAAGATCCAAGCGATCGTCGAGGCCCAGGTGGCGTTCGCCGATGGCCGCCGGGCCCGGCCGTCGAGCGCCGTGCGCGCCGGTGAAGTCATCGTGCTCAGCCGCCCCGCGCCCGTCGAGCCGGACGTGCCGCGCAGGTTCGACGTGCTGCTGGACGATCCGGCGGTGCTGGCCATCGACAAGCCGGCCGGTCTTCCCATTCACACGACGGCCAAGTTCTACCGCAACACGCTGACCGCTTTGCTGCGCGAGCGCTACCCGGGCCAAGCTCTCGACGTGGCCCACCGCATCGACCGGGAAACGTCAGGGGTGCTGCTGGTGGCGCGCGGGCGGCTGGCGGCCTCTCGCCTCAAGCGCGCGTTCGCGCGTCGATCCGTGGCGAAGACCTACCTTGCGATCATCCGCGGCGTTCCGGATGCCGAAGACGGAGTCATCGACCAGCCGCTGGAGCTGCTGAACACGCCGACGCGGATCATGATGGGGGCAGCCCGGACAGCCGGTGGGCTGCCCGCCGTCACGCGTTTCCGCGTGTTGGGGCGCTTCCGCGAGCATGCGCTGATAGAGGCCCTCCCCGAGACCGGGCGCCAGCATCAAATCCGCGCGCACCTCGCGGGGATCGGCCATCCCATCGCGGGTGACAAGCTTTACGGCGCGGGCGAACGGCTGTTCATGGACTACTGCGACCGCGGCATGAGCCCGGCGCTCCTGGCCGCCTTCGACGGACTGACTCGCCACGCGCTGCACGCCCACCGAGTGACCTTCCCGCACCCCACGACGCGCGAACCGACCACGGTCGAGAGTCCGCTGCCTGCCGACCTGCGCGCCTACCTGGCGACGCTCGCCCCTTGAGCGGTTCAGACGCGAATTTCCCACTTGCGGACCAACTGCGCCGGATCCCCGCCCGCGCTGTTGAAGTCGTCCAGCATGTCGTCCGCGGGACACCGGCCGGCCTCGGCGTAGGCCTGCAGCGGCGCAAGCAGGGCGCGATCGGCGTTCCCGTCGGGAAGGCGTCCCAACCCCTCGCCGGCGATGCAGCACAGGTCGACGGCATGCGCGGCCAGCGGGCGGCCCGCGAGGCGAGCGGTCAACCCTTGCCCGGGAACCGCGCGGCGCAGCGCCTGCCGTTCATCCATCGACGCCGACGCGACCAGGTCGAACGCCGCCCGCCGGGCGTCGGCGTCGTCCAGGATGCCGCGCCAGAACGGAGCCAGGGCCGTCGCGCAGGCGAGCGGCGCCGCGTCGGCTCCTCGCACCTCGATGGTGCGCTTGAGCCGCACTTCGGGAAACAAGGTGGAGAGGTGAAGCTCCCAGTCGGCCACGGTGGCGCGCTCGCCGTCCAGACCTTGCCGCAAAAAGCGACGGAACGTGATTCCTCCCGTCGGGCGATAGTCTCCGCCCCGGAGGACGAAGAACATGGGTACGTCCAGGGCCCACTGTACGTAGTCCGCAAAGGCAAAGGCCGGGCTCAACGCGAACGGCAAAATCCCGCATCGGTCCTCGTCGGTCTCCAGCCAGACGGCGGCGCGATAGCTCTTGTAGGCGGTGGCCTGTCCTTCACGGATCGGCGACGCCGCGAACATCGCCGTCACGATGGACGTGATGGCGAATGCCGTGCGCAGCTTGTCCGTGGCGTCGGCTTCGGTCTCGAAGTCCAGGTTCGCCTGGACGGTTGCCGTACGCTTCATCATCTCGTGGGCCAGACGCCCTTTGGCCGGCAAGTAGCTGCGCATCACCGCGTAGCGTCGCTTCGGCAGCCAGGGGACATCGTCGCGCGCGCCCCAAGGCCGAAACCCTGCCGCGACGAACCAAATGCCCAGCTCGCGCGCGATCGGCTGTACCTCGGCGAGGTGGCGGCAGAGCGCGGCGGCGCACGCAGCTCCCGTCTTTTCCGGCGAGCCCGACAGCTCGATCTGTCCGCCGGGCTCGACGGTGATCTGCTCGCTCCCTCGGTCGAGCGCGATGACGTGGCCGTCCTGCATGGCCGGCGCGAACCCTCGCGCCTCCAGCAGGCGCAGGAGCTCCGCGACGCCGGCCGGCCCGTCGTACGGCACCGGGCGGCCGTCGTCGCGCACGCCGATCTTCTCCTGTTCGATGCCGACTTGCCACGCGTCCCGGGGCTTACCCGCCGCCAGGAAGTAGTCGACCAGCTCTGGCTCGGAAGCGATCGGACGGGACAAGGGAAATCCGGCAGCGGCCATCGCGTTTCGATTCTCGGACGGGACACTAGCAGCCTGTAGGGCGTTCCGCTCTATGCGGTTTTCGTAACTTCAGTCGTGCTCTCGTGTCTTGCATCGGCTTCGTTCCGTCTGGATGGCTCCCGGTCGGTGTGTATACTTCCAACTGTGGGGCCCCGTAACCCGAGCGGGTAATGTCGCGACTCTCTCTTCTTCTTCTTGTCGATCCGGATCCCAAGGGGCTCGAAACGCTGACCTACGGGTTCGAGCGCGAAGGCTGTACGGTGACGGCCACGTCCGACACCATGATGGCCCCCGACCTCATCCGCACGACATCCCCGCAGCTTGTGATCGTGGCCATCCGCGACCCGGCCACGCCGTCGCTGAACCTGCTGCGCGGCTTGCGCGATCTGGATCGGACGCGTCAGCTCCCCGTGGTCGCCATCGGCGCCGAGGGGCTGCGCGGCGCCGCGGCGGAATCGGGAGGCATGGACTTCCTGGTCACGCCGGTCTTCGTGCGGGACGTGATCACCATCGGGAAGATGCTGGTCGACTTGCGCGATCAGCGAGCCCCCGAGGGTGACGATCCCACCGTGCGCGGACACCTGGCGGACTACGGGCTGTTCTACATCGTGCGGGCGATGGCGGGCACGCGACGTTCGGGGATCCTGCAGCTCTACCGCGGCAATCGCAGCGGCGAGGTGCGCTTTTGTGAGGGCGAGGTCACCTCGGCGCAGGTCGGATCGCTGCAGGGCTTCGCGGCGTTTCACCACCTGTTGTTGTGGGAGCAGGCCGCCCTGGAGCTGAAGTTCCGCCCGGTATTGCGGCGGGGGCAGTTCCCCATGAAGGCGGAAGAGCTGTTGGAAGAGGGCGAGCGCTTTCTGCGCGATTTCGCCGCTGCCGCCAAGGGCCTGGGGTCTGCGCAGACGGTGCTGGCGCCGGATCTGGCGCGCATCGCCGAGACCTCGGGCTCAGTCCCCGCGGAGGTCGGCCCGGTCGTGCGGCTCTTCGATGGCCAGCGATCCCTGGGAGACGTGATAGAGGACAGTCCGTTTCGCATCTTCGATACGCTCCGTATCGTGACGCGTCTGGTGGAGATCGGCGCCCTGGCCGTGCAGGATGCGGCGGTCAAGGCCCCCGGCGGGTCGATGGCAACGGTCAGCAAGCCGGCGCTGGACGATTGGCTGCAAAAGAGCCGCCCCCCGCCGTCGGAGACCACGGAGAAAGTCGACGGCGCACGGGACGGCAACGGCGGGGGCGCAGACAAGACGGCGGTGGCGACATTCACCGGCAGGCCTACCGCGCGGCAGCGGACGATCACCGCAAGCGGCATTCCCTCCTTTGGACGTGATCAGCGGGGAGGAGGCGGCAATCGGCGGAAGACCACACGTCGTGAACGCGCCCTCGATCGCCTGGCTGCCGCAGCCCGTCCCATGGCGGCGGGGAATCGGTCTAACGGTGAGGGCGGGTCCCTGGGTCAGGTGGTCGCCCGGGCGGCGCAGGATGCTGCCGCCCAGGCTGCTTCGGCGCCTTCTACCGCCGCACCGGGTGTTCCCGCTGCGCCTGTTGCCGACACGCCGACAGCGCCGGTTCCGGATGTGCATGCTCGGGGCGAAATCCGCGCGACGAAGAGGAACACTCCCGCGGTGGGCAATGGCCCATCGGTCGTCATAGACCTGGGGCCATCCCCGACCCCGCCTTCGCAAGCGATCGCGGCACCCACGGCAGCCACGGGCGTCACGATCGCTCCGCCCGCCCGCGTGCGCATCGAGACCCCGACGCGCGTCAAGACAATTGAGCCGCCGCCGCCCCGAGTCTCCGTCGCCGCCTCTGCCGCTGCGCCCATTGCCGCCAGGGCGGCGGGCTCGATCGAAATCGATCCTGCGTTGCTCGCGGAGATGCAGGCCCTGGAAGCGGCGCAGCGCCGCGGCCCGCTGACGCCACCGCCCGCCCCTGTGGCCGCCACCGCCGTGGTGGCGCCGGCTGCGCCGGCCGCAAAGTTGGAGCCGTCGTCCGTCGTGCCGGCGCAAGACCCCCCCGCGCCGGCGGCCCCCTTCCATTCCGGCGCGGGTAGACGCGTCCCGAACAGCGGCCGGACCCGCCTGAGCCCGGGCGATGCCTTCAACGACATCGAGGCGGACTTTTTTGCCCGCGAAGCCGACCTCTACAAGAAAGAGAAGGTCGAGAACTTCGACGACCTCGACCGCAAGACAGACCCGGGCGCCCTGCGCCGGCAACCCATCGCCGGCTTCCATAGCCCGAACCCCAAAAAGAAGTAGCGGCGGTCACCGCCGATCCGCCACCGCGCCTATTTCGACTGCCAGACCAGCTCGGCCCGGCCCAGCGGGCTCGCTAAGCGAAGCGTGATCCGGCCGGTGCGCACGCCCTGAAAGCCCGCCGCCGGTCCTTCGATGGCGGCGCGCGGGAACCGCACCCGGTAGCTGCGCGTGAAGGGCGTGCGGTCGGGGAAGAATTCTGCCTCATAAGCGTCGGGGTACTTCAGGACCTCGATCTTTTCCGGAAGGATGGCGCGGCCCGTCCCGTCGACCAGGCTCACCTGCCACGCGCTCGACGATTTTTCGAGGTCCAGCCACTCGAACCGGCTGCTCTGCACGGCCATGTGAATCTCGTACGAGCTTTGCTCCATCTCGAGCTGACCCGCCCGCAGTGAGGCCACCTCGGCCTGCGGAAGACTATAGATTTGTGCGTAGTGCTCGACGTACGCCTCCCGGAAGTCCCAGCTCTTGTAGGTGGCCCACACTTCGATCGCTGGCTCGACGATACGGCGGACCTTCGTGTGGCGCGTCCAACGCCGGTACACGTCCGAATAGTCGAGAGACCGATAGGTGCGCGCCGCGTTCGAGAAGTCCACCAGCTGTGGCTTCGACGGCCCGCAGCCTCCGGCCAGCGCCAGGCCCACGGCCAGCGCGAGCCGCTTCGGAGCCAGCCGCCGCGCGCGCGGGGTCAACGAAAGTCCCGCTGACGGAAAAGCGTGACGAGCGGCGCCTCTTTCTCCAGGACTTCGCGTCCGCCCTCTTCTCGGTCCACCAAGCCCACGATCAGCGACACCACCAGACCCATCTCGCGCGCCCGTGCGATGGCTTTGAGCGCCGATCCCCCCGTCGTGACCACGTCCTCGACGATGGCGACCTTCATCCCGGCCCGGAGCGACTTGGTTCCCTCCAACCATTGGCCGGTGCCGTGGCCCTTTGGTTCTTTGCGCACATAGAAAGCGTGTAGAGGACGCGCCGCCAGGTAGCTCATGGTGGCCGTGGCCGACGCGATGGGGTCGGCGCCCATGGTCAGTCCGCCGACGGCCTCGACGTCCGGCGCGCGCTCGCGGATGATGTATCCCATCAGCCATCCGGTCAGATAGTGGCCTTCGGCGGTCAGCACCGCTTGCTTGCAGTCGATGTAGAAGTTGCTCTTCTGTCCCGACGCGAGCGTGACCTCACGTTCCTCGTAGGCGAGCCGCTTGAGCAGCTCGAGGAGGCGGATTCGGTGCTGCTCGTGAAGTGAGCTCACGCGAGCGGGATATTAGCAGCCGATCGGGGAGGGGCGATCTTGCGTCTACCGCCGCTTGAGCTTCTTCTTCGCCCAGGAGGCGGCGGGCGAGGCGGCGGCCGCGGTGCCTGCGATCGCGCTGGCGTTCCCCGCGGCCACGCGCGGGGGCTCGGCTGCACGCGGTGAAGGATTGGGGGCCGGCGCCGAGGGCGGGCGTGGTGCCGCGCTCCCCGACGCGACCTTTGCGGGCGGCGCGGGCGGCCGGGGCGCCGCGACGATTGCTGGCCGCTGCGGCGCAGCCGGCGGCCGAGGCGCGTTCCGCGCTTCGACGCGCGCGGCCGGACGCAAAGCCGCCGCGGATGAAACCGCCGGGTTCTCGCGGCGTGCCGGCGCCGATCGCTCCGCGCGCGCGCCGTCCATGTCGCCCATGTCGACCCGGCCGCGGAACGACGCGCCCGCCACGATGATCACGCGCGGCGCGTTGATGTCGCCCACCATGCGCCCGCGCTCGGTCAGGTGAACGCTGTCCGATGCCGTCACGTTGCCCACCAGGACGCCCGACACCACCAGGTCCTTGACGTCGACGTCGGCCACGACCACACCCGCCGGCTCGACGGTCAACGTGCGGGTCAAGCGGATCTTGCCGTCGACGCGGCCCTGGATGGTGAGGTCTTCATCACCCTCGAGCTGCCCCGAGATGCGCGTGGCCGCCCCGATCACCGTCCGTGTATCGCCCATCCTACACGTCCATGTCGACGTTGCCCTTGAACGAGGCGCCGTCGGCGATGAGGATGCGCGGCGACTTGATGTCGCCCACCATCTTGCCGTCCGCCCGGATTTCCACCTTCTCCTTGGCCAGGATGTTGCCGGTGACCTGGCCGCTGATGGTCACGGTCTGGGTCTCGATGTCGGCCTCGACCGTGCCGCCGTTCTCCACGAACAGCGTCTCTGCCAAAGCGATCTTGCCTTTGACCGTCCCCTGGATGGTCAGCGCTTCTTCGCCGTTGATCTCGCCGTCGATGACGATGGTGCTGCCGATGACCGTGTTCGCCATGAAGTGTTCCTTGTTCGCTGGATGCCGCCGTTAACGGGACGCCTTGACCCCTTCGGGAAGCTCGACGTCCATCTCGATGGAGCCCTTGAACCGCGCGCCGTCTTCGACGGTGATGCGGGGGGCGCGCACGTTGCCCACCACCTTCGCGCTTGCGCTGATGGTGGCCGAGCGCCCGGCCACCACGTCGCCGCGCATCTGCCCATTGATGGTGGCCTCGGCCACGTTGATGTCCGCTTCGACCACCCCGGATTCCTCGATCGTCAGATGATTCTTGAGCCCCACCGTCCCCTCGACGCGTCCTTCGATGACCAGATCCTCGCTGCCGGTGAGGCTGCCGCGGATGATGATCTTGCTGCCGATGATGCAGGGACCCTTTGCGGTGTCGGCCATCGGGGGAGCTCCTGGGACTCGGGCGTGGAAGGGGCCGCGAGGGTATCGCCCGCGATCACGGGTGTCAAACGCAACGCATCGTGGCGGCGGCGCGGGCACCGCGCGCCTGACTGTACGAACGATTTTTTTTGGGCATACTGCGCGCGTCCCGCCGGTTCCTAGGACGCCGCTTCACGACGCTTTTATGATCCAGGTCCAGCAACTCACGAAGTACTACGGAGAGCGTGCGGCCATCCGCGCCCTGGACTTCGCCATCGATCGAGGCGAGGTCATCGGCTTCCTCGGGCTCAACGGCGCCGGCAAGACCACGACGCTCAAGGTTCTTGGCTGCGTCCTTCTGCCGACTTCCGGCCGCGTGGTCATCGACGGCATCGACATCGCGCGCGATCCGCACGAGGTCCGCCGCCGTATCGGCTTTCTTCCCGACGCTCCGCCGCTCTACGACGAAATGACGGTGGGGGGATACCTGGAGTTCGCGGCGCAGCTGCGCGGCGTGACGGCGAAGGACGCCCGGTCGCACGTCGTCGAGGCAGAAGAGAAAACCGGCCTGCGTCAGGTCGACGGCGAGCGCGTCTCCAGCTTGTCCCACGGGTTCCGCCAGCGCGCGGGCGTCGCGCAGGCGCTGGTTCACAAGCCGAGGCTGCTGATCCTGGACGAGCCCACGAGCGGCCTCGACCCGGTACAGATCGTGGAGATGCGTTCGCTCATCCGATCCTTGCGCGGGGATCACACGATCCTGCTGTCCAGCCACATCCTGTCGGAGATCAGCCAGACCTGCGACCGCTTGCTGGTGATACAAGCCGGCGAAATCGTCGCCCAGGGCAGCGAACAGGAGCTGGCGAGCCGCCTCGGTTCGGTGGGGCGCATCGAGGTGGACGTCGGCGGCAACGTCGAACGGGCGCTGGCGGTCGTGCGCGCCCTGGAGGGCGTCGTCGAGGCGTCGGCGCACGCGCGCCCCGCGGGGGGGGGCGAGACGCTGCACGTCGAAGGCGCGGGCGAGCTGCGCCCGCAGATCACGCGAGCCCTGGTCCAGGCCGGCATCGACGTCTTGCGGATCGACCGCGGCGCTACCGGGCTTGAGTCGATCTTCTTGCAGCTCACGAAAGGCGACGCCCGGACGGCGGGCGCGACCGCCGCTGCGGCCGGCAAGGAGGGCGCGAGCGCGTGAAGACGGCACTGCTCATCGCCCGCCGCGAGCTGGCGGCGTATTTCAGCTCCATGACCGGCTTCGTGATCATCGCGGCCGTCCTGGTGATCGACGGCTTGCTCTTCAACGCGTACGCGCTGGGCGGCCCCGACAAGCTCTCGTCCGAGGTGTTGGGCCTCTTCTTCTTGTTTTCGCGCGGCACCACCATCATCGCGAGCGTCTTCATCTCGATGCGCCTGCTCGCCGAGGAACGCCAAACCGGGACGCTCGTGCTGCTCACGTCATCACCGGTCCATGACCGGGAGATCGTCCTCGGGAAATGGCTGTCGGCCCTGGCCTTCATCTCGATCCTGACGGCGTCCACCCTGTTCATGCCGGCGCTCATCTTCGTCAACGGCAAGGTGTCGCTCGGGCACGTGGCGTCCGGCTACCTGGGGCTGTTTCTGTTGGGCGCGGCGTCGCTGGCGGTGGGCACCTTCGGGTCGGCGCTGGCGCGCACCCAGGTGTTGGCGGCGATCTTCTCGGGCTGCATCGTCACCGCGCTGTGCGTGTGCTGGATGCTGGCGCGGGTCACCGAGCGTCCGTTCTCGGGAGTCATCGCGGATCTCGCGCTGCAGCCGCATCACATCATGCCCTTCGAGGCGGGCGTGATTCACGTCAAGCACGTGGCCTACTACGTGATGATCACGTACTTCGCGCTGTTCGCGGCCACCCGTGTGCTGGAGGCCCGCCGCTGGCGATGAAGCGCAGCGCGGTGGTATCGGCCGTCTACGGCCTGGGGATGGTGCTGCTTTTCCTGGGCGAGCGGCTGTTCGGGGCGGGAGCGCCGCGAGTGGTGTCGAGCGTCCTCGGCGCCGCGCTGATCCTCGGCGCCGTGATCGCCCGGACGGTACGCTTGGCGCGGACGACCGGCGACGTGCGCTCCGTCGAGCGAACGCTGCTTGCGCTGCAGCTCGTCGGGGCCGGTGCCTTGGTGATGTACGTCGTGCAGTCCGACGTGGTGACGCGCGTTGCGGGCGCTTCGCTGGAGCAGCGCGCGCCCCGTGTGGCCGCCGCGCTCGGGGCGTTGTGGCCGGCGGTATGGTTGGCGGCGGCGGCGCCGCTGGCCTTGTGCGAGCTGGCGTACGCAGCCGTGGCCCGCGCCGCCCGCTTGGAGACGGGCCGCATCCGCGACGCGAAGCTCACCGGGCTCGGCCTGGCGGCGGCCGCGGTTTTCGCCTTCACCGTCCTTTATGTGGCCGGCGAGCGCGACGGGAAGCTCGACCTTTCCCACTTCCGCACGGCGCGCCCCGGCGAGTCGACGCGCAAGATCGTCCGCGGTCTGGGCGAGACGGTCCAGGTCGCCATCTTCTTTCCGCCCGCCAACGAAGTGCGTGAGGAGCTGGTGTCGTACTTCGACGATCTCGGCAAGGAATCGAAGAAGCTCGAGGTTCGCCACCACGATTTCGCGCTGGATCCGCTTCGCGCCAAGGAGCTGGGCGTGACCGGCAATGGCATCGTGGTCGTGGCGCGCGGCGGCCGCAAGGAGCCGCTGTCCCTGCCGCTGGAGCTCGAGGCCGCACGGCATCAGCTTCGGGGCCTCGACCGTTCGGTGCAGAAGCAGCTTCTGTCTGTCGCCAAGCCGCCGCGCAACGCGTACTTCACGCACGGGCACGGCGAACGATCCGCCGATCGCCAGAACGATACCGATCGGCGCGATACCGTGCGGCGGCTGCGCGAGCTGATGGAAGACCAGGGGTTCACCGTCAAGGATCTTGGACCCGCCGAGGGCCTGGCCACCGACGTGCCGGCGGATGCCGGCGTCGTGCTTCTGATTGGACCCACGCAGCCGCTGCTGGCCGAGGAGGCCGCCGCGTTGGTTCGTCACGTCGAGCGCGGCGGACGTCTCTTCGTGGCCCTGGATCCGGAGGCGGGGCTCGACATGGCGGACCTCCTCAAGCCGATCGGCTTGCAGTTCGAGACGACACTGCTCGCAAACGATCAGATCTACGCGCGCCGCACCGGCCAACCGAGTGACCGGATCAACATCGCCACCGGCGCGTATTCGTCGCACCCGTCGGTGACCACCATCGGACGCCTGGGCATGCGCGCGCCGCTCTTGTTGTTCGGTGCGGGGTCGTTCACCCGGGCGGGCGGTGGCGATCCGAAGGATGCGCCCCGAGACATCAGCGTGGACTTCACGGTGCATGCCCACCCGGTCACCTGGAGCGACACCAACCGGAACTTCGAGCTCGATGCGCCGGGCGAGACGCGCGGACCAAAGGAGCTGGCCGCCGCGGTCACACGCCGCGGCGGGCTGATCGCGGGCAAGACGGGGCCCGACGGGCGGGTGGTCGCGCTCGCGGACGCGGACGCCGTCGCCGACACGGTGCTGCCCAACACCGGCAACGCGTATTTCATGCTCGATGGGCTTCGCTGGCTGGCCGGAGACGAGGCGATGGCGGGAGAGATCAGCAACGAACAGGACGTGCCCATCGCCCATACGCGCAAGCAGAACGTCGCCTGGTTCTATTCGTCGGTTTTCATCGCGCCGGTCGCCGTGTTGGGCTTGGGCTATGTGGTCACGCGGCGCCGGCGGCGCGGCGGCGGCAAACCCCGAGAGGCTGCCCCCGGCCAGGCTTCGGGGGGGCGCGGATGACTGGACGAGGGGCGGCCGTGCAAGGCGGGCTGGCTGCGGCCGGCTTGCTCGCGGCGCTGGTGACCTGGCAGCGAGAGACCGTGCGCTCGCCGGGCGAAGCGCTGGTGATAGACGCGACCCGCAACGAGCTCGAGCGCGTGCGCTACGAGGACGACAAGGGCTGGGCAGAGCTGGAGCGCCGCCGGGAGGGCGGTGAACCCTCGGTGTGGTTGCGCCTGTCCGCCCGCGCGGAACCGAAGACACCACAACGCGAGGTGCGCGGGAACGACGCCGCCGAGAAGCTGTACGAACGCTTCACGCCGCTTCGGGCGATACGTTCCCTGGGCGTCCTGGATCCCGCCAAGCTCAAGGAGCTCGGCCTCGACACCAGTAAAAAGCGCTTGGAGATCACCGCGCGGGGCGCGAAGCATCGCTTCGTCATCGGCGCGCCGGTCGGCGTTTCGACCGATCCGTATCTGCGCGACGAGCGCGACGGGCGGGTTTACGTGGTCGCGCGCGCGGCGACCGCCGATCTCGACAGCGCGGCGGTCCGGTTGATGGACCGCAAGCTGCACGTCTTCAAGCTGGGCGAAGTCGACAGCATGACGATCAAGGCGGGCGCGAAGCAGCGAGAGCTCCGCGTTCAAGCGCGCGGCGACGATCTTTCCAGTGTCAAGTTGACCCCGCCCAACGCCCCCGAGAAACCCGACGAAATGGCCAAAAACTGGCACGACAAGCTCTGGCGGCTCTTTCCCATGGACGTCCTCGGCAAGGGCGAAGTACCCATCACCGGCGCGCCCCAGCCCGTCGTGCGCGTCAACTACGCGGAGCGCGGAAAGTCGGTGGGGTGGATCGAGCTGGCCATCGGCGGCACGGATCCTCTCGCGCGCACCGAGCACACGCCCGGCTGGGTCAAGCTGCATACCACAGCCGAGATCGTCAACGAAGGCGAGAAGATCGCGGGCGCCGAATAGGTCCCCGGGTGCGGGGCGCGCGGGGCTGGCGCTCTTACGCCGTCGTCGAGCCCGCAAGAGCCTGCGACGCCAGCTTGCGGGCCAGGGGGCGATCGGCGGGCAACAGATCGAAAGACGGCAAGAGGCCCGGCTCGACCCACGCGATTTCCGCGACCTGTACCGCCCGCGGTTCGTCGTCACGCAGCGCGCAGCCGTACACCAGCATGTACAGGTCGAAGGTCTCGTACGCATGGAAGACGACGTCTTCGATCGCCCCGACGGTCACGTGGCAGCCCAGCTCCTCGAACACCTCGCGGGCGAGGGCGTGCTCCGGTGATTCACCGGGCTCGATCTTCCCGCCGGGGAGCTCCCAGAGCAGTGGCATCGGCTGATCCGGCCGCCGGCGCGACAACAGGACGCGGCCGTTCCGCCGCAGGATCGCCCCCACGACCAGCTTGCGAGGACGCGTCTCTTCGGCACTCACGGACGCATATTAGTCCCTCGGATCCAGCGCCGCACGGCTTGCGTCAGCTGGGTCGGATCGATGGGCTTCGCGATGTAGTCGTCGCAACCGGCCGCCAGCATGCGCTCGCGGTCGCCGCGCATCGCCTGCGCGGTCAACGCGACGACGGGTAACCCGGCGCAGCCGGGCAGGCGGCGGATGGCTCCCGTCGCCTGCAAGCCCGACATACCCGGCAACTGCATGTCCATCAGGACCAGGTCCGGCCGATTCTGGCGGCATATCTCGACGGCGGCCGCGCCGACGTCAGCGGTCACGATGCGAAGCTTCAGCGGGGCCAGGATCTCGCGCACGGTAAATAGGTTGTCTTGATTGTCCTCCACGACCAGCACCGTGAGCGCGCGATTCTCGGGCGGCGCCGCGTCGGCCGCGCGATGGTCGCCATCGCTGTCATCCTGCGCGCGCGTCGGCTCGGGCGCGGTGGCCCCCTCGACGGTGGCCGGGCGGCCCGCCGCCTGCGGGACCGTGAATGTGAAGCGCGCCCCGGCTCCTTCGACGCTCTGGAACGAGATGTCTCCGCCCATCAGCTTCGTCAAACGGCTGGCGATGGCCAACCCGAGGCCCGTCCCCGCATGCCGCCGCACCAGCGTCTGATCGGCCTGGAAGAACTCTTGAAAGATGCGGTGCTGAGCCGACAGGGGAATTCCGCGGCCGGTGTCTGTAACGTGGACGACTACGGATCCCGCGGAAGCTTCGGCCGAGACGCGAACCACCCCGCTTTCGGTGAACTTGATGGCGTTGCCGATGAGGTTGGTCAGGATCTGCCGCACCCGATCCGGATCGCAAAGGCACGGCGGGAGGTCTTTCGGGAGAACCACGCGCAGCGGCAGATCTTTGGCCTCCGCCAGCGGGGCGAGCTGCGCCGCCGTCTCGTGAATCAGCTGTCCGAGATCCACGACCCGCCGATCCAGCTCGAGGTGGCCCGCCTCGATGCGCGACAAGTCGAGGACGTCGTTGATGAGCTTCAGCAGGTTCTGGCCGTTCCTCTCGATGACCTCGACGTACCGACGCTGCTCGTCGGTCAGCGGGCCGGCGGATCCGGACCGCAGCATCTGAGACAGTGCCAGGAGGGAATTGAGCGGCGTTCGAATCTCGTGGCTCATGTTGGCGATGAATGTCGACTTCAGCCGATCCGCCTCCTCGACGCGGCGGCCTTTTTCCTGGAGCAACCGGCGCTGCGCCCGCAGCCGGATCACTTCGCGGCTCGAAGATCGCAGCGCCCCGGTTCGCCGCGCCCAGGCGGCCAGCAGGATCCCGCACGCGCCGAAGGCCGTCGCCAGCACGAAGGCAAAAAGATGCTTCCTCGATCCACGGAGTCTTGACATCGCCCCAAGGAATCTTGTTCTCGACCCGTCGGTCCGCAAGGACGCCTCGGTTTTGCCATCCGACCGCGGCTGCTAACCTCGCGACCCATGCGCGTCAGGGCGGGCACCAGCGGCTACAGCTACCCCGCCTGGAAGGGTGGCTTCTACCCCGAAGATCTTCCCGCCGCGCGCATGCTCGCCCACTACGCCGGCCGGCTTCCGACGGTAGAGATCAACAACACCTTTTACCGCATGCCCGATCGCTCGATGCTGCGCCGCTGGGTCGACGAGACACCGTCGGGATTTTCGTTCGCGATCAAGAGCCCGCGCCGCATCACCCACGAAAAGCGGCTCCTCGAGGGGGGGGATTCTGTGGCGCGTCTTTTCGACGTCACGTCCGAACTGGGCGATCGCCTGGGCCCGGTGCTGTTCCAGCTTCCCCCGAACCTCAAGAAGGACGTCCCGCGGCTGGCGGCGTTTCTCGCGCTGCTGCCGCGAAGCGCGCGCAGCGCCTTCGAGTTCCGCCACGCGTCCTGGTTCGACGAGGATGTGTACGATGCGCTCCGCGTCGGCGGCGCCGCCCTGTGTATCGCCGACGCCGAGGGCCTGACGACACCGCTCGTGCCGACCGCCTCATGGGGTTACTTGCGGCTCCGACGACAGGACTACACGGCCGCCGATGTCCAGGCGTGGGCAGACCGAATCCTCGCGCAGCCCTGGGACGACGTGCTGGTCTACTTCAAACACGAAGACGAGGGCCTCGGGCCCAAGCTCGCGGCCGCCCTCGCCGCTGTCTGCCAAACGGGCTGCTAGGTTGCTCGGCCAGCGCGCGGGCGCAGGCGCTCGCCGAGTCGGGTGAGCGCGCTGCCCAGATCCGGCTTGACGCGGAGCACGTCCGCGAGCAGGTCCTCCTTTCGCCGCCGCAGCAAAGCCGGCGCGGTCCGGATCGTGAATCGCGCCGGATCGAGTCGAGGACCGACGTCTTTCCAGGGCACCGGCATGGACACGCGCGCGCCCGGCACCGGCCGCGCGCTGAGAGGCGCGGCGATGGTCTTGCCGTGGCCGTTCTGCAGGAAGTCGATATACACGCGGCCGCGCCGGGCCGGGATGGCGCGTTCGACGGTGGCGATGGCGGGAAGCTCGGCCGCAATCACACCGGCCATCAACTGGCCGAGCGACCGCGATTCGTCGTGCGTCGCTTGGCCTCCCAAGGGCAGCAGCACATGCAGACCGCTGCCGCCGCTGGTCTTGGGGTAAGAGGGGAGGCCGATCTCGTCGCACAGCGCGCGCGCGGCGAGCGCGATCGTGATGACGTCGGCGAACGGCGCGGTCTTGGGATCGAGATCCAGGATGCACCAGTCGGGATGCTCCAAATCACCCACCCGGCTCGACCACACGTGCAGCGGGATCGTGCCCAGGTTGGCCAGGTACAGCAGTGACGCCGCGTTGTCGCAGATGAAGTAATCGATGTCTCGGTCTACCGAATCGCTGTGGATGCGCTCCGTCCGAATCCAGGACGGAACGTGCTCGGGCGCGTCCTTCTGAAAGAAGGATTTGCCGGTCACGCCGTCGGGGAATCGAGTCAGGACCAAGGGTCGGTCCGCCAGATACGGCAGCAACCAGGGCGCCACAGCCTCGTAATAGTTGATGAGGTCGCCCTTCGTGTAGCCCTCCTGCGGCCAGAACACCTTGTCGAGGTTGCGAAAGCCGTCCCTGGTCCGACCCGGTGAGGGCCCTTGCGTCGTCGTCGCGCTCGCTGCGGCCTCGGCGGCGGCCGCCGCTCCCTCTCGCGTGGGGAGGCGCTCGCAGTCGTCGACGGTCTTGTCGGGACGCATTCGCAAGAACGCCGGTTGACGGAGCAACCGCTCGTCGGTCCACTCCCGAAACCGCACCTCGCACACCAGGCGCGGCGTGACCCACGTGTGGCGCCGGTCCGCGGGCAGAGTGTCTCTACATGGCGGAGTGGCGCGCCGGTCAGCCTGTAGCGCGCGCGTCAGCTCGGCGAGCTGCTTGTCAGAAAAGCCTGTGCCCACTCGCCCTGCGTAGGCGAGCTCGCCGGCGTCCCATCCGGCCAGATGAAGAGCGCCGAACCCCGCGCGCGATCCTTTGGGCGGGCTCATGCCGACGATGGCGAAGTCACCCGTCCGGTTGACCGGCATCTTCACCCAGTCGCTCGACCGTCCCGCGCGATACGGCGCGTCCCCGCGCTTGCCCACGATCCCCTCCAATCTCATCTCGCGCGCGCTCTCGAACAACGCTTCGCCTTCTTCTTCGACATGATCGGTGTAGCGCAGGGGACGCCCGTCCGCGATCGTGCTCAGCAGGTCGCGCAGCAGCTCTTTTCGCTTGGTCAGCGGCAGGCCTCGCAGATCGAAGGCGCCCGCCGCCAGAAAATCGAAGGCGAAGAGCGTCGCCGGCAGCTCGACCGCCATACGCTCGATGTCCGGCGCTCGGGTCAGCAACGCTCGCCTCTGCATCCGCTGAAAGCTGGGCCGGCCGGTGTGGTCCAGGACCACGATCTCCCCGTCTATGATCACGTCACCGTCGGATAGCTCGTCGATGGCGCGCGTGATCTCGGGGAACACGGCGGCCGCGTCTATGCCGTGGCGGTAAAGGATGAAGGGCCGCCCGTCCTGACGGCCGGCCAGCACGCGGAACCCGTCATACTTGATCTCGAAGATCCAACCCGCCCTCGAAAACGCGCGGTCGCGCGGCTCCGCCAGCATCAGCCCCACGTCCGCCGCGGCCACCGATCGGCGGACGGCTCCCAGGCCGGGCAGCGCTTCAACGCTCATATTCTTTGCGCACATACACCCACATCCGATAAGCTAGCGGGTATGGCAGCAGCACCACGAGCGCTGGCGACGGGAACCATCTCCTTCGGAATGGTCTCCATTCCTGTGAAACTTTACTCCGCCACCCAGGCATCCGCGGGCATCTCGTTCAATCTGCTGCACGGCAAATGCGGAACCCGCGTCAAGCAGCAGTACATATGCCCGAAGGACCAAGAGATCGTCCCGCGCGAGGACATGGTCAAGGGCTATGAGTTCGCGAAGGATCAGTTCGTGACCTTCACGACCGAAGAGCTCAAGACGATGGAGGAGAAGTCGACGCAGAGCATCGATATCTCCGAGTTCGTGCCGGCGGAGAAGGTCGATCCGGTTTACTTTGACAAAGCGTATTACCTGGGACCGGAAAAGGGCGGCGAGAAGGCCTACCGCCTCCTGGCGGCCACGATGCGCGACACCGGGCGGGCGGCGTTGGCCCGCTACGCGGCGCGCGGCAAGCAGTACCTCGTGATGCTCCGCCCGCTCGGCGGGGCGCAGAGCGGCGAAGGCCTGGTCATGCAGCAGCTCCTGTACGCGGACGAGGTCCGCCCGTTCTCGGAGATCCCTATCGCTGACGCCAACGTGCGCGAGCCGGAGCTCAAGCTGGCCAAGCAGCTCGTCGATCAGATTACTTCGGAGACTTTTAATCCCAGCGCCTACGAGGACGACGTGCGCAAGCGCGTCCAGGCTGACATTCAGCGTAAGGTAGAGGGAAAGGAGATCGCCGTTTCGGACGGTGAAGCCGCCCCGGCCGCGCAGATCATCGACCTGATGGAAGCGCTGAAAGCCAGCCTGGGCAAGAACAAGGCGCGCAAGGCCGGGGGCGGTCACACAGCGGTCCCAGCCCGCGAGTCCGGCGAGATCGCCACGTCCGACGTCGCCGAGGAACGCATCCCTGCCCAGCGCGCGGCCCGGTCCCGGGGCGAAGGGTCGCGCAAGAAATCTTCGAAAGCGTGAGGCGCCCGCTATAGTTCGCGGATGCCCGAGGGCTATAGCGCGCAGGACGCGGCCGAGATGCTGGGCATGTCCGTGAGCCAGGTGCGGGCGTTCGTGCGCGACGGCGTCCTTCATCCGGCACGCGACGACCGGGGCGATCCTCGCTTCTCGTTTCAGGATCTCGTGCTGCTGAGAACCGCCGCCGGCCTGGTGACCGAACGCATTCCTCCCCGGCGCGTGCGCCGCGCGCTCTTGAAGCTACGGGAGCGGCTGCCGAAGGCGCGCCCCTTGACAGGCGTACAGATCGAGACCGACGGCGATCGCATCGTGGTCCAGGATGGAGGCGCCCGCTGGCAGGCCGACTCGGGACAGGTTCTCCTCGACTTCACGCCGGCAGCAGACCGCGCAAGCTCGGTGGCGGCGCTTGCCCGGGCCGCTCCCGCGCCGCCGCAAGAGCCGGCGCCGCCCACCGGTGACGACGACGCGGACGTCCTTTATGCGCTCGCCTGCGACCTGGAAGAGTGCTCCCCCGATCAGGCGCGCGAGCTCTACACCCGCGTGGTCAACCTGGTCCCGGAGCACGCCGATGCGCATGTGAACCTGGGCCGCCTGCTCCACGAATCCGGCGCGCCGGGCGACGCCGAGGCCCATTACCGGATGGCCCTCGCGGCCCGTCCGGGCGACGTCACCGCGGCTTTCAATTTGGGCGTCGCCCTCGAGGACTTGGGTCGCGCCGACGAAGCGATGACCACCTATCAAGCAGTGATAGCGCGCGATCCACGCAACGCCGACGCCCACTTCAACTTGGCGCGGCTCCACGAACGCGCTGGCCACCACGAAGCCGCGATCCGCCACCTGCGCACCTACCGCGAGCTCTCCCGCTAACGCTAACCTTCACTTCCGATGACGATTGCACTGCGTCTGTTCCCGAGGATATCGAAGGGGCTCACGCCCCCGCTATCTCATCCGCCGCGGAAGTCGGTGGCGCGCAGGCCGTATCGATCGAGCCACCGGTGCACCTGCATCCGTGCTTTCCCCATTTCCCGCGCGACCGCGCTGACGTTGCCGCGGTTGCGCTTCATCCGCGCCAGCAAGTCGGTCCGAAGCGCGTCCGGCCGGCCGGTGGGCGTCGAATCCGTCGTGGCATTCGGGTCGTCTTCCGGCACGTCTTCCGGCACG
>Ga0187894_10001119_pt1 | contig 35581 bp, 32 predicted proteins | sample GBC1701081metaG_FD_136650 | JGI IMG/M metagenome (GOLD analysis project Ga0187894, IMG submission 136650) | White microbial mat communities from a lava cave in the Kipuka Kanohina Cave System on the Island of Hawaii, USA - GBC170108-1 metaG ...
CTCGAACGCGAAAGTGAGGCGTAGCCTCGTGCAACTTGGGTTGCCAAACGCAAAGGCAGAGCCTTTCCGCACATCAGGCGGCGAAGCCGCAGTATTACGGCATTCATTTTTCAAAGACCATTACGCGGCTGGTTTCCGTAATAAAGCCGCCGCCTAAAGGCGGGACTCAAAACTTTTCATCCTTTTTCCCTGTAAGCTAAACGAACTTGTGTAATTTGCGCTATCGGATTTACGAGCGCAAGAGCGATTGTCATAGCCGCAACCATTCCCGTGACTCCGAAACTGCGCGTTAAAATGATTCCTAAAATTACATTCAAAACGGCATTTATGAAAGCAAAGATTGCTTGCGCCCCTACACGCTCAATGCCGTAGAGCATAACCGATGCCGGTGTTACGACGCACGCTATCACAGTATAAATTGCAAACGTCCAGATTAAACCCGTTGGCGGAACTATCTCTCCGTCGGTCAAGCGGGAAATAATTGGCTGTGCCAGCAAACAAAGCGGCAAAACCATTGCGATTGAGATAAGCGTCGAAGTTATCAAAGTTCTTTTCAGTGTCTTTTTAATCCAAACCCAATCACCACGCGCTTTTGCCTCACCATATGCGGGCATAAACGGATTAGTAATCATCAACACAACCATCTGCGGCAGAGTGAGAATCCTTTGAGCTATACCGAAAACGCCAACGGCGCCCGCGCCCAAGACTTGAGTAATTATCATCGGCTGGCTTTGAAACATTCCTATTCCCGAAAGCTGTGCAAAAAGATATTTACCGCCAAGCGTCATTAAATTTCTAAAAGAAGTTTTTGATGTGGCTTTCGGTGTTGGAACGAGCCAAGGATGGCGAAAGAAGAAAAGGTAGGTTGCGTTTGCGAATGAAAACAAAAGTTTGACGCCAAACAAAGCCCCGACAAGAAGCGGCAAACCGCCTTTTGTTCTTGTCACAAGAATCAATGCAATCAATGCGACAATGCTTCCTGCTATGTTCCAAAAATTTCCAATGAAGCCCTCTTGATAACTTTGATAAACGGCATCAACCATGCTCGTCGGAAACATCATTACGAAACAAACAAACGCAATCGCAATGGCAAACTCCAATTCATTTATTGAAACAGCTTGGGTTGTATTAAAAACCAGAGACCAGTTTACAAAAGGAAAAGAAATAGCAAAGAGCAAAAGGAAAATCAGGGCGATGATAGAAAGACTCCAGAACGCAGTCGCCACCAATTCCTGTGCAAGCGTTTTATCATCCTTGCCGTTTGCATCGGAAAGTTTATTAACAAGAGCATTGCCGCTGAGTCCCATCTGCGAAATGTAGAGCCACTGCAAGAGGCTGTTAATCGTAAGCCAAATTCCGTAGCGTTCTTTTCCAAGATACCCGACCGTGAGTTTTATGGAGATGATGCCCGTTGCGATTGTAATTCCATGAGCCATGATTGCCGTCATGCCCGAAAGCCCCGCGCGTCTGAGACGTGAAACGCCTCTGCCTTCGCCTTTCCAAAGGTTTCGTGCTGATTCTTTTAATCGCATCTGGTTAATCATTTCATCGGATGATAAAAGAGAAGAGAACTGCCAACATGGTCAAAAGCAAACTCTACTTCTTTCAACTCTTTTAGTTCATTCAAAACAGATTCACGTTTTTCCGTCGGTACAACAAACAGTAAAAATCCGCCGCCGCCCGCGCCCAAAAGTTTTCCTCCGATTGCGCCTGCGCGTCTTGCGCGTTCATAAAAGCCATCTATTTCAGGGTTGGAAATTTTCTGCGAAAGCTTTCGTTTTGTCTCCCAAGCCTGATGGAGTAATTCACCGAAAACGGCAATAGGTTCTTCGCTTGATAAAGTTTTAATTCCTTCATCAACCAACGCGCTAAGGTGCGAAAGGTCTTTCGTTATTGAGCCTTGTTTTGTACGTTCGATTTGTTCGTCCAGAACTTCGTGCGCCAAACGCGAGATGCCCGTGTAAAAGAGCATCAGATGATTTTGAAAATCTGTCATACGTTTCTCATGCAACGGCACGGGACAAACTTTGATGTGACCGTCCTGATTAAAACGCAAATTTACAAGACCACCATGAGCGCAAGTATATTGGTCTTGAACACCGACGCGCTCTTTGATTAGCTGTTGTTCGACGTAAACCGCTTCTTCAGCGAGTTGCTGACGCGAAACCATCTCGCCTTTGAGTGCATGAAGCGCGTGAAGCAAGCCAACCGTAAAAGACGAAGATGAACCAAGCCCTGTTCGTGCGGGTAAATCTCCGACGTAATGAATCTCAACATTACGGTCTATATTCAGAAATTGAAGACAGGCACGGACAGACGGATGTTGTAATTCTTCGGCTTGTTTGACAAGTTCAAGGCGTGAATAGCTGACGCGAACATTGTAATCAAACAAATCTGCCATCGGATTGACAATGATATAAGAGTATTTATTTATCGCCGCACCGAGAGTCTGTCCGCCGTGTTCGCGGAAGTATTCGGGGTAATCTGTGCCGCCGCCGAGAAAGCTAGTCCTGACGGGAGTTTTGGTAATTATCATTTGTTCAGAGCATCGCCTAATGTTCGCGTGAAAATTAAATCTAACAAAACATCATGATTTAGCTCGCGTAGCGAGTGATAGCGTGTAGCCAAGAGCGCAAGCTATGGGAATGGCAAGCGTGAATTACCAAGCCCGCGTAGGCGGGCGACAGATTGGCGATTGCGTGGAAGGTTTCTGTCGCTAGATAGCTTTAATAATTGTTTACGTTTTTCCCATAGCTTGTGCTATGGGCTACATGCTGTCGCCATCTCCGATAGCTTTTTTGTTAGATTTAATTTTCAAAGAACATTAGGCGATATGTTCAGAGTATCGCCTTTCGATGCTCTGAACTCAATACTATTTTCTCAATCAAACAGGCTGCTTCAAATAGATTTTCGACAACGTAATCGGGTTTAGTTTTTCCTTCGCTTTCGGTTCTTGTTCCATAGCCCGTGCGAACTAAAATAGTCGTCGCGTTTATATTTTTCCCAAGTTCAATATCGCAAACATTGTCGCCAATCATAAACGATTGCGTTAGGTCTGCGTTGAAATCCTTTGCGGCTTGCTGTGCCATTGCGGTCAAAGGTTTTCGGCATTCGCAATTATCTTCGGGTGTATGCGGGCAAAAATAAATCGCGTCAACCGCCGCGTCTTGTTCAGCTAAAAGATTTCCCAAATGTTTGTGAATCTCGTCAAGCCTTTCTAAATTAAATATCCCACGCCCGATTGCCGACTGATTTGTAACGACCACAACTGTTAAGCCCAAACTTTTCAACAGCCTTATTCCATCAACCGTATTGGGAAAAAGCTCAATTTGGTCGGGCAAAGAAAGATAATGCCTTTCGACATTTATTGTCCCGTCCCTATCAATTAAAACCAATCGCTTAGACATTTTTCATTTCGCCGCGTGCCAGCATTTTGTAGCCTTTCAATAACTCCTGAATGCCTTCGTCCAATGTTCGTTTTGCCTCAAACCCCGCTTCGCGCAAACGCTGGTTTGAAACAACGTAATTGCGTTTGTCCGGGTCGCTTCCGATTTCGGCAAAGTGAATAAAGAGTTGCGGCACGTACTCTTTAATCTTTAATGCGAGTTCTTCTTTTGAAAGATTTGCGTCGTCCAACCCCGCATTAAACGGGCGTCCTTTCATGTTGTCGGCGTTTTCGATTGCATGTATAAAACAATCCGCAATGTCGCGTATGTGTATGTAGTTTCGTTTGAAATCTTTTTCAAAGACAACAAGATATTTGTCCGTAAAAGCTTTGTAGGTGAAATCATTTACGAGCAAATCAACGCGCATACGCGGCGAAAAACCAAACACAGTTGCAAGCCGCAAAGTGATTGCGTTTGACCATTCAAGCCATTCCAATTCGGCTTCGACTTTTGTTCTGCCGTAAAGCGAAATTGGTTCAAGCGGCGTTTCTTCGGTGCAGAAAACGTCGCCCGTTTGTGTGCCGTATCCGCTGTTTGTCGTCGGATAGATTACCAGTTGATTCGGGCTTAAATGTTTTCTCAGCGTGCGATTTGATTCTAAGTTAATCGCAACCGTTAAATCGGGTTCACGGTCACAAGCCCACGCGCCTACGATAGCCGCAAGCGGAATTATCACATCGGCTTTTTTAGCCAGACCGCCGAGTAGTTCTTCATCACGAACATCACCGAACACAAAATCAAAATCAGGGTTATTACAAAGATGAAACAATGTGCGCTGGCGGTACATAAGGTTATCAAGGACAGTTACCTTATAACCTTTCGCCAATAAGTGTTCACACAGAATCGAACCTAAATATCCAGCACCGCCGGGTACGAAAACAGTTTTAGACATAATCTTATTTTTATTAGAGATGATTGGATTTGCCGCAAGATGAAACAGTCGAACATCAAGGTTTTATCACGCAGATTTTTAAGAAGAAAGATTCCTTTCAACAAGAGTTTCATTGGCTGATTAACTTGCGAATTCGTATCGAATCTAGCTTTGACCAAAACGACTGTCAAGCGGTTATGAATTCAATGACAGGAAATATAGATTGCAGATTACGCGGTTTTACTTAGACTATCTAAAATGTCTAGCGCAATTTCATTTAATCCCTCGTTAATCTCATTTGGGGTTGGTTCAAAAGAAAGTCTTTGAAGATAATCTTGCAAAGGCTTTGCTATTTCAGGCGACTCTTTAACAATGCAGGATAAAACCCAGTATTTCCAAATGTCATCCTCAGAGTCGAGAACGTGGCGAACATGAGGAACAATCGGGCTACCAATATCAGCAAGAAACGGCGCAAGTATTTGGGCTACAGGCCAATTATAATCTTGCAACCACTCAAGTAATTCCGGAAGAATTGGGGCGACGCTAGGATAACCAATTTTAACAACAGCCTTAGCCCGCTCTAAGTCTTGTTTGCTTCTTGGAATAAGTGAGTTAAGGTTTTCCATACAAAAGATTTATTTTGTTGACGCAATCGCTAAATCTGCTCTCAAAGTTCCGTCGCTCAATTTCGCGGAAAATCTTAAAGGCAGACGGCGCAGGTCTTCGCTGACCCACAAACGCAGGTTGTATTTGTCGCCTTGATTGTCATCTGCCGTTGTGTTCGGGTCGTCAGTTGTTATTTGCAGTTGGACGGCTTTTATTGACTGACCGCCGAGTTCTATCACTTCACGACGCAGAGGTATCACGGTCAATATCACTGCACGGTTGCCTATATAAACCGCAACAGTAGTTTTTTTATTTAGCGTTAAATCAAAAATACGTAGTGCATAAATAAGCGAAAGAACATCATGTGTGCCAACGGGTATTTCTGCACGTTGACCTTTTTCGTTTTGGGCAAGTCCACGGTTCTGGTCTAAAGTTAAAGTCTGATTATATTTGCTGTTTTGTTGCTGAAGTTTTGTTTCGCTTCGATAGGGAAGAAGCGATTCGGGTTCAACATATGTTGTGAGTGAATCGTTCAAGTTAAAAAGTTTTGTTATGGCTCCCAACACGGAGTCAACTTTTGCCTTTAACTCAAGACTGTCTTTTCCGTTGAAAAGAGTCCGTTGTGAAATTTGAAAACCGACCTTACCGACAGGCCGTTGAGAATTTTGCCAGTGAATATTGAAGTTTAATTGTTCGTTTGCCTCGAACGGATATTCCTTTGGAAAAGGCTTTGGTTGTGGCGTCGCCGCCACTGTCGGCGTTTTCGTCGGGTTTGCCGGATTGACAGGCGGATTCCCTACGCCTGTTGTATCAATTCTTTGAGGGACATTGGGGTCAGTGTTTATAGGAGTTTGATTGATGCCCGGAATTGAATTTGTAATTGTCGGATTCGTTGATGTAATTGTCGGATTCGTTGTTGCGGGGCTAGTGTTTGCCGATTGGGGCGTTTTGGTCGGATTTGGGTTTGCAGGTTTTGTTTCCTCTTTTAGCAGTTCGGAACTTGCGAGTTCTGCGCGAATTTCTCCTGCACGCAGTTGTACGGTTATCAAAACGGGAATGTGGTTTTCGTCATCGCTGAAATAGATTTTAATGCGATAACTGTCAGCCTTTTTATCATTGTTCACACGAAGTTGAGTGACGATTGTATTGACAGAACCAATATTAGTTTTAACGAGTTTTTTTTCAATTACATTGAGGGTGACCTCATATGGTGTTGCATCGTATCGGGCTGTGAATCGAAAACTTGAGCCTTGCGTCAAAGGCAACGCACGAAGACGATAAAGCGCGGATATAAAATCGTAATCCCCTATGTACTCAACCTTACGTGACGGGATAGCAGAACTTCCTGCGGGTTCGTTATACTCACGCGAAACTTCTTCCGGGTTATTATTCTCGCGGCGTGTGATTATTGTGCGATAGGGCTTTCCGTTTTCGGGGCTGACGTATGTTGTGTAATCGTTATTGATTGCAAATAGCGCGAGAATGGATTCGTTTGTCTGTACGTTTGCGCTGATTGCAATTCCCTCGCGGTCAAAATAGATGGCGCGTCCGACAATCTTTAATTCTGCGTAAGCTGCATTTGTAAAATGGGAAAATGAAATCGAGTAGGTGAGCTTTTCTCCGGTTCTGTATGGTGCTTTTGAGAATGAAGTCGTAGCCGTTTCGTCTTGCTTTTGAGCGAAAACCGCAAAGACAAAAACGAAAACCAATGTAAGAGCTTTTAGATAAATCTTCAAAACGAAAATCCTTTCAAGTTTGTAATTCTTGCAACCAATCACGCACGCGAACATTTTTTGACATTAACGCCAAGTGTCCCGTGCCTTCGATGATTTTGTGCCTCGCATTTGGTATCAACGAAATCATCTCTTTTGCGTGGGTCATAGAATCAAGCATCCCGTCTGCGGTACTTGAAACAACCATCGTTGGGATATTTATCTCGTTAAGTCGCGGTCGCAAATCAGTGTCACGAATAATCTTCAGACGCGAGATGTATCCTTCAATAGGTACGTTTGCCGTGTTTTCAAGAAACTTCTTCTTAAACTCTTCGGGCATATCATCGCTAAAGAGTTCGTCGCCGGAACGCATTCTACGATACAACTTGGCAATCTTGGGAAAGTATGAATATAAATTTACTCCAATGTTTATCCATCTGCGATGATGAAACCAAGCAAACGTATTGACCAGAATCATTCGCTTGAACAGTTTGGGATACTTTATCGCAGTCGCAAGCGTCAAGAAGCCGCCGAACGATTCTCCCAAAAAAGTAGCAGTTTCAAAACCCGCCGAACGAACATTTGCCACAACATCTTCTATCAGGGCATCAATATTGTAATCACCATTCGGGCGCATTTGAAAACTCACGATGCAATGGTCTTTTCCCAAATCGGATTCCTGCGCGAAAAAATTAAGTCCTGTTCCTTCTATGCCGCACACATACACGAACGGTTCACCGTCGCCTTGCTTGCGATAGCTTATAAAGTGTCCGTTTGTGTTTAATGATTTCGTCATTAAAATTTAAGAGTTCAGCTCCTCGATAATTTTCCGGGCAGCTTGCTCCGGGTACGGTGCGTGTGTGATTGCGCGACCAATTACCAGATAATCGGAACCGGCATGAAGGGCTTCCATAGGAGTCATCACACGCTTTTGGTCATCGTGTCCGATACCCTTCGGACGAATACCCGGAGTGACAATCACGAAATCACGTTCGACGTTCTCACGAATTGCCGTTATTTCAAGCGGCGAAGCCACGACTCCATCCATGCCGCACGACGATGCGAGTTTCGCAAGATGAACAACCTGATATAAAGGCTCTTGCTGAATACCGACTTCGTTCAGCGTTTCTTTTGTCGAACTTGTCAATACGGTTACGGCAATAACCTTCGGCTTAATCAAACCTTCTTTTGCAGACGTTTCGTTTACTGCATTAACGGTGCGTTTCATCATCTCGCTTCCGCCAAGTGCATGAACATTAAACATGAAAACGCCCATATGCACAGCTTCGATTGCGGCGGATGCGACAGTGTTCGGGATGTCGTGAAATTTCAAATCAAGAAAAATCTTGCCGCCGAATTTTATGATTTCACGAACGACATAATGACCTTCGGACGTGAAAATCTGCGAACCGATTTTGAACGCACCAACCACATCACGAAGTCTGCTGAAAAGGTCTAAAGCCTGTCCGGCTGCTGAAACATCCAGTGCGACGATAATTTTTTCTTTTGCATTTGTCATTTTAATTTAACGTCCAAAACAGCAATCGTCAGACGCAGAGCGGTAAACATTAAACAGTTTTTTTGAACTTACCGCTCTGCTTTTCACTGCCGATTACTTCGTCAAAATTATTAAACCCGTGTTTGTTAAATATCCCGAACAGTTCATTGTTAATTCTTTTTGCTATTGTCGGTCCCTCGTAAACAAGTCCCGTGTAAAGTTGTACGAGGGAAGCTCCGGCACGGATTTTCTCAAAAGCATCTTCTGCATTGAAAATCCCACCTACTCCGATAATTGGTAATCTCCCTTGTGTCAAACCGTAAATCGCAGAAATTATTTCTGTCGAATGTTTTCTGAGCGGCGCACCGCTTAGACCACCTTGCCCGCAGGCGGCGATTTCTGTCGCAGATGAACGCAAACCTTCACGGCTGACCGTTGTATTTGTTGCAATAATTCCCGAAAGATTTTTATCCAGCGCGACACCTGCGATTGATTCCAAATCGGCACGGGTTAAATCGGGTGCAATTTTAACCAATAAAGGCTTTTTCGCGCAGTGATATTGTGTTGATAATTCTTTGTTGCGTTTTTGAAGTGCGGCGAGCAATTCAGAAAGCGCATCTGCTTTTTGAAGTTCGCGCAGGTTTGGTGTGTTTGGTGAACTGACATTCACGGCTATGTAATCGGCGTGCGGATAGATGATTTCAAAACTAGCCAGGTAATCTTCTACTGCGTTTTCCAATTCAACAATTTTGCTTTTGCCTATGTTGATACCAAGAACACAGGACGGACGTGCAAGCTTTAATTTTTGAGCCAAAGCCTCTGCCCCGTCATTGTTGAATCCGGCACGATTAATTAGTGCTTCATCTTTCGGAAGCCGGAATAAACGAGGCTTAGGGTTTCCCGGTTGCGGATGGAATGTGACTGTTCCAACCTCTACGAAACCAAAACCGAGAGCCTCAAGCCCGTTTGCTACAATACCGTTTTTATCAAAGCCCGCAGCGACTCCCACAGGGTTTGAAAATTTCAATCCAAAGCGTGTGATGTTGCCAAACGGAGAAGAAGAAAATCGTCTTTTTGCTATATCCCTAAAAGTTTGCGGTTTTAACCCGAGTCTGAGCGTTTTCAACCCCAATTCATGTGCGGTTTCCGAAGACAGACGGAAAAGGATAGGGCGTAGTAATGATTGATAAAGTTTCAAAATTATTTCACATAAAAAGATGAGGGACGTTTTTTTCATCCCTCATCTTTTATCTTCACACCAATTCTTTTACATAGCTCCGTTTTTCTTAAACCAATCGAGCATTCGTTTCCATGCGTCTTCGGCTTTATCTTTGCGATACGAAGTGCGGTAATCGGCATTGAAGCCGTGCGGAGTGTCCGGATAAAGAATTATTTCCGATTTTGTTTTGTACTCTTTAAGCTTTGCCTGCATCATTTCGACGGTGTTATTCGGAATGCCGCTGTCTGCGCCGCCGTAAAGACCTAGCACGGGAACTTTCAACATTGGAACAAAATCAATCGGCTGCTTTGGTTGTAAAGGGCTGACAGGTGCGTTTGGCGGTGCAACAAGCCGCCCGTACCATGCCGCACCTGCTTTCACTTTCGGATTATGCACCGAATAGAGCCAGACGATTCTTCCGCCCCAACAAAATCCTGTAATGCTCAATTTTTTCGTGTTGGATTTCTTTGTTGACTTGGCATATTCAACCGTTGCGTCCAAGTCTTCCATTACTTCCGAATCGGGAACTTTTTGAACAATCGGGAAAATGTCGTTTATCTTTTCAATCTTTGTCGTGTCGCCGTAACGGAAATAGAGCGATGGCGCGATTGCCATAAATCCGAGTTTGGCGAAACGACGGCAAAGGTCTTGAATGTGTTCATGAACGCCGAAAATCTCCTGCACAACAAGCACAAGCGGAAAGTTTTTTCCTTTTTCGGGCATTGCACTGTAAGCGGGCATCTCGCCGCCTTTGACGGGAATTTTAACCTCGCCGACGGTAAGCCCGTTTGCATCCGTAGTAATTTTTGTTTGCGCCGCAATCGGCTGAACCGCAAGAGCGAAACCGCTTGCGATTGACGTAACCAGAAAGCCTCTTCGTGTTAGTTCTGTTTTTTCCATAAGTTTTAAGAAAGCTGTCAGCAATTAACAGTTAGCAGTTATTTTGTTTTGATAGTGCATACAAAATCAACACATCTGAATTTTCTCTTTGTAACCAGCAGAAGGCTGACGGCTAATAGCCATCAGCTAATAGCTAATCTCACATATCCTCATCTATACGAATCTTCATCTGTCTGAGAGTTCGCAAATCTTCTGCCGTTAAATCCAATTGAACATCGTCTTCATCATATTTGGGTTTTTCTTCCAAATGTTTTTGCAGAGCTATTTCAAGGCGAATCGTCAAATCCATCACATAGCCCGCCGAACGCAGGCTATCAATGGCGTCCATCACGCGCGGAGACTTTTCAACCGCTTCGTTTATGGATGCGCCAAGTTCTTTGACTAATTCTTGTCCCTCTTCGTCCAGTTCCAAATTTCTTTTCCCTTTAAGCCGTTCGGTTGCGGCGTGCGTCAATGAATGATTTTACTGAAAGCCCTATAAAAGCCAGACTCAAAAGAGCCGTAACGGTTTGGCTGATAAAAGCCGCGTTATTTTTTACTGCGCCCGTTGAGAGAAACGTCATTAAAGCCGGAATCCAGCGCACGCTCGTTCCGATAAAACAAAGAAGTGCTATCAAAACCGCTCCGTGCATGGCGTGCATTTTCATACTCTCTTTACTTTGCGCCAACAGACCGAAACCGGCGATTACTATGCCGAAGAAAGCGGGAATCATTGCGGTTATACTGGCGAAATTTGAGCCGACATAACCAATGACGCCTACGATGATAAGTGCTATGCCGAAAAAGATTGCAAGTTTAGCCAATGTGTTTGCCTTATGTATTTAATTTTTATTTCGATTTATTCCCGCAAAGTCTAGCCGCGTTTTTCATCACAGGCAAATGTTCATGACTGACAGTTTGCCGAAAAAGAATTTATCCCGTCATTTTCAACCGTGTAACCGATTTCAATCGGATTACAACACACTTCGCAATCTTCAATATAAGCTTGCTCGTCAACCGATAAATCAAACAGCATGGAAATTTCCGACCAGCAATAAGGACAAATAAAGAAGTATTCAATCTCTTCCATTTGCGGCGATTGTAATATGGCAGACTTGCCGCAAGCGAATCTGCCAAGCAAACTAAAATGAATCTTGATTGAAAAAAGAGTAGAACTAAAAATGGGTTGCCGTTATACTGCCCGCGTTCGTTTCGAGTTTCATAAAGTCTCTTTTAACTGTTCTGTAATTTGAATCTCTTTAGGAGGATGAAAAATTAATGGTAGAGAATCCCAATCCGTTTAACTTTCAACCGTCTGTGTCTTCTCATCGGGCTCGTTCTATTGTTGTAACAAAACCGACAGGAGCAAATCCATCAATTATTAAATGGGTGGTGTTGGCAGTGATGATACTTGGAATGCTGGTCATGGGTTTGATAACGGTGGCGATGATAGGGCTTTTGAACACAGGTATTGTCGGTTTGATTGTAGGTATAATTACAGCCGTTATTCCCGTTCCGGTTTATCTCGCGTTTGTTGTATGGATAGACCGTTACGAACCAGAGCCTTGGTGGATGTTGGCATTAACATTTGCTTGGGGCGCAACGGGTGCAGTCTTCTTTTCTTTTATACTTAATACCATTGGAGGCATGATTGTTGGAGGTGTTTTAGGAAAGGAAGCGGGGCAGATTTATGGCGCATCAATCTCCGCTCCTATTGTAGAAGAAACTGCAAAAGCCGCCGCTCTGTTCGCCATATTCTTTTTCAAGCGCAGAGAATTTGATGGCGTCATGGACGGAATCGTTTATGCCGCGATGGTAGGACTTGGTTTTGCAATGACGGAAAATTTTTCTTACTACGGCACATTTGGTCCTTTCCTTTTCCTTTTGCGCGGAACTTTTCTGGCGTTCGCGCATCCGCTTTTTACGAGCATGACGGGAATCGGGTTAGGCATTGCCTCTGAGAGCAAGAACATGGTCGTAAAAATCGCCGCACCTATTATCGGTTTGGGGGCGGCTATGTTTTTACACTCATTCAACAACACAATCGGAACAGTGTTGGTAAAAATGATGGGCGATATAGGCGGCTTGTTTAGTTTGCTTGTTTTGTGTTTGGGCATCCCGTTTTTCTGTGGGTGCGTATTGATTCTAGCCGGGTTCTCGCTCTATCGGGAAAGCAAAAAGATTCGTGAGTTTTTACAGCCTGACATTTCTGCGGAGCGTTTGACCGCAGAGGAAGTAAACAGAATCGGTTCCATTTTTGGGCGAATGAGCGCGTCGTTCAAAGCCCTGACAAGCGGAGGTTTCAAAGGTTGGCAATCAATGGGGCGTTTCCATCACATTGCAACCGAACTTGCATTTTTTAGAAGTAACATGGCAAAAGGTTTGATTCTTCAAGACGCAAATGCCGTTTTGCAGGAGCAAGAATATGCAAATGCTTTGAGCGAACTCAGACCACAATTACCCGCCGTATAAAGGCAAAAGGCAAGATTAAAATCCGTGAAGATACAACTTCTTCCAAGCACATTCGACCAAAACGGTTGCGCTACGTCCGAACAACGTCTGACCTGTTATTTGATTGATGACAGCGTAGCGTTTGATGCCGGAAGTCTGGCTTTTGCCCTAACCACCGAACAACGCGAGAAAGTGCGTGACATTATCGTTACGCATCCGCATATGGATCACATTGCAAGCCTTCCAATTTTTATTGACGACCTCTTTGCTACGTTAAAAGAACCCGTTCGTGTTCATGCAACAAAAGAAGTCATCAACCTGCTTGAACGTGATGTTTTTAATTGGACTGTCTATCCGCGTTTTTCAGAACTGAAAAACGATTACGGAGCCGTGATGGAGTATGTGCCTTTTGTTGAAGGCGAGGAATTTTCAATAAAGCATCTGCGAATAAAAGCGGTACAGGTCAATCACCTGGTCCCGACAGTCGGTATGGTCATTTCAGACGGGAAAAAGACATTTGCGTTCACATCCGACACCTATAAGACCGAAGCTTTTTGGGAACTCGTAAACAGCACACCGAAAATTGACGCCCTTTTTATTGAAGCATCTTTCCCGAATGAAATGCACGAACTAGCGGAAACATCGCGCCATTTCACACCGCGAACGATGAAAGAAGAGTTGGAAAAACTTACGCACAAAGATTTGGATATTGCAGTTGTTCACATCAAACCGACCTATCGCGAAAAAGTAGTGCTTGAATTGGAAGAGTTAAAAATACCGAATCTGCAAATAATGGAAACGGGAAAAGTTTACGAGTGGTAATTCTAAAAAGCCTGATAGTTTTGGTTTAGAAATCGGTATATTTCGCCGCAAGTCTCTTGACAGTATTTATTCCGCGAAACGTAGCCTTTATTTTTAACGCTTTTTCAAACTGTGCGTTAGAAAACTTGGAATCGCTCTGTTTCACGCGACATAACCAGTAAATCTCTCTGCCCTGAGTGTGAAAATCATCAATCTCTGTCTTAAATTTCATTAAAACTTTTTTGGCGTCGTCATCCAATGGCTCATGCACAAATGCGACATTAAGTGCGCCTGCAACTTCCAATGCAGAATCCGAAAACGGTTTGTAAATGGTTACCTCTGCTACTTCGTCGGGTGTTCTCAAAAATGTTGCGACCTCGTAACCCAGTGATTTGTGAAGATGATTCCCGATTTTCGTTTCGAGTGATTTTGTATCTTTGGATTTGGAGTCGAAAATCACATTCCCGCTTGCGATAAAAGTTTCGACATTCGTGAAACCCAATTCTTCAAAAAGTGAACGAAGAACGTCCATCTTCACATTATGACCGCCGACATTTATGGCGCGAAGAAACGCAATGAATTTTGGCATATACAGTTATCATACCTGGCATTATTTATCTGAGCTTTGTGCAAGTAAAGGTTGCTTGTTTGCAACCTTTGATTTTGTCGCGTAGCGACGCTCTGATTTTAGCCGTGTCTTTTAAGGCACGGTTTTCGATGAATAAAATTCATCGTCGCGTCAGCGACGTTTGAAAGCAGAATACAGGTGATTCAAACATCGCTGACGCGACGTGAAACGCTTTTTTATTCTATTCCGTGCCTTAAAAGACACGGCTAAAGTCACCGCGACCGCTAACGCGGTCAAGTTATGCACACACCTCATTTATCTGAACTTTCTGCTTTTTGTGCTTCATAAGTTCCGACAATTTTTAATTTGTACTGTTTACCTTTTGATTATTCACCAACTTATAAAACGGCTGTGCTTATAATTAGCACTAAGATAAGTAGCTGTTTCCAACTCATTGCTAGAATAACCAACCCCAGACGCTTACTTCTTACTGAAATAAGGATGTGTTATCAAAATCGGTCTTTCCTTTGATGTCGTGCCTTTTCTTAAATCTATTTCATCAAGAAGCACCGACGGTACAACGATACTTGCGGGGACGCCGTCGCCTTGATGTCCGTTGCCTAAAAGAATGTTGAATGCAAAAGCGTCATTGCCAGCCGCCAGGATTTGGCGGAGTTCACGCACGGTCAAATCAAAAATATCAGCACCGCGAACGAGTTCTTCGCGCCCGTCATCAACATAGATTTTGTAAGCCAGGATAGGCACGCTCAAATCATTTCCCGCCGGAGAGAATGTCAAATCAATCTCGCGGAAAAGAATCCCGTATTTCAAATTTTGAGCGCGACAGGTTTCGATAAGCTGTTGTTTGAGTTCGGCAAAATTCTTTCCGCCTTTTGATTGAATGAACAGATTGCTTATTTCTGCTCCGCCGTTGCTTGAACGTGCGCGTCCGTTTGAGTTCTTAAACTCTTTTGACGGCGAGCGTGTTGTCAGCAAAGTTTTCAAGACTCCGTTTTCAATCAGTGTCAAAGGTTTTGCCGAAACGCCCTGTGAATCAATCTTGTAATCGCCTATCAGACGAAAGTTTTCAAACTTGGTTTTTGTGGGGTCGTCAACAACGGTCAAAAATGTGGGCAGAACTTTTCTGTCCAGCCTTTCGACAAGTGCGCCTCTATCCAGGTTCGGCGCAAGCAGTTGAAGAAAAAGCTGTACGGCGGCGCGGTCTGTAAAGAGTGCCGGACCAATATATTTGCCTTCAAAAACCGGAGCGTTTCTTAGTTTTGTTAATGTCTCTGCCAGGCTTTTAATCACACCGTTGATTTCTTCGGTCGAAGGAAATTCTTCAAAACTCTTTGCGTATATGTGGCGCGACGGTGTCAGACGATGATTGTCCGATGTCAGGGTTTTAGCATAAATGTTAAGCGTGATTAGCAACGACGGTTCTAAAATTTTTGTACCTTCGTTATTGATAAGATAACGATTGACTTGTCGGACGTAGAGATTAACGGTTGATTCCTGAAGTTCGGGATAGGCACGGAACAAAAGCGACCATGCGCGAATCTGTTTCTCCCATTTCTCTTTATCAATCTGCAAAGTGCCGCGTTTTTCAACCGATACGACAGGTTGTTCTTTTGATAAAGCCGGAACGTCTTTTTCTTCATCGTCATCATTATCGGGGTTGCTCTGTTTTGCGACCTTCTTTGATGAAAACTGTTCAATAGCGTTTTTATAAGCGAAGTCGGTAACATACCAAACCGCCCGACGCAAAGACATATAATCGTCTTCCAAGGTCATTTCCAACGGAAACTTAAATCCGCCCGAATATGAATTTGAACTGTCGAAATTGTAATCGCCCACACGCAATTGAGTGAAAAGAATGCGGCTGTGGTTATGGTCTGATTTAATAAGCCCGCCAAACTTTGATTCTATGACCAGCGAATCTTCGTCTTCGACGGAGTACTCAATAAAATAGGGTTTCTCGAAATCTTTCAATTTCAAATCTTTCATCGAACGCGCTAATTCGTCCTGCAAAGCGCGAAAGATAACATCTTCGTTTTGCGATGTTTGAGCGAAAGAAGAAGTTAATAGTGACAGAGATAAAATAAAAAGCGTTGATGTACAAAAGAAACGTCTCATCAACCCGATTCTATTTTTACCTTTTATTGTTTGTCGTTTGACGTTTGCTTTCATCATTATTTCTTCTCCTTCCAAAGATTCAGTTCAACGCCGGGCGGCGGCAAAATGGGTGAAAGCTCTTTTGATTTCGCTCTTTTTTGTACTTCGATTTGGCTAATCAAAACTCCGGGCGAAACAGCAGAAACGGGAACTAAACCTGATTCAGCACCGCAGATGCCATTAAAAACTTCGGGCGAATCATCAGCCGCAACGATTTTGCTGAATGCTGTCAGCGGCGTTCCGATTAAATCCACGCCGCGTACCAGTTCATCGGGTCGTCCGTCTGGAAAGACTTTGTAAACCATGATTGGTGTTACTTGGAAAGCCTGCGGCGCAGCACGCGAAGTGTTTGTAAAACCGCCTGAAATGTCATCGAATAAAAGACCGAAAGGTTTGCCCTGCTTTTTAATTTCTGCAATCAACAGACGGCGTAGTTCGGCTTTCGTTACGGTCTTGGTTGCCTGAACGATTAAGTTTCCCTGACGGCTGACGGCACCTGTGCCGGGTTGTGCGCGTCCGTGTCCGTTTGATTTCTCAAAACCTTTGATTGGTGAACGCGACATCAGAAAGTTTTTCAAAATACCGCTTTGAACCAAAGGGACTTTCTGTGCCTTGACGCCTTCGTCGTCAAACTCGTAATAGCCACTCAAATCCGTGTTGATATATTTTTTCAAAGTCGGGTCATCCGCAACGGAAATAAACGCGGGTAAAACTGCTTGATTGATTTTTGCGGTAAAAGTGTTTCCTTCAAATTCGCTCTTTTGGCGATGACCTTCGATTCGATGTCCGAAAATTTCGTGAAAGAAAACTCCGCTTGCACGACCCGAAAGAATAGCCGGTCCCGTGTAAGGCTCAATAAAAGGGGCTTTACGCAAAGCCATCAAATCTTTTGCGACCTGCTCAATTGACGCTGTGATTTTTGCGTTATCCGGCAAGCCTTCAATGTTGAAAGCCTCAAAGGTTTCAAAGCGAAACAAGTCCATTCCGTCATCTGCTTTTGTCGAAGCAACAACCACGATTCGCGCTTGTGTCGAGCCGTGTTGGAGCGATGTGCCTTCAGTGCTTACAAAGTAGTTGTTTGTGGCTTCGGCTGAAAGCGAAACGGACGAGAGATAAATCAGGGGATATTTTTTGAAGAGGGATGAAAACTGTTTGATTTTCTTCTCCCACAAAGCCTTGTCAACCGTGAGGCTGACCTCTTTGTTTGAACTCGTCTGCGGAAGTTCATGCGAAAAATCTGCGGCGGGAAACTGTTCGGCTACGCTTGTTTCTCTGTCATTCTTTGCCTGAAAGAGTTGTTCGACTGCGGATTTATAAACCAAGTCAGTCTTCATCCACATCATGCTTTTGATTGCGTCCGGGTCATCATCAATCGGCAGTATCTCTGCATTGCCGCCCACGCCGCGCGTTTGTCTTGTATTATCGAATTGATAATCGCCTACGCGAATGCTCGTATCCAAAACTCTTGTACGGTCTGTTTCACTCGTTTGAAGCGCGCCGTAAGCGGCACTGATTGTGGTTGATTGAATATCCGAAACGCGATAGCTCATAAAGTAAGGCGGAACACTGCCTTTCTTTTTCAGTATGTCGAAAGAGCGGTTTAACTCTTCGGTGATGGCTTGAAGCAGAACATTTTTTGTCTGTCCCATTGTTACGGACGACAATAAACAAAGCGTCAAACAAAGAGCGCAAAGTTTTTTGAAACTACCAAACATAAGGTTCCCTCGATTATTTTTTGGTCTTAACAAAAAGAAATTAGACCATTTTTTTCAATATGCCAATGTGGATGCCCACAGAGATTGGTTTTAGTACCGACTTTGGTCGGCTTGACTTTGTCTTGGGGAAGCCAACTAAAGTCCGGTACTCAAAACAGCTAGGGTTGTTTGCCCAATCCCTCAATCAAAATCAACGATAGTTTTGACAACATCAACAGTCCGGGATTTTCTTCCGTCCATATTATTTCGGGCATTTCATCCGTGGTAATTGCCATTGCTATACGTCCCTGCTTTGTGTAGATAATTCCAATATCGCTTCGCAATCTGTCGAGCGCACCGGGTTTTGAAGCAATCGTCGTATCAAGCAGAGTCCGACCGATGCCGTCGTGAAATTGTTGCCGTTTGATAAGAGCAATCATCTCTTTTGACGTATCAGGGTTTATGACTTCACCGTTCTCTAATTTCTCTAAAAGCAGAACCATCTCTTTCGGCGTGGCTGTGCCGATACCATATAAACGCAGAGTTGGGTTGGAAGATGCAATTTTACTCGGCGCACCGCCGCCAACCTTATTGAGTGAGCGTATATTCTTCAAACCGAGCGTATCCATGCGAGCATTGACTGCGTCGCTTGTTATTATATCAAGCACAAGATTGGTCGCGGTGTTGTCACTTATCGTAATCATCAGATTCACAGCATCACGCAATGTGAGTTTCAAACCGTCAGAAAATTCAAACAAGATTCCCGCACCGCCGATTTTCTTTTCTTTGGTCAGAACAATCTCGTCTGTCCATCTTATTTTGCCTTCTGCAACCTGCGCGTAAGCCTCAACCATGATTGCAACTTTGATTGTGCTCGCCGTGCGGACGCGCTCTTCGCCTTTGTATGAATAGGTTTCGCCTGTATCGAGATTTTTTGCGTAAACCCAAACCTTGCCTTTGAAGTTTGCTATTTCAGATTTGATTTGCGCGTCCATCCTGGCGAGACGTTCGGCATCCGTATTTGTTTTTGTCTGCGCCCCGACGTTTGTTGACAGGAAAAAAACGTAACAGAGAAAAATGGCGAAAAGTTTGTTCATATTTTACTTCTAAACATTTTCAAGATAATTGAAACAGATTATTTCGCAAAGGCAAGATTTAATGAACTGTTAAAGTCATCGCATCATACACATTTTATTTTCGGGCGCGAAGAAGAAAATCATATTTGCACAAAAGAACACGGCAGTTCATGCTGAAACCGGAAATTTTCAACTTGCCCCTTTGAAATTTGTAAATCGCCATGTAGGATTTTATCTTGAAATTATGGGCATAGAACACAGAAGACATAAAAGAGCATTGCTGAATTTGGAAGCAATGATAGGCAACGGTTACGAAAGTTACCGTGCGCGTATTGTTGATTTGAGTGACGGAGGTTGTTATGTCGAAACGATTGCTCATGTTGGCGCGAATGAAATTCTTTTGCTTAAAGTGTTGCTTCCGACGGAAAATTGGTTTGATGTAAAGGTGAGGGTTCTTTATTGTCATCCGCAACTTGGTTTCGGCTCCGAATTTATAGAACTCACGCCCTTGCAGGAGGAGGTCTTGCGAAATTTGATTGAATATGAGAGCGATGAATGATTGTGCCACAGATTTGCTGGACCATTGTGTGAATGACAATCGCGAAATAAGGGTATAAACTACGGGAACAATTTAAGTTTACAGTGATGAGAGCCGATGGCTTGTAAATCTGATGATGAAAATGGAGAAGATTAGTTATGGCAAAAAAAGATGCTGAATTTCGTGCCCTGTTATCCGAAGACAATAATGTTACACGCGGAAGAATACCAGCACCGTTTGTAAAAGCATTGGGCGGAAAAGCGGGCGATTACATGGTTTTCAAGATAGAAGGCGGAAAAGTTTCCGTTAGCATTTCAAAGGCGAAAGCCGCAAAGGCTACGAAAGCAACAAAGACCGCTGCGAAACCTGCTGCAACAAAGACCGCCGCGAAACCTGCTGCAAAGAAAGCCGTGAAGAAAAGATAAATTGATAAATGTCGCAAGCCCGCACTTTTTAGTTCGGGCTCACGAAACACACTTACAAGCGTAGCGTGTTTCTGTAAATGACAAATATGAAAACGGCAATAGTTCACCACAATCTCTACAAAGAACACGACACGGGGTTCGGACATCCCGAATGTCCCGAACGCTATTCCGTTGTTATCAACGCGCTTAAAAACGATTCGTCGCTTTGGCAAAGTATTATAGAAATAGAAGCTGACCCCGCACCGCACGGGGATGTCGGGGCGTGTCACGACCCGCAACAAATCAAGCGTGTTGAAAAAGTAGTCCGCGAGGGCACAATGTTTTTGGATGCCGACACGGTTGTTTCCATGAAATCGCTGGACGCGGCTTTGCTTGCGGCTGGTGGTGCTTGTGATGCAGTTGACGCAGTGATGAGCGGTAAGGTGAAAAACGCATTCCTGCCTGCGCGACCGCCCGGACATCACGCATCACGCAATAGGGCAATGGGCTTTTGCCTTTTCAATAATGTGGCTGTGGCGGCACGTTACGCTCAACAAAAATATAAAGAGATTGAAACCGTAGCAATCATTGATTGGGACGTGCATCACGGCAACGGCACGCAAGGAATTTTTTATGACGACCCGACGGTTTTCTTCTTTTCAATGCACCAGTACCCTTGGTATCCGGGAACGGGAACACGCGGCGAAACAGGTTTCGGGCGAGGTCGCGGTTTTACTTTGAACGTGCCTGTAAAAGCGGCTACGAAAGCAAAAGAACAGGTGCGTATGTTTGAAACCGCTTTAGAAGAAATAAGTGCGAAAATCAATCCTGACATGATTTTTATCTCAGCAGGTTTTGATGCACACGAAAGCGACCCGCTCGGACAATTAAAACTTGAGGATGAAGACTATATTTCGATGACGCGCACCTTGAAACAATGGGCTGATGAAAGCTGTAATGGGCGAATCGTTTCGTGTCTTGAGGGTGGTTACAATCTTTCGACATTGGGGCAAACCGTAAACGCCCACGTAAGAACTTTGGCAGAGTAAAACGTAACGCTTCAACCAATAACCTCTTTAACTCTCCCGACTTCGCCGGTTTCAAGACGAACTTTAATACCGTGCGGATGGTTGGCAGAATTTGTAAGAATCGCTTTTACAACACCGCGTGTAAGTTTTCCGGTTCGCTGGTCTTGTTTTAAGACTATGTCAACGGTGGCACCAAGTTTTATATCTTTTCTGTTTTGACCATTCATAGTTATCGGCTTTCTCTTTCAATAAAATTTTTTACAAATTGCTTACAACTTTCTTACCGCTTTGACGTAATATCAACTTAGCCACAAATCACAAAGTAAGAATATTTTTCGGAGGTGCTTTATCAAAGCAGAACTTCAAACAAAAATTGACGCTATGGGTATAGCATTAGACGCATGGACACGCGAAGTGGTCGCGTGGCATTTCAACCCTGAAACCGGATGCCCTTTCTGGTTGGAATATGCAGAGAAACTCGGTTGGAATCCGGTTGAAGAAATTCAAACTTACAAAGACCTTGATAAATTTGGTGAGTTTCAGGACGAATGGCTTCGCGGCGGTCCCGTGCGCCGTTGGGTGCCAAAAGGTTACGCTGACAAACCCGTTTACACTTTTGAAACAGGCGGCTCGACGGGCGTTCCTAAATCAAGAATCAACATAAACGATTTCAGAATTGATTACGAAATGTTTAGTGAAACATTACCCGACGAATTTTTTCCAAAAGGCGCGGATTGGCTGATGGTTGGTCCGTCAGGTCCGCGTCGTCTTCGTCTTGCCGTCGAACATCTGGCACAACATCGCGGCGGCATCTGTTTCACGGTTGATTTAGACCCGCGATGGGTTATCAAACTTTTGAAACGCGGGGCTGTGAAAGAAGCAGAACTTTATAAACAGCACGTCGTTGACCAGGCACTTATCTTGTTAAAAGCTCATGAAATAAATTGTCTTTTCACTACACCGAAATTGCTTGAAGCCATTTGCGAAAAGGTTTCGTTAAAGAAGATGGGAATCAAAGGCGTTTTCTGTGGCGGAACGGAGATGACACCGCAGTTTCATCGGTTCGCTGTCGAAGAATTGTTGGATGGAATCTATTTCGCGCCGACTTACGGAAACACACTGATGGGGTTGGCTGTTCATAAACCTTTCGACATTGCTGACAACTACGCGATTATTTATTACCCGCCGAACCCACGCGCAATGATTGAAGTTGTTGACCCGAAAGACCCGATGCAGGTTGTTAAGTACAGCGAAACGGGGCGCGTGTGTCTGACAACATTGACGAAAGAATTTTTCATGCCCCGTTTCATGGAACGCGACGAAGCCGAACGCGAACCGCCTTGCGAAACTTATCCGTGGGACGGCGTGAGAAACGTAAGACCATTTTCAGGATTCAAAACAACCGTTGTTGAAGGGGTTTATTAAAGTGAGTGATTGGCGTTTCCCGGATTCAAGAATGCCCACAGAGGAAAAGCGACAAAAGCTTTGCAAAATGCTTTTCTATGCTTTGCTTGAAATACGTGAGCTTGGGAATTCAGGTGAAGCTGAACAAGCCGCAGATGTTGCAGACGCCTTTCACAATCTTCCTGCATATTTGTGGAGTGATACTTTTAGTTTCAGTTTCTTTAGAAATTTTCTACAAGGCTATCAAGAGAAATACGGAGAAAAAGTTCGCTTTAACTACTTAACAATGCTTGATGCAATTACGAAAGAACAGAAGGAAGATAATGATTCTTAAATTGCATATATCTGTTTAGCATTTGGGCTTTGCCCTCTGATGTGTGGAAGGTCTATGACCTTCCGAAAAGGCTTCTACTTATCTTTCGGGGCTACGCCCCAAACAATGGGCATAGCCCAAAGGAAAGTTGAACAGTTGATAACGGTGGGTCAGAGACACCACCACACATCAGACGGCGAAGCCGTAATAAGGTATCGCACAAGCAACAGACGGCGAAGCAGTAATAAGGTATCGCACAAGCAACGAAAATTGTTATTTGAATTTTACCGTGTAAAACACACGGCTAAAATCAGTTCACCGCTGACGCGGTGGGTTTGTATGTACTATGTTTAATAAAAAATTTGCGTCAATATTGTTTTTCGGTTTGCTTTGTTGTTTGCAATCTGTCAGCGCACAGGATTGGACGCAGTGGCGCGGGGCAAACCGTGATGGCTTGGTTAAAGGTTTCATTGCTCCGACGGTCTATCCCGAAAAACTTAAACTGCTCTGGAAAACAAATGTCGGTTCGGGTTATTCATCGCCCGTTGTTTTCAAAGACAAGGCTTGGATTCACAGCCGTAACGGTGAAACAGAAGTTGTTACATGTCTTGATTTGAAGACGGGCAAACTCGTTTGGAGTCAGAACTACACCGTGCCGTTTAATAAAAATCAGTATGCCGTAAAGATGGGCAAAGGTCCGAATTCGACGCCCGTTTACTACAAAGGAAATGTTTATACTTTTGGTGTGAACGCACTTTTATCCTGCTTTGATGCAAATACGGGCAAACTAAAATGGCGCAAGGATTTTGGCATTCCCGATACGTCGAAAATGTTTTGCGGAACGGCTATGTCGCCCGTTATTGAAGGCGGATATGTCATTGTTCACACGGGCGACGATGTTAAAGGCGGATTGATGACAGCGTTTGACGCCGCGACGGGAAAAGAAATCTGGACGCTGAAATGTGACGGACCAGGCTATGCTTCGCCAATCGTTGTGGCGATTGCAGGTATGCGACAAATTGTAACGATGACAGATAAATCCGTGATAAGCGTTGCACCTCAAAACGGAAAATTATTATGGACGTTGGCGTGGCCAGACGAGTGGAACGAAAACATTGTCACGCCTGTTCTCTACAAAGATATGCTGATTCTTTCAGGCGTCCGTAAAGGAACGGTTGCGGTTCAGGCAATCATAACGGGCGAACAATGGACTACGAAACAAATCTGGCAAAATGCGGAAGTCACAATGTACATGAATTCGCCGGTGATTGACGGTGATATTCTTTTCGGAATGTCCGCGAAACGAAAGGGGCAGTATTTCGCTATGGAAGCGGCTACGGGAAAAGTTTTGTGGCAAACGGAAGGGCGCGAAGGGACGAACGCTTCCGTATTAAGTGCGAAAGATGTTCTTTTTATTTTGAACAGCGAAGCCAAACTGATTGTGGCAAAGAAGAACGCAAAGGCGTTTGAGAAGTTGGCAGAGTATTCTGTTGCAGACAGCTCTACTTATGCTCATCCCGTTGTGATGGGAAAAAAGATTTTAGTGAAAGACGACGCGGCAATGATGCTGTGGAGTTTTGAATAACAGAAGAAAATAAAGTTCTAAGTTCTAAGTTTTTCGACTCAGAACTTAGAACTCAGAACTTAGAACTCAGAACTTAGAACTTGTTTATGTTGCATATACCGATTTTAAGAAAAGGCGTTCCATACAAAAGTATTGATGTTGTGCGTGCGCCGCATTATCGAACACGCGAAGATTTTGTTGAAATCAGCCAGGCGAATGTTGGATTGATTCGACGCGATTTACTCGACCAAGAAACGGGTGTCAAAGCGTTGTCAAAATTTTCGACTAAAGAGTTGATGGAAATCAGCAAACGCGCCGCAGACCATTTTATGAACGACGTTTTGCCGTTGGGGGATGTTGAACAAACGTCCGACGATTATGTCAAACAGCTTTCGGCAACGACAGGAATGCCAAATGTTCTGGTTCGCAAGAACATGAAAAAGATTTACGGCGTTATGGCTGAGATGGAGAGTGTTTTGAGCGGGCTGACACGCGGGCTTGATTCCGAGATTTTTGATAAAGGCTTTGGCGTTGTGAACAATCACACGATGAGTTTTTATCCGCGCACAAAAAATCTTGGTGTAGTGCTTCCGAGCAACTCGCCCGGTGTTCACTCTTTATGGATTCCTTCGATTGTTATGAAGATTCCGCTCGTCTTAAAACCGGGCGGGGCTGAACCCTGGTCGCCTTACAGAATCATTCAGGCTTTTATAAAAGCAGGTTGTCCCGCCGAAGCCTTTTCATACTATCCGACATCTCACGCGGGCGGAGCGGAAATTTTGAACAGTACGGGGCGAGGAATGGTCTTTGGTGATGTGTCTTCGACAAGCATCTGGAAAGACGATTCGCGTGTGGAAGTTCACGGACCCGGTTATAGCAAAGTAGTAATTGGTCCCGATTGCGCGGACGATTGGGAAAAATATCTGGATGTTATCGTCACTTCGATTGCAGAAAACGGCGGACGGTCTTGCATAAATGCGTCTGGTGTGTGGGTCACGAAACACGCGAACGAAATCGCAGATGCAGTTGCACAAAGATTAGCTCAAATCACGCCGCGTGATGAGACAGACGAAACTGCACAAATCGCGCCATTTGCAGACCCGAATGTGGCATCGCGTGTCAACGACATGGTTGAATCCGCTCTGTCACAAGAAGGCGCGGAAGATATTACGGCGAAATACAGAACGGGCGGCAGATTGGCTCAGCAGAACGGATGTTCATATCTCTTACCGACAATTGTTAAATGCGAATCCACGGAACACACGCTTGCAAACAAAGAGTTTTTGTTCCCGTTCGCAAGTGTTGTGGAAGTTGAGGCAGAGCGAATGCCTGACATTCTTGGTCATAGTTTAGTGGTAACTCTGATTTCAAACGACGAAGCATTTATCAATCGTTTTATCGCATCGCCAAATGTTGACCGTTTGAACGTCGGCGCAGTCCCGACAATGGTTATCGGTTGGGACCAACCGCACGAAGGAAACTTATTCGAGCATCTTTACGCACGCAGAGCTTTTCAACGTGCGACTGCGTAATTTTGTTTTGAGTCCCGCCTTTAGGCGGTTTCGCTGTTTAACCGAAGTATTTTTTGTGCAAACAAAAGCCTCCTAAAGGCGGGACTCAAAACTTCAGATGAACAAAAGCCGCCTAAAGGCGGGACTCAGAACGTCATGAAAATTCTTTATCTAACAGCGGGTGCGGCGCAGATGTATTGCGGGAGTTGTTTGCGGGACAATGCCCTTGCTACTGAACTGAAAAAACGAGGGCATGATGTTCTGTTACTGCCGATTTATACGCCTACGCTCACGGATGAACAGAACGTAAGTTACGAGAAAGTTTTCTTTGGCGGCATCAGCGTCTATCTCGAACAATATATGCCTTTCTTTCGGCATGCTCCGAAATTTTTAGATAAGATTTTCGATTCCAAACTGATGTTGAAATGGGCGTCAAAACGGTCGTTGAAAGTTGACCCGAAAGTGCTTGGTGAAATGACTGTTTCGATGCTGAGGGGCGAGGACGGCTATCAAAAAAAAGAGATTGAAAAACTTGTCGGGTGGTTGAAGCACGAAGAAGCACCGGATGTTATCAGCATTCCGTACACGCTCTTGATTTCACTGGCAGAGCCTTTGAAGCGTGCAATGAATCGTCCGATTTTCTGCACGCTTCAGGGCGAAGATTTATTCTTGGAAAACTTACAAGAACCATACAAGAGCGAATCTTTGCGACTAATACACGAACAGGTTAAGCACGTTGATACATTTATTGCGGTAAGCAATTATTACGCGCCGTTCATGGAAAATTATCTGCAAATCCCGAATGAGAAAATTCGCGTCCTGCCGCTTGGTATAAATTTGGACGGATACGAAATGCGCGAAGAGAAAAAAGAGAACACTTTTACTATTGGCTTTTTCGCACGAGTCGCGCCGGAAAAAGGGCTTCACGTTTTGGCAGAGGCTTTTAAGATTCTTAAAACAAAATTCAAAGTTCAAAATGCAAAGTTAGAAGTCGCAGGTTATAAGGGCGCGGAACACGAAGATTATTTTCGGGATGTTGAAAAGAAAATCAAATCGTGGGGGTTGTCAGACTTTTTTACTTATCACGGCGCGTTGGATAAACAAGGCAAGATTGATTTCTTGCGCGGGCTTGATATGCTGAGCGTTCCGGCTACTTACGATGAACCGAAAGGAATTTTCTTGTTAGAGGCTATGGCGTGCGGCGTACCTGCGGTGCAACCGCGACGCGGTGGTTTTACGGAAGTTGTAGAAAAAACAAACGGCGGCTTGCTGGTTGAAAAAGATTCGCCCGAAGCGTTGGCAGAAGGGCTTTTTGAACTTTATCAAAATCAATCATTGAGAAATGAATTGGGACAAAACGGATTCGACGCAGTTCGTAAGCATTACAACATATGCTTGATGGCTGAAAGAGCGTTAGACATTTTTGCCGGCAACGCCGACATCTTGTCGGCAGAAGCGTGTGACAGCACGCTTAAAAGTGTCGCTACTGTTCAGAATTAAGATTAAAGTTTTACTCGTGCGTTCGCGCTCGTTTTGCCGACAAGATGTCGGCGTTCCCGGCTTTTTATTGCCGACAAGATGTCGGCGTTCCCGGCTTTTTATTGCCGACAAGATGTCGGCGTTCCCGGCTTTTTATTGCCGACAAGATGTCGGCGTTCGCGCTCGTTTTGCCGACAAGATGTCGGCGTTCCCGGCTTTTTATTGCCGACAAGATGTCGGCGTTCCCGGCTTTTTATTGCCGACAAGATGTCGGCGTTCCCAGAGCATCTTTTATGTTAGAAGCAAATCACATTTCAAAAGAATATCCGACGCCGCAAGTTGCACTTTCGATTGTCGAAGACGTTTCGCTCTCGTTAAATCGCGGCGATGCGGTTTCAATCATGGGTCCGTCGGGAAGCGGCAAAAGCACGCTACTTTATATCTTGGGCGGATTAGAACCGCCGTCGGGCGGTGAAGTTAAGTTGGACGGTCAAAATCCGTTTGTGCTTAATGAAAAAGAACTCGCCACCTTTCGTAATCAGAAAATAGGCTTTATCTTTCAAGACCATTGTTTACTGCCGCAACTCAGCGTGCTTGAAAATGTTTTGACTCCGACGCTTGTTTCTACAAATGCGAACGGAGCGACAGAGCGTGCAAAAGAATTATTGGAGCAGGTCGGACTTTCGCACAGGTTGAACCATCTTCCTTCGGAATTATCGGGCGGCGAAAAGCAGAGAACCGCTTTGGTGCGTGCGTTGATAATGAAACCTTTAATGCTTTTATGCGATGAACCGACAGGAAATCTTGACCACGATTCGGCAGAAAACATTGCCGCGCTTTTGCTTGAACTTCATCAGAAACAAGAGACGATTTTGATTGTTGTTACGCACAGCACAGAAATGGCTTCACGTTTTCCGAAACGCTACAAACTCGTAGGAAAGAATCTTCAAATACAGTGAAAATCTTTGACCTAATCAAACGAAGCTTAAAGTATTTCTGGCGCACAAACCTTGCAGTCGTGTTTGGTGTTGCGGTTGCAGTTTCTGTTTTGACGGGAGCGTTGCTGGTTGGTGATTCCGTTCGCGCAAGTCTGAAAAATATCTTCTTGGAAAAAATCGGAAACACCGCAGTTGTTATATCGTCACAAAACTTTTTCCGTGAAGAACTTGCGAACGAAATTCAAAACGACGAGCGTTTCAAAAACGCTTTTAGTTTGACCGCGCCGATGATTATTGTCGAAGGCTCAATCGTAAACGAAGAGAGCGGAGCAATAAGTTCGGGCGTTCAGATTTACGCAGTAGATGACAGGTTCTGGAAATTTCACGGGCGCAATGTCCAATCGCCGCAGGGCAACGAAGCTCTTTTAAGCGAATCGCTCGCAAAAGAATTGAACGCTGAAATTGACGGCGAGTTATTGATTCGCATTCAGACACATTCGGATATTCCCATCGAGTCGCTTCACGGGCGCAAAGATGAATTGGGAAAAAGCATTCGTGTTGATTTTCGCGGCTTTGTTGCGGCTGAATCTCTTGGCGAATTTTCTTTAAGACCTTCGCAAGAATCCGTTGATGCCGTTTTTGTTTCATTAAAGATGTTGCAAAAAGAATTAGGGCAAGAATCAGAGGTAAGGACATTAAGTCCTTCGCAAAGCTCAAAGGTATCAAAGGTAAACACGATTCTTGTTTCTGAGGTTTCAGGTAAAACAACTGCAACACAAGTTCTTAACGACATAGTAAAAGAAAAAGCCACAACTGATGATTTAGGTATAAAGACGAATGTATTTAATTACCCGAACCCAACGGTTTCAATAGAATCCAAAAGCGGACTTATAAACGATTATCTTCAAGAAAAAATAAAAGCCGTCGCCGGCAAAAACAATTATCAAACGACAGAAATTTTTTCTTATCTGGCGAATGCAATAAAAATAAACGACAAAGAAATTCCTTATTCGATTGTCACCGCCGTTGACAACGCGACATTTAAGCAAATTCAAAATTCCGACAAACGACAATCACCAAGCACCGAAGAAAAAGCACTCAGCACTCAGCACTCAGCAATCATTCTAAACGAGTGGGCTGTAAAAGAGTTGAATGCGAAAGTCGGCGACGTGGTTAAACTTGATTATTTTCTGTGGCAAGAAGACGGACAACTTGTAACAAAGTCGACGGATTTTACATTGGCTGGTATCACTCGGATTGAAGGATTCGCGGCTGACCAGAATTTAGTTCCCGAATATCCGGGCATAACGGAAGCAAAAACTATTGGTGACTGGAACCCACCGTTTCCCGTTGACCTAAATAAGATAAGAAAACAGGACGAAGATTATTGGGAGAAATATCGCACTACACCAAAGGCATTTATTCTTTTGAAGGACGGACAAAACCTCTGGCAATCGCGTTACGGAAAATTAACTTCGATAAGAGTCCCGGATAATTATTCGGATAAATTCATACAAGAATTGAAATCATCAATCTCGCTTTCAGGTTTGGGTCTGTCCGTTATTCCGATAAAAGCGGAAGGCTTGAACGCAGCACGCGGAACGACCGATTTCGGAGAATACTTTCTTTATTTCAGTTTCTTTCTGGTTGTGTCCGCACTTCTTCTCGCATCGCTTTTCTTTCGTTTCGGTATTGAACAACGACAAACAGAAATCGGCTTGTTGAAATCGGTTGGTTTTTCATCTGCGAAGATAAGAAACATCTTTTTAATCGAAGGTTTCGCGCTTGCATTTGTCGGAAGTCTTTTGGGAATTATCGGGGCGATTCTTTATGGCAAACTCATCATGTACGGGCTGCAAACTTGGTGGGTTGGCGCGGTCGGAACAGAAAGGCTTGAACTTTTTATCAACCCCGTAACTCTACTGATAGGTTTTGTCAGCGGAATTATTGCTTCGCTTATCTGTGTTGTCCTGACATTGCGCGGACTCGCTAAAACATCTGCGCGAAACTTGTTGCTTGGCGGACAGCAGACGGGAACTGAGAAAGATAGAAAGGGAGAAGGGGGATTTTTCTCGTGGTATCTTCGTCTCCCTTTCTTCCTTTCTCCCTTACTCCCTTACTTCTTTGGTTTGTCAGGCATTGCCTTATTACTCGCAGCCACTTTGAAATTTATCGGACAAGAGGCGGGTTTCTTTGGTGGCGGGACGCTGGTTTTAATCTCTCTGCTATGTTTTCAAAACGCATGGCTCAAACGTAGAACGCACAAAATCATAAGCGGCAATGGCGTTTCGGCGGTTATGCGTCTTGGTTTTCGCAATGCAACGCATAAACCTTCGCGTAGTATTTTGTGCATCACGTTGATTGCGACCGCCGCGTTTATTGTTGTAACCGTTTCTGCTTTCAGAAAAGACGACAGCGGCGCGACGTTTGACAATCGAAGCGGCAACGGCGGTTTTCCTTTATTCGCAGAATCGCAACTGCCGTTAATTCACGACCCGAATACAAAAGAAGGCAGAGAAGAATTGTTGTTGACACCCGACGATGGTTCACGGGTTTTGACAGAAATAAAATTCTCGCGTTTTCGCGTCCGCCCCGGTGACGATGCGAGTTGTTTGAATCTTTTCCAGGCGCGAAATCCCCGCATTATTGCGCCAACAAACGAGTTTCTTGGGCAGAATCGTTTTACGTTTCAAAGTTCATCGGAAAAGACAGAAAACGCCTGGTCGCTTTTGGATAAAGAACAAACAGACGGGAGCATTCCCGTTATTGCCGATGCAAATTCTTTGACCTACGCGCTTCATCTGGGCGTCGGAGATATTTTTACTCTTGAAAGAGAGACGCGAGAGCCGATTCGGCTTCGCGTCGTAGGTGCGTTGTCAAACAGCATCTTTCAAGGCGAGTTTTTGATGTCGGAAAAGAATTTCTTAAAACTCTTTCCCGCACAACAGGGCTTTAAGTTTTTCCTGATTGATGTCGCGCCTGAAAAATCGAAAGAAGCAACGGAAGTTTTGGAAGAACGCCTTGCAGATTTTGGTTTCGACATACAATCAACAAACGAAAAACTCGCGGAATTTCACCAAGTCGAAAACACATATCTTTCCACATTTCAAATGCTAGGCACATTGGGGCTTGCGCTTGGAACATTAGGGTTGGCGGCTGTTTTATTGAGAAACGCGCTGGAGAGAAGACGCGAACTTGCACTGTTAAAAGCCATCGGCTACGAACAAACACATTTCTCTTTAATGGCATTATCAGAGAACGCTTTTCTTTTGTTCAGCGGTCTTTTAATCGGTGCTGTGTGCGCTTTGCTGGCGATTGCTCCCGTAGTTATTTCACGCAGCGGAAAGTTTCCCTTTACCTCAATCGGTGTTTTGCTTTTAATTGTAATTTTATGTGGTTTGGGCGCGTCTGTTTTGGCTGTATTTGCAACATCGCGCACGCCGCTTCTTCAATCGCTAAGAAGCGAATAACGTAAATCATTCCTAAGTTTTATTGATGGTTATTTTAATCAACGGGTCATTTGGCATTGGCAAAACGACTGTTGCCAAACTGCTTTCAAAACAAATAAAGAAAAGCATAATTCTTGACCCTGAACTTATCGGTTTCGTTCTTGAGCCTCTGTCACGGTTCATTCCGCTAAAGGGGCGAGGGACGGATGATTTTCAAGACATTTCGTTATGGAGAAAATCTACCCTGTGGTCGGCATTTTTTTTGAAACGAATAACGCGAAGAACTGTTATTGTTCCAATGACATATTCAAATTCAGATTATTTGAATCAGTTGCGTCAGGGATTAATCAGAAAGAGAATTGCAGTACAGCATTTCTGTCTTGTTGCGCCGATTGAAGTCGTCCGCGAACGGCTTAAAAAAAGAGGGACGACAGACACAACGCATGACGGTCAATGGATTTATCCGCAAGCGGCTAAGTGTTGTATTGTTCACAAAGCCACTGAGTTCAGACAACATATAGATACTGAAAAATTAACTCCGCAAGAGATTGCCGATGAAATTATCGGTTATCTGTAAAACGCGGAAAGCCTGCACAAAGTAATTGTTTAGATTCACGCTTAATTTAGTTTGCGTTTCGACATTTTTTACAGACTTTTTACAACTAAGATTTTCAAAGTTTGTCATAATGCCGATTCACAAAATACAAAAGTTTTGAGTACCGACTTTAGTCGGCTATTTCGTTAAATAAGAGCCGACTAAAGTCGGTACTCAAAACTCCGCATTGGAGGAGTGAAAATGATTCGTAGCAACAATCCCATATTCAAATCTTTTATTGCCGTAGCGTTTTTGTTTGTTGTCATTTTGCCCGTTGAGGCGCAGGTTCAAAACGCTTGGTCTCAATGGGGCGGACCTAACAGAAATTTCATGGTTGATTCAAAAGGCTTGGCTAACAGTTGGTCGGCTGAAGGACCAAAGAAGCTGTGGAAACGTGATTTGGGTGAAGGTCATTCTTCGGTCGTAACGGACGGAGAAAAGCTTTACACAATGTATCGCAGCGGTGAAAAAGAAGTTGCCATTTCTCTTGACCCGAAAACCGGAAAAACGATTTGGGAATATTCTTATAACGCGCCGACTGCGGGGATGAATTACGAATTTGGTTACGGTCCGCATTCAACGCCCTTGGTTGTCGGTGACAAAGTTTTCATTGTCGGTGCTCTTGGGATGTTACACGCGCTTGATAAGAAAACGGGAAAGGTCGTTTGGTCCCATGATTTATTGAAAGAGTACGGCGGCAGGAAAATGGACAGAGGCTATTCGCCGAGCCCCGTCGCTTACAAAGACACGATTATTATGACAGTTGGAGGCGCGGGGCAGGCGTTGATGGCATTCAGGCAAAAGGACGGAAGCGTAGCCTGGAAGAAACAGGATTTGGACATTTCGCCCTGTACACACCTGCTTATCAACGTAAACGGTCAAGACCAGCTTGCGGCTTTCATGGGGAAATTTATAGCGGGGATTGACCCGAATAACGGAGAAATGCTTTGGAGTCACCCGCACGAAACAAACTGGGGATTAAATATCACAACTCCTATATGGGGAAATGACAATCTTCTTTTTGTCTCGTCCGCTTACAACGGCGGTAGCCGCGTGTTGAAATTAGCGCGTGGTGCTGATGGCAAAACGAGCGTAACCGAACTCTGGGCGCATAAACGTATGCGAGTGCATCATGCAACAGCACTTCGCATAGGCGATTATGTTTACGGTTCAAGCGGCGATTTCGGACCGGCGTTTGTCGTGGCAGTCAATGTCAAAACGGGTGATGTAATCTGGCAAGACCGCAGTTTCTCGAAAGCAAATCTGCTCTATGCAGATGGCAAGATGATTGTTCTGGACGAAGACGGAACGCTTGCGCTGACTACAGTTGATGACAAGGGAATGAAAATCCTTTCTCAAGTCGAATTGATGGATAAACTTTCTTGGACAGTCCCGACGCTTGTCGGAAAAACCCTCTATGTTCGTGACCGCAAATCAATAATGGCTGTTGATTTGGGATAGCGGAAAAAACAATTTTCAAAAAAGCGTGTGCGTGATTATTAAATTTACGCACACGCTTTATTTATTTTGAGCCGCTTTTATTTGCGTCTCTGCATTTACAAATACAAAATGAAAAAAACTTAGGAGAGCAACAGGTTATGGATGTCAATGAAGGCAATAAAAAGCTTGAAAGACGTTTGGGATTGCTGGATGCCACGATGATTGTCGTTGGTTCGATGATTGGAAGCGGCATCTTTCTTGTGTCTGCCGAATCGGCTCGACTTGTGGGCGCACCCGGCTGGCTTCTGGTTTTGTGGCTTCTTGCCGGTGTCATAACAATAACGGGGGCACTTTGTTTTGGCGAACTCGCTGCGATGATGCCGAAAGCGGGCGGTCCTTACGTTTTTATGAGCGAGGCATATGGTAAACCCGTAGGCTTTCTTTACGGCTGGGCGCAGTTTTTAATTGTTCAAAGCGGAACGATTGCGGCGGTTGCCGTTGCTTTCGCAAATTTTACGGGCATCTTGCTTCAGAAACTTTCGTTAAGTTTGTATAAAGTTACCGGCGTCTTGCTTCCTGAAATTTCCGGTACTAGCTACATCATAAAACCGATTGTTTTTGGTTCTTACGCAATCAGCCTCTCCACACAACAATTATTAGCTATTGCAAGTATCGTTCTGCTGACATTCATAAACACACGCGGTCTTGAAGTCGGCAAATGGATTCAGAACACATTCACATTTACAAAAACGGCGGCGTTGTTCGGGTTAGTTATCGTCGGCTTGTTTTTCGGTTGGAATCAGGGGGGCGCACTTTTCACGGCAGATTGGTGGAATCCAAGCACGAATGGTTGGGATTTGAAAACAGCACAACCTGCCGCCGCCGCGCTCGGTTCGCTTGCTTTTGTTGTTGTAATGGGAAAAGCCATGACAGGTCCGCTCTTTTCACAATCGGCTTGGGACAACGTAACTTTCACGGGAGGAGAAATCGAAAATCCGGGGCGTAACTTGCCGCGTGCTTTGCTTATTGGTTGTTCAATAGTCGTCGGTTTATATCTGCTTGCAAACCTTTCATATGTAGTTACGCTTTCGCTTCCCGCAATTCAAAACGCGCCGAACGGACGTGTCGCCACGGCTGTTATGGAACAAATCATTGGCACGCCCGGTGTTATAGTGATGGCAGTTGCGCTGATGATTTCGACTTTCGGCTGTAACAATGGGTTGATAATGTCCGGTTCGCGTGTCTCTTACGCAATGGCAAAAGACGGTTATCTTTTCTCATCACTTTCAAAAACAAACTCTCATCATGTTCCGTCAATGGCTCTGCTGGCGCAGTGTGTCTGGGCTTGTTTATTGATTCTGCCGCGCACAGTGACTTATGCACAGGGAAGTACGACGCCTGTTTTCGGAAACGTCTATACGGATTTGCTTCAATATATCGTTTCGGTTGACCTGACATCTGCAACGCTTTCGGTTTTGGCTGTGATTGTTCTGCGCCACCGTCTTCCCGATGCAGATAGACCATATCGAACGTGGGGTTATCCTTTTGTACCGATTGTTTTTCTGACGTTTTCAATTTTTATTATCCTGACGCTTCTTTATCTTTCGCCGACTACATCGGGCGTCGGTTTTCTTCTGGCAATGACAGGGATTCCCGCTTATTTCATCTGGCGTCGTCGTGCGATGATAAAACAGGCGGAAACGGCGGCGATGCCAATCGCAGTAAGTGTTGCCGAAAAATAATGTTCTTAAATGTCTGTGAGCAAATGGGAGTACAAACTTTAGTATCTGTTTAGCGTATGCAGTTTTTTGCGGCTTTGCCGCCTGATGTGCGGAAGGTCTCTGACCTTCCGAAAGACCTGTTCCCATTCTTTTGCGGCTACGCCGCTTGCAGGGGCAAAGCCCCCGAAAAATAAAGCGCGA
>Ga0187894_10001120_pt1 | contig 35573 bp, 41 predicted proteins | sample GBC1701081metaG_FD_136650 | JGI IMG/M metagenome (GOLD analysis project Ga0187894, IMG submission 136650) | White microbial mat communities from a lava cave in the Kipuka Kanohina Cave System on the Island of Hawaii, USA - GBC170108-1 metaG ...
GAAATTCCCACGTCCGGCATGGTCCTTTATGACGGCAGTGGGTTGTCTCGCGGCAACCGCATCTCCGCTGCCACCCTGGGTCAACTGCTCGCCGTCGCCGCGTCCGCGGAGCATCCCGAGCTGCGTGCCGCGATCACCGGACTTCCCACCGCCGGCTTCACTGGCACCTTGCACGACCGGTTCGCTGATGGGAACGCGCCCGCGGCGGCCGGGGTGGCTCGCGCCAAGACCGGTAGCCTGATCGGAGCCAGCACGCTGGCCGGTCTGGTTCGGGATGCGGACGGACGAATGCTGGTGTTCGCCTTCCTCGCCGATCAGATGACGCCATCCGCTGCCGAACGCGCGCGCGACGTGCTTGATGAGCTCGCCGCCACGGTGGCCGCGTGCGGCTGCCGCTAGAACGGTACGGTGGGGTTATGGCAACCAATACCTCTCATACCTCTAGTGCTGGCGTTGACGGCTCTGTTGCCGACCTTGTCAGAGATCCGGTCAGTGATGGCCTTATCGACTGGGATTTCGCGGCTGCCACCGCGAACCGGCTGCTCCGAAGCGGTTCTGATATCACGGTGAGTTCGGCGCGGATGGTCGTGGCGGAACTGAAGCGACACGCTGCCGACGCCGAGGGCCACGTCACCGATTTCACCGGGCTAGTTCCTGCTGGGGAAACTCCAGTTCTAGTGGTGGATCGACCGAGTTGGGTACAGGCCAATCTGGATGGCTTCCAGGTAGTGTTGCGTCCGCTGCTAGGCAAGGTCTTCGACCGGCGAACCACGCAGCCGGCGATCGGGATCACTATTCCGCTGGGTGCTAAGGTCCTCGCGGTCGAACTGGGTTCAGTACTCGCTTTTCTGGCTACTCGTGTGCTTGGCCAGTATGAGACATTCGCCTTCCAGCACGGCGCCGGCCAGTCCGCAAATGGCCGGTTGCTGATCGTTGCCCCCAATGTGGTGCGAACCGAACGTGACATGAACGTCAATACCCGGGATTTCCGGTTGTGGGTCTGTCTGCATGAGCAGACCCACCGGCTGCAGTTCACCGCGGTTCCTTGGCTAAGGCAGCACCTGGCTGATGAGGTGGCCTCATTTTTGACCTCCCTCGATGTCGATCCGCTGGCGTTGGCGCGACAGGTCAAAGATGCGGCACGCGCCGTGACGAATAAAGACCCGGCTGACGCCGAGGGAGAACTGGCCGAGGTAGCCCAAACTCCTATCCAGCGCGACAGATTGAGCCGGCTGATCGCGCTCATGACGCTACTGGAAGGCCATGCCGAGTACGTGATGGATGGTGTCGGCCCAGCGGTCATTCCCTCGGTCCGGGAGATACGGGAAAAATTCCAGCAACGCCGAGCTGGTCGAGGCTGGTGGGACGCTATGCTGCGCCGTTTGCTCGGGCTGGATCTCAAACTGCGCCAGTATCAAGAGGGCGAGCACTTCGTACGCGCGGTGGTCGACCGGGTGGGTATGGCTGGATTCAATCAGGTGTGGACTTCTCCGGCCACGCTGCCCAGCCGGGCAGAAATTCGCGACCCCAACTCTTGGGTGGCCAGGGTGCACTCGAGTGCCTGCAATAGAGCTGAGTGAAGGGGCCCTTGAACCAATCCTATTGGTTCAAGGGCCCCTTCATGGCGTCCTTAGTGAGGAACTGAAGAGATGGGTCCACCTCCGCCGCTCGCCGCGGTTCGGCTCGCGGTCCGACGCGGTCTTGCGAATGTGTCCGCCGGTCAGATGGTGCTGGTGGCCTGTAGCGGGGGAGCTGACTCGCTAGCTCTGGCAGCGGCCACCGCCTTCGAAGCCCCTCGCGCCGGGCTGATCGCCGGCGCGATTATCGTTGACCATGGCCTGCAGCCGGGCTCCGCACGGCGATCCGCCGAGCTCGCTGTCAGGTTACGGGAGTTCGGCTTGGCGCCGGTCGACGTGACAACAGTGACAGTAGGCGCCCAAGGCGGCCCCGAGGCAGCGGCTCGGACCGCCCGCTACGCGGCCTTCGAGGAGACTGCCCGCCGGCTAGAACAAGACACCGCGGACTTAGTGATCGTGTTACTCGGGCACACCCGTGATGACCAGGCGGAGACCGTGTTGCTCGGCTTGGCACGTGGCTCGGGAGCACGCTCGTTGGCTGGCATGCCGGCGGTCAGTGGCCGCTATCGCCGACCACTGCTGGATGTGCCAAGAGCTACTACCCAAGCCGCCTGTCGCGCCGAGGGGCTAACGCCGTGGCAAGACCCGCACAACGTGGACCCGGCCTTCACCAGGGTCCGGGTACGTCATGACGCATTGCCCGCGCTTACCCAGGCGCTGGGTCCTGGGGTGCCAGAAGCGCTGGCGCGTACTGCCCGGTTGTTGCGGGACGACAGCGACGCCCTGGACGCGTGGGCGCGGCGCGCACGGAACGAGTGCGCCCACCCTGATGGCAATCTCAGCGTGGACGCATTGGCCGAGCTGCCCGCCGCGGTGCGTCGCCGAGTGCTGCATGCCGCCGCGATCGCCGCGGGCAGCTCGCCGGGAGCATTGACCGTCACTCACGTGATGGCCTTAGACGAGCTGGTCACCTCCTGGCGCGGTCAGGGTCCGCTTCACCTTCCCGACAGGGTCACCGCTCAGCGGCAGTGTGGCAAGCTTGTGTTCAATGTCAATCCTCATCACCCACACCGAGGGGACCAGTAGGTGGACGACAAGGACATAGGCGCCGATTTGGCGAAGGTGCTCGTCACCTCGGAGCGGATCCAGGCTCGGCTGGCTGAATTAGCTGCCCAGATCGATCGGGATTACCTCGGACGGGACCTGCTCCTGGTTGGCGTGCTCAAGGGCGCGGTGATGGTGATGGCTGATCTGGCTCGGGCTCTTCATACTCCCGTCACCATGGATTGGATGGCGGTTTCCTCGTACGGATCCGGCACTCGCTCCTCCGGCGTAGTGCGCATTCTCAAAGACCTCGACACCGATATCGCGGGCAGGCATGTGCTGTTGGTCGAGGATGTCATTGATTCCGGGCTCACGTTGTCCTGGTTATTGACCAACCTGGGCTCACGGGCCCCTGCTTCCGTCGAGGTCTGCGCGTTGCTCCGTAAGAGCGAGGCTGTCCAAACCGCGCTGGACGTGCGGTACGTGGGCTTCAACATCCCCAACGAGTTCGTGGTGGGGTATGGGCTGGACTATGCGCAGCGATACCGTAATCTGCCGTTCGTCGGCACGCTGGCGCCGCACGTCTACCGCGTGTCCTCGTGACCATGGCCGCCGGAACACCAAATCGTATTCCTGCGTTAGGCTAGTAGCCAGTCAACGATAAATTCCGTATGTCGCTACTCGGCTACCGATCCGGGATACCGTCTCAAGCTGACAGTGATTTCGGCACAGTAGTTTCGGCAGAATAACGCCGGACGAGGGCATTCCCGTCGCCTAACGGGCTGACAGGACCAGATAATGGTAGGAGGGACGGGGCGTCACGCCCCGCATCGATGAATATCAAACGCTACGTCCGCGGACCGATTACCTGGATCGCCTTGGCTCTTCTGGTCGCGCTTGTCCTGAGCCAGGTCATTTCCTCGACCGCCGGATTCCGAAGAGTAGACACCTCCGAGGGGCTCGCGGCGCTCCAGCAAAACCCATTGCGGTCCGCCGAAATCGTCACGGGCAGTGACCAGAAAGTTAATCTCACCCTCGAGAACGGCCAGCGGATCCAGTTCTCTTACCTAGAAGCCAACGGGCCACAGATACAGGAATCGCTGCAGAGCAAGGCGGAGAACAATCAGCTCCGCGACGGTTGGACTGTCACCATTCCCCGGCAGAATCCCATCATCGGCATCTTGCTCAGCCTGTTGCCATTCGCGCTGATCGTGCTGGTTTTCCTGTTCTTGACCAACCAGATGCAGGGTGGCGGCGCCCGGGTGATGAACTTTGGCAAGTCCCGTGCCAAGCTGTTCGCCAAAGACACTCCCAAGACCACGTTCGCTGATGTGGCTGGCTCGGATGAAGCAGTCGAGGAGCTCCAGGAGATCAAGGAGTTCCTGGAAAGCCCCGCCAAGTTCCAAGCCATTGGCGCGAAAATCCCCAAAGGTGTTTTGCTCTACGGGCCACCCGGCACCGGCAAGACGCTGCTGGCCCGAGCCGTCGCCGGTGAGGCCGGAGTGCCGTTCTACTCCATCTCCGGGTCGGATTTCGTCGAGATGTTCGTCGGTGTCGGAGCCTCGGTGACTGGGGATACCCCCGTGCTGGTTCGGACTGAACAGGGTATCCAGCTGACGCCAATCGGCGAGTTCGTCGACACATTCTACCCGGAGGGTAAGGACGGGTATGTTGTTCGTGCTGACGGGGTGCGGACTCTCGGCTATGAGCAACGCGTCACAGGATTTCGAGGGCAGCTGTCCGGATTCGGTGGTAGCGCTTGGAACCCAGTTCGCGGTGTTTACCGCCATAAGGTCGACGAGATCTACGAGATCTCCTATCTCGGCGGCATTCTGCGCACCACCGGGGACCACAGCGTGTTCGTACGCGGTCATGGCGGCATCAAGGCTAAACCAACCCGAGAGCTGAAGCCGGGTGACGTGCTGGTTGACCTGCCCTATAAAACCCGGACCGGTTTCCTTCCTCGTCTGGGCGCCCAGCACGAGGTGCGGGCACATACCTTCGACGAGATCGAGCCGCTTCAGTTGCCGATACGCGAAGACACCTCAGCGCTGGCCGGCCGGTATGAGACCGCCCGCCAGTTCGCGGGTGTGCTGTCACAGCAGCGGATCGCTGGTCTGGTCGGGATGTCGCAGGGCGCAATCAGCAATTGGATTCGCGGCAAACACGAGCCGCGGGCATTATCTCACCGCTATGGCCGCACCGAGGTTCCAGACGTTGTCGATCTGACTCCTGGGTTGCTCAAGCTATTCGGCTACTACACTGCTGAAGGACGAGCAAACGGTAACCTAGAGTTCTGCTTCGGTAGCCACGAGAGCGATCTCATCGCTGATTGCTCTGCCGCGATGCGGAAGTCGTTGAGACTCGAGCCAACCGTCAGTCACACCGCAGACAACACGACCAAGCTGATTTATTACTCGGCTGAGCTCGGTCGTTTCTTTGCGCGGCATTGTGGCACTGGCAGTCGGAACACACACGTGCCGGAGCTGCTATGGACGTTGCCGCGCGCTTACTTCCTGGCTTATCTAGAGGGCTATGCGAAGGGTGACGGGTATCAGACAGCTGAGGGCACGCTCGTGCTGGCGTCAGTCAGCCAGCGGCTTATCCGTGAGCTGGCCTGGCTCTGTTGTATGCACGGCGTCACGTGCGGCGTTGGCCACAGCCAACAGATCGTCGGCCGGGTGATGAGGAACACACCGCTGCCAGGTGGCGGATATTGGCGGCTTACCATTGGCGCCACTAGCAACCCATTCCGGGATGGCGCTACGCGACAGCACAAGAAACCCGTGGTCACCGAGATTATCCGTAAGCCATTCGACGGTTACGTTTATGACCTGTGCGGTTGTGAGAACGAAGCCTTCTTTGGCGGCGAGAAGCCAGTGCTGCTGCACAATAGCCGAGTGCGTGATCTCTTTGAGCAGGCTAAGGCCAACGCGCCCGCGATCGTTTTCGTGGATGAGATCGACGCGGTCGGTCGACATCGCGGCGCGGGCTTAGGTGGTGGCCACGATGAGCGGGAGCAAACCCTCAACCAGCTGCTGGTGGAGATGGACGGGTTTGATGTCAAGGGCGGTATCATCCTGATTGCCGCCACCAACCGGCCTGACATCCTCGACCCCGCCTTGCTACGCCCGGGTCGATTCGACCGACAAATCGCGGTAGAGCGGCCGGACCTGCAAGGCCGCAACAAGATCCTACAGGTGCACGCCCGGGGCAAACCCATCGCGGAGGGGGTCGAGCTGATCGCGGTGGCCCGGCGCACCCCCGGTTTCACCGGCGCTGATCTGGCCAATGTTCTCAACGAGGCCGCGCTGCTCACCGCCCGCGCGGATCGCAAACTCATTGATTCGTCCGCGTTGGACGAAGCCATCGACCGGGTGGTAGCTGGGCCGCAACGCCGTACCCGGCTGATGAATGACAAGGAAAAGAAAATCACTGCCTACCATGAGGGCGGGCACGCCTTGGTGGCGCATGCGCTTCCCAATGCCGATCCCGTGCACAAGGTCAGCATTCTGTCTCGCGGGCGGGCGCTCGGCTACACCATGGTCCTGCCGGATGAGGACAAGTACTCCACCACGCGCAATGAGATGCTCGACCGGCTGGCGTACATGATGGGCGGCCGAGCCGCTGAGGAGCTGGTCTTCCACGACCCGACCACCGGCGCTGCCGACGACATCGAAAAGGCCAGCACGCTGGCACGGGCCATGGTGACTCAGTATGGTATGACGGAAAAGCTCGGCGCGATCAAATTTGGCCAGGAGGCGGGGGAGGTTTTCCTCGGTCGGGACATGGGCCATCAGCGCGACTACTCCGAGCAGGTCGCTGCCGTTGTGGACGAGGAAGTCAAAAAGCTGATCGAAGCCGCCCACGACGAAGCATGGGAGATTCTGGTAGAAAACCGGGAGGTGCTGGACACTTTGGTGCTGGCGTTGTTGGAAAAGGAGGCGTTGGACAAGGCGGAGGTGGCCGAAATCTTCACACCGGTGCGCAAGCGTTCCCCTCGCCCAGCGTGGACCGGATCCACGCGCCGACAGCCATCCAGCCAGCCGCCCGTGATGACCCCACGGGAGACAGCGGCTGCGAACGGGCAGGTTACCACGCCCGCCGCACCGGCCCGGGTCATCGACGGCGGGTCTGGCGAGGCGAATACCTCGCCGGAAAGCTAACGGCACGCGTGCCAGTTCCCCGAGTGCGAGGCTTGCCAGATTTCGGTCGCTGTGCCGTGCTGGGCATCCTCAACGTCACACCTGACTCGTTCTCCGACGGCGGCGCCTTCGTCAATCCTGAGGCGGCAGTGGCGCACGGCTTGGCCATGCTTGCCGATGGCGCTGACATTGTGGACGTGGGCGGCGAGTCCACCCGTCCCGGCGCCGCCCGGGTCCCGGCTGACGAGGAACTGCGCCGGGTGATCCCCGTGGTCCGCGAGTTGGCCGCAGCCGGGGCGCTGCTGAGCATTGACACCATGCGGGCCGAGGTTGCCCAGGCCGCGCTGGATTCTGGCGCCGCCCTTGTCAACGACGTCAGCGGAGGGCTAGCGGACGCCGCCATGGCAGGGCTGGTCGCTCACGCTGGCGCGCCGTACGTTCTCATGCACTGGCGGGGTCACAGTGATTCCATGCAGCAGCGAGTTCAGTACCACGATGTGATGGCCGACGTGGTCGCCGAGCTGCGATCTCGTCTTGATACCGTTCTGGCGTGTGGCGTGGATCCTGAGCAGATAATCCTCGATCCGGGTTTGGGATTCGCCAAGACCGCAGCACACAACTGGACCCTGCTGGCTCACCTGGATGCGTTGGCAACCTTGGGTCACCCGCTACTGATCTCCGCCTCCCGCAAGTCTTTTCTCGGCACGTTGCTCGCCGGCCCAGATGGCGAGCAGCGGACTGTCGACCAACGCGACGACGCGACGACAGCCATTTCCGCGCTGGCGGCCATGGCTGGGGTCTGGGGCATCCGGGTGCATCAGGTCCGTCCCGCCGCGGATGCGGTCCGGGTGGCGACGGCTATCACAGCGGCCCGGGTAATCACGTCGCAAACCCCTGGTCAGTGACCCGAGGTGTGTCCTGTTTTCCCAGGCCGGTACCGTGTGGTAGACGGTTTGCTACCGTAGCCGGAACGATCACCAGGAGTCGCTTGTGAGCAGCGATAGCACGCTCTACTCGGATGCTAATGCCGCCGCGGCGGCCAGCGGCGGAGAACCTTCCCGGTTCTCCCGTCGGGCCGTGGTCGGGTTGGGAGGTAATCTCGGCGATCGGCTGGACTACTTACAGACTGCCGTCGACGCGCTTGGGGGTACTCCCGGTGTCTGGATTATCGCGGTTTCTCCGGTCTATGAGACTGAGCCATTTGGCCCACCGGACCAACCCGACTACCTCAACGCGGTGGTTATCATCGAGACGTCGCTGTCCCCCCGCCTGCTGCTGGAGCGCGCTCAGGCCATCGAGGAATCCTGCCGACGGGTCCGTGCCGAACATTGGGGACCGCGGGTCATTGACGTGGACATCATCACGTACCAGAACGAGATCAGCGCGGATGAGAAGCTGACCTTGCCTCATCCGTACGCGCACACTCGCCCGACAGTCCTGGCGCCATGGCACGACGTGGAACCCACCGCGGTGTTGCCTGGCCACGGCCTGGTGGCTGATGTGCTTGCCCGGCTTGACACCACCCCGGTACGGCGGCGGAACGATCTTAAGCTGAGACCGCCGGAATGAGATCCACCCGGCTCGAGGTGCTGTTGGGTATTGCGGGAGCAACCGCGGTGCTGGGGTTTGGCGCTATGCGCCTATGGGACCATCTATCCTCGTTGCCCGAGGTGCCGTCTTCCGCTCCTCTTGCGCTGCTGCTGCTTGCCGTGATCGTATTCGCGGTGGCGCTGTCCCTGCGTGCCAAGCTACGTCAACAACGCCAGCGGCGATCAGGCGCCATGTTGGTGGATCCACTGCTGGCCGTTCGGGCTGTGCTGCTGGCCAAGGCATCCAGCTTCGCCGGCTCTGTGGTGACCGGGGGATACGCCGGCTATGGAATTTACCTGCTAGCGGATCTCGAGGTGGACGGGCGTCGAGAGCGGGCCATTTTGTGCGGATTAGCAGCCTTCGCCGGGGGATTGCTGGTCGTGGCCGCGCTCTTTTTAGAGCACGTGTGCCGGGTGCCGCCACCCTCAGATGAACTAGAATCGGATCAGCCCGCCGTTCCCACCTAATTTTCCCAGTCTGAGCGGGCTGAGGGAAATCGTCGTATCATTATCTGTTGCCCTTGGGTGGATTTCCCGCAAGATTTCCGTTAGAGATTAGGTCGGCTCATGGCTCATGGACGTCACCGTTACGCGTCACGGCTGTGGATGGTACTCCGCTGGATAGTTGTGGGAATGCTGGCGGTGAGCGGCGTCACGATAGCGATGTTCCGCAGTGAACCGTGGTTGCTTCGGCTCGCGGTCTGCTCGGCTTTTGCCGTGACCGTGCTGATCCTTACCCTCCTGCAAACCCGGCAGCGGGAGCACGAACGCCAGCTGGTAGAAGTTTCTGGTCGGCGCCGTGATCAGCTCATTGTCCAGGACGAGATTGCCTCACTGCGCTCGGTGGTCTCGACGCTGGGCACTCAGGTCAGCACCTTGAGCGAACAGACGGCAAACTTGGCGCGCCGCATGCCGCAACCACCCGTGCCCCTGACCTCCCAGGCTTTCGAGAAAGCCGCGGCGGCGCTGGAGAGCACTGCCGCCGTTACCGCGCAGGTGTGGGCGATCGAGTCCGTCGCCGCAATTCCCGAGTTGGAAGCGGCTGTTCCTAAGGCTTCACCCGCGATCGCGGCCAACCCGGAAACCGCCTCCGCGGCGACTGCCCCAGCACGAGGAAAAAAGGGTCGTCGGGCGCCGGGAAACGCTCGGCGTCCTGCGCCCGTCAGGGTGGCCGCTGATGACGATGACCACGACGACTCAGACGATGACGATTCCGACTTCCGTTCTGGGGACAGTCAACCTCTCGAGACCGTCGAATTTCGTTGAGGGAGATGTTGCCGGTATTCAGCCGCACTATGAGGGCCAAACAGGCAACTGGCCACCAGTAAGTCATTCTGGCTGTTGTTCATTGAAGTTGACCTCCTCCGCTGCGCACTGCACTGCGGCCTGGTCAAGTTTGAGCGCCCTGCGGCCACCTTCAGCATTGCCAACAATCGCCGGGTCCGGGCAAAATGGGGGCATTTCCTCACCGCTGCGCACTCGAGGTCGTGACGGGAATTGCATCTTTTTTACCATAGCGCTCTCCTTCGACTGTTTTCAGAATAGACCCTGTCACCATCAACAACACCGCGGCGACGAGAAATCCCAGAGCTACTTTCATCCGCCGCAGCTTGCCCATCCGCCGCTCCTCATCGCGCTCATACAGCACGATTCGGGTGTCGAGCATTACCCAATGGGTCTCTTCTTTCGAGGCGGCGAGGTAGCGGGCGCGTAAACTTCGCGGGCTGATCGCGGCAGCGGTGCGTGGCCAAAAGGCCTACGTTGCCGTCACTCCAGCGCCAGCTGCCGCTACTTGGCCGAGCAGCTGAACGATGTTGGGGTTGCCACCAGTGAGCCCAACAAGTACGCCGGCGAAACCTAACAGCAAACCCGCCTTGGTATCGAGATTGACTCCGCGGCGTTCCTGGGAAGCCACCTCTAGATCAGTTTCCGCGCGGACGAGCTCTAACGATTGCCATCCCGCTGTCAAAGAATTCACCCCCTCTGTGCTTATCGAGGATGTTCATCAACGCTGCTTTCTCAACGTACCCAGGAGCTGACGCGGAAGATCAGCCTTCGCGGAATCTGTGGATAAGTGAAATCTATGAATAAATAGCCGAACGTCAAAGCCAGCCAGCCGCTAAAGACATGCTAGATACATCGGGGGAGCTGAGATATGAATTTTTCCGAGGAAGCCGGTATGGGACGTACTATGGCAGGCATGGCAAACCAGCAGACCGCGTCCTCGCAGCAGAACCGTTCCCTCATACCTCCGCATCGGTATCGCGCCGAGCTCGCCGGGGACATCGAGCTGTCCTGGCAGCGGCACTGGGAAGACCACCACACCTGGGAGGCGCCTAACCCCACCGGAAAGCTGGCGGAAAGCACCGGCGAGCCGACCGAAAACCCAGCGCGGCTGGGGCAACGGCCCACGTTTTACATCCTGGACATGTTCCCCTACCCAAGCGGCAGTGGTCTGCATGTCGGCCATCCCCTCGGCTACATCGCCACGGATGTCTACGGTCGGTTTCTGCGGATGTGCGGCTATAACGTGCTGCATGCCTTTGGATACGACGCCTTCGGTCTGCCCGCTGAGCAGTTCGCCATGCAGTCAGGACAGCACCCCCGGGTGACGACCCAAGCCGCCATTGCCACATTCCGGCGACAGCTGCGCCGGCTAGGGCTGGCCCACGACTTCCGCCGCGAAGTGGCCACCACCGATGTTGACTTCTATCGGTGGACGCAGTGGATTTTCCTGCGAATCTTCAACTCCTGGTACGACGCTGACCGGGATAAGGCCCGGCCTATTGACAAGCTCATCGCGGAGTTTTCTTCGGGAGTTCGACCGACGCCAGACCGCCGGCCCTGGGCAGAGCTGACTGCCATCGAGCAGCGGCAGCTCATCGACGCCCATCGGCTGGCCTATCGGGCCGAGGCGCCCGTCAACTGGTGCCCAGGTTTGGGCACGGTGCTGGCTAATGAAGAGGTCACTCCGGACGGCCGGAGTGTAATCGGCAACTTTCCGGTCTATCGCCGGCCACTGACACAGTGGATGATGCGCATTACCGCGTACGCGGAGCGGCTGTTGGGTGATTTGGAGGGTCTGGATTGGCCTGAGTCTATCAAGATGATGCAGTGTCACTGGATCGGTCGTAGCCAGGGCGCGCGGATAGTTTTCCTCAGCGAGGCGGGTGACGTGGGGATTGAGGTGTTCACTACCCGACCGGACACGTTGTTTGGCGTCACGTACCTGGTGTTGGCGCCAGAACATCCCCTGGTGGATGTCCTCGGAAGTGATGCCTGGCCTGCTGGCACTCCAGCGTCTTGGACACAAGGCCACCTCACGCCGCGGGCAGCGGTCGAAGCCTACCGTAAAGCAGCGTCTCGATTGTCTGAGCGGGAACGGGTGCGGGAGACCCGGACCAAGACTGGGATATTCCTGGGGGCTAGTGCCCGCAATCCAGCTACTGGCCAGTTGGTTCCTATTTTCTTGGCCGACTACGTGCTTCCCGGCTACGGCACCGGAGCCATCATGGCAGTACCTGCCCACGATGAGCGCGACTTCACCTTCGCGCACACCGTGGGGCTGCCGCTGGCCAAGGTGGTCGAGCCACCGGCGGATTGGCCGGCTGCGGTGGGAGATTGGGCCACAGCATTTACCGGCCAGGGGGTGTGTTGCCACAGCGGCAACGCTGAGGTCAGCCTGGACGGCATGCCGACCGTGCGAGCCATTTCGGCCATCATCGCGTGGCTGGAGTCAACGGGCGCTGGCCAGGGCGCCATCACCTACAAACTGCGAGATTGGCTGTTCTCCCGGCAGCGGTATTGGGGTGAGCCATTCCCCATCGTGTACGACGAGACCGGTCTGCCCGTGGCTTTGCCGGAATCCATGTTGCCGGTGACCCTACCCGATGTGGACGACTACGCCCCTCGCGCGTATTCGGACGACGAGGAACGGGCCCCGGAGCCTCCGTTGGCCCGAGCGAAGAGCTGGGCCACGGTTTCACTCGACCTGGGCGATGGTCTCAAGACCTACCAGCGAGAGCTGAACACCATGCCACAGTGGGCTGGCTCCTGCTGGTACTACCTGCGTTACCTCGACCCCGCCAACACCGAAAAGTTCGTGGACCCCGAGGTAGAGCGCTACTGGATGGGCGGGTCGAACGGCTCACCACGGCCGGGAGGCGTAGACCTGTACGTGGGCGGCGCTGAGCACGCGGTGCTGCACCTGTTGTACAGCAGGTTCTGGCACAAGGTGCTCTATGACCTGGGGCACGTGTCCACACCCGAGCCGTTCCAGCGGCTGTTCAACCAGGGGATGATCCAGGCCGCCGCTTACACGGACGAGCGGGGTTTCTATGTGGACGCCGCCCAAGTCGTCGAGCATAGCGATGGCACGCACACCTATCAGAATCGTCCGGTCACCCGCGAGTACGGCAAGATGGGCAAGTCTCTGAAGAACTCGGTCGACCCGGATGACATTTACGCCTCTTATGGCGCGGACACGTTGCGGCTGTACGAGATGGCCATGGGCCCGCTGGATACCGCTCGGCCCTGGTCCACCACGGACATCATCGGGGTGCACCGGCTGCTGCAGCGGGCTTGGCGGGCCATCGTGGACGAGGAAACCGGCGTGCTGCGGGTGTTGGACGCTCCTCCGGACATCGAGATTCGTCGGGCTACCTCCCGTGCCATCGACGCGGTGCGCACGGACATGGCCGGCCTGCGGTTCAACACCGCGATCGCCAAGATCACTGAACTGCTTAATTCGATCACCAAGACCGGGGTGTGCCATCGGGAGACCGCGGAAACCCTCACCCTGCTGCTAGCGCCGCTGGCCCCGCACATCGCCGAGGAATTGTGGTCGCGGCTTGGTCATCCGCCTTCGGTTGGGTGGCAGCCCTTTCCGCACGCTGATCCCGCGTTGCTCGCTGAGGAGAGGGTGACTCTGGTGGTGCAGATCAATGGTAAGCTCTGCGCTCGGCTCGAGGCGCCGGCAGACGCCGACGCCGCCGCGGTGGAACGGGCCGCGCTGGACGCCCCCCGGGTACAGACCGCCGTGGCCGGTCGGACCGTCCGCCGCGTCATCACCCGCCCGCCTACCCTCGTCAACGTGGTTGTGTGACGGATCCGGATTGCCCACAAGTCAGTATGAAATCCTATACAGGAAGGTGCTTCCTGTATAGGATTTCATACTGTGATTCCGCGACAGACACAGTTACTTGACCAACTACGCCAGCTTGGCCCAGTGTTTCAGTCAAGAGAAGCCGTTGATGCGGGATTAGCCTGGCGTGACCTGTATCGTTTGCGTGACGAGCGGCTCATCATCGAATTGTCTCGCGGGGTCTACCAGTTGGCTGAGAAGGCGGGCGCCGGAAACATCGATTTTGTTGTGGTCTGTGGCAGAGTTCCCCACGGAATGATCTGTCTCAACTCAGCGCTGACCTATTGGGATCTGAGTGACGAAATCCCACGCGAGATCCACCTGGCAGTGCCTAGGGGTAGCCACTGGCCGACGATCGATTACCCGCCTACCAAAGTCCACGTTTTCCATGCGGACACGTTCGACCTAGGACGGATCGAAGTGAGGCTGGAGCGTGGGGAGCGGTTTTCGATTACAGATCGAGAACGGACCGTAGTCGACGCGTTCCGGTTTCGGCGCCGTATCGGAAATGATCTCGCCAATAGGGCGCTCCAGCGTTATCTCGATGATCAGTGGCCTAAACTTGCTCGCCTCGTCGAGTTAGCGCGTGAGCTTCGCGTAACTGGACCCGTTATGACAGCGCTGAGGATTCTACAGTCATGAGCCTACCTCACCGCGACACAACCGCCGGACGCGTGTACTTGGACCTACAAGCACGAGCTCGGCGAGAGGAACGCCCAACTGATGAGCTGTTCCTGTTTTACGTACTCGAACGTTTTCTGTGCCGGCTCTCCCGCTCATCTCACCGTAACCGACTCGTCTTGAAGGGAGGGATGCTTCTTGCCGTTTTTGATGGCCGCCGCGCCACGCGAGACATTGACTTACTCGCTCAGTCGCTCGACAACGATATCGACACAGTGGCTACTCTTGTACGTGACGTGTTGAGGATCGAGATCGACGATGGGGTTGCCTACGAGACCGACAGCCTCACAGCACGGGTAATCCGGGAGCAGGATATCTATACGGGCATGCGCCTGGCTGTGCCCGCTCAGATACACCGTGCTCAGCAGCCACTTCGGCTCGACGTCAACGTCGGCGATCCGGTGACCCCCGCGCCCGTCGAGATCGACTATCCGAGCCTTCTCGGCGATTCCTTCCCTATCCTCGGGTACCCACTCGTTACTCTTCTCGCCGAAAAGATCGTCACCATGATCGACCGTGGTGATGCCACTACTCGTGACCGGGACTTCGCCGACGTCGCTCTGCTCATTTCTCGCCATGACATCGACGCCACAGAGCTTGCCGCGGCAATAAAGGCCACGGCCGTTCACCGGAAAAGCCAGCTCCGGCCATTGCGTGACGTGCTCGTGTCCTTAGCACAGCAACGCCAAGCTGATTGGGCGAGGTTTGTTGACAAGAGCGGGCTCGTCGGACAGGCGCCTGAACTTTACAGCGACGCCATCAACGCGGTTGTGTCCTTCGCTGATCCGATCCTCGACGGCTCTTTGATGTCAGGAACATGGCAAGCAGCTCGGAAGCGATGGTCACCGGCCGACACGGAAGTGATCCAGGCGGTTGGGTGGTAGCACTTGATGTCCCGCACAGGCCAGTGGCGCCTTGGGCCGCCGTGGCCGGTCGGACCGTCCGCCGCGTCATCACCCGCCCGCCTACCTCGTCAACGTGGTTGTGGAACCAGGCAGCTTGCCACGAGCTTTTGGCGTAAGCTGAAAGTATGGAGAAGCGCGAGTACGAGATCATATTGCAGCCAGAGCTCGAAGGCGGCTTCAGCGTGGTTGTTCCTGAATTGCCGAGTGTGGTGACGCAGGGGGAGACCGTCGAGGATGCCTACGCCATGGCTAAGGAAGCGATCGAGGGCTACCTCGAAGTGATGTACGAGGAAGGTTTACCGATCCCTGCCGTGCAGCGGCGGCTGATCGCGGTGTACGCGTGAGCGAGAAGCTCCCGACGGTCACTGGAAAGCAGCTCATCGCAGTACTGGCAACTAAGGGCTGGTACGTCAAGCGAATCAAGGGTAGCCACCATATCCTCCGACATCCCGAGCTCCCTGACGCGATTCCGATTCCGGTGCATGCGCATCATCCGCTAAAGCGCGGAACGCTGCTCGGCATTCTGCGAGCTGCCGGCCTTGATCGGGAAGAACTCCGGCGCCTTCTTTAGGATCGTCGCTACGATGGTCACCGTCTGGCGCGAGGGTTTGATCTAATCGATGGGTGGTCGCGGCTTGGTCATCCGCCTTCGGTCGGGTGGCAGCCCTTTCCGCAAGCTGATCCCGCGTTGCTCGCTGAGGAGATGGTGACCCTGGTGGTGCAGATCAACGGCAAGCTCTGCGCTCGGCTGGATGCCCCGGCGGACGCCGGCGCCGTCGCGGTGGAACGGGCCGCGCTGGACGCCCCCGGGTACAGGCCGCCCTGGCCGGTCGGACCGTCCGCCGCGTCATCACCCGCCCGCCTACCCTCGTCAACGTGGTTGTGTGACTGAGTGGCTAGCCGCGAGCTTTAGACGTGACCATTGGACCCCCCATTGGACCCCCTTGAGTTAAGGGTATAAGAAAAGCAGCTTTGAGCTGCTGTTTTATCTGCCGCATCACTAGTCCCTATTGGACCCCCCATTGGACCCCCTTGAGTTACTGGCCTATTCAGCGGATAGTTGTTGAGGGTAAGCACGCTCAGCATCGCCGGTGAGATGCCACTGCGTCATGGTTCCTTGACCGGTGTAAGCAGCTAGTCCTTCGTTCTGGAGTTGAGTAAGGATACGCCGCACCATGCGTTCGGTGAGCCTAGTAGTAGCTACGAGTTGGCTGCGGGCACGGCTGCCCGCGGCAATCGCCTCAATAATCCGGAGCTGGCTGGCGCTCAGTTGGTAGCCAGCCAGCAAGGGCGAGGCGTGCCCAGGGCGGGTGAAGGTGACGCGGACGCTTTGGCCGGTGTCTTCGATGACTGGTATCGGCAGTCCAGCTTCCCGGCAGAGTCTGACCATAAGCAAAATTCCACTGCCGAAGCTTTCGACGATGCCAGCACGGTAGAGCATCTGCGCTAGACGAAGATTCCACGGCTGGGCCTCGTGTGGCTCGTAGAGCTGTTCCGCAGATAGCCCAAAATGCAACCGGCCGATACTGGCGATTTCCACTCGATCGTCGAACACCGCGACAGTGATGGACCCGGACGCGTGATGGTATTCCCGATGCGCCACGGCGTTAGCGAGTGCTTCTCGCAACGCCAGAACGGGTATCTCGGGTATATCGCGGCGAATCATCTCGTTCTTGTGGCGCTCTGCGCGAATGCTCAGGTGCCTGTGTAGGAAACCTTCGGCCTCCTCGATGAGCCCAAAAGCGTTGTGGTGCACTTGTCGCTCATCAAGGAAATGCGCGGTTTTGTCGAGCCCGTCGAAACGCCCCAGACGAACCAGGCACTGTGGATAGTTCAGGTCTAGTTGTTCCGGTTGGCCGAACAACACCGCTGCCGCCTTGGTGGGGATGCCATCGTTAAGCAGTCCCAGTCGCAGCAGCAGTTGTTTGGGGTCGTCGGTGCGTGGGTGAGGAAGACGTCTGCGACGTGTCCCTTCAGCGACTGTTTCGAGCAGTAGGCTGATATCTAGATCTTCCAACGAGAGCTGAGATTTCTGATTTTCCCAACGATCGTCACTGTGGACCTGCTCGAGGAATAGTCTTTGTTGCTCTTCTAAGGTCATTTCCTGTGTGGTCGCGCCCACACGGCGATATGCAGTGCCGCGATATAGATAGGGTCGAAACCGTCCCGCAGGCACACTCACCACGAGCAGCGCGCGGTCATCATCGGCTGGCACTCGGTCCACATGGGGTTGAACCTCTGGCTTGAGATGTTTGAACACTCCAGCCAGATCTGCCGACGTTTTGTCCGACACGTGTTGGCCGACGACTTGCCCATCCGGGGTGACACCGAACAGCACGTGCCCACCTCGGCCGTTGAGCATGCCGCATAGGGCCTTGACGGCTTCTCCCGCTTGACCCGTCGTGGCTTTGAATTCCAGCTGCTCGCTCTCGCCGGTAGCAGCCCATTCCGCCACGGTATCGGCGTTCACAGTGAGCACAGCTGTGCCCTGGGGCGCAATCACCAAGCCACCATAGTCCGCTTCGCCTCTAGCCAGCGAATTAGCGAATCATTTGGTATGAAATCCTATACAGGAAGCACCTTCCTGTATAGGATTTCATACTGTGATTCCGCGACAGACACAGTTACTTGACCAACTACGCCAGCGATGGGCGGGTCGAACGGCTCACCGCAGTGGAGCGGGAATATCGGCTTAGGATTCGATCCAGTTCTCGACTCGCAGGTCAGGGACGCGGGCGAAGTGACGGATGTTGCCGGTGATAACAGTGAGGTCACGGGACAACGCAATGGATGCGATCCGCAGGTCTGGCTCGTCCAGTCGGCGTCCCGCTAACTCCAACGTGGTTCGTAATGGGCCATAGACTTCCGCGGCGGCTTCGTCGAATGGCAGCACAGCTTGGGCTCGCAGAACGATCTCTCGGACCTTTACCTCCAAGTCGGGGCCACCATGCTTTGATGCTCCGTAGAGCATTTCTCCCAGCGTGATCGAGGTGGTGAACTGATGCTGAACCGGCACTTGTGCCAAGCGGCGGATTAGATGGAGCGGTGGGTTGCGCTTCAGTACCGCGCTCAGCACATCGGTGTCGAAGCAGTACACGTCAACTCAATCGCGGCGCTGGACGATCCTGTGCCCGCTGCCTAGCGGCAACGATCTCGGCGATGACCTCGTCCATGTCCTCCCACTCGGCCAGCTCACCGGCGACGGCAGCTAAGCCCACCGGAGCGTGCTCGGTGGGTCCGGCGGGCACGAGGCAGGGGGAGACCAAAGCCATTGCGGGTTTGCCGCGCCGCTCGACGAGGAACGTCTCTCCTCGGGCTACTCGGTCGGTTAGCTCGGAGAACCGTCTTTTTGCCTCAGCGACACCCAACTGATTCATCGGATGTCCTCCTGTCATTTAGTCCTGACAATGACATAAAGATATCATATCATCGAGTACTCAGCGGAAGATCTCCGCGTGGAATTCACGTGATGACCTATGGCGGCGCCAGGACCGGGCCGTGATCTTCGCCCAGGGAGGGTGCGGACAGCTGAGCGGATAGTTCGGGGTCGGCCCATACGGCCGCGGTATTACGCCATTGGTGCACCAGCTGCTCTAAGAGCGGAGCACCTCTGTCTCAGCGCATGCTGTGCCGGCGCGCACGAATTCACGATGAATACGTCAACCTCCCCCTGGGGGAGGAAACTCGTCCAGCGGTAAGCTGCTACGAGGGCTTTCCTATCGTTGACGTCGCGCATAATGAAACCTCCGGATAGCTCACATGAGCTATCCGGAGGGTGACGCAGGAGGAGTTATCGATCGGGTGAAGTTAGGGGATGTCGAATTCGCCGTCGTTCACCCCTGCGAGGAATGCTTTCCACTCTTTTGGATTAAAGAAGAGCTTGGGACCGTCGGGGTTTTTCGAGTCGCGGACCGCAACGCCGCCATCGACGAATGCAGTATCGACGCATCCCCCACCACCGCCGTTGGAGTAACTACTCTTCCGCCACACGGCACGGGACAGGTCTAACATGAACATTTCCTCTTCCTTTCAGTCGGTGGTAGCAATGTTGCTGTTGAGGAGTTCGGCGAAGACTTCGGCTGATTTTTCCAGTCTAGGGTATCTCCTTAATCATCGCAGTGATCATAGCTGCTGAGTCGTCTGGGGAGAGTGCTATAGTCCTCAGGTGATCAAAAATCGAACTATGCTGCTCGACTTCATCGGTCTTTTCTACATACAGCGATCCCGTGAGTCCTTCTAAATACACTACGTCTGGATCGTTTGGTTCGAGGAAACCAAGGATAGTGAATATGTTGCCCATTCCAGTATGCGCACCAGCGGCGAATGGCAACACTTGGAGCGTCACGTTTGGTAGCCCATGCATATCCACCAGATGATTGAGTTGTTCACGCATCACGCCTTTACCACCGACCTGTCGGTGCAGTGCTGCTTCGTCCAAAACAGCCCAGAGCTGCAGCGGATCGTCCCCGGTTAGCCGAGCTTGGCGGGCTGACCGCACTGCCACTCGGTGCTCGACTTCATCAGGAGAAAGCACTAATCCAAAGGCCCGGACCACTGAACGGGTATAATTTTCGGTTTGCAATAGTCCAGGTACCACGTCAATCTGGAAGTGCCTCGTCGACGACGCCTCGGCCTCTAGGCCGATGTATATCTCGAATCCCTCTGGCAGCGCATCTTCGTAGATATGCCACCAGCCCTTCTGGCGTGCCTCCCGGGCGAGGCGGACCAGCGCGTCGCGGTGACCCTCGTCGGTGACACCGTAGATGTCGAGTAAGTCGCGCACGTCGCGGGGGCGCACCCCCACCCGGCCGGTCTCGATCCGGCTCACCTTAGAGCCGGACCACTCCAGTTGCTCGCCCACCTCATCGCAGGTCAAATCGGCGGCCTCACGCAGCCGCCGCAGCTCAGCGGCGAGCCGACGCCGCCGCACCGTTGGACTACCACCAGCAGTCACGTAGCTATCTTTCTGGGAAGTTGTTCCCCATCTGGTCCACATGACGGCCCCAGACGAGTGAACTAATGGAGCAGTTTGCTTTCTGCACCTTGCATTTTATGTCCTGCGGGTCCATGCTATCAATAAGTGTCCCACCGTTCGGCTCTTCCGGCAGGTCAAACGAGACGACTGGGGTGAAAAGTATGATGAGTGATCCTCGCGCCAACGGTCTTTTCGCTACCGCGGAAACCTCCGAGCACATAGCTGACTGCCCTGAGGCCGGGCCGATCCCGGCCCAGGGCAGTCCCCAACGAACCTACCTGGCGCGACTCGCCAGCCAGTGTCAGGCGTATGGACTTGCCTCCCGGATGACCGGGCGAGAAATCGCGCTGTTGCATGTGGTGAGCCCCATGACCCGGCACGCGGTTCAAGTGGTATGTGAGGCCTCCGAGAACGGGCTACAGTACCTGTGGTCTCGTGGCGGGCACGCTAGCGTGGACGACCCCGCGGCGATCACTCAGATCGTGGCGGGTCTGTCATGAGCGCGGGCAGGGACGTTGAGCGGTTCCCGGGGACTCCGGATCAAGTCTCGGCAGCCCGCACGTTTGTTCGAGGCGTCCTCCGCGAGCATCCACACCGCGACGATGCCGTGCTGCTGACGAGCGAAGCCGCCGCGAACACCATCCAGCACACAGCCACCGGTCAGCGTCCGGGCGGAGATATCGGCGCCTTCACCGTAGCTGTAGTCCATGACAAGTCCTGGGTCTACGTGCAAGTGGTCGACGAAGGGTCATCGACCGTTCCCTGCGCCTGCTCCGCCGACCTCGACAGCGAGAATGGCCGCGGCGTCACCCTGATCAGTGAACTGGCCTGGCAGTGGGGTTACACCAGCCAGCGGTTGGACGATGGAGACCACGGCACGGTGTGGTTCGCCCTCGGGCAGCCGCCGGAGGCAACGGTTCGCACGACGGCTCATTGGTCCTATGGCCGTCGGGATCCCAGAGCTGAGCGGGGATACCGGCCGGCTCATCAGCGCCAGCTCATCCCACCCCAGCGGTGAAGCGCCCTTCCTCCGGAAGACCACTAAGCTCACGATAGTGGGCGACAGTGCCCCGCACTCCCATGCTGAGAGGTGTCAAAGGCTGGCAGCCGAGGGTTCGCAGTTTTCTAGTGTCGAGCACTCGCCTAGGCATGCCAGATGGTTGCGAGGGGTCGAATTGTACGGATAGCTCGCCGCCCAGGGCGTGCCGGATCATCTCCGCCAACTCAGCGATTGTCACCGGCTCGGATGAGTCGATGTTATACGCTTCGCCGGAAACGCCGTGCAGCAGCACGTCAAGCACAGCAGAGGCAGCGTCGTCGATGTATATGAAGCTTCGAACCGGGCTGCCGTCTCCCCAGACTACTAACCACCCGCCAGGGGGCGTCTCGACTGCCCGGCGCACCAGGGCGTGGATCACGGTGGACCGGTCTGACTCAAATGAACCGCCAGGCCCGTACACGTTGGTAAAACGGCCAATAACAACCTCGAAGTCGCCTTGCCGCGCGTGCCAGCCGCCGAGTGCCTCGTCGGTGAGCTTGGACCATGCGTAGCCGCTGACCTGATCGACCCCTGGCATCACCAGCGGAGCGGACTCAGCGAGTAACTCTGCTGTCTGATCCCGGTAGACAGTGGCGGAGGAAGCCAGGAATACTCGGCGCACCCCTGCCCGGGCGGCCGTGGAAAGGACCGCTGAGGTCAAGCCATGGTTTTCGGTGAACACCTCGATATGCGAAGCTTCCTGAAATTGGATGCCGCCGGAGCGCGCGGCAAGGTGGACGACAAAGTCCACGCCGTCCAGGGCGGCGCTCAGCAAGGCTGGGTCGCGCGCATCCCCGGCCAGCAGCGTCCCGGGGAGATCGCGGATTGGCCGACTTCCCGGACGGTATAAGCACGTGACCTGGGCGCCTGCCGCGGCTAGTGCTCGGGTGACCGCCTGGCCGACGAACCCGTAGCCGCCGGTGACGAGTACGCGTCCGCCGGCGAGGCCTTCATGGCTTCTTGGCGACTCCATGTGCGGTGAGGTCAGCACAGACCATCTCCTCGACGAGTTCGGCAAATGATGTGTGTGGCTCCCAGCCGAGCAACTTTCGGGCTTGTGTCGCATCCGCGCGCAGCTCGTTCACCTCAGCGGGCCGGTACAGGATCGAGTCGATCTCGACATGGTCTCGCCAGTCAAGATTCACGACCGCGAACGCGGCGTCGAGGAACTCTCGCACTGAGCGGCTCTCACCCGTCCCGATCACCAGATCGACTGGCTCGTCTTGCCGCAGCATGAGGTGCATTGCGGCCACGTAGTCACGGGCGTGTCCCCAGTCCCGGCAAGTGTCGAGGTTACCGAGGCGGAGTACGGAGATCTCGCCCTTGAGTAGTCGGGCAATCCCGTCGGTGATCTTACGAGTGACGAATTCCCGGCCACGACGGGGTGATTCATGGTTGAACAGAATGCCGTTGCTGGCGTGCAACCCATAGGCTTCCCGCGCGTTGATCGTCGCCCAGTAAGCGTAGACTTTGGCCACCCCGTAGGGGCTCCGAGGGTGAAACGGCGTGTCTTCATTTTGAGGTGCTGGGGTCGAGCCGAACATTTCACTCGACGACGCCTGGTAGAAGCGGATCGTGGGATCTGTAGCACGAATCGCTTCCAACAGTCGGACCACGCCGAGGCCGGTAATGTCCCCGGTGTGCACTGGCTGATCGAACGACGCGCGCACGTGCGCCTGGGCTGCCAGGTTGTACACTTCGTGAGGCTCTATCTTGGCGATGAGTCGGATCAACGAGTGTGAATCGCCAAGATCGGCGGCATGTAAGAGCAGCTGGGGGCGGTCCCCGCGCACCAGATGCGCGATTCGAGACCAAGCAGTGTCACTCGATGTCGTCCGGATCGTGCCATGCACCTCATAGTCCAAAGACAGCAGGTGCTCGGCCAGATATGATCCATCCTGGCCAGTTACTCCCGTGATCAGCGCTCGCTTGGATGCCATGGTCATGAGGATATCCGTGAGGTTTCCCTTGACGCCACCGAATTCTTGTGAACGCAGGAAGATACAATGACGCGCACCCTGGTGATCACCAATGACTTTCCGCCTCGGCATGGCGGGATTCAGTCCTACGTCTACGCCTTGGTCTCCCAGCTTGGCGCTGATGATGTCGTCGTCTATGCTTCATCCTCGCCAGGGTCTGCCGCCTTTGACGCCGCGCAGCCATTTCCGGTGGTGCGTGAGAGGGCCACTACGCTGCTTCCCATCCCCCGGGTAATACGCCGAGCGCAACACATTGCCCATGCCGAGGGCTGCTCCGCGGTGTGGTTCGGCGCGGCCGCGCCGCTAGGGTTGATGGCGTCGGCGCTGCGCCGTGCCGGCGTGGAGCGCCTGGTGGCCAGCTCTTATGGGCACGAAATAGGCTGGGCACAGCTGCCGGGCGCCCGCCGGTTGTTGCGGCGTATTGGCGACCACGTGGATGTGATGACTTACCTGGCCGGCTACACCCGTTCCCGGATTTCTCCAGCGCTGTCACCTGCCGCGCGAGCGCGTATGGTTCAGCTGCCTGCTGGAGTCGATGATCAAAGGTTTCGGCCCGGTGTGGGGGGCGCCGCTATCCGCGAACGCTATCGGCTTGAGGACCGACCCGTCGTAGTATGCGTTTCTCGGCTGGTGCCTCGCAAAGGTCAGGATGTGCTCATCCAGGCGATGCCTGCGATCCAGCGCCGTCTGTCAGAAGCCGTGCTGTTGATCGTGGGGGATGGGCCATATCGCAAGCGGCTGGAGGCGATGGCAGACGCGATTGGTGTTCGCAATTCCGTGATCTTCACCGGCCCGGCGCCGGAGAAAAAATTGCCATCCTATTTCGACGCTGGGGATGTGTTTGCTATGCCTTGTCGCACCCGCTGGCGTGGACTGGATGTGGAGGGGTTAGGCATTGTCTATCTAGAAGCCTCGGCAACAGAACTCCCGGTGATTGCTGGAAATTCGGGAGGCGCTCCGGACACAGTGCGAGATAGGGAAACCGGATATGTGGTGGATGGCCGCTCCGTGGCTCAAGTGGCCGAGCGGGTGAGCGAACTGCTGGCTAGTCCCGAGACGGCTCGTGCCATGGGTGAGTGCGGACGGGCGTGGGTTGCGGACGCCTGGCGGTGGGACAGAATCGCCGCGCGCCTTCAAGCTCTACTCGAGCCGAACAACCCCTATCCGACCAGTCGCTAAAGCCGCTACCAGAGCACCTCCGCGGGTTCGTTGTGTTGTCCGCTACCCTAGGAGTGCCACGCATGTCTGGTACCTCTCGCGGACTAGAACAGAAAGGCAAATGGACCGTTATGACCGGCACGCCCGTCATTGTTCGCACCCGCGCTGACCTAGCCAATTCCCTCGAGGCTCGACACAAGCGAGCCCACATCGTGGCGTTCGTGCCGACCATGGGCGCATTGCACGAAGGGCATTGCTCGCTGCTGCGCCGAGCCCGTACTCTGGGCGACACCGTGGTGGTGAGCATTTTTGTCAACCCGTTGCAATTTGGGCCAGGGGAAGACCTGGACCGCTATCCACGGGCGCTCCAGTCCGATGTGGCTACCTGCCGCCAAGAAAAGGTCGATATGATCTTCGCTCCTGCCCCGCAGGTGGTCTACCCGCAGCCACCTCGGGTGACGGTGAGCGCTGGCGAGCTGGGCGCGGTCTTAGAAGGCGCGAATCGGTCCGGTCACTTCGATGGCGTGCTTACCGTGGTCCTCAAGCTGTTTCACCTGGTGCGTCCTGATGTCGCGGTATTCGGCGAGAAGGACGCCCAGCAGCTCATGCTCGTTCGGCGAATGGCCCACGATCTGGATGTCGCGGTGCGCATCGAGAGCGTGCCGACTGTCCGGGATCCGGACGGACTGGCATGCTCCAGCCGTAATCGCTACTTGTCACCGGCGGAACGCCGTACCGCGCTCGCCCTTCCCCAGGCCCTGCGCGCGGGGGCGGCGCTCGCCACCTCCGGTCCGAAGGTGGTGTGCCAGGCCGCCCGGGCTGTCCTGGACGAGGCTGCGCGCGCCGACCCACCGCTGGCGCTCGACTACCTCGCCCTCGTTGATCCAACCACCTTTGCCGAAGTATCCGCCCCGGGGAATGGAACCGCGCTGTTGGTTGTCGCCGGCCGAGTCGGCGCTACCCGGCTCATTGACAACCTGTCGATGTCTTTTCCGGGAGGCTGACCGATGTTTCGGACCATGCTGAAGTCCAAGATCCACCGCGCTACCGTCACCCAGGCTGATTTGCACTACGTCGGCTCGCTGACCGTGGACGCTGACCTGATGGATGCCGCGGATCTGCTCGCTGGGGAGCAGGTGCAGGTAGTGGACATCGACAACGGCGCCCGGCTAGAGACCTACCTTATCCCTGGTCCCCGCGCCAGCGGGATGATCGGCATCAATGGCGCGGCGGCACGGTTAGTCCAGCCCGGCGACTTAGTGATCATTCTCAGCTACGCTGTCGTCACCGATGCCGAAGCTCGGACCCTGACGCCTACCGTGATCATGGTGGACCGGGACAATCGCGTCATCGAGACCCGAACTGATCCCGCGGCAGCCATCCCCGGCACTGACACTGCGCGTGGCGATCTGGTGGCAGGCGCCTGAAGCCGGCCAGTGGAACCCCCGCGACTTCGACTCCGGGAAATTTCCTGCCGCGCATAACCCACCCTCCCTAAAGGGGGGACCACCACCTCGGCTCAAGTGTAGCTCGCGATCATGGGGCAACAGCCCGGTAAGGAGGGTTTTGTGGATAACCTCGCGGAAATATTTCCTGGGGATAATCTGGCCTCTGATACGAGTCACACCACAATTACCCGTCCGGGAAAGGACCGCGGATGCTGCTCACTGTTGATATCGGCAACACCCATACCGTCCTCGGATTGTTCGAGGGGAACGAGCTGGTCGAGCATTGGCGAATGGCCACCGACGCCCGGCGTACCGCGGACGAGCTCGCGGTGGTGCTGGCGGGCTTGGTGGGCCAGTGCTCGTCACGGAAGCCAGCTGCCATCGACGGCATCTCGATATGTTCCACGGTCCCGCACGTGCTCCGGGAGATGCGTCAGATGTGCCAGCGCTACTACCCAGACGTGCCAGTTGTCATTGTGGAGCCGGGAGTGAAGACGGGTGTGCCGATTCTGGTGGATCACCCCAAGGAAGTGGGCGCTGATCGTATCGTCAACGCGTTGGCCGCTACCCATCTCTACCCAGGACCATGCATCGTGGTGGACTTTGGCACCGCGACGACCTTTGACGCGGTCAGCGCTTCCGGTGAATACCTGGGAGGGGCGATCGCTCCGGGTATCGAGATCTCAGTCGCCGCGCTCACCGCCCGGGGCGCCCAGTTGCCCACAGTGGAAATTGCCCGACCGCGTGCGGTGATTGGGAAAAACACTGTCGAGTGCCTGCAGTCGGGAATTGTGTACGGGTTTATCGGCCAAGTTGACGGACTAGTTCAGCGGATGGCGACCGAGCTTGTTGACGACCCCGCGGCGCTGACTGTTGTGGCCACCGGCGGATTGGCCTCGTTAGTCCTCGATGAGGCAGCTGTCATCGACGAGTACGAACCCTGGCTCACCCTTATCGGACTGTGTTTGGTATTCGAGCGCAACATTGGCAACTAAGAGCCCCGCGTTCTCGTCGACCGGACGATGCGACGAGGCGAGCCGCCTCGTCGCATCGTAGGGTACTGATCCGCTACGAGATCAAATCTCCGCCCCTCGCAGAGCCGTACCGCTCCTGAATGCGAAATATCTCGTCACCGCGAAGCCGAAAAGCTACCCTCCCACTTTTCATGAACGAAATTAAGGGTAAAGACTAGCTAAGAAGAAGTCTTTTAAGAGCACCTGGCATGGACGCATAGTTGCTGGATGCGCTGGAAAAGAGGAGCAGACATGGCAGGCCTGGATGATCCGGAGAAGGCGTCCTCCTTGGATGAGCAGCAGAACGGTCGGTTGGACGAATCGTTGGAGCTGAGCCAGCTACGCGGAGCTGCTGGAGCAGCGCCGGACGAGGGCTCGTTGGATGAGCAGCAGAACGGTCGGTTGGACGAACTGCGGGAACTGGGTCGGCTGCGTGGAATGATGCAGGCCGAGCCAGGGGATCGCCCCCTGGATGTGCCCGTGGAACCCGATACGGACAAGCCAGATGGAGCGTTGGACGAGCGGGATTCTGGGCGTTTGGACGAGTGGTAACGGCGAGGAGCGGACCGCGCCGGTAACCTTAGCTAGATGAGCGAACAATTACCGAACCAGCCCCAGCGGCTAGCGGATATTCCAGAACAGATGCGGGTCCGCCGGGAGAAGCTAGCCCGGATGCGGCAGCGTGGTGTCGATCCCTACCCGCTCGGCTTTCCCCGTACCACCACCATCGCCGATCTTCGGGAAAGCCATGCTGGGCTCGGCCCCGGGGAGCACACCGGGAAGCGGGTGGGGGTGACCGGACGGGTCATGCTGTCCCGGCTGGCGGGCAAGCTGTGTTTTGCCACACTCCAAGATGGCGCCGGCGATATTCAAGCCATGCTCTCCCTGGACAAGATCGGCGAGGAGTCTCTGACAGCCTGGAAGGCGGACGTAGACCTGGGCGACCAGGTGGGCGTTGAAGGCGAGGTGATCACCTCCCGCCGGGGAGAGCTGTCCGTGTTGGTGGAATCGTGGGCGATCACCGCCAAGTGCCTGCGTCCGTTACCGGAGAAGCACAAAGGCCTGGTGGATCCCGAAGCCCGGGTTCGTCAGCGCTACCTCGATCTGATCGTCAACCCGCAGGCTCGACGCATGCTGTACTTGCGCAGCGACGCCATCCACTCGCTGCGGGACTCGCTCACCCGACGCGGGTTCGTGGAGGTCGAGACACCGATGTTGCAGCCCATCCACGGCGGCGCTAATGCTGAACCTTTCGCCACTCACATCAACGCCTACAACATGCCGCTGTACCTGCGCATTGCCACCGAGCTGTACCTCAAGCGGCTACTGGTCGGTGGCGTGGAGAAGGTCTTTGAGATCAACCGAAGCTTCCGTAACGAGGGTGTGGACGCCATCCACAACCCCGAATTCACCGAGTTGGAAGTGTACGAAACGTACGGGGATTACGACACCATGCAGCGGCTCACGCGGGAGATCGCGCAAGAAGCCGCTTGTGCCATGTACGGTTCGACGGTTATTCGCCGTCCCGGACCGGACGGCGCCGAGACCGAGTACGACATCGGCGGCCAGTGGCACTCGATGACGGTCAATGAGGCGATCTCCGCGGCTCTGGGTGAGGAGGTTACCTCCCACACCGAGCTGGAGCGGCTGCGCAAGCTGTGCGACCGCGCTGGCGTGCCGTACGACCCGGACTGGAGTGCCGGTCAGGTGGTCTTCGAGATGTATGAGCGGCTGGTTGAGGAGCGCACGGTGCTTCCGACCTTCTATCGTGACTTTCCCAAAGACATCTCTCCCCTTGCCCGGACGCACCGTGCTGATTCCCGGTTGGCCGAGAAATGGGATCTGGTGGCATTCGGGATCGAGCTGGGTACCGCGTACTCCGAGCTGATCGACCCGCTCGAGCAAAGAGAGCGACTGACCGCGCAGTCGCTGTTGGCGGCCGGGGGTGATGCCGAAGCCATGCAACTGGATGAGGATTTCCTGCGGGCGCTGGAGTACGGCATGCCACCGTCGGGCGGAATGGGCATGGGCGTCGACCGGTTGATCATTGTGCTCACGGGCAAGAGCATTCGCGACACCATTCTCTTTCCGTTCGTCAAGCCGCAGTGAGAGGCCGTTAAGGCTGTGAGAAAGGCCGCTCATTCCAGCCGGAAAATTTTGGACGCGACCTCGTTCGCGTCCTTTGTGCTGGCGCTGGCACTGCTTCCTATCTCGATGGGGTGCGTCATCCCGGTAGGTCTTCTCCTCGAGCTCTTTGTTCCGGGCTCATTGGAGGTTGTGGTTGCGCTGTGGCTCTCGTCAGCGGGGCTGCTTTTCAGCAAGCGCATAGTTCAGCTGGTGGCGTTTATGGCCGTCGGCGCGCGCCGGCTGACGGTTGACGAGGACGTGCTGCTGCGACCACTGTGGGCGCAGGTGACCCGACGTGCTGGTCTGCCCGCTGATCGCTACCTGCTGCGCGTTGTCGATTCCAACGAGATCAACGCTGCCGCAGTTGGCCGCCATATCGTCTGCATCACAGGTGGAGCCTTACGCAGCCTGCCAGCCGATGAACTGACCGGAGTGCTTGCCCACGAGCTCGGCCATCATATGAGATTGCATACCGCATTTTCGGTCTATCTGTGCTGGGTTTTGCTGCCGATGACGCTATGGGCACGTATTGGAGAAGCGCTGTCGTCTTTTTATGCCGCGCTTACTTCTGGTCTCAGCTCTTTAGGGATGAACGTGGTGGCAGGGATCGCGGCGGTATTCGGGTTTTTGTTTGCTGTTCTCGGTTGGGCGCTGCGGCTTCCTGAGGACATCGCCATGAGTATCAAGAACACATTGAGCCGCCATGCTGAGTATCGGGTCGATGCTTTCGCGGCCAACGTAGGTTATGGCCCGCAGTTGATTCGAGCTTTGCGGCGATTCGAGGAGATTGGTAAGCAGGTCACCGCGGCGGGACAGCCGGCTATGCAGGGGGATGATACTCATCCTGCTTTGCCGCTACGTATTAAGAGGTTATCCCAATAAGATTTTTGGCTGCGCGGATTACGCCTAATTGGTGTTGTGGATTTGATATTTTTTGATTAAAGCGCTTTCCTTATTGAGCAAACACGATTCTACCAGAAAGGGAAAACCGTGGCACAAAAGACTAAAACCTTCCTTATTGACGATCTCGACGGGACAGAAGCCGTGGAAACGGTATTGTTCTCGCTTGACAAGGTGAGTTACCAGATTGACCTCAGCAAGAAGAATGCCGCTAGCTTACGTGACACCTTGGCGTCGTACATCAAGTCCGGTCGCCGGTTAACAGGGCGAGGCCGGGCACGTGTCGCTGGCAAGCGTGCTAGCACGTCCAAGACAGCGGAAATCCGGGCCTGGGCAAGAGAACAGGGACTTCGGGTCAGCGACCGAGGCCGAGTGCCCGATCCTATTATGGAGCAGTACGAGAAAGCGCACAGCTAATTTCGGGGCAACTCAGGACGCTGTTTTTACAATGTCATCAGAGCGCGACCCGAATGTAACGCGGCGGTGACCGCGCTCTGGTGGCAGGCAGTGGCGAGCGTATTGAGCAGCTCCACGGCGTGCGGAAGCTGGTGATTCGCGGCGAAAGGCAGCCGCACCCAGCACGAGAATATTTCCGCGGATGGCCGTTCAGACGCTAACCACGCAGTCGGCGCGATGATGTAGCGATTATCCCCGTGGGCGTGCAGGTCAAGGTCGATCCCAGTCCAGTCCAGCCACTCTAATAGGGCGGGCAGTTCCTCACAGGCGCCAGGCGCGACGAAAAACCAGAGCCGGGAGGTTGTTGCCGCCACTGGGCCGAGGGAAACGTTCATATGTTCTAATTGCCTCAGCGCCATTGTTCCGGCTGCCGCCGGCACATCAAGCACATCAAAACCGCGTCCTGTGGGAATGACGATGGACGCGTTCGGCCGCCAGGACCACCAATGACGGATCGTCGCCTCGTCGGTGGTAGCGCTTGGCAGCCAGTCCGAGGTGGCGTGTCCGCCTGGCCTAGCGCACGTCGCTTGTCCGCAGGAGCAGCTGACGCCATGCCCGTCCCAGACGCGGTGAGCGCCTGCAACGACGTCCCAGCGATATTCAGCGGCGTAGCGCAGTGCCGTTTCTCCTGGCGCTCGTCGCTGGCGTTGTCTCGGCAGAAACATCGTGTTCACGGTCAGTTCAACGGTTTATCTCCCCGTGAGGTCACGCCCTTTCGCGAAGAATCGTCAGTTCGTTGGGAACATCGCCGGGCGACGACGAGTTGGCTTTATTGTCACCCATGAGCTCGAGACGGGATGATGAGAATCCGCAGAGGCGTTACCATGCGAAATAAGGACAGCGGCAGCGGGATAGGCTCCTGGGAATGCCCGACCGCTCATAGGAGCGATAACGATGTTTGAAAGGTTCACCGATCGCGCGCGGCGCGTTGTCGTCCTGGCTCAGGAAGAAGCCAGGATGCTCAACCACAACTACATCGGGACCGAGCACATCCTGCTCGGACTGATCCATGAAGGTGAAGGCGTGGCCGCCAAGGCACTGGAGAGCCTCAACATCTCACTAGAGGCAGTGCGACGGCAAGTGGAGGAGGTCATCGGTCAGGGCCAGCAGGCGCCCTCCGGGCACATTCCCTTCACGCCACGCGCCAAGAAAGTGCTCGAGTTATCGCTGCGTGAGGCGTTGCAGCTCGGGCACAACTACATCGGGACCGAGCACATCCTGCTCGGACTGATTCGTGAGGGTGAGGGCGTGGCCGCCCAGGTGCTGATCAAGTTGGGCGCCGACCTCAATCGAGTACGTCAGCAGGTGCTCCAGCTGCTTTCTGGATATCAAGGCAAGGAGACAGTGGCCGCCGGGGGTCCGCAGGAGGGTGCTTCCTCAGCCTCCGCGATCCTGGACCAGTTCGGTCGCAACCTGACTCAGGCAGCGCGCGAGGCCAAGCTCGACCCGGTGATCGGGCGGGAAAAGGAAATCGAGCGGGTCATGCAGGTGCTGTCCCGCCGCACCAAGAACAACCCCGTCCTCGTTGGCGAGCCGGGTGTCGGCAAGACCGCGGTCGTCGAGGGGCTCGCTCAGGCCATCGTCAAAGGTGACGTGCCGGAGACCCTGAAAGACAAGCACTTGTACACCCTGGATCTCGGGGCGCTGGTGGCGGGTAGCCGCTATCGCGGTGACTTCGAGGAGCGCTTGAAGAAAGTGCTCAAGGAGATCCGCACCCGTGGCGACATCGTGCTGTTCATCGACGAGCTGCATACCCTGGTGGGGGCGGGGGCGGCTGAGGGCGCGATCGACGCGGCGAGCATCCTCAAGCCCATGTTGGCCCGGGGCGAGTTGCAAACGATTGGCGCGACCACGCTGGACGAATACCGCAAATATCTAGAGAAGGACGCCGCATTGGAGCGGAGGTTCCAACCTATCCAGGTGGCCGAGCCTTCACTGCCTCACACCATTGAGATTCTCAAGGGACTGCGGGACCGGTACGAGGCGCATCACCGGGTGTCCATTACTGACACTGCGCTGGTGGCGGCCGCTACCATGGCTGATCGGTACATCAGTGACCGGCGCCTGCCGGATTCGGCCATCGATCTCATCGACGAAGCCGGCTCACGGATGCGCATCCGTCGGATGACCGCTCCTCCGGATCTGCGCGAATACGACGAGCGCATCGCGGTGGTGCGACGGGAGAAGGAATCCGCCATTGACGCGCAGGACTTTGAACGAGCGGCTTCCCTGCGCGATCGAGAAAAACAGCTACTCGGCGAGAAAGCCCAGCGGGAACAGGAATGGAAAGCTGGGGACATGGACGTGGTGGCTGAGGTGGACGACGAACTCGTCGCGGAGGTCCTCTCCACGGCTACTGGCATTCCAGTCTTCAAACTCACTGAGGAAGAGACATCTCGGCTGCTGCGCATGGAAGCGGAGTTGCATAAGCGGGTGATTGGCCAGGACCCAGCCATCAACGCGCTGTCTCAGTCGATTCGCCGTACCCGCGCTGGCTTGAAAGACCCCAAACGGCCTGGTGGCTCATTCATCTTCGCCGGCCCATCTGGCGTGGGCAAGACCGAGCTATCCAAGACGCTCGCGGAATTCCTATTCGGCAACGAGGACTCGCTTATCCAGCTGGATATGAGCGAGTTTTCGGAAAAACACACCATCTCCCGGCTGTTTGGTTCCCCACCTGGTTATGTTGGTTACGAAGAAGGCGGTCAACTCACCGAGAAGGTGCGGCGGAAGCCGTTCTCCGTGGTGCTCTTCGACGAGGTGGAAAAGGCTCACGCGGACATCTTCAACTCGCTGTTACAGATTTTAGAGGATGGCCGGCTGACCGACTCGCAGGGTCGGGTGGTCGATTTCAAGAACACCGTGATCATCATGACCACTAACCTTGGCACCCGTGACATCGCCAAGGGTTTCCATCTGGGGTTCGCCGCGGCCGGCGACGCCCAGACCAGTTACGAGCGGATGAAAACCAAGGTCTCCGACGAGCTCAAGCAGCACTTCCGGCCGGAATTCCTCAACCGAGTGGATGACGTCATTGTCTTCCACCAGCTCACCGAGGAGGAAATCGTCCGGATTGTCGACCTGATGATCGCCAAGGTGGATGAACGGCTGCGGGATAGGGATATGGGTATCGAACTCACCCAGCCCGCTAAGGAGTTGCTGGCGAACAAAGGCTACGACCCGGTATTGGGAGCTAGACCACTGCGCCGGGCCCTCCAGCGCGAGATCGAAGACTCTTTGTCGGAGAAGATTCTCTACAACGAACTCCGGCCCGGTTCGATCGTGGTAGTCGGCGTTGAGGGGAAGGGTGATGAAGCAAAGTTCACCTTCACCGGTGAGCCGAAATCCCCCCTGCCCGGCTCTGAGTCGACTGAGCCCGCGCAGGTCGCTACCGCCGGTTCAGGTGATTAACGAACCCGGCAGCTGGTAGCGGCCATCCTCAAGGGGCTCTACTAAGCCGTCGGCAATCAACCCTTGCAACGCGCGAGTTCGTTGCGTGGCGTCTTCCCAGGTTTTATCCAAACCGGCTTGCGACACTGGGTCGGCTGAAGACCGCAGCGCTTGGAGCAGCCGGCCGCGAACGTACCGGTCGGCGCCCTGGTAGCTTTGCGTGCGCCGTGCCGGTCCGTCAGAGGCTGGTTTGCCCGCTAACTGCCAGGCGCAAGAGGCCGCGATAGGGCAATCGGCGCAGCGCGGGCTCCGGGAGACACATACCAGCGCGCCCAATTCCATCACCGCGACCGCCCAAGTGGCGGCGATCTCCGGCTCTTCGGGTAGCAGGGAGGTGGCCAGTCGGTGTTCGGCCGCGGTGGGCGAAATCCCGGCCCGCTCGGCGCCAGATACCACCCGAGCGAGCACTCGGCGTACGTTGGTATCCAGAACAGCGTGCCGCTGACGAAATGCGAACGAGGCTACCGCGGCGGCGGTGTAGCCGCCGATTCCCGGCAAACCGCGCAATTGCGCATATGACCGCGGCACCTCGCCGTGAAATTCCGCGGTGATGGCAACGGCCGCGGCGTGAAGCCACAGGGCGCGGCGCGGATATCCTAACCGTCCCCACTGACGTACCGCGTCGCCGGGAGTCGCCGCTGCCATTGCCGCGGGGGTGGGCCATCGGGCTAGCCAGGTCGTGTAGGCGGGCAGCACGCGCTTCACCGGAGTCTGCTGCAACATAATCTCGCTGACCAGCACTGCCCACGGTGTGGTATCCGGTTGCCGCCACGGCAGGTCGCGGGCGTGCCGGGCGTACCAGCTCAGAACCGGTGACACGATCGGGGGAAGAATGGGCATAGCTGTCACATTGTGCCATGACGAGTGCTTGCGCGAGATCGGGCGCGGCTCCGTGGTAATTGCCCGATTTGGCGTTAAGGTGTCGGCGTGGAGTCGATACGCCGTCCTGTTGGTCCACGCTCGTCAGTAACGTACTGGCGGCGACGAATTATTGTGCTTGCTGTTCTGCTGCTGGTGATGTATCTCATCATACGGGCGTGCGGCAGCTCGGGGGACAACCCGGCAGTTCAAACCGATGCTACCCAAGAGGCAGGGAACAACATCCTGTTGGACACCTCTCCTAGCACTACCGCTACGCCCGCTCCAGTCAGCAATCCCCAGAACGGGAATGTATCCCCGGCGACCTCCCTTACCCCCCCTTCCCCACCTCCTGCTAGCGAAAGAGCGACTCCTCCTCGTCTCTCCGGGAACTGCACGCCCGAGGATATCCGGGTGTTGCTGCAAAGCGAGAAACGGATTTATCAAGAGAACGACGAACCGATATTCCGGCTCTCGGTCATCAACATCTCCGAGAAACCTTGCACCATGGATGTGGGCAAGAAAGCGTTTTCGCTGGCGATCAAATCCGGCAACGACTCGATTTGGACTACCGCGCATTGCCCGCTTGGTCCCCAATCTGATGTTCGCAAGCTGGCGCCTGACGAGCTGATCACCCAAACCGTGACCTGGTCACGGGTACGTTCCCAGCCCGGTTGTTCGCCGAAATCGCCAAAAAAGCCTGAAGCTGCTCGGCCCGGCACCTACGTCATAAGCGGGGCGGTCAGTAAATTTCCGAGCGCCAAGCAAGTCTTCGACCTGAGTTAAGTGATTCCGCTGAGCATCATAGGGTGGCGAGCTGCTGGGTGAAGTCGCGTACTGCGGGCAGTTCAGCCCAGGACGCGAGTTTGGCGGCCAGGCGTTGTAGTTCATTTTTCGCGCGGTTGTAGCCGGTAGCCAGGACGATCGCTAATGACTGTTGCCCGACCGCAACGGCTTGTTCGGGATCGTTGTTGGCGATGTGCGCGTGGGCTTGCCAGGATAAGTACTCTCCTCGGTTACAGTAATTGGTGACCGGTAGAGCATTGAGTCCTTGATGAAACAGACCAATCGCGCGCTGCGGATGAC
>Ga0187894_10001121_pt1 | contig 35486 bp, 31 predicted proteins | sample GBC1701081metaG_FD_136650 | JGI IMG/M metagenome (GOLD analysis project Ga0187894, IMG submission 136650) | White microbial mat communities from a lava cave in the Kipuka Kanohina Cave System on the Island of Hawaii, USA - GBC170108-1 metaG ...
CCTTGGCGGGACTTCGTTGCTCGCCTTGCCCATAGCTGCAGCTATGGGGCTTCGGCTCGCGCCTTGTCCCGCCAAGGCGCGCGCGTAACGCGCTCCATGCTGGGGTCAATCAGAGGTTCCTAGCAGCCTGTCGGACTTAGCGCAGGATACGCGATAATCATTTCGGTTCTCCACGCGACGGTGGTGCGATGAGCAATTTCAGACCGATCAACCGCGACACGGGATTTTTGCTGCCGCCGTCGGTGGACGAGTGGCTGCCACAGCGACATCTGGCGCGCTTCGTGGTCGAGGTGGTTGATGGGCTGGATCTGGCGGCGCTGGCGAAGGCTTACCGTGGCTCGGGCTCGGCGTCCTATCACCCGGCGATGCTGCTGGCACTGCTGATCTATGGCTATGCGACGCGGGTGTTCTCGAGCCGCGCGCTGGAGCGGGCCAGCTACGACTCGATCGCGGTGCGCTTCATCGCCGGCAACGAGCACCCGGACCACGACACCATTGCGGCCTTTCGCAAACGGTTCCTCGGGCAGATCGAGCCGCTGTTCGTCGAGGTGTTGAAGCTGGCGCGCGCCATGGGGATGCTCAAGCTCGGCACGGTCGCGCTCGATGGCACCAAGGTGCACGCCAACGCCAGCCGTCATAGCGCGCTGTCCCATGGTCACGCGAAGCAACTCGAGCGGCAGCTCAAGCGGGAAGTGCAGCAGTTGCTGCGGCTCGCCGAGCAGGCCGATGGGGTCAACGTTCCGGATGGGATGTCGATCCCGGCGGAACTCGAACGCCGCGAGCAGCGCCTGGCGGCGATTGCCGAGGCCAAGACGAAGATCGAAGCGCGGGTGCACGAACGTGAGCAGGCCGAGTATCAGGCCAAGGTTACCGCGCGTGAGGAGAAGGCGAAGCGCACGGGTCAGAAGCCGCGCGGGCGCCCGCCCGAACCGCCGAGCGGCGGCGTCGCGAGCAAAGAGCAGATCAATCTGACCGATGAGGACTCGCGCATCATGCCGGTCGCCGGTGGTGGGTTCGATCAGTGCTACAACGCCCAGGCGGTGGTGGCGACCGAGAGCCTGTTGATCGTGGCCAACGACGTGGTGCAGGCCGCCAACGACAAGCAGCAGCTCGCGCCGATGCTCGAGCGCCTCAAAGTCCTGCCCAGGAAGCTCGGTCGGGTGCGGCGGCTGCTCGCCGACAGCGGCTACGCGAGCGAGGCCAACGTCGAGCGCTGTGATGCCGCGCGCATCGAGCCGCTGATCGCACTCGGTCGAGAGCACCATCATCAGACCTGGCGGCAGCGCTTCGCGCCGCCACCGAAGACACCGCCGAAAGGCGCCCCCGCGCTTGAGCGCATGGCGCATCGACTGAAGTCGCCGGCGGGACGAAAACTCTACGCGCTGCGCAAGCAAACGCCGGAACCGGTGTTCGGTAGCATCAAGTCGGCGATGGGCTTTCGTCAGTTCCTGCTGCGGGGGCTGCCGAACGTGCGCGGCGAATGGAACCTGGTGACGCTGAGCTGGAACATCAAGCGGATGTTCGCTCTGCAGCCCGTCTGACGGGACCGCGGCGCGACTCAACTTGTCAACCTCGCGCGACACGCCCATGAATCAGTCCGATCTGCCGCCTTCCGCTCGTTCAATCAAAAGCCTCAGTCCGACGGGCTGCTAGGGGAGCATTCTTGCTGGTACGATAATTGAGTACTTTGAATGTCCCGTCGCAAAACAGCGGGTTGCGGATGGGTATTGACTCCTCTCTCTCCGCCAATTTATACGTCGCCTATCAGAGGCGATGTTCGCGCCTCGCCGCAACGACTTCAGCCGGAAGTTTCGCGGAGAATCCTGCGGATACTCCGATGCAGGCGATCCTGATTCCCCGGATGGACTTCCTTCTCGAGCAACCCATCGCATTTGAATGGCGTTGTGGCTTACGTGGCGTGACTCACCCAGTGTTGTCTCCGCAGAACCCGGGGCGGTTCAAATCGAGCACACCGCGAATTCGAAGCTGCACCCGACTGACAGTCAGCTTCATGCATGCACCCAAACAATCATTGGGTCAGCTTCTGGCTCCATAGCCTTCGAGAAACGCGCGAACAGCGTTGGCCGCATGACGTCGGAGTACCGTACGGCTCGGTATGGCGTCGTCGCCCAACAGCATGACTTTGTTTACGGGATCTCCCATCACGAGCCAGTTGAAATGCGATGCCGCGGCGACCGGATCGTCTATCGCGAGCAGGCCGCGGCCGGCCAACTCTTTGAGGGTGGCCGCTATGGCGCTGATGGCGCGCAGGGGTCCGCCCTCATAAATCGATCGGCCGAGCTGCGGGAAGCGGCCGACCTCGCCGATCACGAGGCGACGAAGCTGCATGAGCCGCGGTGTCAGCACCACCAGCAGCTGTCGCTCCGCATAGGCGCGCAGATAGCCGGATACTTCTTCCCCGTTGCGCGGCAAGCCTAAGCCACAGTGGACCTCGCTTGCCGCCGCGCTCGTCATCGAGCCTATCATCGCAACGAAAAGTGCCTCCTTGCTTGAGAACTGCACGTAGACCGTCTGCTTCGAAACGTCGGCTAGCTGTGCCACTTCGTCCATGCTGGTACCGAGATAGCCGTTGCGCAGGAACAAGTCGGTGGCGGCCTCCATGATGGTTTGCCGCTTGCGTTGGGTTCGATGCACCCTGTCATTCTTCGATGATTCTTTCGCTATACGCACGGTCCCCTCCGTTTCGTTCCCGCGCAAGAGACATTTCACACTAGACTAGCCAGTCTAGTATGATTAATGCAATTCTCTCATGTCGAGGGCCTGATGATGAACGCAAAACGCAACCGTGTTCTTGCCGCTTCATGCTCTTGCGGCAAGGTTCAGTTCGAGGCAGTCGGGGCCGAAATCATTGCGGCCACTTGCTATTGCGCCAGTTGCCAGGCCGCGGGGCATCAGTTCGAACAGTTGAGGCCGTCAATGCCCGTACTGGAGCGGGATGGCGGCACGGATTTCCTTCTCTACCGGAAGGATCGTGTGCACCTTTCGAAGGGCGAGGCGCTCCTTGGCGAATACCGGCTTAAGCCGGAATCACCGACGAGGCGGGTGCTGGCGACCTGCTGCAACTCGGCAATGTTCCTTGAGTTCAACAAGGGGCATTGGCTCAGCCTGTACCGCAACCGTGTCGCCACTGGGGCACCGCCGATCGCAGTCCGCACCATGACGAAGGACAAGCGCCCGGACGTCGAGTTTGTCGATGACGTGCCAAGCCCCGCCACTCATTCGGTACGCTTCATGTGGAAACTGCTCGCAGCCTGGGTAGCGATGGGGTTTCGCGTACCCGACATTACTTACGGAAAGGCGCCGCAATGAAGAAGCCGGAAGCTCGAGTGGAGATGCGAAACATCAAGTCACCGGGTCACGTGGTTCGGGTCGACCCAGCCAAGTATGAGTCGATGAAGCGCGCCATCCTTTCTGTTCTGCCGCGGAAGTCGCCCGGCTTGAGCGTTGCGGAGTTGAAGCAGCGCGTTCTGCCGCTGTTGCCGGAAGATCTTTATCCGGGAGGAGCAAAGGCCGGATGGTGGTTGAAGGGCGTGCAGCTCGACCTTGAAGCAAGAGGCGTTGTCGTTCGTGAGGAGATGAAGCCGCTTCGCATGTACGCCATTGGGCGCGCTCAAGCCAAGAGTGGACATGCGTGATTGGCTTTCTTCCGCTATGCATTGGCCACATCCCTGTCTCGGACGCCGCGCAAAATCAGCGATAACGCTCGCTGGCATCGAGCTGGCGCAGCGGATTCAGAAGCGACAGTTCTCGTTCGGCCCGGGGCGTCAGTGGCGGAGAAGGTCACCCAAGCAGCTCTGGGACCGTGCTCTCGTTTCAGATTGATATCGAGATTGGAGCCGCCGAATGGCCGGTTTCTCGTGCCGCCAGTGCACCAGTACCCCTTGGGCGTCGACCTGGAAGTGGCAACTCCACAATCACGCCTCTTGAGTTTTGCTTAGCGCTAAGCGACAATGCGCCATGGACGCGCGAGACATTGCACGGGTTTTGGGCCGCCGGGGAGGGCGCGCACGCGCGCAACGGCTGTCTGCCGCCGAGCGCAAGCGCATTGCCTCACTCGGCGCGCAGGCTCAGGCTGTTTCGCTGCAAGCGGCGCGGCGGATCACAGATAGCTTGCGGTATGCCGACGCAGTCACCGAACTGCGAGGCGGGGCGCCCGAAGTGACGCGGATGCGGACTTTCAATGGCCCGATCCCGGGCACCTATCCCAAAGGGTCATGACGTGGACCGCAGCGACTCGCACCTGGAGATCGTTGTACGAGTCGTCAAGAAGCTGACCGACGCTGGCTTCGAACCAATCCTCGTGGGCGGCATGGCGCTGGTGATCCTGGGGTCGCAACGGGTCACACGAGACTTCGACTTCGTCATCGCCCATCCGCGCGAGCGCCTAGAAACCGTCGTCGATGTCTTGTACGAACACCGGCTCGAGCTGGTCTCCCGCCTCAATGACGTCGGAGAAGTGACCGCCACCATCGCCAATCGTCGTGTAGCGGTCAGTCGCATTCGTTTGGACCGGCCCGCGAGTGTCCACTTTTGTAACCCGAAGACGCGACTTCGCATCGATCTGCTGTTCGACTTCCCGTTACCTGCGGCAAAGCTTGCGGAGCATGCGACGCGAACAAAGGTTCGCTCAAACTTCGTGCGTGTCGCATCCGAGGCAGATCTTCTGCAACTCAAGAAGATCGCCCGCGCGAAACGCGCCGCGCCTGGCGACGCGCAGGACATCGCTTTCCTGGAAGCGCGTGCGCCGTCGGATTAAGCCGTAGCTCGGAGTTCTGCTTCGCCGGTCACTCGATGCTTTCCAGATAGGGTCGCATGACGTTCGCAACACGGCACAGCCTGGCGAAGCGCCACAGCTCGTCGTTCGAGGCCCGCTTCTCGCGCCGGCATTCGCGAAGCGCTTCCAGGGCCACGTCGCGCCCGATCTTGTTGCGGTACTTGAAGCAGTCCGCGACGGTCTTGGCGACCGAGTACACGCGAATCAGGGTGCCATCCACGGTGTGCGACTCGATACCCTCGGTCAGCGAGGGGCCGGAGAAACGCACGACGCGCAGGGGCGGATAGTCGAGCTTGGGCGCATGCGCTTTGTTGGGAATCGCAATCCAGACCTCGTGCGGTGACTGGGTCGTGTTCTGGTGGAAACGCAGCGCCGTCAGCAGGCAGTAGACACTTTGCGGGCTGCGTGCAGCCACCTCGGCCAGCTGGTGCTGCCCGGAGCGCATCTGACCCGGTAGGGCGTACAGTCCGCGGGAGACTTGGGTCAGCTGGCCGTTCGCGACCTTCGGGACGGATCGACGCGCGACCTGCCGCTTAGCGCTGTGAGGAGGATTCATCTTCCGAGGAAGAAGGGCGATCGGCAGGAGCCCGACCAGCAGCTACTCCGGCTGCAAGACAATTTGGCGGTCCTTGAGGGCGGGGATATCGAAGACATCGCGGCTCAGCTACGCCAACGGTATCCCGACGAAACCCACGCGCGCTTCCTGCACCGTGAACGCGACCATGAAGCCGAGCGGCGCACGGAAGAAGCTTTGGATGGGCTAGCTCAACTCATGGCGAAGGCCGCGGTTGACGAACTGCTGCGCGAGCAAAAAGTGGAGTCCGGAGACGTCAGAACGGAGTAGGGAGCGGCAGTGTGAAACTGTCACCGCAATTGACACCGTGAAGGATTGTCTGCTGACACCGCAGCCGCGTTTCCGACAATCAGTGAGAGAAAAACTTCCGAGGAATCAGTGGTTGGGGTGAAGCGATTCGGTCGTATCTGGGATGCAGGCCAAGAGGCGGGCCAAATCAGCGGCGCAGCCGGCCCCGCCAGTATGATGCTGCGATGCGTATCGCGCGGCTGTCCCGGACCCTGCACAAATGGCTCGCGCTCCTCGTCGGAGCGCAGGCGGTGGTCTGGATTGTCAGCGGCCTATACATGGTGGTCGTGGACATCGACTTCATTCACGGCGACACCCTGGTTCGCAACGAGGCGGTACCTATTCCCGCGTCAGCGGCCTGGTTTCCGCTCGCCAAGGTTCGCGCCCGCTACTACGATATCAAACGCATTCGAATCAAGGGACTGCCCGGATCCGAACGGCCGCTCTATGAGGTGACGACGGCGAATTCCACTGTGCTTGTGGACGCCGTCGATGGCAGCATTCGGTCGCCGCTCGGACGCTCCCGCGTGATGGACCTGGCGCGGCATTATTACGCGGGTGACTCGGGGGTTTCTGGCATTGAATTGCTTACCGGGATCGCCCCGCAGGAGATCCAGTCGCGATCGCTGCCGCTTTGGCGTGTCGCATTCGACGACTGGCACCAGACGACCTTGTACATCCATCCCGACAGCGGCGATCTGGTCACCCGCAGGCACCGGTCCTGGCGCTGGTTCGACGCGATGTGGATGCTGCACATCATGGACTACGAGTCGCGCACCGACGCAAACAATGTCGCGTTGCGTGTCGCGACCGTGGCAGGGCTCGTTTTCCTGGTGAGCGGCGTCTGGCTGCTCTGGTTCACTTTCCTGCGCCGCGCGCGACCGGGCGGGTGAGGGAGTCGGCGTGCATTTCATGCGCCTGCTGCACAAGTGGCTTAGCCTGTTGGTCGGGCTGCAACTCCTCCTTTGGACGGTGAGCGGACTCGTTTTCGCGTGGCTCGAGCACGACGCCGTGACCGCGCATGGCGAGTTGCGCCTCCCGAACACCCCAATGCTGGAGGAGTCGGCAGCAGTCATCGAGCCGGCTGCGCTGCTGTCGCGCCAGTCGGGCACTCCCCCGTTCGACATCGCCCTGGTGCCAATGGCGGGCGAGTGGGTTTACCGGCTGCAGTTCGATGGACGGGCGGAGCTGCGAAGGGCGGCGGATGGCGCGGCTTACGCGATCACCGAACCGGTTGCGCGCGCGCTTGCGGATGCGCGTTACGCTGGCGCGGGCAGCCTGCAGGAAATCTCGCTGCGTCAGCCGCCGGTGATGGAGGCTCGCGACGCCGGGGCGGTGTGGCAGGCGTCCTACGACGATCCCGCGCGCACGGCGCTGTATTTCTCGGCCGAGGACGGCCGCTTCATCGCGGCGCGAAACGACAGCTGGCGGTTGTTCGACTTCTTCTGGATGCTGCACACGATGGACTTCCGGGGCCGGGACGACTTCAACAATCCAGTAGTGATCTTGTTCAGCACCGGAGCCATGTGGGTCGGGCTCACGGGCGTGCTGCTGCTGCTTCAGGTATTTGGACTGACCAGAAGGCTCGAGTCTGGACTCAGGTCCAGACGCCGGAACGCACGCAATTAAGGGCTTGCGGCGCCCAAGCAACGGGCGCAGGCTATTCGCGTGCTCATCCGCGCCCTTATAGCGGTCATGTTGTTGCTGAATGGCCTTGTAGTGCCGCCAGCCTCGGCGTCACACGTCGCCACGGGCACGACATCGCCGTCGCACGATGGGCACGGACAGGATTCCATACCGGCGGATCCTGGCCCCGCAGGAACGCACTCCCATCATTCCACCGATGTGTCCAACGACATGGCGGGCGGAGACTGCTGCGAAACCCCCGGATGCGATTGCGGCTGCGCCGCGCCGCAAGCGCCCACCCTGCCGGTTTCGCTGCCGCGGGTGTCTTGGGGCATGGCGCTTTCGGAATTCACGTTCGCGGTGAAATCCTTCCATTCGAGTCCGCTCTCCACTCCATTCCGACCTCCAGCCTGACGGCTGCTCCTGTTGATCGATGCGACCGGCTCAGGCTCGCCCTGCGCCGCGTGCGCACCGTCAGGTTCTACTGATGTCTGGTTGATGAGGTTCGGAGGAGTCGATGGTTTCCATGAAAATGGTCGTGCTGGCGGCGGCGCTGGTCGCGGCCGGCTGCACGGTAACGCCGTTGCAGGATGCAACCGAAGCGACGGCGGAAAGGCTGGAATCCCGAGCGGGCGTCAAGCTCGCCTGGCCGCCGAAAGCCGAGGATGCGGTCGACGCCCCTGAAATCGCCGAGCCGCTGACGCTCGCTGCCGCGCTCGCGCTTGCGTTCGAGCGCAATCCGGACATCCGCCGCCAATACGCGAAGCTCGGGATCGCGCACGGCGACCTGCAGGACGCGGCGCGAATCGCCAACCCGACCCTGTCGCTCGCCTGGCTGGATCCAAAGGGCGGCGGGCGCGACCAGACGACGCAAGGCATTTCAGCGAGTTTCGCCGACCTGCTTCTCCTGCCGGCGCGCCGGCGCCTTTCCGCGGCCGAGTTCCGTCGCGTGGAACTCGCGGTCGGCAGCGCGCTCGTGACGCTCGCGCGCGAGGTGGAATCCGCCTGGTACGGCGACGTCGGGGCGCAGCAGGTCGAAGCATTGCGCGCCGCAGTCGCGGACGCCGCCCGCCAGGAGGCGAACCTGGCGCAGCGCTTCTTCGAGGCGGGCAACATCTCTCAGCTCCAGTTCGATCGCCAGGCGGCCGTCGCGGCAGGCGCGGACGTCGATGCCCTGCGGGCGCAGTCCGACGCGGCAGCCAGCCGCGCGAAACTTGCGAATCTGCTCGGCCTCGCGACGACGGGAAGCTGGCGCACGGTCGATCGGCTGGCGACGCCGCCCGATTCCAACCTTGCGGAGCGGGTGCTCGCCGAGAGTGCACTCTCTCAGCGGCTCGATCTCGCATCCGTGCGCGCGGAAGTGGCGGTACTCGAGGACACGCTGGGCGTGACCCGGGGATGGCGACTGCTCGGGTCCGTCGAGGCCGGCTACGAGTGGGAGCGCGAAATAGACGGTACGAAGCTGCTTGGTCCGACGCTTGCCCTCGAGCTGCCGATCTTCAACCAGGGCCAGGGCGCCGTGGCGCGGGCGGAGGCGCAATTGCTCGATGCCCGTGCGCGCGCCGATGCTCTCGCGCTGGTCGTCGAGAACGACGTGGCGACGGGCGTGCGCCAGCTCGCGCTCGCGCGCGAAGTCAGCGAACGCTACCGGCTGGAGTGGCTGCCGGCCGCGGACTCGGCGGTGGAACGCCAGCAGGAACGATTCAGCTTCATGCTGGTCGGGGCCTTCGACCTGATCCAGGCGAAGCGAGAGCAATACGACGCCTGGCAAGGTTATCTCGAGTCCCTGCGCGACTACTGGATCGCGCGCTCGGCACTGCGCGCGGCGACGGGCGGGCTGTTGCCCGGCGACATGGACACCCCGCCGCCGGCTGCCGGACCGGGCGACATCCTGCCGGCGCCCGCTGGGGACGAGCTGCCCGCGCCGCCAGCCGAACATCACGGAGACCATCAACCATGAAGATCACACGACGCCGCTGGCTCGGCGCCGGCAGCCTGCTGCCGCTCGCGCTGCTCGCGAACCGCACAGGCGCGCAGTCTCCGCCCGTGCGCGAGGAGCCCGAGGCTCCGTCTGCGCGGGGCTACACGCCGGTCCGCACGCTGAACGGCTGGACGTTGCCGCACCGAATGGTGGGTGGCGTCAAGGAATTCCACCTCGTCGCCGAGGAAGTCGAGCACGAATTCGCGCCCGGCTCGCGCGCCAAGTGCTGGGGCTACAACGGCACGACGCCCGGGCCGACGATCGAGGCGGTCGAGGGTGACCGCGTGCGCATCCTCGTGACCAACCGCCTGCCCGAGCACACGACGATCCACTGGCACGGCATCCTGCTGCCTTCGGGCATGGACGGCGTCGGTGGCCTCTCGCAGCCGCACATCCGGCCGGGCGAAACCTACGCCTACGAGTTCACGCTGCGCCAGCACGGCACGCACATGTATCACCCGCACGCCGACGAGATGGTGCAGCTCGCGGTCGGCATGATGGGGTTGTTCGTGATCCATCCGCGCGGCGGTGAGCCGAGACGCATCGACCGCGATTACGCGTTCCTCCTGCACAACTGGGCCCTGCACCCGGGGACCTACCGGCCGGATCCGGCGATCATGCAGGAGTTCGACCTGTGGACCTTCAACAGCAAGGTCTTCCCGGCGATCGAGACGCTGGTCGCGCGCACGGGCGAGCGCGTGCGCATCCGCATCGGCAACCTGTCGATGTGGAACCATCCCATCCACCTGCACGGCGTGCAGTTCGAGGTCACGGGCGGCGACGGCGGGCGCTGGCCGCGCGCGCTTTGGCGCACGGAGGCCACGGAGATCGTCGCCGTCGGCCAGACCCGCGACTTCGAGTTCACCGCGGTGCCGGGCGACTGGGCGCTGCATTGCCACATGTCGCACCACACGATGAACGCCATGGGCCACGACCTGCCGAACCCGCTCGGGGTGCCGCAGCGTGACCTCGAGGCCGCGATCCGCCGGCACCTGCCGGAGTTCATGGCGATGGGCGAAGCCGGTATGGCGGAGCATCAGGCGCACGTCGACATGGGCCACATGCAGGGCCCCGCCAATACGCTGCCCATGATGGCCGGGCAGGGTCCGTTCGGGCCGCTCGAGATGGGCGGCATGTTCACCCTGGTGAAGGTACGCGATGACCTCGCACCCGGCGACTACGGCGACCCGGGCTGGTACCCGAACCCGCAAGGCACTGTCGCGCGCCGCGTCAGCACCGACGCCGACTTCGGCGCGCCGGCACGGCAAGGCCTCGCACCGGCGCCGGCACGGCAGCCGGAGGCGAAGCCGATGGATCACTCGCAAATGAACCACGGAAGCTGAGGGAACCTCCATGAAATTCCTGTACTGGGTCGGCGGCTTGATCCTGCTCGTCCTCGTCCTCTGCGTCGTCTTCCTGCGCGGCGGCGCCTACGACGTCGCGGCCGACGAGCCGCACTGGCAGGTCACCCGATCCATGATGGAAAAGGTCCGCAGCGCATCCATCGAGCGCCGCTCGGCCCACATCGAGGTGCCGCCGCTCGGCGACGCGACCCTGATCACCTCCGGAGCCGGGAACTACGACGCGATGTGCGCCTCCTGTCATCTGCAACCCGGCGTCGAGGCGACCGAGATGAGTCGCGGTCTCTACCCGGCGCCGCCGAACTTCATGACACGCCCGCCCGAAGATGCCGCCGCTGCGTTCTGGGTCATCAAGCACGGCATCAAGATGTCGGGCATGCCCGCCTGGGGGCAGAGCATGGACGACGAGTACGTCTGGGGCCTCGTCGCGTTCCTGAAAGAGCTGCACGACATGTCCGCGGACCGCTACCGCGAACTCGTCGAGGCGAGCGGTGGCCACCAGCACGGAGGATCGGAGAGCGGCATGGAGGCGGAAGGATCCGCACCCGGGCACGACGACAGTCCGGTCGAAGACGACCACTCGAAAGCACCACCCCATCAGCACTAGAACTCGAGGTACCCACATGATTCGCCCAGCGACTCTCGCAGCATTCCTGCTCACTTCCGGGCTGGCCACGGCCCACGAGTCGAGCCCGAAGGTCGACGTACCCGAATCTGCCAAAGCAGCCACGGCCGTCGTCGATCGCTTCTTCTCCGCCCTGTCATCGGGCGATCTTGCGCAGGCCGGCGCACAGCTCGATCCAGCCGTGATCATCCTGGAAAGCGGCGGGGCGGAGCACTCGGCGGCCGAATATCTCGGAGGGCACGCGAAAGGAGACGCGCAGTTTCTCAAGGGCTCGCACCACGTCCTGAACCGGCGAACCGCGCGCGCGACGGGCGACATCGCCTGGGTCGCGAGCGAGAGCGAGCTGCACGTCGAGAAGGACGGCAAGCCTTCGACCATGGCGAGCACCGAGACGATGGTCCTTCGTTCCGGCAAGGACGGTTGGAAGATCGTTCACATCCACTGGTCGTCACGAGTGAAGAAGCCCGGCGATTCTCACTGACGCTCGAACACCCATACCACCCAACCACATCGGGGAAAATCATGAGCAAGAAACTTCTCGCAAGCTGCATAGCGGCGACACTCGGGACGTTGGCGGCGATCCCTGGTGCATCGGCGCAGGATGCCACTATCGAGGAAGTCTACGTGACGGGTAGCCGCATCAAGCGGGCGGACATCGACGGCATCGGCAAAGTGGCGGTGGCGACGTCGGAAGACTTTGCCAAGATCGGCGCAGTCTCGATCGACCAGCTGCTGAAGCTCTCGCCCTTCACCGGCGGAGCGCAGGCAGGCACCGAGTCGAATTACCTGTCGGCGACGGAGGGCTACGGCACGGCGAGCGTGAACCTGCGCGCCCTCGGGGCGAACCGCACGCTCGTGCTGGTGAACGGCCGTCGATTCGTGCCCGGCGGCGCGGGCGCGAACTCGATCGTCGACCTCAACGCAATTCCGGTCAACATGGTCGACCGCGTCGAGACGCTGCTGGATGGGTCGTCGGCAATCTACGGCGCGGATGCGGTGGCCGGCGTGGTCAACATCATCACCAAGCGCTCGATGGACGGATTCCAGGCGGATGCCACCTACGGCATCACCGAGCGGGGCGATGCGGAGAGCGTGGACGCCAGTCTCGCTTTCGGGCGGGAGTCGGAGCGCAGCGGCTTCATCGTCAGCCTCGGCTATACGGATCGCCAGGAAGCGCGCTCCAAGGACCGCGGCTTCTCGGAGTGCTTTTTCGAGGAGGAAGACGGCGAGAAGTTCTGCTCCGGCAGCTCCAGCACCGCGGGCGGTCGCGGTACGACGGAGACGCTCGGCAACGTGCAGTTCAACCAGGATCCGAACGGGGACGGGGACTCGTTTGTTCCCTACAGCTTTGCCGCGCACGCGTTCGATTTCCAGGAGTACTTCAACCTGTCGGCTCCGTACGAGCGCTTCAATGTCAGCGCCAACGGCTACCTGGAACTCGGCGACGGTGTCCGCTTGTTCATGGAGAATACCTACACCGATCGCAGCTCGAACACCGAAGCGAGCCCGGCCTCGTTTGCGAACCTTCTGTTCTCCGCGACCTATCCCTCGAACCCGACGGGTGAAGCGCTTACGCTGCGCCGCCGCATGGTCGAGGAAGGCTTCGGGGCAAGAATCTGGGAACAGGACGTCTCGCTGTTCCGCACGGTTCTCGGGGTCGAAGGCGAGACAGGTGGCGGCTGGTCCTGGGGGGTATCGGCGAACTACGGCAAGAGCGAGTCCGACGAAGTGTTCACGAACGCCATCGACGTGGAGAACCTTCTGGCGACGATGGTCGAGGCGGATTGCGTGAATCCCGGCCCGACGCAGTGCCAGGACTGGTTCGGCATCAACGATCCGTCGCCCGAAGCGCTCGCCTTCATCAACGCGACCGTGCCGACCGTCGGCGACAACGTGCAGACGAGCATCCTCGCCAACGTCTCCGGCGAGCTGTTCGACATGCCAGCGGGAGCCGTGGGCTTCGCGGCGGGCATCGAGTACCTCCGAAATGAGGGCTCGTACCGTCGCACCTACACGCGGCCCGTGCTCTCCGGCGGCGGCGGGAGTACGGATCCCATCGACGCGGATCTGTCCTCGACGGAAGTCTTCGCGGAGGCCAGCTTGCCGCTCGCGGAGAGGCTTAACCTCAATCTGGCCGCGCGCTATTCCGATTACAGCGACTTCGACTCCGAGTTCACTTACAAGATGGGTGGCGACTGGCTGGTGACGGACTCTGTGCGGCTGAGGTCCACGTACTCGACCTCGGTGCGCACGCCCAATATCCGCGAGCTGTACACCACCGAACTGCTCAACTTCACGACCTTCGTCGATCCCTGCGATCAATGGGAGACGCAGAGCGACGCGAACCTGCAGGCCAACTGCGCCGCAGACGTGGGGGCCGGATTCGAGCAGGGCGAACTGTTCATCGAGGTGAATTATCCCGGCAGCCGGACGCTCAATCCCGAAGAGGCCGAGACTTTCACGTTCGGCGTCGTCCTGGAACCGCAGTCCGTCGAGGGGCTGGCGGTGACGCTCGACTATTACCAGATCGACATCGAGGACTCGATCCGCAACGTGCCGCCGACGGCGGCGCTCGAGCAGTGCTATTACTCGGAAAACAAATCGCACCCGACCTGCAGCGACGTGTTCCGCGATCCGTTCTCCGGCGACGTCGTGTTCATGGAGGTGCCGCTCGTCAACGCGGCCACCGAGAAGATGCGCGGCATCGACCTCGGCGTGCGCTACCTGTTCCGGGCCGGCGGAAGCGATTTCAGGATCGACTGGGACGCGTCGTACCTCGACCAGTTCGACGTCGACTTCGTGGGCGCGCGCAGCACGTTGGAGCTGGCCGGGACCATATCGAACGGCGAGGGCGGCAACGGCAGCTACACGCAGTGGCGGTCGAACCTGCGTTTCGGACTCGACCGCGAGTCCTGGGGCGCGTCGTACCTGATCAGCTACATCGGGGATGCCGACAGCCAGTTCCAGCGGATCGGGGCGACCGCGCCGGGCGTCGGCAGCATCACGTACCACAGCCTGGAAGGCAACCTGCGGATCGGCGAGGACCTGATGCTCCGGGCCGGCGTGAACAACCTGTTCGACAAGGATCCCCCGTACTACACCGACGCGATCGACCAGAACACGGACCCGTTCACCTACGACCTGCTGGGGAGGAGGTACTTCCTGACGGCGACTTACACGTTCTGAGGGGAAAGGCACCGTGGAGCTGGATCCCGTCGTAGCGCATCGTATCGTTGGCGCCTTGCCTGGTGCATTCGCGGGCCTGCTCGTTTTGCACGAGATCGACATGGTGCGCGGGCGCTGGGCACCCGTCTGCCGGTGGAGGGACTCCAGGCGGGTGGCGACCTGTGCTATTTCTCGATCCGTGGCTGTTCCACGGCGGCGACTTCGGCGCGGAAGGAAGTCAGCACAACTGGCAGGGACTCATCGCGGTCTCTGCCGGGGTGCTGAAGACCCACCGCGTCCGCAGCCGATTCCGACAGCCTTTGTTGCAGCGGGTCGCTCTCGCGGTGGTCGCAGATCTGGACGGCGGCGGCGAGGTAGGTGTCCACCTCGACTTCACGGCCGTTTACTGAATGAGATGCCCAGGCGCCATGCTTGGTGAAGCTGGAGCCTGTTGCCTCCAATGACGTTGCCGGACCCGTGCACATGAACTACCTGCTCGCCCCGGTGATCGGCCTGATGTTCCTTGCGGCGCCCGGCTGCGTGCGCTCTCCCGGGTCCACGACCACGCCAGACCTCACGGATTCCGATATCGCCGGACTGCAGCAGGCGATGGCCGCAGGCACGCTGACGTCGCGCCAGATGACGCAATGGTCCCTCGACCGTATCGCGGCTCTCGACGATGCAGGGCCGACCTTGAACGCCGTCATAGCCACCAATCCGGACGCGCTTTCGATCGCGGAAGAACTCGATAGCGAACGCAAGGCGGGCAAGGTGCGCGGTCCGCTGCACGGCATTCCGGTACTGATCAAGGACAACATCGACACCGCCGACAGGTTGCCGACGACGGCAGGCTCGTTGGCACTCGCCGGTGCGCCGGCGTCGCGCGACGCCGAGGTCGTGCGGCGCCTGCGCGATGCGGGCGCCGTGATCCTGGGCAAGGCCAACCTGAGCGAATGGGCGAACATCCGTAGCACGCGCTCGAGCAGCGGGTGGAGTGCGGTCGGCGGCCAGACGCGCAATCCGCACGTGCTGGACCGCTCGCCCTGCGGCTCGAGTTCCGGTTCCGGCGCCGCGGTCGCGGCTGGCCTCGCGGTCGCGGCAATCGGCACGGAGACCGACGGCTCGAGCCTGTGCCCGGCCTCGGCCAATGGCATCGTTGGGTTCAAGCCGACGGTGGGCCTCGTCAGCCGCTAGGGGATCGTGCCGATCGCGCACAGCCAGGATACCGCCGGTCCGATGACGCGCAGCGTCATTGACGCCGCAATCGTGCTCGCAGCCATCGTCGGCGCCGACTCAGCGGATCCGGCCACGGCCAACGCGCCCGTCCGGCAGGCGGGATTCAGCTTCGCGCTCGAAGGTGCGGGGCTTCAGGGCCGGCGATTGGGGATCGTCCGCAATCACGGCGGCGGCCCGGCGGGCGAGCCGATTCTCGAGCTGGCAGTCGCAACCCTGATAGTGCAGGGCGTGGAGGTGGTCGATCCCGTCGTCCTGCGACCTTCTGCGGAGTACGCCGAGGACGAGCTGGCCGTGCTCCTGTACGAGTTCAAGGCCGACCTGGCGGCATATCTGACTCGGCGCGCCACGCATCCGCAGAGATCGCTCGCCGACATCATCGCGTTCAACGAGCGCGAAGCCACGGCCGAGATGGGCTGGTTCGGGCAGGAGCTGTTCCTCGAGGCGGATAAGAAGGACGGCCTGGATTCACGCGATTACCGTGACAAGGCGGCGCGAATCCAGCGACTCGCCGGCCAGGAGGGCATCGATGCCGCGCTTGCCGCGAACCGCCTCGACGCGCTGGTCGCCATCACCTGCAGCCCGGCGTGGTCCATCGACCTCCTCTTGGGCGACAACGGGGCTGCGACCTGCAGTACCTCGCCGGCTGCGGTGGCTGGATACCCAAGCGTCAGCGTACCGGCCGGATTCGTGCACGGGCTTCCGGTCGGTGTCTCGTTCTTCGCCGGCGCCTGGAAGGATGCCGAGGTGCTCGGGATTGCGCATGCCTTCGAGAAGGCACACGCGGCGCGCAGGCCGCCTTCCTATCTGGAGACGGTCGCGTACGACTCAAGGTCCGCGCTGGAGGAGCCTGTCGGCGACTGATCGAAGTTGCACAGTGTTACCGCCTCCGGCAGGAACTGCCGGCGTATGCCGTGACCGCGTGAATACGGGCGAATGGCCATGGGCGGGCGGCGGCAGCTCCCGCCGCCGCAGCAGCCGATACGCGACAGGGATCACGAGCATTGACAGCAGCGGAGCCGTAATCATGCCGCCCACCATGGGCGCGGCAATGCGTTGCATGACCTCCGACCCGGTGCCGTGGCTCCAGAGGATCGGCAGCAGTCCGGCGATGATGACGCTCACCGTCATCGCCTTGGGCCGCACGCGCAGCACCGCACCTTCGCGGATGGCGTCGTCGAGCAGCTCCAAGGTCGGCGCGTTGCCGGCCGCGAGGCGCGATTCCCAGGCCTGCTTGAGGTAGATCAGCATCACGACGCCGAACTCGGCTGCGACCCCGGCGAGTGCGATGAACCCGACCGCGGTGGCGATCGAAACCTCGTGGCCGAGCAGCCAGATGAGCCAGAACCCGCCCACGACGGCGAATGGAACCGTCGCCAGGACCAATAGCGCCTCGTCGACGCGGCGAAAGGTCAGGTAGAGGAGCACGAAGATCACGGCGAGCGTCACAGGCACGACCAGCTTGAGGCGCGCCTGAGCGCGTTCGAGGTATTCGAACTGGCCGGACCAGGAAACGGAGTATCCCGCGGGCAGCTCGACGTCCCGCGCGACGCGCTCCTGCATCTCTGCGACGGCCGATCGCAGGTCGCGGCCGCGCAGGTCCACGTAGACCCAGCCCGAGAGGCGGGCGTTCTCGCTGCGCAGCATCGGCGGGCCGTTCGTGATCCGCAGTCTGGCGATTGTGCCGACCGTGATCTCCGCGCCGCCCTGCGTCACGATCGGCAGGGTCCGCAGGTCCGCCAGCGAGTCGCGAAGCTCGCGCGGGTAGCGCACGCTGATCGGGAAACGCTGCAGGCCCTCGACGGTCTCGGCGACCGTCTCGCCGCCGATGGCGGCGGTGACCGCGCTTTGCACGTCCGCGACGCTCATCCCGTAGCGGGCGGCGGCATCGCGATCGATTTCCACCTCGACGTAGCGGCCGCCGGTAAGTCGTTCAGCGATGGCCGACGAGACGCCCGGCACCCCGCGAACGGCGCCCTCGATGCGCCCGCTGAGCCGGTCGATGACGGCGGGATCGGCGCCGGCGACCTTGATGCCGACCGGGGTCTTGACGCCGGTCGCGAGCATGTCGATCCGGTTGCGGATCGGCGGCACCCAGACGTTGGCGAGCCCCGGGATCTGCAGTAGCTGGTCCATCTCCTCGATGAGGCGATCGGTGGTCATGCCCGGGCGCCACTGATCGCGCGGCTTGAACCGGATGGTCGTCTCGAACATCTCGAGCGGGGCGGGGTCGGTCGCCGTTTCAGCGCGGCCCGCCTTGCCGAACACGCGCTCGACCTCGGGCACGGTCATCAGGAGGCGATCGGTCTGCTGGAGGAGCTGGGAGGCCTTGCCGGCCGAGAGGCCGGGGAGGGCGGAGGGCATGTAGAGGAGGTCGCCCTCGTCGAGCGGCGGCAGGAACTCCCCGCCGAGCATCGAGACCGGCACGGCGGTCAGCAGGAGCATTGCGAGGCTGCCGGCGATCGTCGCGCCCGGCCGGTGCAGCACGCGCTCGAGCAGCGGGCGGTAGGCGCGCAGCAGCCACCGGTTGAGCGGATTGCTTTCTTCCGGCGGTATGCGGCTGCGGATCAGGTAGCCCATGAGCACCGGCACGAGGGTGACCGCGAGACCCGCCGAGGCGGCCATCGCGTATGTCTTGGTGTACGCGAGCGGCGAGAACAAGCGGCCTTCCTGCGCCTGCAGCGTGAAGATCGGCACGAACGACAGGGTGATGATCAGCAGGCTGAAGAACAGGGCCGGCCCGACCTGAACGCTCGCCTGGCCGACGAGATCCCAGTGTTCGGTGACCGTGCGTTCCCGGCCGGGATGCTGCTCGTTCCAGCGCTCGATGTGCTTGTGGACGTTCTCGATCATGACAACCGCGGCGTCGACCATCGCGCCGATCGCGATCGCGATGCCGCCGAGCGACATGATGTTCGCGTTGATGCCCTGGTAGTGCATGACGATGAACGCGACGAGCACGCCGAGCGGAAGCGTGACGATCGCGACCAGCGACGAGCGGAAGTGGAACAGGAACACGAAGCACACGAGGGCGACGACGATGAACTCCTCGACGAGCTTGCCTGTCAGGTTGCGGACCGACCGTTCGATGAGCCCAGACCGGTCATAGGTTTCGACGATCTCCACCCCCGGTGGCAGGCCGGGCTTGAGCGCCTCCAGCTTTCGCTCGATCGCGCGGATGGTCGCGAGCGCGTTCTGACCGGAACGCATCACGATGACGCCGCCGGCCACCTCGCCTTCGCCGTCCAGTTCCGCGATCCCGCGCCGCAGCTCGGGCCCGAGCTGGAGGTGCGCGACGTCGGCGAGCCAGACCGCCACGCCGCCTTCGCCCGTGCGCAGCGGGATCCGGCGGAAGTCCTCCAGGCCGCGAAGGTAGCCAGTCGCGCGCACGGCGTACTCTGCTTCGCCCAGTTCCAGCAGCGAGCCGCCGGCCTCCGCGTTGGCCGCCCGGATGGCGTCCACGACTTCGCCGTGGGTGATGCCGTAGGCGCGCAAGCGGTCGGGCCGCAGCACCACCTGGTACTGGCGCACCTGCCCGCCGATGCTCGCCACTTCCGCGACGTTCGGGACCGTCTTGAGCTCGTACTTGAGGAACCAGTCCTGGAGCGCCCGCAGTTCGGCGAGGTCGTGGCGCCCACTGCGGTCCACGAGCGCGTACTCGTAGATCCAGCCGACGCCCGTGGCGTCCGGCCCGAGCGAGGGTTGCACGCCGCTTGGCAGCCGGTCCTGCGCCTGGTTGAGATACTCGAGCACCCGCGAGCGCGCCCAGTACAGATCCGTGCCGTCGTCGAACAGCACGTACACGAAAGAGTCGCCGAAGAACGAGAACCCGCGTACCGCCTTCGCCCCGGGCACGGACATCATCGTCGTCGTCAGCGGGTAGGTGACCTGGTTCTCCACGATGCTCGGCGCCTGCCCGGGATACGGCGTGCGAATGACGACCTGCACGTCCGACAGGTCGGGGAGCGCATCGAGCGGCGTGCGCGCGACCGCCCAGGCGCCCCAGGCGGCGAGCAGCACCGCCGCCAGGAGCACGAGGCAGCGGTTCTCGAGCGACCAGCGGATCACGCGCACGATCATGGCGACGTCTCCGGTCCGCTCGAGGCGGTTTCGAGACGTGTTATCGCGGCATCAAGGCTAGCCTCGGAGTCGATGAGGAACTGGCCCGAGACGACGACCGACTGTCCTTCCTCGACGCCCGAGAGGATGACGGTTCTGCCGTCCGCTTCCAGCCCGGTGGTGACCTCGGCGACGTCGAAGCCGGCGCCACCGCGCGCGAGAATCACGACGCTGCGTTCGCCGGTGACGATGACCGCTTCGCTCGGAACGACGAGCCGCGGTTCCACGCGCGTTCCCGCGAAGTCCAGCGACAGAAACATCCCTGGAGCGAGTCTGCGCTCCGCATTGTCAATCGCGACCCGCACGGCGAGCGTGCGGGTCCCGGGGTCCACGTCCGGGAGCAGCGCAGAGACACGGCCGGCGAACCGCCTCCCCGGCCAGGACGCGGTCCAGGCTTTCACGGTAGCGTCCGGAGGGATTTCGGAGATTCGCGCTTCGGGAATGCGCGCATCGACCCAGACGGTTGCGAGCCCGTTGATTCGGAAGAGCGGCGCGCCGGGCGCGAAGGCGGCGCCCTCGCGTACCGCGAGGTCCGTGATGACGCCGTCCGTGGGCGCCGTGATCGTCGTCGCGGCTTCGACCTTCCGCGTCGACTCGAGGCGCCTGATCGCCGAATCGGGCACTCCGAGCACGGCGAGGCGCTCTCGCGCCGCGTCGCGGATGGCACGGGAGCGTTCAGACTCCGCGTCGAGCAGTGCGAGATACTCCTCCTGGGCAGCCTGCCAATCCGGGGCGAGGATCTCGGCCAGCGGCTGGCCCTGCCGGACGGCCTCCAGCGGTGCCTTGACGTGCAGGCGCGTGACATAGCCTGTGACGCGCGCCTGGACAACCTGCAGCAGCCGCTCGTCGAAGGCGACGCTGCCGACCGCCGCGAGGCGCGGCGTGATGACCGACTTCTCGACTTTCGCAGTGCGGATGCCCAGGTTCTGCACGGTCGCGGGATCTACCCGCACGGCGGCCGCACCCGCTTCGTCCGCGTATCGTGGCACGAGGGCCATGTCCATGAAAGGCGACTGGCCGGGCTGGTCGAACTTCACGCCCGGCTGAATGGGGTCGTACCAGTATAGGATCTTGCGCTCCGCGTCTGCCTCGGACGCGTGAACCTCGTACGCCGCGCCGGCTGACCCGGATTCCCGGCGCTCCGCCAGCCAGAATCCGAGTGCGGCTCCGCCGGCGAAAGTGGCGACCAGGCCGATGATGATTGTTCGCCTCATGACGGTGTCTCCTTCAGCCGGACAGCTGCCGTGCCTCGAGGTAGCGCAGATAGGCCCAGGCGCTCCCGCGCGCATTGGCGAGTTCCGCCCGCTCGATCAGCAGGTCGATCTCGTCCTGGAGCGCGTCGATTGCGAGGCGCAGTTCGCCGCCTCCGGAGCGGTACGCCGCGAGCGCGGCGCGCGAGCGCTCGCGCGCGAGCGGCAGAAGTTCGCGGTCGAACTGGTCGAGCTGCGCGCCAGACTGCTCCCATTCAATCAGCGTCTGCCGCAGCTCCGAACCGTACGCGCGCAGGCTGCTGTCCCGCTCCGCCTCGAGCCTGCGCAACTCCGCCCTCCGCGCGGCGACGACAGGGTCCTGCCGGTGCCTGGCGAACAGCGGCAGGTCGACGGTAAATCGCAGCGAAGCCATGTCGTCGAACGCGGGCCCGCGCTTGCCGTACACGAGCTCCGCGCTCCAGTCCGGGCGCCGCTCGGAGCCGGCGAGTTCCGCCTCCGTGCGGGCGGCGGCGAGCCTCGCATCGAGCGGCAGGATGCGCCCGTGACGCCCGAGGTCCGCGACGAGGCTCGCGACGGGCGCGGGCAGAGCGTCGAAGCTCGGGGGCTGCGCCAGAGGGCGTTCCGCCTCGTCGCCGATCCAGCGGGCGAGTTCCACGCGGGCCTGGCGGGCCTTGCCTTCGAAGTCGAGCAGCCGCGTCGCGAGGCGCACGACGGCAGATTCCGCCGCGAGCGCCTCGGCGGTCGAGGCGCGGCCGGCGCGCACGCCGGCCCGCGCCGCCGTCGCGCCGAGCTCGACTTCCGCGCGCAGACCTGTCAGCGCGTCGAGCGCCGACTCGATCGTCGCACGACGAATCCAGGCCCGTGCCGTTTCCCGGGCGACCCGCAGCCGCGTCTCCGACAGTTCAGCGTCGGCGACGCCGGTTTCGGCCGACGCGCGTTCTCGCTCGAGCCGTCGTTTCTCACGACTTGGAAATTCCTGCATCAGCCCGAAGTTCGTCATCGTCATGAAGTCCGCGGAGGTGGACCAGGCGTCCGGGCCTGCGACCGGGAGGTTTTCGACTCCGACGATGAGCGCAGGATCGGGCAGTCGGCCCGCACTCACCGCGAGGTCGCGCGTTGCGGCCGCGGCTTCCTCGCCGGCGGCCACTTCGGGTGCCGTGGCGACGGCGCGCGCGACGGCTTCGCCGAGAGGCAATTCCGGCCGATCGGCGACGCAGGTCAGCGGAAGGGCGATCAAGAGCAGCAGGCAACTGGGCCAACGCATGGGAATTCTCCAGGAACCCGGGCAAAGGCGCCGGCCGCCGTCGCGATGCTTCAAGCCGCATCGCAAGCGGGGTAGGGCGCTGGAAGGCCGGCGAATCAGCCGGCCGGGTGGCACGAAGACCTAGAGGCGCAGTCGCGCGGTGTTCAAGTAGGTCGCGCGGCCGTCGGGCTGGCGACCTCGCGCTGGCAAGGCGGAAGGACAGGCCTTCGCGGATGGGAGATCGACTCGGACATCGGAAACGAAGGGCGAAGCGCGATCGGGATCTCCCGATGCCGCGGGCTTTGCCAGTCCGGCACGGGTGGCCGGCGAGTTGACGAGCGCGGGAGTACCCGGAACGTCGGGACAACACAGCCGGCTGGCGCCGGGATCCGGACGTGGAACGTTTCCGGAGCATGGATCTGCCAGGATCGCGGGGCAGCAATCGCCCGGATCCTGGGAAGCGCAGGCAATCGCAGGCGCCGTGCCGCCAAGAATGGCTAGCCAGCCACTGAGCGCTGCAGCCGTCAGCCGTGGCACCCCTGCAAACTCCTCGGATCGACCGCACAATATTACGCCTCCCCGCTGCTCGCGGCGTGCCATTCCACGTGCTTCTTGACTCTGGACTTGACTCCAGAGTTTAGACTGCCCGCTGGAGGAAGCCCATGAGCACCATCGGCATCGGACAACTGGCGAAACGTTCGGGCGTGCCGATCGACACGGTACGCCACTATGAACGGATCGGCCTGCTGAAGCCTGCCGTGCGCCTCGCGTCCGGTTATCGACGCTACGGAGAAGCGGAGCAGAAGCGCCTGCAGTTCATACTCCGCGGGAAGGCGCTCGGGTTCTCGCTCGAGGAGATCCAGGAACTCCTGTCGCTCAGCGCGAGCCGCAATGTCGCGCAGGTTCGCCAGGCGGCCAATGCGCGGCTCGCGGACATCGAGCGCCGCATCGCCGAGCTCGCGCGCGTGCGCGACAGCCTGCGCACGCTGATTGCCGCCTGCCCGGGACACGGCCGCGCCGAGGACTGCCCGATCCTCAATGCGCTGAGCCGGGAGTTCGCGCCGTGAGTGAACCGCACGCCCACCAATGCCATCACCACGGGCGCTCCGAACCCGCCGCGCCGACGGCCCTCGTGAAGCCCGGCGCGCGCTACACCTGCCCGATGCACCCGGAGATCGTGCGCGAGGCTCCAGGCAACTGCCCGATCTGCGGCATGGCGCTCGAGCCGATGATGCCGTCCGCGGATGACGAAGAGACGCCGGAGCTGCGCGACTTCTCGCGCCGGTTCTGGTGGACGCTGCCGCTCACGCTGGTCGTACTGGTGCTCGCCATGCTCGGGCACCGCACGGAACTGCTGACGGCGGATCAACGCAGCTGGGTGGAACTGGTACTCACGAGCCCCGTCGTCGCCTGGGCGGCCTGGCCGTTCTTCGTGCGCTGGGCGCAATCGATCACGAACCGTAGCCCCAACATGTGGACGCTGATCGGCACGGGCGTCGGCGCCGCGTACCTCTACAGCGTCGCCGCGACGGTCATGCCGGGGGTCTTTCCCGCGTCGTTTCAAGAGCACGGCCGGGTCGGCGTGTACTTCGAGGCCGCGGCGGTGATCGTCTCGCTGACGCTGCTGGGCCAGGTCCTCGAGTTGCGCGCGCGCTCCTCGACCTCCGCGGCGATCAAGGCGCTGCTGCGCCTCGCGCCGCCGGTCGCGCGCCGCCTGCGCGCAGATGGCAGCGACGAGGAGATCCCACTCGATGCCGTGCAGGCAGGCGACCGGCTGCGCATTCGCCCGGGCGACAAGGTGCCGGTGGACGGGGAGGTGCTCGAAGGCCACTCGACTGTCGACGAGTCGCTGCTGACCGGCGAATCCATGCCGGTCAGCAAGGGCCCGGGCGAGCGCCTGATCGGTGGCACCCAGAACGCGAATGGCAGCCTCGTCATGCGTGCGGATCGCGTGGGCCGCGAGACCATGCTGGCGCAGATCGTCGAGCTGGTGGCCCAGGCGCAGCGTTCGCGCGCGCCGATGCAGCGACTTGCCGATCGCGTGTCGTATGGTTTCGTACTGGCGGTCCTGGGAATCGCCGTCGCCACGTTCTTTGCGTGGGGCTTCTTCGGGCCGGAACCGTCCTGGACCTACGCGGTGCTGAACGCCGTTGCGGTGCTCATCATCGCCTGCCCGTGCGCCCTCGGCCTCGCAACGCCGATGTCGATCATGGTGGCGACCGGCCGCGCGGCGACTTCGGGCATCCTGTTTCGCGACGCCGAGGCCATCGAGAAACTGCGAACGGTCGACACGCTGATCGTTGACAAGACCGGCACGCTCACCGAAGGCCGGCCGTCCTTCCGCAGCGCGATACCGGCACCCGGGTTTGAGGAAGCCGAACTGCTGCGGCTGGCCGCGAGCCTGGATGCCGGGAGCGAGCATCCCCTCGCACAGGCCATCGTGCGCGAGGCGCGCTTGCGCGGGCTCCGGCTGGCGGACGCGGAATCGTTCGAGTCGAACACGGGCCTCGGCGTGACCGGTATGGCAGAAGGGCGGCGGCTCGCGCTCGGCAGCGTAACGCTGATGCGAGAGCAAGGCATCTCGACGGCGCCGCTCGAAGTTGAGGCTGCGCGCCTGCGTGGCGAGGGTGCAAGCGTCATGTTCATGGCGGCCGACGGCGCGCTGGCCGGGCTCATCGCCGTCGCGGATCCGCTGAAGGGTACAACGCTCGAAGCGCTCGAATCACTTCACAGAAAGGGGATACGCGTCGTCATGGCTACGGGCGATTCGGCTGCGACCGCGCAGGCCATCGCGAAGGAAACCGGCATCGACGAAGTGCACGGCGAAGCTCGCCCAGCCGACAAGGTAGCCGTCATACAGATGTACCACATGGCAAAGCGCAAGGTCGCCATGGCAGGAGACGGCGTCAATGACGCGCCCGCGCTGGCCGCCGCGGATGTCGGCATTTCGATGGGGACGGGAACCGACGTTGCGATCGCGAGTTCGCAGGTGACGCTCGTGAAGGGCGACCTGCGCGGCATCGCGCGCGCGCTCGAGATTTCCGCGGCGACCGTGCGCAACATGCGCCAGAATCTCGGGTTTGCTCTGCTTTACAATGCCCTCGGCGTGCCGATCGCGGCCGGCGTACTGTGGCCCTGGACCGGCCTGCTGCTCTCGCCGATGATTGCGGCGTTGGCGATGAGCCTCTCGTCGGTCTCGGTCGTTGCAAATGCCTTGCGGCTGCGCGCCAGCTGATCCGGATGAAAGAGACCCGGGTCGTGTGTCATGATCCGGGAGTGGTTGCGCGCCCTGCACTGGTTGGTTTGATCTGCATGGCATTTCTCGTGCCGCAGTCGCTCGGGCTCCACTGGCATGGGGCGAGCGGGCAGGATCATGCGCATGTTGCCGGGTCTGACGGTCACCAGGCGCACACGCACCCGTCCGTAAACCCTGCACTGGAACTGGCGCCTTCTCACCTGCAGGCGCACGTCGCTGGCGGCGAGTTCGACGTGCAACCCGAGACGTCCTCGCCCGGCAAGACTCCTGCGGTCAAACTTTTTGGTGCGCTGCTCGCGCTCGCCTTCGCAGTTCTGGCCTTGCTGCCGGGAAAAAGCATCTCCTGGCCGCCGCTCAGGCCTCCGCGACCTCGTCTCAACGCCCGCTTCCTGCCTCCCTCGCACGCACCTCCGCTCGCGGCCTGAAGGCCCGGGCGTACCTGCCCGCGCGTGACGCGGGCGTGTGTGGTTGTGAGTGGAGGTGATCGATGCGATTCGGCCAAGCCGTCGCCGCCATCCTGGCGTGCAACGCGCTGCTTTGCGCGCCGTGCGCAGCAGCGGAATCTGCAGGCGAAGTGCTGTCTTTATCTGAGGCGATCGAGCGCAGCCTCGAGCGAAATCTGGACCTGAGAGCCTTCGGTTACGAGCTCGAAGCACAGGCTGGGCGGGTGCAACAGGCGGGCGTGCGTCCGCCGCCGGAAGTGCAGGCCCTGGCCGAGAACGTGCTCGGCAGTGGCGAGCGCAGCGACTTCGACACCGCGGAGATCACTCTGAGCCTCGTGCTCTCGCTCGAGCGCGGTGCGCGTGAGCGGCGGGTCGAGACCGCTCGTGCCGGCGGAGAGTTGCTTTCCACCGAGCTGCGTATCCAGCGCCTCGACGTCGCCGCCGAGGCCGCGCGGCGGTTCATCGACGTCCTGGAAGCGCAGCAGGGTCTTTCAGAGGCGGAGGAGGCTACGGCACTCGGCCGTCGCATGCGCGAGACGGTGCAGAAACGCCTGCAGGCCGGCCAGGTACCGCGGGCTGAGGTCGCGCGAGCGGAGGCGCAGCTTGCGCGCCTCGGGCTCGATGAAGAGCACGCGGAGCACCAGCTTGCGGCAGCTCGCCAACGCTTGGCTGCCCATTGGGGCGCGACAGAGCCGGATTTCGGGAAGGCGCAGGGCGAGTTGCTTGGGTTGCTGCCGCTCGAGGACTACGCGCAGTTGCGCGTACGGCTTGCCGAGACCGGCGACCTCGAGAGGCTCGTATCAGAGAAACGGCTGCGCGAGGCGGAAATCCGCCTCGCCGAAGCACGCCGGCGTCCGCCCTGGCAGGTGACGGCTGGCGTCCGTCGTTTCGAGATCGACGACGAACACGCGTTTGTGGTGGGCGTCAGCGTGCCCCTTGCGTCGCGAAGTTCAGTGCAGGGAGCGGTGGCTGAGTCGCGCGCCCGGTCTGCGCAAGTGGATGCCCGTGCCGACGCGCTGCGAGTGAAGCTGGAAAGCGAGCTCTACGCCCTGTACCAGGAGTTGCGGCATTCCTATTCCCAGGTCGCGACCCTGCGTGAGCAGGTATTGCCGCGCATGACCGAGGCGGCGGAGCAGGCGCGTCAGGCCTACGAGCGGGGGCGCTACAGCTACGGCGAGTGGGTATTGGCCCAGCGCGAGCTGCTCGAAGTACGGCGCGAGCTGCTGCAGGCATCTGCGCAGGCTCAGCGCGAACGCATCGAAATCGAACGACTGACCGGCGCGGCCGTGGGCGGCCGCCCAGAAACGTGAGCAATCCCATGAAGCACTGGATAGTTGTCGTGTTTGCACTTCTGATCGTCGCTTGCGGCGCGCGCGACGAGCAGGTGCAGGGTGCCGGCGAGGATGCCGGCCACGGCGCGCCCGCCGGCGACGAGGCGCCCAAGGGTCCCAGGGGCGGGAGACTGCTTGCCGACGGGCCATTCGCCGTCGAGCTCGCGATCTTCGAGACCGGCTTGCCGCCCGAGTATCACGCCTGGCCGACACTGGACGGACAGCCCGTGCCGCTCGACCAGGTGGACCTCACCGTCGAACTCGGCCGCCTCGGCGGCCAGGTGGACCGGTTCCGGTTCACGCCGCAGGGCGACTTCCTGCGCGGCGACGGCGTCGTGACTGAGCCGCATTCCTTCACGGTGAGCGTACGTGCAGCGCATGCGGGCCAGACCTACGCCTGGCAGTTCGACAGCTTCGAGGGCCGCACGACGATTGGCCAGGCCATGGCCCGCGAGGCCGGCATTGCAACCGAGGTTGCGGGCCCTGCGACGCTCGTCGAGACCTTGTCGCTGTACGGGCGAATCGTCACGGACCCGGCCCGGCACCGCGAGGTGAGCGCGCGCTTCCCGGGTGTGATCCGGTCGGTGCGCCGGCAGCAGGGCGATCCCGTGCGCGCCGGCGACACGCTTGCCACCGTCGAAAGCGACCAGAGCCTGGAAACCTACGCCGTGACGGCGCCGATCGGAGGCGTCGTCGCGACGCGCGATGCCAACGTCGGCGAGTTGTCCGGCGAGCGCACGCTGTTCACGATCGTGGACCACGCCGCGGTCTGGGCGGAGCTCGCGGTGTTCCCGCGCGATCGCGCGCGCGTCCGGCCGGGCGCGACGGTCACGGTCCGACTCGGCGACTCCGACGTGGCTGCCGAGGGCCGGATCGAACGCGTTGACGTGCAGGCGGGCGCCAACCAGGCCGTCACGGCGCGGGCCTCACTGCCAAATCCCGACGGACATTTCCTGCCCGGCAGCTTCGTGACCGGGGAGGTGGCGGTGGACGCGCGCGAGGTGCCGCTCGCGGTCCGCAAGGCCGCGCTGCAGCCGTTTCGCGATTTCACGGTCGTGTTCGAGAAGATCGGCGACACCTACGAGGTTCGCTTGCTTGAGCTAGGCGACGCGCACGGCGACTGGGTGGAGGTGCTGGGCGGCCTTGCTCACGGAGCGCAGTACGTCACGGTGAACAGCTACCTCGTCAAGGCGGACGTCGAGAAAAGCGGCGCGTCCCACGACCACTGAGGTGAAACCGTGATCGAACGCATCGTCCAGCTGTCGATCGAGCGCCGCAGCCTGGTGATGGCGGCGGCGGCGCTCGTCGCCGGCCTCGGCTTGTGGAACTTCACGCGCCTGCCGATCGACGCCGCGCCGGACATCACCAACGTGCAAGTGATCGTCAACGTCGAGGCGCCGGGCTACACGCCGCTCGAGGCCGAGCAGCGCATCACCGTGTTGCTCGAGAACGCCATGGCCGCGCTGCCGCAGTTGTCGTACACGCGCTCGCTGTCGCGCTACGGACTCGCGCAGGTGACGGTCATCTTCGAGGACGGCACCGACATCTACTTCGCGCGGCAGCTCGTCGCCGAGCGGGTGGCGGCGGTGCGCGACAGTCTGCCGGCGGGCCAGTCACCGGCGCTCGGCCCGATCGCTACCGGCCTCGGCGAGATCTTCATGTTCACGGTGGACGCGGAGCCCGGCGCGTCCCATCCGGACGGCACCCCGGTCACGCCGACGGACCTGCGCACCGTGCACGACTGGATCATCCGGCCGCAGCTCCTGCGCGTGAGGGGCGTCGTCGAGGTCAACCCCATCGGCGGCTTTCGCAAGGAGATCCAGGTCGCGCCCGATCCCGCGAAGCTGCTGGCCCGCGGCGTGACCCACGGCGACCTGGTCGCGGCGATCGAGGCGGGCAACGAGAATCGCGGCGCCGGCTACATCGAGCACAACGGCGCGCAGTGGCTGCTGCGGGTGCCGGGGCGCGCCGCGGACATGGCCGACATCGGCCGCATCGTCATCCGCCAGGTGGATGGCGTGCCGCTGCGCGTATCGGATGTCGCGAGCGTCGGGATCGGAGAGGAGCTGCGCACCGGTGCGGCGACCCAGAACGGCCGCGAGGTCGTGATGAGCACGGTCTTCATGCTGATCGGGGAGAACAGCCGCGAAGTCGCGCGCGCGACGGCCGCGCGGCTCGAGGAGATCCAGTCCAGCCTGCCCGCGGGCGTTACGGCGACGGCGGTGTACGACCGCACCCGGCTGGTTGAGATGACGCTGGCGACCGTGCGCACCAACCTGGTGGAAGGCGCGCTGCTGGTCATCGTCGTGCTGTTCGTCCTGCTCGGCAACCTGCGGGCCGCGCTTCTGACCGCCGCCGTCATCCCGCTCGCCATGCTCATGACGATCACGGGCATGGTGCACTCGCGCGTTTCGGCAAACCTGATGAGCCTCGGCGCCCTGGACTTCGGGCTGATCGTGGACGGCGCCGTGATCATCGTCGAGAACTGCCTGCGTCGGCTCAGCGCCGCGACCGGGGGCGGTCGCAGCCTCGCGCTGCCCGAGCGGCTGTCGCTGGTGTTCGAGGCGACGCGCGAAGTGGTCCGTCCCGCGATGTTCGGCGTGTTCATCATCACGGCGGTCTACCTGCCGATCCTCGCGCTCACGGGCATCGAGGGCAAGATGTTCCACCCGATGGCGATCACCGTCATCATTGCACTCCTGTCCGCGATGGTGCTGGCGCTGACGTTCGTGCCCGCCGGCGTGGCGATCCTGTTCCGCAAGCCGGTCGTGGAGCGGCGCAATCGCGTCATGGAAGGCGCCGACGCGGCCTATCGGCCGGCGCTTGCCCTTGCGCTCAGGCATCGAGGCGCCGTGATCGGCAGCGCAGCCATCCTCACGGTGCTGTGCGGCTGGCTCGCGACGCGGCTCGGCACGGAGTTCATCCCCAACCTGGACGAAGGCGACATCGTGATGCACGCGCTGCGCGTGCCCGGTACGTCGCTCGGCCAGGCGATCCAGCAGCAGCAGATGCTGGAGAATCGCATCAAGGCGCTGCCGGAAGTAGAGCGCGTGTTCGCCAAGATCGGCACGGCGGAAGTCGCGACCGAGGCCGTGCCGCCGAGCGTCGCGGACAACTTCATCATGCTGCGGCCGCGCGAGGAATGGCCCGCTCCCCGCAAGCCCAAGGCCGAAGTCGTCGCGGAGCTCGAGCGCCTGGTCACGCCCGTTCCCGGCAACCGCTACGAGTTCCTGCAGCCGATCCAGATGCGCTTCAACGAGCTGATCGCCGGCGTGCGCGCCGAACTCGCCGTCAAGGTATTCGGCGACGATTCGGACACGCTGATCGCCCTGGGCAAGCAGCTCGGGGACGTGGTGGGCGGCGTGGCCGGCGCCGCGGACGTCGCCGTCGAGCAGTCAACGGGCCTGCCGGTACTCACTGTGCGGCTGAAGCGCGAGACGCTCGCACGACTCGGGGTCGCGCCGCGCGACGTACAGGACCTGGTGTCGACCGCCGTGGGCGGTGCCGTTGCGGGCCAGCTGCAGGAAGGTGACCGCCGTTTCGACATCGTCGTGCGGCTGGCGGAATCCCTGCGGACCGATCAGGACGCCTTGCGGCGGCTGCCCGTGCCGCTGCCGGGCGGCAACTACGTGCCGCTCGGCGAGGTCGCCGATTTCGAGCTCGCGACCGGGCTCAACCAGATCAACCGCGAGAACGGCAAGCGGCGCGTGGTCGTGACGGCGAACGTCCGCGGCCGCGACCTCGGATCCTTCGTTCAGGAAGTCCAGCAGGCGGTGGCGGAGGAGATCGAAATCCCGCCGGGCTACTGGCTGGAGTACGGTGGCACCTTCAAGCAGCTGGAATCCGCCTCGAAGCGGCTCGCGTTGGTCGTGCCGGTGACGCTACTCATCATCCTCGGACTTCTCTACCTGGCGCTCGGCTCGGGCCGCGACGTCGCCATCATCTTCTCCGGGGTGCCGCTGGCGCTGACGGGCGGTGTGCTGGCCCTCTGGCTGAGGGACATCCCTTTCTCCATCTCCGCCGGCGTCGGCTTCATCGCGCTCTCGGGGATCGCCGTGCTGAACGGCCTCGTGATGGTGAGTTTCATTCGCGAGTTGCGCGCGAGCGACGTGCCGATCGAGGAGGCCATCAGCCGTGGCGCGCTGACACGCCTGCGCCCGGTCCTCATGACGGCGCTGGTCGCTGCGCTCGGCTTCGTGCCGATGGCGTTCAACACCGGCATCGGCAGCGAGGTCCAGCGTCCGCTGGCGACCGTGGTCATCGGCGGCATCGTGTCGTCGACCCTGCTGACGCTGCTCGTGCTGCCGGCTTTGTACCGGCTGGCGCACGCGCGCTGATTTCATGTCCTGCGGGGTGATTGGGAGCGTGTCAGTTCGAGACGGCTTTGTAGCTCCAGACGGCTACCAGCACCAACAACGCGAGCCAGATCGCGACTATCACGGCACCGGCAATGCGGCCGAGCGGTTTGCCGTCCCGGGTGGCCAGGGCGGAACGTGCGCGGCATTCGATCATGACTTCTGCCGGAATCAGCCGTATCGCGAGCGCTATGCCGAGCGGCAACAGCAGCAGATCGTCGACCAGACCAAGCACGGGTATGAAGTCTGGAATCAAATCGACTGGGCTAAATGCATAGGCCACGACTACGACTATGATTACTTTCGCATGCCACGGAGTTCCCGGATGACGCGCTGCCAGGTAGAGGGCAAGAGTCTCGGACTTGAGCTTCTGGACTCGTTGCTTGGCGTGTGAAATGAACGACAACGCTTCAATCCCGACGCATGAACGCGCGATCAGTGTGGCACTGGAGCCCATAAGTGCATACGCATTCCCACGCGAACTGGAGCCACGATCACGTATTTCTCGGTCACGGGCACCTCAGGAACGAGCGCCGCATCTGGCTGGTCGTGACCCTGACTGCCGCCATGATGGTCGGCGAGATCATTGGCGGCATGGTCTTTGGTTCGATGGCGCTGGTGGCCGATGGATGGCACATGGCTACGCACGCTGGTGCCCTCGCCATTTCGGCAGTTGCCTATAGGTATGCCCGCCGTCATGCGCATGACCTCAAGTTTTCGTTCGGTTCCGGAAAATTCGGTGAACTGGCCGGATTCTCCAGCGCGCTCATACTGGCCCTGATCGCAGTGCAGATTGCCGCCCAGTCGATCGGGCGACTTGCGAATCCAGTCCCCATCGGCTTCGACGAAGCGATCGCCATTGCGATCCTTGGCCTCGCGGTCAACCTGGTGAGTGCCTGGCTGCTGCGGGGCGAGCATGACGGCCACGTAGGCCATGAAGGAGGGCGCCATCTCCACGACCACAATCTGCGGGCAGCGTACATGCACGTAGTCGCCGACTCGTTTACATCCGTGCTGGCGATCCTGGCGTTGCTCACCGGCCGGTTCTTCGGTGCGGTGTGGATGGATCCCCTGATGGGCATCGTCGGCGCTGTCGTCATCGCACACTGGTCGCTGGGACTCTTGCGGTCATCGGGCAGGGTGTTGCTCGACGCGGCGCCGGATCCGCAGACTGTGCTTGAGGTTCGGTCGCGGCTCGAGTCAGGGACCGATCGCGTATCTGACCTCCATCTGTGGAGCGTCGGCCCCGGCCACCTGGCGCTGGTCGCCACAGTCGTGACTGACAATCCGCTACCTCCTGAACGGTATAAAGCTCGCCTCCATGGGCTCGAGACTTTGTCGCACGTGACCATCGAGGTCCAACCCCGCGCGGAAGGTGCCGTCAAGTCATCTAAACCATGTTGATCGGGCGCGCGGCCAGACTATTGTTGGCCAGAGATTGTTGGTACATTTTTTTGGTTTCAACACCGGTGAGCGTGGAGATACCAACACCCTGACTCGGATGGCTTGCTCTGCGGCGCCACGGCCCGAGTGCCCGCCAAGCTGCGTATCTGGGCCTGCATAGCGAATGTCGCAGTCCGCGAACGCTCCCGCCTTCACGCCCGATCTCGACTAATGGCGCGAAGCGACGGTTGGGCGAACTGGCACGATGGCCGTAGGCCGCAGTGCTCCGTCGGCGGCCATCGACGGCGGCCGCCGTTTGCCTCGGCAACGGCGACGTCCTACGGAAGTCGTACGGCTCCGCTGACTGTCGATTTCGCGCGGCCACATAAGATGAAAAAATGACAGGGCCAACGATCGCACTTTCGGTCGTCGTGGCATTCCTCCTCGGCTATGGCTTGAAACCGGCCTCGACAGCTTCATGCTCTGGGACAGCTTGGCGCTCTCCCTGTTGCTTGCCGTGGCCGCTGCCCGTCCGGCCAACCGCCGGCTGATCGCACGCCGCAAGAGACATGCGATCGTCTACAAGCTTTACCGGCACCACTGAGGAGATCAGCATGGAACATGCGGAACGTAAAGGCGCTCTCCGTAAGCCGAATGGACACTACGGCACGTTGCTGGTGGAGCTGGTGCTTCATTTTCTCATCATGTATGTCGTCATGTACACGATGATCGCCACGCTCGATCACTTCTACTTTAACATCAACAACCTCTGGATGACGCTGATGATGGTCACGCCCATGGCGCTGATCATGGTGGTCGCGATGCGCTCCATGTTTCCGAACCGGACGGTCAACCTCGTAATCGTGGCTACGGGAATCCTGGCGTTCGCTGGCAGCTTCTGGGCGATGCGAGTGCAGGGTGGCGTGGGGGACGAGCAGTTTCTGAAGTCGATGATCCCGCATCACTCCGGAGCGATCCTGATGTGCGAAAAAGCCGCGATCGCCGACCCGGAGATCGTCGCACTCTGCCAAGCCATCGTCGCGGCGCAGGAGCGTGAGATCGCGCAGATGCAGCGGATTCTGGAGCGCTATTGACGGCGAAGGGGCGTCGCGATTGGTTCTGGTGCACTGGCGGCGAGAATAAGCAGGCCATTCGGCGGCTCTGGCTCTGACTCAATTGTATCGGCCGCGTCAGGAAATCCTGGACGGGACCTGGACCTTCCCGGTGGCGGAGCCGATTTCGTAAAGGCAACGTACGCAATCTTCCCAAGGCACGGGCAGGGAATGCATCCCTTCGCTCCGCCAATTCATCAACTTCTCACCGACCGCGCAAGGGGGCGGGAAGGAGCTCTCCCAGAGCGTAGAGCGCCTTCTGCGGGAACCGCTCGAGAGGGTAGTATCGGGTGATCGTGTCGATCGCTTTGTCGTACGAGCGGATGTCGAGAAGGCGCAGCAGATAGCGCACGTCCTCTTCGTCGTGAAACTCCGCGCCAATTCGCAGCGCCATGCATTTCATGGCGAGCAGATATTCCGGCTGAGCCACCATGACGCGCAGGCAGTCGAGTTCGAGGAACGGTGCGAAATCTCCCTGCGCGCTCATGAAGCCCTTGACCCCGTCATTGAGCCAGTCCGGGCTCACGTGCGCGACGGCCGCAACCCGCGCCGCGGCCTCTCGCACTCTCGCAGCGGGCCGAAAGAGCGCGTCGACGTCCTGCGTCGAAGGCCGGGCAGCGTACGCGAGGCACATCACCGCCCCGCCGACCACGAACAATTCGGCCTCGGTTTGTGACGACCGCAGCTCCGCGTTCAGAAGCTCGAACAGTCGACGTAGATCTGGCTGGGTCAGCGCGGGCACGGCGGCTCAAATACGGTCGCCCAGCGACGCATCGATGAAGATGTTCCGGCGCCGAAAGGGGGGCGGCGAGTGCGTGAGAAGGTGCAGGCGCAGGCTCTGCAGGCCCGAACCGAACCAGGGCTCTGCGAGCGCCTCGATCTTGCGGGTCCAGGCAGGCACCGGAATGCCGCGCTTCTGGCAGCCGTACTCGACCATGGCCGCCACGTAGTTGGCGAGATAAGGCGTCAAGACTTCGGCGGGCTCCTGCGCCACCGCCTCGCGGAGGTCGGCAGCCGTGAGCCCGGTCAACAGCGAGTTGAGCTCCGCGAGCGCAAATGATGACCGAGCCGGGCCCGCGCATGCCGCAACCGCGTCCTGAAACTGCATACGGGGTACTGCAAGCACGCGGCTCAGCACATAGGCGGACATGTCCTGTCCCGCACGGGCGGCCGCGCGCTGAATGGCAGCCTTTTCGGCCGGGGTGACCCGGATCTGGAGCTGCGCAGACTTGGACGGAGGATGCTTCATCAGCACAGCTTACGAACAACTATGACTGACGTCAATACACGTGTATTGACGTGTATGGCTCGGTATCGAGCAAGCTCGGCAGCTTGGGAAATTCGCGTCCAGGCAGACCAATTGTTCTTGCCCGATCTTGATGGTA
>Ga0187894_10001122_pt1 | contig 35460 bp, 33 predicted proteins | sample GBC1701081metaG_FD_136650 | JGI IMG/M metagenome (GOLD analysis project Ga0187894, IMG submission 136650) | White microbial mat communities from a lava cave in the Kipuka Kanohina Cave System on the Island of Hawaii, USA - GBC170108-1 metaG ...
CGATCGGATGTCGGAGCGATTTAGCCGCTCGTCCACGAAATAAGGGCCTTCGGTCAGCGCCGGTCTGACGACGCAGGCCAGTGATTCCACCGCTTTGGGTTGGTAAAGCGATGAAGGCGCAAATAGAGCGGACCGCAGCGCGCCGTGAATCGAGCTTGACTCTGGCGTCGCGCCTGCCCGCTCCATTTGCGATAACCCCAGCGCCCCTATTGCCTGGCTGTCTCCCAAACCGACCAGCGTCGTGGCGCCTGCCGCCCCAAGAAGGCGTAGCGTCTCTCGTCGGCTGAGCAACCGATTAAATCTCTCCTTCGTTTTCACTCTGTTCTCCTTCTGCTTGATATTGAATTTCCCCGCGAGCGCGAACCGCGAATTGATTTGCGGTAAGGGCAGGATTGTGGAGGGCTGCCTGCGCGTGCAGCCCTCCACAATTACGCCGGGCTTTATCGCCCGGCCGCCAAGTCAATTCCGGCCAAATCCCTCTGGCCGATGCGCAGGCCCAAATCCTGGGCCGCCTCCTAATCTGCCTCCTGGAGGGCCTCCGAATGGAGGTCCGCCAACCAGAGATCCGATCAATCCCACCACACGCTCATCACCCAGTTTCTGTCTCAACGCATCCAACTGCCCGCCGCTTTTAAGCACGGCCAGCGCCTCAACCTGGAATTTAGTCGAGGCTTGCAACCTGGCGCTGGACAGCTCCGCTGTACGGCTGGCGATGATCGTCGCCTGCGCTTGCGCCGTCGTCAGGTCGCCGGCCAACAGCGCGGCGCTGTAAGCGTCGCGCGCCGCCTCCAAAGCCTCATCAGGCCTGGTCGGCTGCGCGCTCCGAAAGTTGGTAATCAAAGTGTTCAACTGCGTCTCCTGCTCCGAAGTGAGCGCCGATGCGCCAGCCTCTGTCAACGCGCGTTTCAATAACCCCAACGCGTCGCGCTGCTGTCCCCGCTGGGCCGACGTTATGGTTGCGGCGCCCGCCACCAGGCCGAGCAGCAGCAGCGTGATGCTTGTTAATCTCAATTGCGATCTCATCGTTTGTGTTACTCCCATGTTTTGAATTTAGTTATATCGAAAGCGCGGATCAGAATCGAAACGCGCTCTCTCTCAGTGCTCACGACGAGCGCGTAAAGTTCCGCAGTTTTAGTCAGCCTGAACTCGTTTTATCTTTCCCATACATTGATTCGCAAACCTGAATTGTCATCCTCCGCTTTTGGAGCCGTGGCAAACGATGTGCCGTTCTGCGCGTCAGGCGCTGATGACGAAATGCCGGTCGGAGTGTTCATCTCTGTCACACCGCCCCGAACCCTCAACCTCGATTCTTGTCGGGTTCCGCCACATTCCGCATCATCGTTTTGCCCGCAAGATGTTTTTGTCTCTATTTCTCAGGCGCAAAGCCCAATAAAGACGCCTATTCCAGGCAATTTCGAGCTAGAAACGCCGCGGCATATGGCTTGCCGTGGCGATACCTGAAGATCGATGGCAAATGAGGCTGCGCACAGGTCTCAGGTCATGGGCAGGAAAATTGTTTGTAAAGTATGTAAATTCCCCGGTATGAAAGCTTCGAGGCCTGTCAATTATGCCTATAATCCGTGTGATGAAATACCGGGAACGTGGGACGACATCAATGCTGATCGTTGTGGCGGCGCTGCTATTGCTGTTGCCGCTGATGGCTATCTTGCAATACGACTGGCTGGTAAAGCTGAGCGAGCCTGAACAGGAACACATGAAATCGAATGTGCGCGTGACAGCCGCCGGGTTCGGTCAAGACCTCGACGATGAATTGCGCCCGACTCGTCAGGCAGGCCCGCTGGAAACCGCTGTCGCTTTCGTCCGTCGCCGCAATCTCCTGATCAGTTTCAGCGTTCTCACCCTGTTGGTTGTGAGTATTGCGCTGCTGGTTCATTCGGCCCGCCGCGCGCAGCGGCTGGCCCGGCGTGAGATGGATTTCGTCGCCGGAGTTTCACACGAGTTGCGCACTCCGCTCGCCGTCATCAAGTCGGCCGCCTGGAGCCTGACGCGCGGCGTCATTCGGGATCCGGAGCAGATCAGACGTTACAGCGATCTGATCGGCAAGGAGAGTGACCGTCTGATTGAAATGATCGAACAGGTGTTGGAATTCGCCGGCGCGCGATCAGGCCGCCAGAAGCTCGAATTGCAACCGGTCAGCGTGGGTGAGTTGATTGACAACGTGCTGGCTTCATCGCAGCCGCTGCTCAGAGAGAGGGATTTCCGGATCGAGAAGGAGATCGCCGCTGATCTGCCTCAGGTGATGGCCGACGCTCCGGCGCTTTCGCGCGCGCTGCGCAACCTGATTGATAATGCGATGAAATATTCCGGCGAGAACCGATGGATCGGGGTGCGGGCGATGGACACCAGCAGCGGCAAAAAAGCCGAAGTTCGGATCACCGTCAGTGATCGTGGAATCGGCATTCCGGCTGGTGATTTGAGATACATCTTCGAGCCTTTCTGGCGTGGCGGCGAAGCCGCTTCCGCGCAGATTCACGGCAATGGGCTGGGACTGAATCTCGTCAGAACCATTATCAACGCGCACGGCGGCGGCGTCAGAGTGCAGAGCGCGCCGGGCCAAGGGAGTTCTTTTACGCTGACCCTTCCTGTGATTGCGCGGCCAAACGCGCGGCCTGCGACTGTCGCCTCACATCTTGACACAGGCGCAACAAGCTGATCGCTGATTCTCATGAACCGACGAATATTACTTGTTGAAGACGAGCCTGGGTTGACCCTGGTGTTGTCGGACGTGCTGCGCAGCGAAGAGTATGCGATCGAAACCGCGCAGGACGGGGAGAGCGGATTTCAACTCGCGACGGATGAATATTTCGACCTGCTGATTCTCGATGTCGGATTGCCGAAGAAGAACGGATTCGACCTGCTGCGAGATTTGCGCCAGCGCGGGATTTCAACCCCGGCGATTATGCTCACCGCGCGCGGCCAGGTGGTGGACAAGATCCTAGGCCTGAAGCTCGGCGCCGATGATTACCTGACCAAGCCTTTCGACACGGGCGAACTGCTGGCCCGCATCGAAGCAATCCTCCGTCGCGTTCCCGCCGATGTTCCGACTTCCGATGTTTACGTCTTCGGAGATGTGCGAGTGGATTCCCGCCGCGCGGTTGTAACCCGCGCCGGCGAGCCTGTCGAGATGACGGCGCGTGAATATCAGTTACTGCGATTCCTGATCGAACACCGCGAGGCGGTTCTTTCACGTGACGAATTGCTCGACAAAGTTTGGGGATATGACGCGATGCCGGCGACGCGCACCGTGGATGTTCACATCGGCCTGTTACGCCAGAAACTCGAACCGACACCTCGCCTGCCGCAATACATTCTCACCGTTCATGGCCTTGGGTATAAATTCGTCGGCTGATAAAATCCCGGCGCCGCTCAACGTCAATCAGCACACGCGCTTCGTTCGTGGTCGAGAACGGCAAACCAGGCCTGGTGAGCGCCTAGAGGAGGATTCATGCGACTGACACAACCGCGTCTCGAACCATTAGCGGAAGAGAAGTGGGACGATGAAACCCGTGAAATTCTTGAACGCCTGCAGGTGGACGGGCGGGTCTTCAACATCTTTCGCACGCTCGCCGCTCATCCGAAACTGCTCAAACAATGGCTGGTATTCGGCAATTACATCCTTCGCAAATCCACGCTGCCGCCTCGCGAGCGCGAGTTGCTAATCTTGCGCATCGGCTGGCTCTGCCGCGCCGAGTATGAATGGGGCCAGCATGCGCTAATCGGCAAAAGGGTGGGGCTTACCAACGACGAGATCAATCGCGCCAAAGAAGGCCCCGATGCGCCGGGCTGGAGCGAGTTCGACGCTACGTTGCTGCGCGCGGCGGATGAGCTTCACGCGCAGGCCTTTATCTCCGATCCAGTCTGGAACGCGCTCGCCGCATCGTATAACACGCAACAACTGCTCGATTTGATCTTCACCGTCGGCCAGTACAACCTGGTGTCAATGGCGCTCAACACACTTGGAGTGCAACTGGACGAAGGCGTCGGGGGGTTCGAGTCATGAGACTTCAAGACAAAGTCGCCATCGTCGTTGGAGCGGGACAGACGCCGGGAGACACTATCGGTAATGGTCGCGCCACAGCCATCCTCTTTGCGCGCGAAGGCGCCCGCGTGGTTCTCGTTGATCGCGATCCGGAATCGGCGCTCGAAACGCAGGCGATGATCGAAGCCCACATGAAAGCGCGCAATATAGCAAAGGAAGATTTGATCCGTGAGCGCGACGCGCAAGTTCCGTTGCGCGGCAAGATGGGCACGGCGTGGGATGTCGCTCACGCGGCGCTCTTCCTCGCGTCAGATGACGCGCAATTCATCACCGGCGTGGTGTTGCCGGTGGATGGCGGACAGAGCGTGCGGATCGGTGGTTAACAGATAGAATAACAAGGAGAGCGTATGGAAATTTCGAGAAGAGATTTTTGTTCAGGCCTGGCCGCGACGGGCATTGGGTTGCGGCAGAGCGCTGGCGACAAAGTTGTCAGGTATTTGCGGTATGAACATCGAGGCAAAATTTCTTATGGCGTCCTCGATGGCGATTCGATCAGGGAAACTCGCGGCGGTCTGTTCGGCGCCAGAACGGAGACAGGAGCGAAAGCGAAACTCGCGGATGTGAAACTGCTCTGGCCTTGTGAGCCAACAAAAGTTCTGGCCGTGGGGTTGAACTACAAGAGCCACCTCGGCGACCGGCCCGCTCCCGAAAAACCCGAATTGTTCTTCAAGCCGTTGACCTCGCTGCAAAATCCGGACGGCGAGATCGTGATCCCTCCGGGAGCGAAGAACGTCCATTATGAAGGCGAGATGGTGATCGTTATTGGAAAAAAGGCGAAGCAGGTTTCACGGGAAAGAGCCGCCGACTACATTTTCGGTTATACCTGCGGCAATGACGTGAGCGAGCGCGATTGGCAGCGCGGGGACCTGCAATGGTGGCGCGCCAAAGGCTCTGACACTTTCGCGCCGCTTGGCCCGGTGATTGCGACCGGTCTGGATTACAGGAAATCGCGATTACAAACGCGCGTCAACGGCGCCGTGAAGCAATCACAACTGCTCAGTGATTTGCTCTTCGACGCGCCGACGATCATTAGCTTCGCCAGCCAGTACGTGACGTTGGAACGCGGTGACGTAATCTACACTGGCACGCCGGGCGCGACCAGCGCGATGAAGCCGGGCGATGTCGTCGAAATTGAAATAGATGGAATCGGCGTTCTGAAAAATAAAGTCACCGGCTAGTCGGCCGAGATCACCTCCGCCTTCAATACGCTCAGCGGTTTATGTGGTTTCCACCCGTCCGGTAAATCGCCGCAATCCTCGCGCAGGTATTGCCATTGGTTCGGACGGATCGTCGCAAGAAGCTCTTTGCGCGTCTTCGTCTTCAGCGGTTTGCCAAGGTAAATCTTGCCCATACTTGCCATCGTTTCTTCCGGCAAAGCCGAGGCGAACATAAACAGCGGCCAGGTAAAGTTAGGTCCGTTGATCTTGCGCAGCTTCCACGCCCACAGCGCCAGCGCGCCGGTGCGCCAGGCGAGCGGCCCCCACCAACTGTACAGGCCGGGGCGCAAATTCAGCTTCCAGCATTTCATCATCAACTGCCATTGCAGCGACGTCAGTTGGCGCGTCTCCGCGACGCCTTTCTCCTTCTCCATCCGCGTGTCGTGCAGCGGCGTGAAGATCGAAGGCACCAGGAAGGCGAACAATCCGCGCCGTTCCATCTCGTAAACCAGATCGAGCGTAGCCATCACATCTTCGTCTGTCTCTCCGGGGCTGCCGATGATCAGCGTCATCACCGGGAACCAGTTGTTTTCGTTGAGCGTGCGCAGGCCTTCGAGCAGGACGCTGGGCCAATCTTCGACGGAGAACGGAATGCCTTTGCTCGGCATGATCTTCTTGGCCATCCGCACCGAGCCGGTCTCTAAACCGATCAGCGGCGAGAGCGCCTTCTTCTGCGGGTGCGTGCTCAGGTATGGCAAATGAATCGGGCTTTTCGGCAGCAGCATCTCCGACAGCTTTTTGATCATGACCGGGTCAACCACGGCGGGCGCGATGGTCGCGTGGCTCAGGACGTGCTGTTCTACGCCGGGCGTATTGATGACCGATGCGTAAAGGTCGAGTAGCGCTTCACGGTTCGGGAAATAGAACGGCGTTTCGGTATGTACCTGTCCCCAGATGAACATGTCTTCAGTGGCCATGCTGATCTGCTTGTTGCCCTCGCGGACGTTGGCGCGCACGGCGGCCATAATCTTCTCTTTCGGAAAATCTATCTGCGGGTTCAAATCGGGCACGCAGAATTTGCAACGGCGGCCACAGCCGGTAGTCATCTCGACCACACCGAAGGTGGTGCGTTTATCGGGCACGATCAACGCCTCGCGCTCTTTCGGATGGCCGACCTCGATCTCGCGCGGCAACTCTTCGCCGTTGATCGCCTTGCGGAAGATCGCCATTGTGTCTTCCGATTCGCTGCGCCCTTCGACCACGCAATCAACGCTGAGTTCTTCGAATGAATTGGTCTGCGTGATCTGCCATCCACCGGAGCCGCCGACGATGACCTTGAAGTCCCGGCGGTAGGGGCTGTCTTTGATCTTGGCGAACATCAGCCGCGCATAATGCGAATTGATCGGCATCTTGGACGAGCCGAAGATCGAAGTATAGACGCCGGCGGCGAAGGTCACGCCGAGCGGGTTATGGGTCGAGACGGCCACGACACGCGTCTTGGGGCCGATGAATTTGTCCAAGTCGTCGGGATAACAGCAAACGATGTCTTCCGGATTGAATTCACGCAGCAACGCGGCCTCGACCAGCCGCACGCCCGCCGGCATGTAGCGCGCCGAGCCGTCCGCGTTGTATTCGACCTCGCGCCAGTTCGGGTATTTTTTGTTCATCACGCCCTCCATCCAGATCGGCATCGAAGCCATTCCCATCTGAATGAAGTATCCGGCGTGGTCAATCGTTTCGGTAAGAGGCGCGGTCAGCACGATCAATTTGCCGCCGTCGGTTTGAGGGGACATAGGGATCTCTCCTTAAGGAATCTCGGATTTGAGATTGGGGATTTGAGATTTGAGATTTGAGATTGAAATATTACTTGCTCCTCGCTGGAACACTCATCTTTAACAGCGCCAATACCTCATCTCTCACCACCTCCCACGCGAATGATTTCGGGTCAACCAGTTCAAAATGGCCCGCCTTTTCGATCACGACCAGTTTCGCGTCGTCGCCCTTTTTCTTTGCGGCGCCGGCATAATCTTTCGCCATCGCGAGCGGGATGATGTTGTCGCTGTCACCTTGCACGATCGCGTGCGGAACCCCCAACGGCGCCAGTTCAATGGGCGATGCCTGGTTGTAAATCGCGGCTTTGTCTTGCGCCGATCCACCCATCAACTGCGGAACATTTTCGTCGCAGGCCGTGCCTGAGCGGCGCAGATCAGTGATGCCCGCAAGCGAAACGGCGCCAAGCAGGGACAAAGGGTCGGATAAATATACAGGGCTGTCTTTCGGCAAATTTTTTCGCGCCGCCAGCCACAACGCCAGATGGCCGCCCGCCGAATGGCCTACGGCGACTACTCGATTGAGGTCGAGAGGATGGCTTTTCGCCAGCGCGCGCAAATGATCGGCCGCGCGCGACGCGTCTTCAAAAGTGCCCGGCCAGCCCCCACCCTGATTGCCAATGCGGCGGTATTCAATGTTCCAAGTCGCCACCCCGACCTCTGTCAACGCCGCGCTCAGATGGCCCATGTACGAGAGACCGTACTGGGACATCCAACATCCGCCGTGGATGACGATGGCGGTTGGATGCGGCCCCGCGCCTTTGGGCAGACGCAATTCGCCGAACTGAAATTCGTTCGCGCCGTATGTAATGCGGTAGTCGGCTGGCGGAACAGGACGAATCAAGATGCTGCGCGAGGATTGATTCCGCCTGACGCTGGCAATGGCGAGCAGCGCAATCGCGGCCAGCGCGAGGGAGACGATAAGAAGTGGTCGAGGAATACGAGTGAACATCAGCTATTCGATCTGTTTCAAAGCAGGGTTATTTGCCAAGAATCGCTTTCAGCTTTGCGCCAAGCCGAGTTGAAAAGGCCACACCAAGCGCCCACTTCATCATACGCTCGGTCTTCGCATTGTACGGGTACCAGAATGGGTCGCGCTTCATCCCGAAACGATCTGTGACGATGACCTGTTGATGGCAAAACCGGCGGATGCCCTCAGCGCCGTGTCGTTTGCCGATGCCGCTCTCTTTCAATCCGCCCGAAGGCGCGTCGGTGACGCCGAATCCCGCAATTACGTCGTTGACGCAAGTGATACCAGCTTCAACCTGAGCGGCGATCCGCTCTCCTCTAGCCTTGTCGCGGGTGAAGACACTGGCGTTCAGCCCGTAACGCGAATCGTTGGCCAGGCGCAAAGCTTCGTCTTCATCCCTCACACGCATTATCGGCAGCACGGGGCCGAAAGTCTCCTCGGTCATGATCTTCATCGAGTGATTGACGTTCGAGAGCACTGTCGGCTCGAAATAACGGCCAGGCAGGTTCTGGTTACGATGGCCGCCGGTGAGAACTTGCGCTCCGCGCGCGCGCGCGTCGGCGATGTGGTCCTCGACGGTTTCAATCTGTCTCGGAAAAGTCATGGCTCCGATGTCTACTCGGGTCTCTGGTTCATTCACGTCACTGCCTTGACGCAGCGCCTGCGTTTTTTCAATCACACGGCGAGTGAATTCATCAGCGATTGAGTCTTCGACGTAAACGCGTTCGACCGAGATGCAGACCTGGCCTGAATTGGTGAACGCGCCCCAGACCGCCGCATTGGCCGCGCGTTCGATGTCGGCGTCGCGCAAAACGATCATCGGGTCTTTGCCGCCGAGTTCCAGACTGACGGGAACAAGACGTTTCGCCGCGCGTTCGGCGATCATCTTGCCTGTGCGCACACTGCCAGTGAAGGCGATCATATCGGCGTCGTCCACCAGCGCGCCGCCCGTTTCGCCGTAGCCGTTGACGATTTGCAGAATGTCCTCCGGCAGGCCGTGATCGCTGAAAACCTGCCGCAAAAGCTCGGCGCCGCGCGTCGCGATCAACGGGGTCCATTCCGACGGTTTGATAATCACGGTGTTGCCCGTGGCCAATGCGGGAATCGCCTCGCCAATAGTCAGGATCAGCGGGAAATTCCAAGGCGTGATCATTCCGATGACGCCGCGAGGCTGGTAATGCACGGTGACCTTTTTGTTGCGCAGCAGGTGCGGCGTGACGCGATGCGGTTTCAGAAAACGGCGCGCCTGTTTTGAATAAAATGTCAGCACGTCGCAGACGTAAGTGATCTCGACCAGCGCCTCCAGGCGAGGCTTGCCGTTCTCACGGCAAATCAATTCGATCAGCTCTTCGCTGTGAGTGAGCAGTTGGTCGCGGGCGGAAAGCAGAACGAGTGCGCGCTGCTTGAAATTCATCGCGCTCCACACGCGAAAGGCTTCGCGGGCGCGCTGCACGGAGGCGCGCACTTCGAGCGGGGTGTTGGCTTCAACCTCGCCTATTTTTTCCAGCGTCGCGGGGCTATGAACTTCGATAATCTGACGCGGTTCGATACTTAATCGTTGAGCCATACTCACCTCCTGAAAAATCCCGTAAATCCTGTCTAAATCGAAGCCGACAACATTGGGACAGACATCCGAACCACGAAGAAACGAAGATCACGAAGAGAAGAACAGATTCAAGCTTTTTCTTTCTTCGTGCTCTTCGTTTCTTCGTGGTTTGGACCAATCTTTTCTGTTCCGATTTAGGAAGCTTTCGCTACGATATTGAAGTTGACCACGACTTCGTTCTTCACCTTTATCGTACCACCACCCGCCGAATAAGGCTTGATACCGTAATCGGTCTGTTTGAGCGCGTATTTGCCGGTGGCGCGAAGCTGCCGCGGTGTGATCGTCGCCGTGACCGGAACTGCAATTCGTTTCGTCACGCCATGTAGTGTCAGATCGCCGTTCACCACAAAACTGTAGTTGTCATTGCCGGTCTGCTTCACGCCGCTGACCGAGACCGATTTGAACGTGATCTTTTGATGACTCCCGGATTCGAGCACCTCGTTATGCATCGCATTGAAAATCTTCTTTTTGTCTTCTTCGCTCGGCTTTTTATCGAGCACGACGAGGGATTTCGCGTCAATATCCAGTTCCAGTGATCCGCCCGACGCTCCCGCTTCGGAAACGACGACGCGGCCTCCGAATGATTTCACGCCGATCTCGTGGTCATGCGCCAAGGCGCTGAACAAGCCCGATTTGCCCGCGAAAACCCAGAAGTCGCTCTCTGACGGAGCGATTGTGTACGTCCGCGATTTCGTTTGCGCAGTCGCTGCGAAAGACAACAGCAGCAAAACGACGATGACCGTAATTGAATTGATTGGTTTGATTTTCATGCACGATCCTCCTTCTTCCTGTTTACCGTTTGGCTATGATTGTGAAGTTGATCTTCACCTCATCACCTATCTTTATCATTCCCAGCTTACCGGAATACGGCTTTATCCCAAAATCGGTCTGTTTCAATTTTGCCTCGCCGGTCGCGCGGAGCTGGTCTTTGGTAATTGTAACGGTGACGGGAAAGGAGACCCGTTTGGTCGCGTCGCGCAAAGTAAGATCGCCGTTGAGCGTGAATCCTCGCGTCTCGCCGGACTTTTGCGCGTCGCTGATCGAGACAGAAACGAATTTGATCTTAGGGAATTTGTCGGATTCGAGAACCATGTTGTTCACGACAGCGTGAAACTCCTTGCGTTCGAATTCGGTCATGCCCTGATCCACATTGGTGAGTGATTTCGACTCGGCTTCGACTTCGACATTGATCTGAGTCTCGTCTTTCTCTGAGACCTCGATCTTGCCGGTGAAGTTTTTGACTTCGACGTGATGAGCCGAGTACCGCCTGGCGATAAATCCCTCCTGTGTCAGTGTCACGGTAACCTGGCTCTGCACAAGGTCAATCGTATAAGCGCGAGTCTTCGGGGATTGTTTTGGGCGCTGGGCCGATGAAACTTGATCAGGCGTGAGAAGAAGTAAGCATGCGAGTGGCGCGATGTACCGTCGTTGAATCATTTCTCGTCACCTGTCGAAGTTTGTGTTTTCTACCCACGATAACTTGCGCCCTCAATCGGCTCGACGATCACGGCGGTCCCGTAAGCCAGCACTTCGGTCACGCCGCTCATCACCTCGTTAGCGTCGTACCGCGCGCCGATAATGGCGTTCGCCCCGATCTCGGAAGCGTGCTGGATCATGATTTCAAAAGCCTCGCCGCGCGCCTTCTCGCAAAGCTGCGTGAAAAGCGTGATGTTCCCACCGACGAGTGTTTGCAAGCTTCCGCCGAGCGTGCCGAAAACCGAGCGCGAACGCACCGTAATGCCGCGCACGACGCCCAGGTTTCGCACGACGCGGAACCCCGGCAATTCAAACGCGGTCGTGACCATGTGATGCGCGACCGAATAACGCGGCGGCGCTACCGGATATGGCGTTTGTCTATTCATCTGGTTGTCCATATTTTCAGCTCTCTGGGGCGTCACTCTTCTCCGTGACCAGGGCTGGAAATCACGCTGGTCAATTGCGCGAGCCACCGGTCGGCTTCCTTCGGCGAATGTAATTTGATGGTTTGCGCGCCTCGTCGCTCCAAAGCCACAAGCAGAGGCGGGTACTCCGCGCGGCGACGCTTATACGTCTGCAAAGCCCACAGGATGATCGAGTCGCGAGAGAAAGTCTTGCTCAAATTCTCTCGATTCCCGTTGCAGCATTCTTCGCCGAAGACCAGCCGTCGAAAGGTTCGTCGCACGATACGATAGATGATCACCGGCAACGAGTAATTGAGCCAGACGATGGTATCGGCCCGCTCCCAGATTAGATCACGGGCGTCTTTGCTGTAATTGCCGTCAACGACCCACCGATCCGCGTTGATCGCTTCGCGCACGCGCGAGCGAAAAATGTCCTTGGGGACAGGCCTCCAGTCAGCCTCCCAATTCAACGAATCAAGCTCGATGTGCGGGACGCGCAGAATCCCAGCGATTTTTCCGGAGATTGTCGTCTTGCCCGACCCGCTTGTCCCAACGACCGAAATGCGTTCCATATTGAAGTGGCCAGCAAGTGTTTTATCAGCGCTCTGTGAAGGCTACGAAAACAGGTCCCCCTGATTTTCATTTCCTCTCTTCGTCTCTTCTTCGTACTCCGGCGGCGTCCACAGATATTTTTCAATCTGGCAGCGGCCTTTTTCGTCGAAGACAACGCCTTCGGCTTCGAGCAGCCGTTGTTGCAGGTCGGGCGGCACGGTCAACCCGGCGGTCGAACACTTGCCCTGGGCGTTGATCACACGGTGCCAAGGAATGCTGCGTCCGTCATCCGGCGTCGCGTGCATCACGTTGCCGATGGCGCGCGCATCGTAACCAGCGCCGAGCACGCGCGCGACCTGTCCGTAACTCATTACTCGTCCGGCTGGGATATGCAAGACGAGTTCGTAGACACGCTCGCGGAAACTCGGCTCGTCCTGGGGCCGGCCTTTGACGACGTTTGCGATTGGCTTTCGATCTCTTCGTTCTACCATCGTTTTTTGAGATGCGATTGATCGTGGCGGCAGCCTCTTTATTGAATTCGGCGGCCGTCATCGAACTCTTGAATGGTCTCTACCGAAAATAGCGGCGGGATTTCGCAGCCGGCAATGCGCAAATAGGTGTATATCTGGCCGCGGTGATGGATTTCGTGTTCAAGAGTAGCTTTCAGTGTGGCCATCCGCGTCAGCGGGCGGTCAGGGCCGAATGGCGCAACGTCTTCGGCAAGTTGCTCCGGTGTGAGCGCCGCAACTTTTGCCACTGCTTCTTCGTGCGCTTTGTCAAAGGCTGCCAGAACCGTGGCTGTGTCCTTGAGCGGCGCCGGCCACTCTTTGGGAAATGAACCGGTCAGCGCGGCTTCGATCAGCCCCCATTCAGAAATCCAGGGATGGTTCACCAAATCGCCGAGCGACATCGCTGATTCGCATGGTTTCCAGTCGTATTTGTCGTTCGGCGCGGCGGCTATGATCCTTTTCGTCTGTTCGTGAATGCGATTCCAGGTTTTGATATGTGAGTCGAGATGAGTAGACATGATGATCCCTTCGTTAGTTTTTCCCTCTAGTTGATGAATGATGTGAGCCATGCATCTCAATTCAATTCCCGCAATACAACTCGCGCCGGGCCGCCGTCGCCGTCCTTAATCTTCAGCGGCAGGCAGATCAGCTCGTAATCGCCAGGCGCGATTTCGTTTAGATCAAGTCCTTCGACGATGAAAACATTATTGCCGAGCAACGTCCAATGCGTCGTCGGTTTATCGAATCCGAATTTTTCGATGGAGAGGTAATCAATGCCGACCAGTTTCACGCCAAGCTCGACCAGCGTCTCCGCCGCGTCGGTCTCCAGGTAGACGAAATCTTTTTGGAATTCGTTCGTCTCGCGCCAGAAACGCGAGTTGCGCGTCTTGAAGATCACGCGCGACACTCCTTCGAGATCGAATGTCGAAAGCAGCGCGGCGTCAATCGAAGCGGCGTCTCCGACATCAACGACGCGGGCCGGGCCGATGAAGACTTCGAGCGGCGCCTGGTCGAGTGGAATACCATCTTTCATAAAATGGTAAGGCGGATCAATATGCGTGCCGATGTGCGTGCTGAAACTGAGATGCGAGACGCGCGCTATGTCCCCTTTCTCCAGAGAGAGAACGCGTTCGATATGAATTGGAGGATCGCCGGGGTAAACAGGAAGGTCGTTCGAGATCGGAACTGTGATGTCGTAAATTTTCATCGCGCGTCTCGAGGCCTTCAGTACAGTACCGCGCGCGTAAGCAAGCGGTTGGCTCAGCGGGCGCCCGCTTGCTTACGCGCGCGGTACTGCACCGGCGTCCTAATGTTATATGGTTCGATTTAGCTTAAGACGGCGCGAGTATAGAAATCGCTATCAGGGTTGTCAAATTTCGGCCAGCCCGGTGTTTGGTGTAAGCTTGGTCTTAAATTGAACGAAGAGAGAACAAAAATGGAAGAAGTTATGGAAAAAGAATTGGAAGTCGCCAGGGAGTTGGCGCGTGACGCGGGGCGCATTCTGCTTGAGTTTTACACGAGTGGGGCGAAGGTGCAGTGGAAGGGCCACGACGATCCGGTGACGGCCGCCGATCACGCGGCGAACGAAATGCTGGTGCGCGAGCTGAATCGCCATTTCCCCGCCGACGCCGTTTTGTCCGAAGAGTTTCCCGACGACCCGGCGCGTTTGGAGAAAGACCGCGTCTGGATGGTTGATCCGATGGACGGCACCAAACAGTTCATCGAACGCATAGGTGAGTTTGCCGTGATGATCGGGTTGGCGGTCGAAGGCGAAGCGGAGCTCGGCGTGGTTTATCACCCGTCGGTGGATCGGATGTATTACGCCGCGCTGGGTATTGGGGCGTTCGTCGAGGAGAAGTGGTCAACGAAACGATTGCGCGTCGCGCCCGTCAGTGATCCGTCGCAGATGATCATGGCGATGAGTCGTTCGCACCACAGCCCAAAAGTCGACCGCGTCTGCGAAAAGCTGGGCGTGACCAAACGCATTCAACACGGCAGCGTAGGGTTGAAATTCGGCCTGATCGCCGAAGGCCGCGCGCATCTTTACGTCCACACCAGCGGGCGCACCAATCAATGGGACACCTGCGGCCCCGAAGCCATCCTGCGCGAGGCGGGCGGAGTGATCACCGATTGGAACGGCGAGCCGCTGAGATACAACAGACCCGAGATTCGCAACCTGCACGGCATCGTAGCGACTAACGGGACGATTCATGAGCGAGTGCTTGAGGCGACTTCGGAGGTATTGGCCGAATATAAACGAAAATGACGCCGACCGAAGCTTCCGCATCCCTCACTATTTGGTAGAACCTTTCACACTATGACTGCTATGTCCGAAATCGTTTTACGCCGCCTGCCCTCGATTGACCAATTGCTACGCCGCGACCGTTTGCAGGATTTGATCGCCACAGCCGGACGCGATGCGGTGCGCGACCGTTTGCGCGAAGTCCTCGCCGAGATCAGACAGGAGATTGTCAACAAACCGAGGATCGAGGATCGAGGATTGAGGATCGAGGATCGCCTTACCCACAATGACGCGATCTTCGATCCTCAATCCTCGATCCTCAGTCTTTCTGAGGAGAAGCTCGCCGGCGAGATTGAGCGGCGTTTGAACGAGCGATTCAATTTGCGGCGGCAATCGCGGACGCAGCGCGTGATCAATGCGACCGGCGTTGTGCTGCACACGAACCTGGGCCGCGCCCCCTTGAGCCATCGCGCCCTCGAAGCCATCAGCGAAGCCGCCGGTTACTGCAACCTCGAATACGATTTGGAGACGGGGCGGCGCGGAGAGCGCGGAACGGGACTTGAGGCGATGCTGCGGGAGCTTACTGGCTGTGAGGCCGCCGCTGTAGTCAACAACTGCGCGGCGGCGGTGTTGATCACACTCAACACGCTGGCCGAAGGCGGCGAGGTTCTGGTCTCTCGGGGCGAATTGATCGAAATCGGCGGCTCGTTCCGCATCCCCGACGTGATCGCAAAATCGGGCGCGCGCATACGCGAAGTCGGCACAACCAACCGCACGCGTCTCAGCGATTACGAGCGCGCGATCAACGAGGAGACCCGCATCATTCTTCGCGCGCACCCGTCGAATTACCGCATCATCGGCTTCACCGAGAAGCCGGCGCTCGAAGACCTCGCAAACCTTGCGCGCGCGCGCAATCTTCCACTGTTTGAAGATTTGGGCAGCGGATGCATGGTTGATCTGAACCCGATCGGCGTTCGCGATGAGCCGACGGTTGCGCATTCGATCAAGGCCATATGCGAGGCCAGATGCAAGGCCACATTCAAGGCCACATTTAAGGCCACATTTAAGGCTGGATGCTCGGTGGTGAGTTTCAGCGGCGATAAACTGTTGGGAGGGCCGCAAGCCGGAATCATTTTGGGCGAGGCCGAGGCGATCAAACGCATCAAGTCCAATCCGCTGATGCGCGCCCTGCGCGTAGACAAGCTGACCTACGCCGCGCTCGAAGCAACAATGGATTCTTACCTCAGCGGGCGCGCAATCGAAGAGATACCGACTCTCGGCTCGCTCCACATGCCCAAAGAGACAATCACCCGCCGCGCCCGCGCCTTTATTCGCCGCGCCCGAACGATCGGCGCCTTGCGTTTCAAATTAATGGATGGTTACTCAGTCGTGGGGGGAGGCTCGGCTCCTGAAACGCAACTGCCGACGACTTTGATCAGCGTGAAGAGTGAACAGATGGGCGCGGATCAGATCGAAAAGAAGCTGCGGCGCAATTCGCCCCCTGTCATCGTTCGCATTGTTGAAGATCAAGTCATCCTGGATTTGCGAACCGTGGCGCCGGGCGCCGAGAAAGAGTTGATAGAGGCGTTGCGCAGCCTAACAACGCCGCGCGCGTAAGCAAGCGGGCGCCACTAGACGCAACCGCTTGCTTACGCGCGCGGGACTGTTACACGCGCGGTACTGTTGGTCAATCACTGGCCGTACAGCCTCAGCCGTCTCTGTTCAACCAGATTGGCAAGCTCTTCGATTGTATGAAGTCCGGGCTGCGCGCCTTTCGCCGCCATCGTTTCGACGATGTTAAATAGAGTGGAATTGTAGGGTGTCGGGATGTTGTGTTTTTCCCCCAGCAAAATGATCTCGCCGTTGAAAAAACCCGTCTCGGTCTCGCCGCGTTTCAGTTTCAGGTCCATCCACGTCGAAGGATAAGTGCGAAACTCTACCGGCGAATTGGTTTCTTCATAAATCTTTTCGGGGTCTTCAACGACGCTGCGCAAATCGGCCAGATGTTTCTTCGGATCGTAGGGATTGTTGGGATCTTCAAGCGAAATGCCCGCCACATCCAGCGCGTGCAATCCCTCCTCCTGAACGTCGGCCATAAAATTGCTGATTGCGGGTGTGACCAGGCCGAGTTGCAGGTGTTTATCAATAATGGCGAACGTGGCGTTGTTCAGATTCAGAATCAACTTACTCCATTTGACGGCCATAATTGATTCGTGGGTCGTCGTCTTAAATCCAGCCTTTTCAAAATGCCTGGCGATTTGCAACCCCAAGGCGTCGCAACCCAGCGGGTAATTGCCGATTGAAAGCAGGGCGCCGCGAGTGTGGGCAATCAAACCGGGTTCCAGAAACGTCGCGCTAATTCCGATCATCCCGCCGTATACACGCAGAAATCGCCCCGCAGCCACTTCTTCGTTGCGGACGCCGTTCTGCATGCAAACGACCGGGGTGTCTTCCGGGAACACTTCGCGCAGCGATTGAACTGACGTTGCGGTTTGCGCCGATTTGACCGTAAGGATGATAACGTCGCCGGCGCGGTGAGAAACGTCATGTGGGCGCCCGCCGGCGCTCAGGTTTTTGACCACGCGGTCGCCGTCGCGCGATTTGATGAGAAGCCCATTTCGATTAATCGCCGCGGCGTGAGCGTCTCTGGCGATTAAAACAACCTCTTCGCCGCTTTCGGCCAAACGGCCGCCGATGAGGCTACCGACAGCTCCTGCTCCATGGATGATGAATCTCATCAAATGCCTTCAGCGATAGATCGTTGATCGTGTTTTTCGTGATTGCGAATTGAAGAGGCGATAAAGCAGAACGGGCATCATTGTGATGCCCGGCGCCGCTCGTTTTTCCGATACTCCCGGCAGGACTCGAACCTGCGACCCCCTGCTTAGCCTACCACTCCAGGTTTCCCTGGCCTCATAACCGAGTTGTGGTCTGGACCATATCTTAGGCGTTTCAGCCTGGGCGCATATGGCCTCTACGGATCCCCTGCTTCAATCAAGGTTTCCTCGGTGTTGTCATGGAAGCCAATAGGCCTCTTTAGAGTTTCACCGATACAGCGCCCTCCACTGTGCAAATTACTATTCTCCGCACAGGCTCCTATGTTTGAAGGCAGGTGCTCTATCCACCTGAGCTACGGGAGCGTGGGCGTAAATGTACGCGATTGATTTGGTTAAGGCAAGCCGCCCATCCATCGCCGCCACAGTCGCTTACTTTTCGAGGTTCAACCGCCGGTCATCGTAAAAACTCACCCGCCTTTCAGCCAGCCATTTGGCGGCGAAAATTACCTGGCCAGTGTGGTAGCTGAAATGCTCGACGACATGAAAGATCGCGTCGAAGACCGTCACCTCATAGGCTTGCGGCTTGCACACTCGCTGCAAAGGCGCGTCTGAATTCGCGGCGGTGTATTCGTCTTCGATCCTGATCAGGACTGCCGCGGCCTCATCGAGCGTCGTCTTCACCAATTCGATTAGTTCGCCCTTGCTTACCGAGCCGCGAGCGGCGAATTCGCTCGCCCGGTCGCGAGCATCATCGGCGCCGCCCACGCCGGAGATGATCCACTGGCGGGCGTTGCCTGACATGTGCAGCAGCAGATTGCCTATGCTGTTGCTCGATTCGTTCGGACGGCGCCAGATCTGTTCGTCATCCAGCGAGTCCAGCGCCGCGGCGATTTTGACGAAGTAGTCTTCGAGCAACCGGAAGCGCGCGTGCCGCAGGAAGAGCAGCGCCGGCGGCAGCGGGCGTTTGGGCGGTTCGAGCATAAATGCTTTTCGTTTGTCGGCCATATTTTTGTCCTTGTCGTGAGATCGCGCCGCGAACGGATTTCGGAATCTCGTCGTAAGATTCTATGCGAGAGCCACGCGCGCATTATCGCCAGATTCGTCTCTCTAGCCAAACAGAGAGGCTGAATGCATAATAGCCCCCAGTTGCGCCGGTCGCTATTGATTATGGTTGGTTGCGGTTCGGGTTCGTTGGCGCAATGATTTTGATTCAAGTTCGTGAACGCTTGAACGCGAGAGGTAGTCAATGGGCAAGATCCTCGTAGTTGACGATGATCCGGCTTTACACCAAGTGATTGAAGGCGCGCTTGCCAGAGAAGGTCATTCGTTGTTGCACGCGACCGACGGCAAGCAGGGGATGGAATTGCTTGCGCGAGAAAAGATTGACCTTGCGATCATTGACTACGTGATGCCGGGAATGGACGGACTTGAATTTCTGGAACAGGCGCGCGGCGCCCACCCCGAACTGAAAGCCATCATGATCACCGCCTTCGGAACTCCCGAGGCCGTCCTCGGCGCCTTACGCAAAAAAGTCTGCGATTTTCTGGTCAAACCATTCGGCGTCGCCGACATCCGAGCGGCGGTCAGCGCCGTGCTCGACGAGAATTCAGTGGTCGAGATCGAAGTCATTTCGGCCAAACCGCATTGGGTGCAATTGCGTGTGCCATGCGATCTGGCCGCGGTTCCGATCCTGCAGAAGCTGCTCACACAGCTCAAAGCTGACCTGCCTGAAGACACGCGCGAGGCGATCGCCTACGCCTTTCGCGAAATGCTCAACAACGCCATCGAACACGGCGGTAAACTCGATCCCGCGAAATATGTCGAAGTTCTGTGCGTCCTGCTCAAACACGCGATCATTTACTGGATCAAGGATCCGGGCGAAGGGTTCAACCCCAGTGAGCTTGAACACGCGGCCGTCAATAATCCGGCCAATGACCCGTTTCGCCACATCTCGGTGCGCGACGAAAAAGGGTTGCGCGCGGGCGGCTTCGGCATCCTGATGACCAATCAACTGGTTGACGAACTGGTTTACAACGAGCGGCGCAACGAGGTGATGTTCATCAAATACCTATGAGTGGCTGGCTCCAATTCCTATGTCTCTCGATACATTCATCCGCCGCATGCCGAAGGTCGAGCTGCACGTCCATCTGGAAGGCTCGATCCAGCCGGAGGCCTTGCTTCTTCTCGCCGAGCGCAACAACGTGACGTTGCCTTCCAAGACGGTCGAAGGCTTGCGGCAATGGTACAACTTCACCGACTTCCCGCATTTCGTCGAAATCTACCTGGCGATCTCCGCCTGCATCTGCACGCCGGAAGACATCGAATTCATCGCGCGTGAATTCCTGCGCGGGCAGGCGGCGCAGCGCGTGCTGCACAGCGAAGTGACCTTCACGCCTTTCACGCATTACATCATGAACAGGCGCATCCCATTTGAAGACCAACTCGCCGCGCTCAGCCGGGCGCGCCAATGGGCGGCGCGCGATCTGGGAGTGAGCGTGGGCTGGGTTCTCGACATCGCCCGCAACGCGCGCTTGATCGAACACGGCATGACGGTGGCCGATTGGGCGATCAGCGGAATGGAGAGTGGGGTCGTGGCGCTGGGGTTGGGTGGAATAGAAGTTGGAAACCCGCCGGAACTCTTCCAAGACGCTTTCGACCACGCACGCGCCGCGCATCTGCCGGCCGTCCCGCACGCGGGCGAGACGGTCGGGCCTGAGAGCATTTGGGGAGCGCTGCGAACATTGAAGGCGCAACGCATCGGCCACGGCGTGCGCTGTCTGGAAGACCCTGAACTGGTAACCGAATTGCGCGAGCGCCAGATTCCGCTCGAAGTCTGCCCGAGCAGCAACGTCTGTCTGGGCGTCACGCCCTCCTTGTCCGAACATCCTTTGCCGCGTCTGCTCGACGAAGGCCTATACGTCACGATCAATTCCGACGATCCTCCGATGTTCAATACGACGTTGACCGATGAATACCTACGCGCGGCGCAAATTCTGGGTTGCGGCGTCGAGACTATCGAACAGTTGGCGATCAACGCCGTGCGCGCCAGCTTGCTGCCTGAGCCAAACCGCGTAGGAATGGAGCGGCTATTCCATGAAGAGTTTGCGCGATTGCGCGTGGAGTTATTGTCGTAATCAACCAGATCCGCATTCACAAGCCTGAATGGCCGGTGCTAAGATTTGCCTGGCAAATTGTCCGCGTACTTTTAGTAATCATGAAAATAGACCGGGAAAACATAATCAAAGCCCTCCAGGAAAATCGCGCGGCCATTCGCCGCTTCGGTGTTCAGCGCCTGGGCCTATTCGGCTCCTATGCGCGTGGTGAAGAGACTGAAGCCAGCGATCTGGACTTCGTCGTCGAGTTCGAGACCAAGTCTTTCGATGCTTACATGGGGTTGAAGGAATTTCTCGAAGAGCTTTTCGGACGAAAGGTTGATCTGGTTTTAACTGGGGCAATCAAGCCTCGATTGCGCGACCGAATTCTGGCAGAAACTATCTATGCCCAGGGATTATAAAACCTGCCTCGAAGACATCAGCGACGCTATCGGCAAAATCGGCAGATACACCGCAGGCCATACGAGCGAAACCTTGGCCGCTGATGAAAAGACTCTCGACGCAGTTATTCGCAATCTCGAAGTAATCGGCGAGGCGACCAAAAATATCCCCGATGATGTTCGCGCCAGCTATCCCGAAGTCGAATGGAGGAGGATCGCCGGGTTGCGAGACATTCTGATTCACCAGTATTTCGGCATTGATCAGGACATCGTCTGGGACATCCTGCAAAACAAACTTCCCATGCTCGCAACACAAATCAAACGCATTCTGGAAAGCCTCGATCATTGATCGTCTTCATTGCTTTGCCCCGCCTGCGGTTGATTGGCCCTTCTTGGCGTCGTTCTGCCAACGTGCAGATGATCGAAGTTCAGCGCCGCATTGAAGAGGAGCGAGAAGCTGCCGTGCGTTTGATGCCGCCACATCGGGTTGTTGGCGAACATCACAACGTGGCCTTTGCCCACCGGCGCGTCAATCACCGCCGGTTTGCCGGCCAATTCGGCGCCGCCGGCGAGCATCCCGCTCACCAGCAGGTTCTTTTCATCGGAGGCGAATCTCAATACGACTCGCGGGCGCATTTCTGGCGGAGGCAATTGCCCTGCGAGTTGTGTGCGGAACTCCGCGGGGATTCCGTCTTCGCTCGGAGGAGTGGGAGGTTGCGGAGGTAGTGGCCTGCGGCCTTGTATGATATCAGCATCATTCACGCTGCCTCGGCCCGAGGCGCGCCCTTGCTGCTGGCCGAATGGATTCGCGCCGCCGCCGCCGCCGAATCCAAGCCCGCCAAGCCCGCCAGTTTGAAACAACGGCGCCTGATTGAAATAGACCGCGAGCTTCTCGTCGTAGCCGTAAGAGATCGGACTCTTGCGGTCGGCGAATGTAGCGTTGAAGACCGATCCGCGCGCCATCAATTGCCGCGAATCCTGGATCGAAACGCCTTCGGTGATCCCGAAATCAATCGGAATCGAGGCGTTGCCGCCGACGGTGACGAACAGTCCGCCCGATTCGATGAAGCGCTGCAAATTGGCCACGCCAATGATTCCCATCCCACCACGTATGTCATCGCTCGTATCCGGCGACTGGCCCATATTCGGCGTCAAATCGGATTTCTTCCACGGGATCGGCGGCTCGTTATCGCCGCGTTTCGGCACGCCGCGCACGAGCGCTTGCGCCGAGCCTCCGACCGGCCCCCAGATGATCACGTCGTATTTCTCGCGCAGGTTCGCGGTGTTGCGGATGACGTGATCCGAGATGTAATCGTAGGGAATGCCGAGGCGGTCGAATTCGATCCTATACCAACCTTCGTTCTGCGTGTTAGTCCAAGTGTGAACCAGCGCGATTCGCGGAACAGTCAATGGGTGCTGCGCGACTTCGGGCAGCTTGTCCACGGCCTGGGCGGTGATGCCCAGATCAGTCACTTCTTTTTTCAATCGCGCGTCCAGATCGCCGGGATTGCCTTCGCTCTTGATCAGGAATGATCCGGCGTTGAACGGACGTTCGCCGACTTTGAAACTGTCTTCGGCGGCGTTGATCTTCACGTCTTTCAAACGAAACCGAAGCTGCGCGAGCGCGCTCTCGGCGTTGTGGTTAATAACATAACCGGCCTTGCCAGAGCCGGCGACATTGCCGAGCGCCTTGGCCATTCCGTTGATCAACGTCATCGGCGCGCCGAGTATGTTTTCGTCTTTGACCCGCACGGTTTTGACATTGCGCAGCGGCCCTAGCGTCCAGCCGGTATCGTCATACGGCCGCGGATCGCTGACGTTGTAATATTGTGTGTCGAGCAGCATGTCGGCCATGCGCGAATACGGCTGATCCATCCGCACGACGTAACTGCCGGCGGGGAATTTGCCTTCCTTCGTCTCGATCTCCTTGTCGGCCTTGTGAACTTCGCAGCCCTGCATCTTTAGCAGGTTGACCAGGTCAGCGGCCTCGTTCGGGCGCGGGTCGTCCGCGGGCAGCACCCACGCCGCGGGGCCTTCGACGCGAGCCTTCGCCACCGATCGTTTGCTCTTCAGATAGAAATTGTTGAGGAAGCGATCCTTGTTGTTCGAGACGTAATTCATCGCCAGCAGGATCGCGCTCTGCTGCATGTTGACATTGTTGCGGATTGACCATTTCACTCTGGGGAGCGGCGGATTGGGGCGAAACCAATCGCGGTTCGATTGCCCGCCGACCACTCGATCCTGCGTGTCAGCGCCGCCGTTGCCAAATGTCTCGTAAAAACGCCCGATCGAATTATGTCCGTTGGCGACGTAAAACATGTAGTTCGGCGCCCAGCCATCATAAAAACCGTGCGTCCACACGCCGGGCACGCCGCGTTTGGTCATCTCTTCGACTTCGTGATAAGCCAGCGCGTGCCACTCATCAATCACAATCGGATCGAGCCATGCGTTGTAAGGCCCGGTGCCGGTCGAGGTGTAAAGGAACGGCACCGATTCGTGCAGGTCATGCAAAACTGTCGGGTGATATTCGAGGAACGTGGCCATCTGGTTCCTGGTGAGCGCCAGAGCCATCGCCATCGAATCGCGGTTGTTGTCGTGAGCAACGTATTTGCCCCAATAGAGCAGGCTCGGCGCGCGTTTGCCCTCATTGGCCTTCCGCCAGTTGTATAGATCAACCATCATATCGCGCCCGTCCACTTCCAGCGTCGGCGTAATCATCACGATCACGTTCTTGCGGATCGCCTGAATGAACGGCGTTTCTTCGACGGCCAGGCGGTATGCCATCTCCATCAGCATCTCGGGGCTGCCCGTTTCAGGCGAATGGATCGAGCCGGAAGCCCAGTAAATCGCCTTGCCCTCGCCGATAAGCTGCTTCGCTTCGTCATCGTTAATGCGACGCGGGTCGGCCAGTTTCGCGGTGATCTCTTTGTATTTCGCCAGATTCGCGACGCTCGATTCATCTCCGACCACGACCAGCAACTGCTCTCTGCCCAACTCACTCTTTTCGGGCGCTGTGAAGACTTTGACCCGAGGTGTGGCCTTTTCGAGTTCACGGTAATAGCGATACTGATCTTTCGTGTATGTCAGCTTGTTCGGCGCGCCTGCCGGATAGCCCAGGACTTTGGCCGGAGTCGGAACCTTGTCCGAAGCCGGCAGATGATCCACAAGCTCGGTCAGGAACATCCTGTCGGTCGTGTTCTTGATGATTGACTCGGTGTATTCCTTGTCAACCGGCTGCGCTTGAGCCTGTGGGCTTGCGGGCGTGATCTTCTTCGCGCTCTGCGCCAACGCGGGATTGGCGCAGAGTGAAAATAACAGAGCGGACAACGCAAGATGCGTAAAAGCGCTCTTCGTCCAGCGAGAGATGGAGCGGTTCATAAGCAGGCCTCCGTGAATGTTTTGGAAAGACGATTTAGCTTCGCGCGCGGCAAAACAACGCGCGGCAATGGCGCCTATCGAGAAGGATACTCCGCTTTAGACGCGCCCCCAGGCGCCGCGGTTACATTTGCTTTGCCCTTCCCCGCACGGTTGTCCGCCAATATCCGTCAAAATTCCCATCTCATTGTTTGACAACCGGAAGCCAAACCGTATAAGAGTCACTGGCGGAGATCGTATTCTCTTCTTTACTGTGAGGACAAAACGAAGTGAAAGCTTATACGAAGTACTTAATCTTCGATACCGAGAAGCGCCGCGATTACATTAACATCACTAATGAAATCGCCAGCGCCGTCGCGGAGAGCGCAATCAAAGAAGGTCTCGCGCTGGTTTCCGCAATGCACATCACCGCCGCCGTTTACGTCAATGACGCTGAAGAAGGTCTGATCGAAGACATTGACGAATGGCTGGAGCGACTTGCGCCCACGCGCCCTGATTACCGCCACCACCTCACGGGTGAAGACAATGGGGACGCGCATTTAAAAAACCTGCTCATGCATCATCAGGTGCTGTTGCCAATCACCAATGGGCGGCTCGATCTGGGAACCTGGCAACAGGTCTATTACGCCGAATTCGACGGGCAGCGGCGTAAACGCGTGATCGTCAAAATCATCGGAGCCTAGGCCGCTACCTTTTTCTCGCAAATATACGAATGAAAAAATACCTTCCTCTGATTCTTTCCGTCGCTATTCCCTTACCGTGGCTCTTTCTGGAACTGACAGGCAAAGCGCACTCCTTTAATCCGGCGATGGTGTCGCTGCTTTCCGGCGTAGCGATCGTGGGCGCGGCGTTCCTGCTGGGCTGGGGCGCTGAGCTTTCTGAACGCGATATCCCGCGCTCGCTGGCGTTGATCACCCTCGCGTTGATCAGCGTGCTGCCGGAATACGCCATCGGTCTGCATTACGCCTGGACCGAAGGGCTGGCCAGATCGAACGAAGGGCTGGCAATAGCCAATATGACCGGCGCCAATCGTATCCTGATCGGCGTCGGTTGGGCGCTCATCGCAATCGTTTATTACTTCAAACATCATCAGAAAGAGATCGAGTTGGACAACTCACAGGGGCTTGAAATCAGCCTGTTATTGTTAGCGACCATCTATTCACTGGTGATTCCGTTGAAAGGCACGCTGACGTGGGTTGATATGATCGCGCTCTTCGCTATGTTTTTCTATTACGCGGGCCGCGCGGCTCGCAGCGAAAAACATGACGCGGAGTTGGAAGGAATCGCCGCAGAGCTTGATCAGAGGCTCGGCAATAACGCCCGGCGCCTTGTCGTCCTGCTGATGTTCGCGTTCGCGGGCATTGCGATCTGGTACTCGGCGGAACCGTTCGCCGAAGGGCTGAAAGAAACTGGCAAGGCATATGGTGTGAACGAGTTTTTGCTGGTGCAATGGCTGGCGCCGCTGGCTTCGGAATCGCCGGAAGCGATGATCGCCCTGTTGTTCGCGCTCAAAGGCAAAGGCTCCGTCGGTATCGGCGCGTTGATTTCGTCGAAGGTCAATCAATGGACGTTGTTGGTTGGCGCGATCCCGCTGGCTTATGGGTTGGCTGCAGGCGGTCTGGCGCCGATGATCCTGGATGCGCGACAGAAAGAGGAACTGTTGCTGACTTCGGCGCAATCACTGTTCGCCGCGGTCGTGATCTCCGATTTCCGTTTCGCGCTGTGGGAAGCGATGTTGTTGCTGATTCTGTTTACCGCGCAGTTGCTGATGCCGCAGGAAAATATCCGTTACATTTTCTGCGGTTTGTACCTGGTGGCGGCGGTGATTCTGCTGGTTATGTCGAGAACGCGAAGGCAGTTGTTGTGGGACGCTCTGCTGTTTAGGAAAGTGAGACCTCCGCATTCCTGATCCGACAATCGGCTCTCGCAATCAAGCTTGAATATCGAGCACATCGTGGCGCGTGACAATCCCGACGATTCGGCCATACTCTTCAACCAACACTGCCGGTGAGGCTTTCAGGTACTGCTTCGCCCGCGCAACCTCCACATTTTCGTTGACGACGGGGAACGGCGCGTCCATCACTTTCGTCACCGATGATTGCAGCAACTCGCGGTTATCCAGCAACTGCGCCATCACGCGGTTGTCGCGCACACTTCCAACCGACTTGCCATCTTCAAGCACAGGCACCTGCGACAGCCCGTGCGAATTCATCAAATCCAACGCCTCGCCAACCGTTGTTTCCGGCGTGACGGAGACCAGACGCGGTCTACCGGCATGCGTCTTCAATTCGTTGAGCAACCCGAGCGTCATCCGCTCTTCGCCCAACAATCGCTTCTCCTTCATCCATTCGTCCGAAAGGAATTTCGATAGATAGCGTTCGCCGGTGTCACAGACGATAAAGACCACAATGTCGTTTTCGGTCAGGTTCTCGGCGGCTTTCAGCGCGGCCCAGGCAATCGTCCCGCTGCTGCCGCCGCAGAAGATTCCTTCCTCACGCCCCATTCGCCGGGCCGTGTTGAACGAATCCCGGTCAGTCACATTGATAATCTCGTCAACGTATTTCAGGTGGACGTTTTCCGGAATCAACTCCTGTCCAATCCCCTCGACCAGATACGGGCTTGCGCCCATCAACCTGCCGGTCTCTTTGAAGGTCTTGAAAACCGAACCGTACGGATCGGCGCCGATAATTCTGATGTTCGGATCCTTCTCTTTCAAAAACCGGGCTGCGCCGCTGATCGTGCCCCCAGTGCCCAACCCTGCGACAAAATGCGTGATCCGTCCTTCAGTCGCTTCCCAAATTTCAGGCCCCGTCGTGCGGTAGTGAATTTCAGGATTGGCCGGGTTGGCATATTGATTGGTCAGGATCGCGTTCGGCATTTCGCTGGCGATGCGGCGCGCCGTATTCACGTAATGTTCCGGCGAATCAGGCTTGGCCGCCGCGGGAACGACAATCACGTCCGCGCCGAGAGCCTTCAAATAACGCACTTTCTCCTGACTGCATTTATCCGTCATCACGAAGACGCAGCGATAACCTCTGACCGCGCAGGTCAACGCGAGGCCTATTCCGGTGTTGCCGCTCGTCGCTTCAACAACAGTTCCGCCAGGTTTGAGTTCGCCCAGGCGTTCGGCGCGGTCAATCATCGCCTGGCCGATGCGATCTTTGACACTACCGCCCGGATTGAGCGATTCAATCTTAGCCAGCACCAGCGGCTTCATCCCGCGCGTGAGCTTGTTGAGTTTGACCAAAGGAGTATCGCCAATGAGTTCGAGAATATTATTTTTGTACTTCATACAACTTCAACCGCACTGCTTGATCTCCAGATACCTTTCAGACTTTATCGTGAAGCCGTCGCGTTGCGATAGCCCATCTCCAATCCCTTCGTTGTAGTGTAATACTTCGCCAGCATATTTGGCTTCTCCCATGCCGGTAGGCGCTTAGGATCGCGCAGGTACCCAAAGAAGCGCGTCGCCACCTGCCCGAAATGGGCTTCGTGTCCGTCGCGGTATTTGTCGGGGAAGGTCACGCGCAACTTATCGCCTTCGTCCGCCAGCGCAACGCCGGGATATTTGGTCTGCAACGCGGCGACCCTCTTCTGCAACGCCGCCATCACTTCGGCCTTCAATGACGATTCGTTCGGGATAACGTAGATTGTGTGAGCCTGCGCCTGGCGGACTTCAATGCGTGACTTCGATCCTTTGAACCACGCGACGTGCGTGTCGCCGCCGCCCGCTGGGGCTTCGTAATTCCAGATCACATCGAGCTTCACGTGCACGCCGCGCAAGGCGTAAGTCATCGAACCGTTGCAGAAATACTCCAGCTTGTCGTCTTTAACATTGCCCGCCAAGTAGGCCGGGAAGTTCGGCTCATTCGTCACACGCTTGAACTCTTCTTTGGTCATCACCGTCGGCCATCGTTTCCCGGAGAGCACATTCACGTCCTTGCGGTAATCAATCGCCTGTTCGGGGAAGACCATCCACTGAACCAGATCAACCAGGTGCGCGCCCACGTCGGCGACGCCCTCGCCCTGCTGCTTCACGTCGAAGAACCAGGCCGGGCGTACGTTCACTGAGCCGGAAACCATCTTGAAAAGATGATGCAAGCTCTCCATGTAGATCGCCGGATCGTTCTCCGAACCTTTCAGCATTGCGCCGAAAACGCCCGTGTCGTTAATCAACTCGCGTTGCAGGATGGTCGTGATCTCCGACCGCTCGGTCATAATATCGTATGCGATCAGCCGTTTCGCTTCCGCCGCGTTCAACGTCGCCTCCAGCTTGGCGAAATCGGTGGCGTTGATGATCCACGGCTTATCCACAAGCGCATTGACACCGCCTTCGACGCTCGCTTTGATGCGATCAATCTTGCCCTGATTGCGTCCGGCGATGACAACGACATTGCCGGGCTTTTCGCGCAGCATCCGCGCGAGCGGGTCGGCGCCAGTGTGAACTTCCAACGCCCATCGCGTCGGATTTTCCTTGCGATTGTTGAACCCTGAGATGCGCTTCAGGTGTTCGATCAAATCGAATCCCAGCGGCGCGTAAACGTGAACCTCGGGTGAGACGCCGATGAGTGTCTCTTTCTGCACGAGCGCCGCGTGAAAGTGGCCGGGATCGAGCGTCATAATTTTAACTTCGGACATAGTTTTATTTTTGACATTTTTCTGCTGCGCCCGCGATATGCGCTGCGACACGGTGATCAAAACGGCAGCAGCGACAGCCAGCGTAAATATCAGATGAACGAATGAGAACTTGTTTTCTTTGCGCATAAGATTCCTCGGCCTATTTCTTTTGAGTGATTTCAGTGAGCGCAACAGGAGAGCCGCCGCGAGCCTTGCTCAAATCGGCCGCTTCCATAAACGCCATCATCTCCAAAGTCTCTTCGGGCTGAATCGGCGGAGCGCCGGTCTGGAAGAACTTCACGACTTCAACGAGCAGATTGCGGTAATCGCTCTTCATCGGCGTGGGCGTCGTCAGATTCGCTTTCGCGCCGAACGCGACTGCGCCGTAATCCTGCTTGCCGTCGCGAATGCCGCGCATTGTTCCGACGCGCCCGTCCTTCCACTTACCGACAACTACATCGACTCCGTACGTACGAACGCGCGTGACCGATTCGCAGCCCGACCCCATCAGCGTGTAAAGCGCCTCGACCGCGTGAATGCCGTACCAGAAGAGGTCGGGATGGTGCGGCTCGGTCGGCGCGGGGCCATAAGTGAAAGCTCCCAGCACCGCGCCGAGCTTCTCATCGCGCTTCATCGCTTGCAGGTCAGCCGCAAACCGCAGGCTGGAAGAGCTAAAGAACGGCGTTCCTGATTCACGCGACAACCGGATGATCTCACGCGCGTCGGCGTAACTGGCGGCGAAGGGCTTATCAATAAACACGCGCTTTTTGGCGGCGAAGACCGGTCGAACCTGATTCAGATGAGGCCGCCCGTCAACGCTCTCCAGAAGCACGGCGTCAACTTTTTTGCAAAGCTCCTCAATCGAACCGACGATCTCAACGCCCCATTTGTCCTTCAGTTCGGCGGTGAATCTATCAATGCGCGTGCGGCTCGCTTCGACATCGGGGCTGCCGCCTTTGAACGCCGCGATGACGCGCGCGCCGGTAATGTGACTGGGATCGGATTTGTCGTTGAGCAGTTTGGTGAACGCGATCACGTGCGAAGTGTCCAGGCCAATTATGCCGATCTTGACTTCTTGCGTTTGCGCAGTTGTTTGTCGTGACGGCAAGCCAATCCGGACAAGCGCAATGGAGAGTGTGACGAGGAGTGTTGTACGAATGAATGTTCTCATGACTTTTCACTTTGAGATCAATTCGGGATTGAGCAACGAAGAGCTTTCGGCGTCGAGATAGACAGTAGTCTCGCCATGTGTGCGCAAAATCGAGGCGGGAAACTGCGGGCTGATTTCGTTTTCAAAACAATTCTTCACAGCCTGAGCTTTGCGCGCGTCGGGCACAATGCAAATGATCTCGCCGGCGCGAAGAATCTGTTTGACGGTCATTGAAATGGCCTCTTTCGGCACATCATCCAGACCGGCGAACCATCCTTCGCCCACCTGTTGGCGGCGGCAGGCTTCGTCGAGGTTGACAATGATATAGGGTTCGTCAGTTTCAAAATCCGCCGGCGGATCATTGAACGCCAGATGGCCGTTTTCGCCGATGCCGACGAAAGCCACGTCAATCGGCGACGCGCGGATCTCTTCACCAACGCGTCTGCAAACTTCAACCGGATCGGTCTCCCCATCAAGCAGATGATAATTCGCCATGCCCGTAGGTTCGATTAAACGTTCGAGCAGGTATTTGCGAAAGCTCGCCGGATGCGTGATCGGCAGGCCGACGTATTCATCGAGATGGAACATCTCGACTCTCGCCCAGTCAATGCCGGGCGTTTTTGTCAAAGCGTTCAGAAACGCGAACTGCGATGCGCCAGTCGCGGCGATAATGCGCGCCTGCCCGCGTTCGGAGATCGCGCGGTTGATAGCGTTTACGGCCTGCCGGGCCGCAGCTTCGCCAAGTTGGATTTTGTCACCAAAGACCTTTATTATCACGGTTCTCTCACCTGAAATTGATTGATGTGTTTACGATACGGCAAGGGATCTGTTTCGCCGCGCCGTAGCTTCCCACACACATCAACAACATGGCAAGAAAACAGATGATTCATCACTTCATTTCCGCCGCCGGTTTCTTCGCGTTCGCCGGCATCGCCTGGCTTTTTTCCGCCGACCGTCGAAAGGTTCAATGGAAGACCATCGCATGGGGAATTGGATTGCAGTTCGCGATCGGGCTGTTGATCTTCCGGCTCCCCGGCTCACAGCGAGTTTTTCTCTGGCTTAACGACGCCGTACTGGCATTGCTCAATGTGTCGAAGAGCGGTTCGTCGTTTCTCTTCGGGCCGCTGGCCGCTGGGCCGGGCGAGCAAGGATCAATCGGCTTTATTCTCATCTTCCAGGTTCTGCCGGTGGCGATCTTCTTTTCGGCCTTCACGGCCGCGCTCTATCATCTGCGCGTGTTGCAGATCGTCGTGCGCGTCTTCGCCAAAATCTTTCACCGTGTGATGGGCGTGAGCGGCGCTGAGAGCCTGTGCGGCGCGGCTAATATCTTCGTCGGCGTGGAATCGTCTCTGGTGATTCGGCCATATCTCGACAAGATGACCAGATCGGAATTGCTCACGGCGCTCGGAACCGGAATGGCCACAGTGGCGTCGAGCACGCTCGGAATTTACGTGGCGTTTTTGACCAACTCGTTTCCACAGATCGCAGGGCATTTGTTATCGGCCTCGATCATAGCCATTCCAGCCGTGATTGTGACGACGAAGCTGCTGCTGCCGGAAACCGAGCAGCCCGAGACCTTGTCTCATGTTCCGCCTGAAGACCCGGCGACGCGGTCTCGCAACCTGATGAGCGCGATTATCGAGGGCGCGATGGACGGCGTGAAACTCGCGGCGGGCATCTCGGCGTTGCTGATTGCAATGCTCGGGCTGGTTGCGCTGGTGGACAAAATTCTTGGAGCGGTGAGTGGATGGTTCGGGATAGCGCAACCGCTGACTCTGGTCAAAACTCTAGGCTGGTTGTTCTACCCACTGGCAGCGCTGCTCGGAATCGCGCGAGCCGACGTCGCCGAAGCCTCGTGGCTGTTGGGCGAGCGAGTGATCTTAACCGAGGTGGTGTCTTACCAGGATTTGGCGCAGATGGTGGCGGCTGGGCAGTTGAGCGACCCTCGCACGGTGGTAATTTTGAGCTATGCATTGTGTGGGTTCGCGCATGTCGCCTCGATGGCGATCTTCGTCGGAGGCACAGCGGCGCTTGCTCCATCGCGCCGCGACGACTTGGCTGGATTGGGATTGCGCGCATTGCTCGCGGCGACACTAGCGACGCTGATGACCGGTTGTGTCGCGGGAATCTTCAGCAATGGGCAGGGAGTGTTGATGGCGCGATAGCCAGTCCCTGCTTCACGGCAGGTTTTCAATCGGCACGGGTTCGACAGGATCGGCTAATTCGAATCCGAAGACTATCGAGTAAAAGTACAACTCGCCGTCGAGCGCGCGTTTAATGTTCTCGGCCTGGCGGAATCCATGCTGCTCGCCCTCAAAGGTGATATAAGCCACCGGCAGCCCCTTGGCGCGCAGGGCATTGACCATCATCTCTGCCTGATTAGGCGGCACGATCTTGTCTTCCAGCCCTTGGAAGAAGATCACCGGCGCCGACAACAGGTTTGTATGATGGATAGGCGACCGTTCACGATAAAGATCCGCGCGTTCGGGATAAGGCGCGATCAGTTTGTGGGTGTATCGCGATTCAAATTTGTGAGTGTCTATTTCCAGAGCTTCAAGGTCGCTCACGCCATAATGGCTTGCGCCGGCTTTGAAAGCATCGCGGAACGTGAGCGCGCACAGCGTAGTATAGCCGCCCGCGCTGCCGCCGGTAATCGCCAAACGATCCCTATCAACCAGCCCTCGCTCGGCCAGGTACTTCGCGCCATTTACGCAATCATCAACATCAACAACTCCCCAACAACCATTCAAACGTTCCCGGTACTCGCGCCCGTATCCAGTGCTGCCGCCATAATTGACGTCGAGCGCGGCGACGCCGCGGCTCGTCCAGTATTGAACACTCAAGCGCAGCATTGGACTCGTCGCGGCGGTCGGCCCACCATGGCTCATCACCAGCAGCGGCGCCCGTTCATTTCCTGGGGCAATGAAATCCGGATTACGCGGAGGATAGAAGAACGCATGAGCGGTTAGGCCTTCTTCAGTAGGGAACTCGATTGCCTGCGGAACCGAGATGTAGCTAGGGTCTACCGTCAACTCGCTCGAACAGCGAAGGGTCTCAAACTGACGGTTATTGAAATCGAAGCAGACAATGCTTGTCGCTTCGGTTGGTGAAGCCGCGATGAAAGCAGCTTTTCCGGGCCTTGCGCGAATGCCTTCGATTTTTGTGAATGGCGTTTCGATCTTATCGAGTTTACTGGTTGTCGTGTCAAGGGTAGCCAGTTTTGAAAAACCCCGCTCGATGTAAGCGCAGACAATCCTATTCGCCGACTCGAAGGCGTAAGTTGACATCCCGAAGACCCATTGCGGTAAACCAAATTCCGCTTCCATAGGACAGAGGGCTTCGATCCTGCCCTCGCGCCAGCGATAAAGATTCCACCAACCGGTTCGATCAGAAACAAAATGGAGTTCGCCAGTGGGCGACCATTCCGGTTGAAAGATGGATTCGGCAACGCCGCCGGCGACGCGAACCTGGTTGGTCAGCGAGCCATCTTCCAAAACATCAGCCACCAAAAGCTCCGTCCCATCCCAGGGCATATTCGGATGATTCCATTGCAGCCATGCCAAACGCGAACCTTTGGAATTCAACCGTGGCGACGAATAGAAATCAGCGCCGCCCGCAAGCGTGACCTGCTCGCCCGCTCCGCTCAAAGGAATACTAACGATCGCGTTGACAGCTTCGCGCCCCGTCGCCGAATGATCTTCGCGCACGCAAATCATTCGGTTGCGCTCGCGATCAATCACACCGTCGGCGTAACGCGCTTCGGCTTCTGGTGTAATCGCCTGAGGCGCGGCGGCGGCGGCGAGGCGATACAAGCGCTGGTCAGCGAAGTTCGAGAAATAGATCGCGCCATCGCTCACTGTAAAACCGCCGCCGCCGTATTCATGAACACGCGTGCGGCAATTGAATGGAGTCGGCGTGATATCAACTGTTCGCCCATTCGGCGCGAGTTTGACAACCACATAACGGCCCTTTTCCTGCGGCCTGTTTTCTACCCAGTAGATGTCTTCCCCATCCATCGTGATCTGCCCCAGGCCAATCGTGCCAGAGACGATCAGATCGGAAGTGATCGGAGATTTCCAAGAACCGTGACGAGAGACCTTCACTTCAGGCATCAATCTCTTCCTCCTAAAAATGTATCTATGCTGACGCGCACAGCCGCGAATTATGCGACATCTCCGTTGCGGAAAGTTTCACTCCCGCTTTGTTAATTGAGGCAGATACTCTTCCATCCAATGACGCAGGCGCGTTTGAACCCCAGGTGAGAGCTTGAGCACGAGATAAACGAAGCTCAGCGTCTCAAAGATTTCAAAGTACCCGCCAGCATAGACAATCACGTTCGTGCGCCGGGTTTTCAATTGCTCAAATGCAATCGCCTGCCGCGTCTTGCCCGCGAATCGCGCCCCCGCCGCCGTGTTCGCAAACAATTGGTAGAGGCTATAACTGAGCGCCACCGTCAGTAGATAAAATACGATCTGGCTGTAACGCGTGCCACTCAGTTTAGTCAGCAACCAATCGCCGCTCTTGAGTTGTTGGTAATCCTGCTCGATCTCCGGACGCTGCTCATAATGCTTGACGATCCATTTCGCGTTCAGCGACAGGTCGGTTGTCACCAGCACAATGTAATCTATCGCCTTCTTCTTCTCGTTGTAGAAGCGAATGACGCAAGCATTGAGTGGGACCTGACATTCATCCCAAACGTGCTCAACCCCGCGCACAAAGGCGATCTGCTGTCTCTCCCTTGTCGGATGCGGCCCCCACTGATTGGCCATCTTTGCCAGCTTGACCGCTTCGTCATACGAGAGCATCCCGTGGCGCAACGGGACGATCACATCCACTCCGCGCTCGCGCTTGAGCCAGGTGATCGTCTCGCCGTCCAAAAAGCCTCGATCTTCCAACAACAGATCGCCTGCCCGCAAGACTGTGCAGCTTCGCAGCATCGGCTCGCACAACTTGCAATCGTGGGTTTGAATCTGGCCGACCGCCGCTTGCGTCAGAATGCCTGCCGTCTCCAACAGCGTCCGGATGGTCCCGAGTTTGTAACCGCGTTTCAATTGACCATCGTCATCATCTTTGACTACGCCGCTGCATTCATACGTCCCTCGTTCCAACTCCACTACGATCTTCGTCGCGTCCAGAATGTGGATGCGTCGTCCGTTCCCGGTTTGCGCATAGGCCAACCATCCGGGCCCGACCCTTTGGTTGTACCAATCCAGCAATTGCTTGGCGACTGCGTGCGAACGCGC
>Ga0187894_10001123_pt1 | contig 35441 bp, 29 predicted proteins | sample GBC1701081metaG_FD_136650 | JGI IMG/M metagenome (GOLD analysis project Ga0187894, IMG submission 136650) | White microbial mat communities from a lava cave in the Kipuka Kanohina Cave System on the Island of Hawaii, USA - GBC170108-1 metaG ...
AGGTCGTCACCGATTGCGCGGGTCTCTTGCCAAATGAGCAATAAGAGCGCCACCACCGATATGTGCCACCACATCGAGCTGATGACAGATCCCATCACGATCGCCAAGAATACGATGATCAGCCACATCGGTTTACGGGATATCTGACCGAGCCTGTCCCGATGGCTTGCGCTCACGGCGCGTGAGAACGCAAGGCCATCGGAACAAGCTATTCACGCCGCGGGCAGCGCGGTCTGCGGACGTGAATACCAGTTGATGTCGCTGGGGCCGCGATACCTGCGGACATGAACATCAATCTCTCCTTGTTCGAGCGTCCGTTTCTCTACTCGCGGATGTCGCCACCGTCTCGTGCTCTTCTCGGGAGGCCGCGCCGATCAGCGGTGGAATCTGAAACAGGAATCCCGTCTTGGCGCACATTCGCAGCCGACCCCGGCATCTCGAAGCGATATTTTCCGCGCCGCGGCCAGAAGCGCGTCGTTCCCTTCTGGCAGCGTCGTTTGCGTCACGTGCATGGGTGACGATGCCGGCTCCATTGATGGCGATCTCGACGGACGGCCTGACCTCCCGCGCGGGGCGACTACGGTTGCGGGATACTGAGGCCGTCGCGTCCGCGATCGGGAACGGCATGTTGACAGAGCCCCACCTTATAGACTCGCCTGGTCGTCGTCTACCAGGCGATGCGAGTGCGCTCCGTGCTGAACTGCGTGAAGGACGTCGTCAGCAACCGCGGCGGAGCCTGCGCTCGCGTAAGCAGCAGACGCGCCCGATCGACCGTGACGCTCAGCCGTTCTTGCCGGGGACGTCGCGCGTGTGCCTGCTGGACGAGGCGTCGCTGCGCGGGATTCAAGGCGAACGTCATCGTGGTCGTCGCCACGATCGTCACGCGTTTGATCTCGGTGGCCGCGCGCGTGCGCGGCTCGGTGCCGGACGGCGTCGTGGGCGGGACGCGCATTCGCGTGGCGCGGCAGGCGGCCAGCGGGATCACGTCGCGCCGGCGCTGGCGATCCACCAGCATCAGTCTCGCGCGATCCACCAGGACCATCAGGCGCGTGCCGACGTCCGGCCACATCTGGCGGACGGTCGTCTGTCGCTGGCCGTCGATCAGAAACTCGATCGCGATTCGTACCGTTACGATCATGCCGCGTGTCTCCTGTCTCGTCATCGTCCCGTGCCGGGGGCGAGTGGTCGTCCGCGCAGGGATGGCGCCTACTGCGTCGTCGCGTCCCGGTCGCTAAGTGGCGGAATCTTGAACATCAGGGCCATCGATGCGCCGCCCGAGCGGAGCGAGACCGGCATCTCAAAGCGGTATTGCCGCGCCGCCTCCACCAGTGCCGCGTTCGCCTCCGGAAGCGTCGTGTGGGCCACACGAGCCTGCGTAACGACGCCTTGGCCATTGATCACGATGTCGACGGTCGCTTCGCCACCTGCGGGCGCGACCAGGCCGGCCGGGTACCGGGGCATGGCGTCCGCAATGAGGAAAGGGCTGTCGTGTTGGCGCGCGAGAGGGTCGAGAGTATGCGTTCGCGGTGATCCGTTTCCGAATATGAGCTCACGCACTGACCCGACCGCGAGCGCAACTACCAGTAAGAACAGCCAGCGTCCCCACACACTCCTGCGGTTCATCGAAACAGTTCTCCTTCTTGTGGCTCGCGTCGATGCGAACCTGGTCGTCGGCGACCGAGCTGCGCATCATGCGAGCGGTGGCTACACGATACCCGTCGCTTTTTTTTCCCACGAGCACCCGTGCACCACTGGAACTTGAAGGCATGACGATGCAGATCGGGGCTCGAACTCGGGCGGACGCTCGAAGCTCAGCCAGGCGCGCACCGTGTCAGGACGACGTGTACCAGCCGCGTCGGTCACACCTCCGGCGTCGGCACGTGGTCGTCCTATCGACGTGCCCTACGGCATGGGCCACGCGCATTGCTAAGTAGTAGTCGGATAGCACAGGGCAAAATGGGAGAATAAGATCGATCACTCCAAAAAAATCGCCAAGTTACGCCGTGAGCGCGGTACGGACGGAGTGAGATGTGGGCGATTCGTGCTTATAATCGACCCTCGGATACACCGCGCCCCTCGCGCGTTCGTGCTCGTCCTCGCGCGCGTGCTGTCACTTGTGGTGCGATCTCGTCCAGTCATCGCTACCCCTGACCGGCCGACCGGTCAGCGTCGTTCGGAGTTTTGGTATGGCGATCCGCTCGCGGGCTCTGACGTCGCTCCTTCTTGTCCTGTCGTGCAGCCTGGTGTCGCACGCGTGGGCGCAGACGGCGGAGCTATCCGCCAGCCTGCGTGGATTGGTTCGGCACGAAGACGGCACATACGTCGACAACATTCAAATCCTCGTGCGCCACGAGAACGGGCAGACGTGGACGACCTGGTCAGGCAATGACGGCGAGTATCGCTTCCCGGCCTTGCCGCCGGGGCGCTGCACCGTGGTTGTGGAACTCGGGGCGGACTATCAGCCGATCGCGCGCCCGGTGGTGCTGCACGCGAATCGGGACGAGGGTCTGGCGATCACGATTCAGTTTCGTCCCGCCACGCCGGCGCATGTGGAGGTCGACTCGCAACAGGTCGAGACGTCGATCGGGGTGACAACGGGGCGGGAGGAAATCGCGGATCGGCCGTTGGTGAACGGCCGCTCGTGGCAGGCGTTTCAAGGCTGGGCGCCGGGATTGATCTTCACGGAGTCGACGCTGACCGGCGCAGAGGCCTCGGCGATTGGCCAACGGCGGTCGGCCAATCGTGTCACGATGGATGGCATCAATACTGAGCTGTACGTCGATGTCTTTGGATTGAAGAGGGCGAAGAATGCATTGGCCGCTGCCGGCCAGTCCGGCAGCCAGTCGGTGTTGGGGCCCCTCGTGACGCTAGAGACCATCGACGTCCGAACGGTCAATGCGCCGCTGGAACACCGCTCAGCGCCGGGGGCGATCACCACCATCGTCACGCGGGCCGGTACGGACCGCCTCACCGTCAACCTCGCGGGTGAGGGCCGGCCGAGCGCGCTTGCCGCGAAGGATTGGTTCGACCATGCGCGCGGCACCAGGGAACGAACGGGTTACTGGAATGCCAGTGGTGCCGCCGGTGGGCCGCTGCTGCCGATGCGGGTGCATTACCTGGTCGCAGCCGATTGGCAGCAGATCGAGCGATCCCGCTTCGGCCTCATACACGTTCCGTCGGCCGCTGTTCGCGCGTCGGCGCCGCCTGCCATCCAGCGTCTGTTGAACAGCTATCCGCTGCCCAACGGTCCTGCGGTCGATGATGCGTTCCTCGGCGCCGGCGCGCCGGCCGGGTTCTTCGCGACACACGCGCGGCGATTTCGGTCCCACGCCGACCTCTCCGTGGCCAGCGCACGCGTGGACGTCAACCTGACCCCCCAACACCGTTTGTTCACCCGCGTCAACCTGGGGCGATCCGCCGGCCCACAGCGCGATCCAGAGACACATACCGAACCCGAGTCATTTACGCGGACCGACATGACGTCGACGCGGACCGTCACGACCAGCATCACCACGACGCGAGGTGCCTTTGCGAGTGACTGGCGGTTGAACTATAGCGCGCACTCAGGCGAGGTGCGAGATGGTCCGGCCACCGCCGCTGGTGCGCAGCCGCTCCCGTTCGATCTTCTGGCGCCCGCGTTGTCATCGGACGACGCATTGGTCTTTGTTCGGTTTGCGCCACTCCTAGATACGTTTGTGCTGGCAGGTCGCGCGCGGGCCGCCCGACACGAGCAATGGCAACTAGTCAATACGCAATCGTGGCAACGAGGTCGACACGTGTGGCGGTGGGGCGGCAATTATCGGCAACTGCTGGCGTCGACGAATGCGGCGCCGTCGCGATTGACGTACTCGTTCGACAATCCGGCCGCGCTGCTGGAGGGGCGGTTGGCGTCCGTGCTCATCGAGGATCTCCGTCCCGCGCGAACCCGGCGCCATATGTGGGCGGGATTCGTGCAGGACACGATCCGTGTATCCAGAAGCGCCACCGTGGATCTCGGGTTGCGGCTTGCCAGGAGCGGTGCCCCCACGGTCCGCGGGCAGCTCCAACCGCTTGTCGTGCGCTACGACGCGCTGCCCAGGCTCGAACCCCTATCGACCGCAGAACCGTTTTGGCGTGCGTCAGTGAGTGCTTCGCCACAGCTCTCGGCCACGTATCGACTCGACGCCGCTGACGGTCGGGAGACGATGATGCGGGCAACGTGGGGGGTGATCTTCGACCATATCGACGGGCCGGGCGCGAGCAGTCTTACCGATGACGCCCCCTTCCGCACGCGGCGGCTCCTGCGAGCGGGCGCGTTTCCGCTCTCTCCGCAGCAGCTTGCAGCCGCTCCACCTTTGGTGTCTGACTCCGTGAAGTACTACGCTTTTGCCCCGACGATCCGTAGTCCACGGACGCAGGTATGGTCTGTGGGCATCGATCGTGAACTAGGACGGGCGCATAGGGTGAGCCTGTCCTATGTCGGAGCGCTCAGCCAGTTTCAGAGCTACGACCACGGTTACGAGTATTTCGATCTGCCGCAGCCCGTGCAGGTGCAGGCATTCGCGTCTGAGAGCGCGTCGTCTTATCACGGAATGCTAACGCACGTCGTGCGTCGATTGTCGCGCGGGATCGAGGCACACCTCGTGTGGACCTGGTCCCATGCTATCGATCTCAACTCAGGCGAGTCGGTCGGCCCTTTGCCGCCGCCGCAGTACGTGGCGCCGAACACCAACAGAGGTGACGCGGACTTTGATCGTCGCCACGTCCTGCGATTTCAAGTCTCCTACCGCCCGGACGGCGAGCGCCTTCCCCGATGGTTTCGGTCGATCGGTCACGGTTGGCAGATCGATGCCACAGGCGTGCTCCAATCCGGTGGGCCGTTCAGCGTGGTCGACCAAATGGAATTTCCGAACGGTTTCCAAAGCGTGCGCCCCGATGTCGTTCCGGGCCTTCCGCAATGGTTGCCTGACCAGAGCAGTCCCACGGGACGACGGCTGAATTCCGCGGCTTTCGTGCTGCCTGCGGAGCCGCGTCAGGGCACGCTTGGACGAAACACGTTGAACAGCTCTCCCTTGCGACAGGTGGATCTCGCGTTGTCACGCTCGATGCGCTTGGCAATGGGACTTCGACTCCAACTGCGCCTCGAAGCGTTTAATGTGTTCAATCAGCCCAACTTCGGGCTGCCAGATCCATTCCTACAGTCTGAACTCTTCGGCCAGCCATTGGCTTCGTACGGTGATGGGCTTGGTGGACGGTCACTCGTGGGAGGCGGCCTCGACCCTCTTTTTCAGGCTGGTGCCGCGCGCACGATTCAGTTCGTCGTCCGGCTCGACTACTAACTGCACTGACCATCACACTCCTCAAGCGCCGCGGGCCCGCAGCCCCAGCCGCTCGGCTGGCAGGCCGCGGTACGGCAGCGTGCCGGGAACTCGCAGTGATTGAAAGCACCGCGCAGACAGTTGCAAGGAGGCCGCACCTGCGCACTGGCGTGGAATGAGCGTGTGAGCGTGTCCAGGGGCGAACTGGGTGTCGCCGATGCGTTGCCAGCCGTGGGCACCACAGCGCCGAGCGCGAACCAGAGCCGCCGCTCACGGGGCGTTACGAACGCCGGCGCGGCGCGCTGCCACAGGGTGTCAAACGCGGTCTTCGCTTGGGTGTCGTGCGTATAGAGCGTCGGCGTGATCAAGCTCGCGCCATCGCGGAGGAACGCCCGTTGCTGATCGGTCAGATTCGGCAGGCGCGCGGCGCGTGTCAATTGTTCGCGCCACACCTGCGCGCGCACGCGCGGGCTGATCGCGTTGAACACGGCGAGCTGGCGCGCGGGATCGAGATGCGCCAGATCGTCGAGGGTCGGTGACGCGTGGGCATAGCGCTGTGCCCACTGTTGGAGCTCTGCGCATGTGGCGCCGGCGGAGGCGCCCTTCGGTAGCGAGACGATGCCGATCTGGCCGACGACCAAGACAACACTCAGGGCAAGCAAGCGACGTGTGTACCAAGACATGACAAGGCCCTCCTCGGGGGAAGGTGGAGAACCGCAGTGTGGAGGTCCAGTGTAGGACGCGCGGGTGTCCTGTTCAACGTCTCGGTGTACGCGTTCGGCCGTGACAGGCAGACGGCGCTTCTCCAGGCGTCGAGGAGCGACGCGACTGGTCAAGGCCGTACGGCTGTTCGACACGGAGAGGCCGTGGCGCGAGCGAATCCTTTCTCACGAGCCAGACACAAGTTTTTCTCCCACTTCCAACCCTCTGAAACGACTACTTCTAGAACGCTGCGGATCGGACACGGGGTCGAGGCGACCATCCTCCCGCTGACTGGCATCAACAGCAGGGTCGTCTCCGGCTTCTCCGCAGCGTTCGTCACAAGGAGTGGTACCGATGTACAGGCCGTTTCGACCGCTCGGCTGGTGTCTGCTCGTCAGCCTGTTCGCCACCGGATGCTCGGGCATTCCGGCGCCACGGCTGTGGCCGATGCCAGTCGAGGCCTCGCCCACGATCCCGATGTGCGCCGATCTGACACGACTTGACCGAGGGACATCGCCGTGCTGCTGAATCCACGCCAGCTTCCGTGGCCGTTCGATCACGGGCGGACGTGGCCCCACGGCGTGCAGGTCATCATCGTGGTCTACGTGCAGATCACCGGCTTGGCCGGCGCGATGCTCACCGGGCGCTGGCTGTCGGCGGCCGTCATGTTCGTGCTGGCGCACGTCTGCTACCTGAAAGCGGAGCGACAGCTCGTCGACGCGCTCCGACGCCAGGCCCGCGACCTCGATACCTGCCGCACCGTCCATGAATGGTGCGTGCTGCTCGGCATCGGCCTCGCCATCGTCACCATCCTCGTCATGATCGCGTGGCTCGCTGACAGCGCGTCGACACGGCGGTGGGGGCCATGAGCCTCATGGTCATCATCTTTGCCGTTACCAGCGTCCAGCGGCAGCCGCCGGACGATCGTGTCGATTGGGGTGTCCGACTTCTGCTTGTTGCCGGCCTGCTGCTGGCCCTCGCGACGGTCGTCAGTCAATCGCTACAGGGGAATGGTCATGCCTAAGGTGTCATCCACCCCGATGCAAGTACAGGATGGCGGCGAACGCGACGGGGCGTTTCGTATCGGCCTCAAGGTCGCGGGCAATCGATTCGCGCTCATGCACACGCCGGACTCGACCCAGTTCTGGATCGTCAGTTGCACGCCGATGGCGATCGCAGAGGGAACGTCGCTGGAACAAGTTCTGGGCCGCTTTGCGGGGTTTCTCCGCGGTGATCCCATCAAGGTGGACTTGTTGCCACCTCTACTCGTCGAGCTGGTGATGCCCACATGGCGCACGCAAGTCGAACGATGGTCGGCATCCCAGCACGGTGACCACCATGTTGCACCTGACGATCGATGCGACACCGCGCGCTGAAACGGCAGCCCGCCATCAACACGTAGATCGAGAGTGGGGGAACGCACGCGTCGTGGAGCAGCGAGACGTTAGCGCCTTGGTCGCGGAACACTACCACGCACACGAACGCGTGGTGCTGGGTCTGCTTTATTCACTGGTCGGGTCCATTCACGATGCCCAGGATCTCACTCAGGACGTGTTCGTGGAGCTGCACGAGGCGCTGCAGGCGGGCGACGACATTCGCAATGCGCGAACCTGGCTGTTGAACTGCGCCCACCGGCGCGCCGTGGATTCTCACCGCATGAGGCAGACGCGGCACCGATTTGCTGCCGCCGTCGAGGCACTCCACCGCCGTGTGACCGGTCGCGCCGATCAAGACGATGCCGCTGACGAGGGGCCATCGGCCAACGAGCCGTCCCTGATCGCGCGTCTTACGCCGCCGGGCGCGCCGCCGACACCAGACGACTATCTGCGCGACCAGATCAGTCGCGATCTCTTGAAACGTGCGCTCCTCAAGATGAAGCCGTTGACACGCGCGTGCGTGATCTTGCGGTGGCGCGGGCTGACGTACCAAGAAATTCGGGACAGCCTTGGGTTTCGGTCCAAGGATCAAGTCCGCTGGCGACTCGCGCGAGCGGTCGACCTAGTGGAGAGGACGTTCCGCCGTGGTTGACGAGAACAAGTGCCCGTCGCTCGACCAACTGCTTGTCGCCCTCGACGAGGTGCCGCTCCAGGACGAGGGGGCTCTGGCGACACATTTGCAGTCCTGCCCGGCGTGTCGCGAGAAAGTCGCGCGCGTGCAAGCGATCCTTGCCGCCGGCGGCGCGATGTTGGACGCTGAGCTGTCCAGCGTGTTGACCTCGACGTCGGAGGAGCGCTACGCCGCATTCCTCGCGCGACTGCAACGCGAGGAGGACGCGCCTCGCATGGCGGTCCATCTGCGCCGTGGCCGGCGCTGGCTGTGGGCTGCAGTGGTTGCGTTGGTGCTCAGCGGCGCGGCGATTTCGCGCACCGCGGCGGCAGAGGCCTTCTTTCAGCACGTGGTCATGATCGTGCGCACGATCTGGAGCGGCTCGGCGCCGCCCGCTCGTGGGGGCGCATCAACCGATCTGCCGGCGCAGGACCGGCCCCTACCGACGTCGGCGGCCCCGGCGCCGTCGAGCGTGGACCTCGATCCGATCGAGTTGGCCGTCTGGTCACGGCTGCGAGCCGCGGATGCTGATCTCGCCGGCCACGTGCGAGTAACCCGTGAGGCCGAGACCATCCGTGTCCAGGGCGCGGTCCTGCCTGCGGCACTCCAGCCCCTGCGCACACAGCTTCAAGCGCTGCCGCATGTGCGCACGACACTCCGACGCCGCAAGGCACAGGCGCCCGCGGTGCCTGTCCAGGCGTTCGCGGACTGGCTCGATCGTCACCTCGCCGCGGACTCGGCCAATCGGCAGACCTTCGTGTCGACCCTCCACGCGCGTGTGCGCACCGTCGACGAGCATCTCGCGCGGCTCGTCGCCCTGCGCCGCTTCGTCCGCACGGGGTCGGCCGACGGGCAAGCCACGCTACGGCACTTGCTGAACGCGCACGCGGAGGTGCTGGATCGCGATCTCCAGGCACTGGATCTTCAGGTCGCCAAGTTGCCCTTCGTGATCGCGAGCCGCTGCGCCGCCACGACGGGTGTGCCTTCCGTCTGGCCGTCGCGTGCGGTCGCCGCAGGTCAACAGGCGCACGCGCTCCGGACGCAGTTGGACCGCCTTCTGGCACAGCCGATCGCGGCTACGGAGGATCTCAGCACGTTCGCCACCATGTTTGATGCGCTGTGGGATGCATGGTACTGCCCGACGGTTGACGCGCCAGGAGCTCGCTAACCTCCGCCTCCGTGCGCGTCATGACGGCCTTCATCCCAACGGCAGTCCCTGTCGGTGTCGATGCACACCTTCTTGAGATCTGCGTGCATCGGCACCGCGACGACTTTCGCCCAAAGTGGTTAGGACGCGATCAGGTGGTCCGCGACGCCTTGCGCACTGCGTATAGGTACCCAGAATTCTCCTGGTCCGTCACGGTTACGCCCCCGTATCCGGCTCAGGACATTCCCTCGTTCACGTTCGCCCTGGCGCTGGGTGTGCTCGTCTGCGGCGATCACGGCAGTATGAGGCCCTTTGGTGACGTGCTGGTCCTCGGCGCGCTGCGCGCTAACGGCCGACTCGAGGGCGTATCGGGCGTCCTGCCCATCCTCAAACACTGGCGACGGATCGGGCGACACACAGTGATCCTGCCGCGCCAGCAGGAGCCGCTCGCGCGGCTGCTGGATGGGCTCGTGGTCATGAGCGCGGATACGCTGGATGAGGCGATCGCCTTGCTGAGCCGATCTGCGCGCCCTGCTCCGAGCACCGCACCTGCGATCGTGCTCCCGCCGGCCTCGGTGCTGGCTCGAACCGTGGAACAGTCGGTGTCCCCGCATGTCCTCCGAGCCCTGGAGACCGGGGCCGCAGGGGAACACCCGACGCTCCTGGTCGGTCCCACCACAGGGAGTGCCGCGGTCCTGGCGCGCAGCGCACGAGACTTCCTCCCGGCACTGACGGCTGAGGACGCGATGGCGATCACGACGGCCGCATCAGCGGCGACGGTCACACGAGAACTGGTCACCGAGCGTCCCATGCGTAGACTCGCGCACGACGCTGTTCCCACCGATCTGGTCGGGGACGATGACTACGACCTCGGCGAACTGGCGCTCGCGCATCAAGGCGTGCTGCTGCTCGAGGATCTCAGTGGCTTCTCGCAGTCCGTGCTCGAATGTCTCGCTGAGCATCTCCGCGAACGCGAGCTGCTGTTTCAGCATCCGAAGGGATTTATCAGCCGTGTGCCGACGGCGCCGTGGGTCGTGGCGACCCTGCGTCCTTGTCCGTGTGGCCATCGCGAGGTCGCAGGCACGTGTCGCTGTACGGCGCGGGACCTGGCAGCCTATTACACGGCCGTGCCGTCGCAACTCCTCGATGGCCTCTTCGACATTGGCGTCGCAGTGCGGGCATGGCCGCCGCACGCAGCGGTGGCGTTAGAAGCTGGCGACTGTCCGGCCACGCGTGTCGCCGCCACGCGCGCCCGTCGCGATCATCGCCGTGAGGAACTCGGGCTGCCACTGGGATACGGTGCCGCTCTCCAGCTCGACGAAATGCGCCAGCGACACGAGTGGTCGCCGCAAGAGGAGGCCCGTACGCGACGCGTCGCGACCACGCTCGCCGATCTCAGAGGCGCGACGAAGCTCGAGTGCTCGGACATCGACGATGCGCTGGCGTGGCGTCCGTCCGTGGCTCTGAACGCCTTTCGACGGCCTGCGTGGCGCTGGTAGAACGGGTAGCGCGCTATCTGGAGATGGTGCTGGCACGAATACGGGCTGTCGCCGCCTGTCGGGGACTTTCAACTCCAACTGACGTTGGTCCTGTTGCGCAAGGCTAAAACAGAGGCATTCTGCTTCGCGGTTCGTCGAACAGATTAACCTCTCCCTAACGAAGTGGTTTCGTGCTGTCGTTGTATATTCTTCAGCGCTCCGTAATGGCTCGATCCTTTGCATATTGCGTGCGCCGCGTGTGTGAACACTCCTAGCCCTAGGACGTCCGTAACAACTTCAGCGCATCGACACGTCCCGCGCGACGCGCGGGAATGTAAGCTGCCAGAGCACCGATCGTGAGCATGAGCGCCGCCGCCATCGTGAATACCTGAGCGTCCAGCGTCCCAATGCCATAGAGTTGGTTGCGCAGCAGTCGGGCTGCATACACGCCGGCCGCAATGCCGCCCGCCACGCCAACTGCTGTCAAGAACACTGCCGAGCGCATTGCCGCGAGCACTACATCGAACGGCATTGCCCCAAAGGTTAAGCGCACGCCGAATTCACGCTGCCGCTCAGCCACGGAGTACGCCACGAGTCCGAAGACGCCGAGGACGGCCAGCAGCAAAGCGATGGACGAAAAGGCGGACATCAGGGTGGCGCTCAACCGCGGCCGTGCCAAGGCCTCGTAGATCAAGGTGTCGAGCGACACTGCGGCCTGATCGGATCGAAGCGCGAGATCTGGAAGAACGGCATAAATCGCGCGACGGATGGATTGCGTAACGGCGTGTTCTTGGCGTGATGACCGCACGATCAAATGGACGAGGGATGTGCGACTGACGGCAAAGGGAATGTAGACTTCATTCGAGGGCTCAGCGCTGGTCCCATTCGATCGTGCATCCGTCACGATGCCGACAATCTCATAGGCAGGTGCGTCGGCCGCCGTGCCGATTCGGATTCGCTGACCGATGACTTCACCGTCGGCGACCAAACGCTGGGCCATCACGCGATTGACAATTGCAACGGCATTGGACGCTTGTTCATCCGATGAGCTGAGTGCGCGTCCGCGGTGCAACGGCATCTCGAGGAGTTGGAAGAAATTGGGCGAGACGGCACGGACTTCGGCCTGGAGCCCTGTGCTTCGCGGCGGCGTCGCATCCTGCTGTTGTTGTACGGCTCGAACAGGTGTCAGAATCTGATTGCCACTGAACGGGATATTGGAAGCGAGGCCCACATCTGTCACTCCCGGCGTGTTCCGAAGACGGTCCTGAATGTCCTGCATCTTGCGGCGCCGCTCGGCGGGCTCCACCAATGAGTCACCCGCTAGCACTATCGGGAACGTCCAACGTGAGATGGCATTGAACCCTGGATCGGATGGCAGCAGGCTGAGAAATGTTCGTCCCACCAGCATGGCGACACTGACAAGCGCCACGGACATCGCGACTTGAACCACCACGAGTACGGCGCGTGTCCAGACGCGCCGTCTTGACACAGTTGGGAAACTGTCCTTCAGGACAGATGATCCGGATTGGCGCGCCAAGCGGACCGCCGGCGCCAAACCGAAGACACAAGCAGTCACGATCGTCAGCAGGAGCGAGGCACTTACCACGCGAATGTTGATCGCCGCGTCCGCAAGTCGCGGAATCTCTGCCGGTGCCAACGCCACGATTACCGGTAACAGCCAGTACGCAAGCACCAGTCCAGCGAAACCACCGGCAACTGACAGCATGAAGCTTTCAATGAATGCGAGACGAAAAAGTCGGACTGCTCCGGCACCGAGAGCCTCGCGTACGGCGAACTCCCGCGCGCGTCGATCCGACCGCGCCAACAGTAACTGCGCAAGATTGACACACATGATCACGAGCAGCACTGCAGCTGTGGCCAGTAGCACCTGCAGGGATCGCGCGGAGTCCTTGACGATCTCGTCGCGGAGACTGTGCAACCCCATCCGACGGCGTTCTACACGCCACGGCTCGTCACCGGCCTGCACCGCGATTGCTTGCGCTTCGCGCCGCGCCTCGTCGATGGTGACACCAGGCCTCAGTCGTGCGATCAACTCGAAGCCGTTCTGCATTTCTACCTCACGCACGGCCGCGCTCGGCTGCGGCGTCCAGAACTCCTTTTCGGGGACGCGAAACGCAGTGCGAAATGATGGCGGCATGACGCCAATCACTGTGTGCGGCACGCCGCTCAAAGACACCACCTTGCCAATCACTTGGGGATCCCCGCCAAAATGTCGCTGCCAGAAACTGTGAGCGATCAGTACCGTGGCGGCAGCTCCAGGCCGTTCGTCCTCCCCGCGAAACCCTCTGCCAGTCTGCGGCGACACCTGCACGACATCCAGGAATGTGGCTGAAACCCGCTCGCCGATCACCGCCACCGTTCCCTCGCGCATCCGGATGATCCCGCGTACCGGCGAATGCACCGTGATCGCTTCGAGCGTTCTCGAACGCTGCCGCAACGCATCGAGAATCGCACCGGGTACGCGCATGCTCGTACGGTCATTCTCCTCGCCAAATAGTTCGACCAGACGCTCCGGAGCGCCGAAGGGCAGCCCTTGCAGCCAGACCGCATCGATGGCACTGAACAGCGCGGACGTGCTGCCGATGCCCAACGCCAGCATGAGTACGATGAGGATCGACATAGAACGGGATTGTAAGAGGGAACGGAGCGCGGCACGCGCGTCGAGCACGAGGCTGGTCATCTGTTGACTCCGAGATACCGTCACCGAACGCCCGCAACGGGCCTGACTACGACCGTCCTGGCCGTCATCAACATATAGTATCGATTCCGCAAGGAACACTGCAACGCCGAGCTGGCGGCTCCGGCTGGAGCCGCGATGCATTTCACAGAACGGCTGCCGGCAGGGGCGTACGCATCGATGCGTCGTCGCAGGACAGCATGCCCTTCCGAAGCAGCCACACGATCGCCTCGAAGGTAAACTCTGAGCCCGCTTCGACACAAGCGCGTATCGTGACGGGGCCAAGTCGAACACGTTCCAAAATCTGACTGGCGGACGCCCTCAACAGCAGCGGTACGTCCCGCGTATCAGGTCCGCTCAATTCATCACCCAGCAGCCGGCCCCCCTGTGGTCCCACCTGCAACTCTAAGTCAAGGTTCAATTCAGCTGTCGCATATGGCCGGAACATTGCAGTGTAGTTGATGACGGCTTCTCGAACTCGCATCTCAATCTTCGCCAAGGCTGCCTGCTGGTTTGTCCAGAGATCGCGCAGTTGTCGTCCGACCACAGTGAACGACCGCGTTCGCTCGATGGTCGCACGCGCCTGCTGCCCGAACTCAACCTGTCGCTCCGACTGCGCAAGCAGCGCATCGAGCGCGTCTCGCAGTCGGCGCACGTCGACGATCGTGCGATCCGACAGAAACTGAGGCGCCCATGTACATTCCGATAGCCACGACATCATGACGCCTGCGACCGGATTCCAATAGGTCGGCACCAGATACCCATTGACGCCATCCTCCACCAACTCGCGCGAGCCGCCCCAGTCCGACACCACAACCGGCAGTCCCGCAGCCATGGCCTCTAGTGCTGTGAGGCCTTGGTCTTCCTGCACGACGTCATCCGTCGACACGAAAATATCGGCCGATGCGTACAGATGGCGCTTGAGGTGCACCGGCACATCAACGATCATCTTAAGGCGTCCAGTCAGCTTGAGTTCCTGCGCTAGGATTGCCGTGTCTTTCGAATATTGACCATGGGGCGCTCCTCCGATCAACAGCATCATGCGAGGATACTTGTCAATGAGTGACTCGAGAGCGCTCACTAGTGGATCGGGTTCGTCGTGGCGTCCGCGGAGCACACGGCCTGGGCAGAGGACGATGGCGCGGTCCGCCGGGAGTTGGAGCAAATCACGGCTATAGCGCTGCGCGCTACCGCCAAACGCCGCCAGGTCGACGGGAATCGGAATCTTCTCGATCCACGGGGTCGTTAGAGCTCTGACGCCGGCTTCGTCACGTAACCACTCGGCTGCGCCGGCCCACGCGGATTGGAAAGCTTGGCCCGCGGCTCCATTGGTGACAATCATCGCGTCGCAGGCTTCAGACCGCACAACGTCGCCGATCATTCTGCCCATGAGGTCTGCCATCCAGACGGAATGGACAATCCCGCAGATGGGAAACGCGACGTGACCCAGGCCACGACGAAGCGCACAGGTCGAACCGAACGATGATAAAGGCGAGACCCAGATATACTGATGCTCTTCCACGAGCATCGGTAGCAGCGCGCTCGGCTTGGCCGTGATCCGCTTCTCCTCTACATAGCGTTGTAGACTAGGCGACGTCGACGACACGCTTCGCTCCGCAGTGAGGACGTGTGCTTCGGAGATCGCACGGCTCGCAAGTGCAGCATCCAGGAACTCGTCGGTAGGTGAGTACTCCCGGCTCGGTTCCGTCAGTCCCTGAGAACCTCTGGCGGACTGCAGCACATTGCTGGCGTAAATCACACGTCATCTCCCGTATTGTCAGGACGCCTATTCTGCGACGCATCTCCCCGTCTCGTCGTTGCAGGTACACCGTGAGCCGCAGTCGTCGTTGTCGCCCTTGTCGCAGGCGAGCCCGGAACAGGTATCAGTCTTCCGACTGTCGATCATCTGTCCAATCGGCGCGTACTGACAGCTGATGGCCGCGCCGGCTGCCATTGCGCCCGTGAGCAGAGACCCCGTCACTATCCACCTCGGTACATGATGGGTGAGCTGACGCATGGTGTAAGACTCCGTAAGACGGTCGGTGGTTTGGCTACCGTACGGGCACTCCCAATCCTGCCGCGGTCGGTGCGATTGTGACCGCGCGTTCCAGTACTTTCAGCGCGGATTCATCCAGCGGCCCGCTCCACGCGCCCGTCAACATCCCCTTGCCGTCGAGAAGCAGCGTCGTCGGCACCCGATTGAGCTTGTAGGCGCGGCCGGCGCGATAGTCGACCGAGCTGAAAAGAGGGATGTCGATCAGACCGCGTAGGCGATAGTAGTTGGGATCAGCCGTCGCACTGAGGTCGATCGCGACTACTCGCGCCGCCGTCGGGTTCATGCGCGACAGCAAACGAGACCACGAGGTCCAGTTCTGTAAACAGTACGGACAGGTACGCGTGAACACCAGCACCACTGTAGAGCGGGTCTGGTCCGTGTACTCCACGTTGAGTGCTTCGCCATTCGGACCAGACCCGCGAAGAGGTGGCAATTGTTCCCCCTGCTCCAGCACCTCCATCTCGTCCCGAATCTTGTCGTTGGCAACCGTTAGACGATTGACCTGTCGAATCAGTTGGATATTGAAGCCGACTGCGAACGCTAGCGTCAACGCCAGCGCCCACATGCTGATTGAGCTGGGCCATCGCATGTGCATCAGTTGCTCCGGAGAGACTGCAATTGGCGGTGTGATGCGCGAAGGCGCTGAATCGCGTCGCCAGATCAATCACACCGTGTGAACGCGCCGTCGCGGCGGAGTGTTGTTCGCGGTGCAAGAACAGGATGCGATCATGAATGCATCCGCGCATGCGAGATGCTGCCATATTGGCAAACAAGAGCGCATCTGTCCACGGTGTTCCTGATGGTACCGACGCGCTACCAGTTCGATGATGTCAGCTGACTGCCAGAGCGTTACTGACCGTTGGCTTGCTCCAAGCCAGTGCCCAATTCACCTGTTGTCTCGCCAGGCGCGAATTGACCGCAGATGACGGGTTTTTACACTTGCCTCGGACTTCGCCCTCTCTCACACTGTCCCACAGAGCCCATCGATGCGTGCTCATTGCGAACGCGCATACGACACGACAGGCGTGATTGCCGCTCTGCCACACAAGGAGGAACGAATGGGAAAAATCCGTGAGCGCGTGCCCATGTTGGTGTCCGCTGGTACATTGCTGACGGGAGCTATGCTTTTTGGAGCGGTGTCGGCGCAGTTGATCGACCAGACGACGACCACCGTCTATGCCACGTGTGCAGGATTGCCGTGCGATGCCGAAGATCCGGACGATTGCAGCTCCAACTGCACCTGCAACGATTCAGCCGGCTGCATTGCCAAGAACTAGGGTATACACCACCGCGCACCGCTCGACCGACGGCTGTCTGACGACACGCTTCACCGTCGATTGGGTGCGCGGTGTGCCAGCGGGGCGCATCTTGAGTCTAGCCAACTGATTCTGAACCTGCGCACGCACGGAGCCCACATTCTCCTCACGTGGGTTCGTGGATCTACGCACGACTGCCTGACCGGTCCTGCGTTGGGCGAGTCAGGCAAACTGCCATCCTGCCGCTGCTTAACGCTGTAGCGATCGTCACGAGCTCTTGAGATGACTCAGGCTTACCGTGAGGGTGAGACATTCCGCCGGTTTCGAAGGGAAGCACGATGGGGACACCGAAGATCCCCGCCGCACGCGCGGGCGCCACACCACCGACTGTTATAGGCCAATCCGTACGGTGGCGTGCCGCCTATGTGCTCCGCGTCGTACGTGAACAGAAGGGAAGTATCCAGCTTTCACTGAAGGCCCTCAGTGCCGAGATGGGCGTCTCCGAGCAACACTTGGGACGAGTGCTAAGGATGACCACTGGTCTCACGTTTCGCGCATATCTACGCCGCGTGAGAGCTGATGAGGCGAAGCGGCTGCTGCGAAATCCGGCGTTTTCTGTCAAGGACGTCGCGAATCTGCTTGGCTATTCGGACGGCTCGAACTTCGTTAAAGACTTCCGAGGTGCCACCGGCACAACGCCGGTTACCTATCGGCTCCAATTCGAGCTGTCAGGAGGCGCGCGCTCGATGTCGCCCAGTTCGGTCAGCTCGGCTTCTATGCAGGAACTTTCTATGGACACATCAACAGCAGATCTGGACACACTCGATGTAGTCGCGACCGCACGCGCAACTAGAATCGAACATCTTCTGGGCGAGATGACACCAGACGTGTTCAAACGCGAATATCTGGGCCGACGCTCTCTCCTCTTGCCAGGGTCACAGGACCGGTTTAATGGTCTGCTCACGTGGACAATGCTGAACGAGTTGCTGGAGACTCGCAGTTTCACGGCGGCGGCGTTGCGAATGAAAAAGGCAGGTAAGGACATTCCTGTCGAATCATATTTGACCGAGTACACTCGTTTCAATCGTCCGCCGATAATGACGACCATCTCGCCGCGCGTGATCACGGACGAGATGCGCGACGGCGCCACGCTGATTATCAACAGCATCCAGAAGATGGTCCCGTCAATCGCCACTCTGGCGGAGGATCTCGAGCATGTCCTGCAGGCCCGCATCAATATCAACATGTACGCGAGCCTGGTACATGATAAGAATTGCTTCGGGTGTCACTACGACGTGCACGATGTACTGGTGCTGCAGGTCCAGGGCCGTAAACACTGGCAGCTGTTTGGCCCGCGGCCTCTGATGCCGTATCCGCATGAGTCGTTCGACTCGACGGAGCGGCCACCAACTGTGACGCCGACCTGGGATGGCTTGATGACGCAGGGGGACGCGTTGTACATGCCGCGAGGCTGGTGGCACTTTGCGCGTCCAATTGGTGGTCCGACCATTCATTTGTCTGTAGGCATCGTCAAACCGACAGGACTCGATCTCCTGGAGTGGCTGACGAAGCAAATGGGCACCGACGATATCTTCAGGAAGAATCTGCCTCAGGATGCGCAAGAAGCGGTGAGTTGTGGATACCTCGACGCCGTCCGTGATGCTGTTACAGCTCGTATGGCTCAGCCGGACTTGCTTGAGACATTTTTGCAAGATAGGGCGAACGGCGAAGGTGTCGCCCCAGGTATGAAGTTTGGGCTGCCGTGGTCAGCTAACGAGGAGGTTCTGCCGCCATCGGCCGGTGCGTTGATCTACCCCACGTCCGCCGTCGCGTTGAAGACATATCCTTCGCCGGACGGCGACGGCATGATTCAGTTGTATGCCGCGGGGAAGCCGGCACTCAGTTTTAGAAAGAGCGTGGTGGCGCTCTGCGACTATCTGCAGGAGCATAGTCCTGTCCCGGTGCACATGTTCATGCGCCGGTTTCAGTCGGAGTTCAACGAGGAAACGCTCAGGTCGTTCCTGCGGCAGCTGTCACTCAAGCATCTGATCGTGGTAAAGGCGACAGAGGAATGAAATTTACGCAGCCGCAGTGTGGGTGGCTGTGACTCTCAAGTAGGCCATTCTTCTTACTGCTTCTCTCGACGTCGCCGCCCGGTCGACCGGCACGGTAGTCCAAACCGGCAGGAGGCCGTTGGCGGTTATAGAACGTCAGCCACGGCCGCAGGGCTCGCGACGCTCACCAGACCGTGGGATACGGGGCGATAGAGGCCCGGTCCGCCGGCTCACGCCCCTGCCGTCAGCCGGCGGTCCAGGCCTCCGGCAGGTACAGCAAGGCGCCAAGCGGCCACGCGCGGCGCTCCGTCCAAAGCGCGGCCGTTAGCGATTTTCATGGGGTCCGTGCGTACGTCTCATGTACCATGCGCAGAGCGGCATCTACGGACCGCTGCCATTCGTTGCCCCCTGACTATACAATTGTCGCGTGAGCGGTGATCGTCTCGATCCTTCGGGGCCTATTCTCGGACGGCTCGCAAGAATCCAGAGCAGTCCTGAGTTCGTCGAACTGACGAAGACAGCGGGTGTCGTGTTCGACCTCACGCTGTCCGAACGCGACGACTATTCCCATTCGACCCGTAAACGCGCATATTTGAAGCGAGTCCAGGCGGCTGTCGCGCAGCTCTCGGAAGATTCGCGGTTGGCCAGCCTATCCACGATGGCTCGCGAGCTCGTCAGCCGAGGACTCGTGGAGGAATCGGTCCTTGTGCTTGAACTTGAGCACACAGGCTGGCGATTGCACGACGGTCGGATCATGTCGATAGCGGCCGGCTCCTCCAAGACCGGATCGCCCGTTGCCACGCCAAGAACGGCGGTATCCTCACGGCGCTCGCCCTCGAGGCCCACGCCGTCATCGAACATCTCGTCGAAGTGCACGAGGAGGAACATCCCAAGGGAACCGTCTATGCGTGCGGTTCTCTGGTCGAGGAGGCCGTGGCTTGGCGCGTGGCGGTTGTTGCCGCAGGCATGGGCAATCCTTCGGCAGCGCTCGAAGTCGAGAGAGCGATCGCACACTTTAAGCCGGAAATCGTCCTGTTGGTCGGTGTCGCAGGCGGGCTGAAGGACGTCAAACTCGGCGACGTCGTCGCTGCGGACAAGGTGCACTCGTACGAGAGAGGGAAGGCAGGAGAAGTCTTTGCGCCGCGGCCGGACTCGTGGGCGGGAAGCTATCCCGCAGTTCAGCGCGCCAGACAGGAAGCCCTCAAGGGACACTGGCGAAAGCGCATCAAGGGGGCCGCTCAAGAATCGCTCCCCGATGCCATCGTCAAACCGATCGCCGCTGGTGAGAAGGTCCTCGCCTCTGACCGGGCAGTAGTTTATGAGCTAATCAGCCAAACGTATGGTGATGCCGTCGCGGTAGAAATGGAGGGAGCCGGCTTTTTCCTGGCGACGCATGCGAACGTTGGAGTAGATGCTTTGGTCATTCGCGGCATTTCGGACCTGATCGTGGACAAGACGGTCGCGGACGCCGCGGGCTGGCAACAGCAAGCTGCCCGAAATGCGGCCGCATTTGCAGCCGAGTTCCTTCTCCACTACCGCACTAGATCAGCGACGGTGCGGACGGCCGACAACGCCGATCGGGTCAAGTCCCCTGGGGAGATAGGTGGGCCCAAGGGGAACTCGAAGTATGACCCTAACGGCTCGACAGCCCTTTTCCATGCACGTATCTGCGACGCCTTCCCAGGTTGTGAGGGGGTTTGTTTGGAGACTGACCTGAGTGCCGGCGCCGAACGCCTTCGCATGCTGCTTCAGCCGCCGTTGGGAGATGGTGTCAACTCGCCGATTTGGGACGTCGGCTATGGTACGGCCGCCATCCACGAATTCAGATTACAAGCTGGCGATACCGTACACCTCGACCATCGTCGGTATCGGGTACGGCAGCTCGCCGCGTATCGATCCAGTCGGTACTGGCGAGATTTTGTTCTGCTTTATTGGAGTGCTGATCAGGCTACTGGGCTCTATGCGCCTCGAACCGGCGACGAAATCGCACAATGCGTCGAGCGAATGGGCTTTTGTCGAGAAGAGTACGGCGTTTGGGGAGAACAACTCATTACGCGGCGTGAGTACGACGATGGCTCAGTCTTTCGCCACGGCAGACTCCATCGAGCCGACGCCCGCCTTGAGGTCCGAAACTTGGCCGAGGGCGCCACATTTCTGGTCGCGCAGTTGTCGCCTCTAAACGACCCCAGAAACGATCTGCACCGAGAGGGCTTTCTCAAAGAACACGTCCTTGGCCGTGTGACTCTTGAAGACATAGTTGACTGGGTCGAGAGTCTCCCAAGACATCGACGCGATAGCAACTAAAATCGCGCCATAGAACACGACGTGCCAAAAGTTTGATGTTGCGAGAGACTCAAATGAGTGAAATAGGGACCGGCGGCGCTCGCGCCATTGCGTTCAGAAGCTGTGCTCCTGATCGGTCCGGTCTCTCCTCTTGAACGGCTCCGATCCCATTCCGCTGCTCGGCGCGGGCGAATTCATTACCTCTGGATATTCCGGCAGCGCGAACGACCGTGGAAAATGCGGCACGCTGGGCGTGGTGTAAGGAACACGGGCGGCATCGGACGATTTCACGATTCGGCGGTCGGACTCCCAAGTAGCCACGAGCCGCCTCTGCATGTCGGCATCAGATGGACGCTTGAATCGCCCGTGTGCGGACGCTATGCTGGATTGACCTGCCTGTTGCGTGCCGTGGCGCTTCTTCCACGGCTGGCGAGTTCCCCCCACACGGAGCCCTCAGTCGCTTGCATGCGTTCCCCACGCCATCTGTCTAATCAGTCGACCGCGTTGTTCGTGATTCGACTTTCATGAGACTTCAACCATCGTCCGCCTGTGAAGCGGCCTGACTTTCCGAATCCAGCCTCGAACGTTCCCTCACATTCGCGGATTCATTCGCTCCTCAAGGGAGGACGCGGTGAAGAACACCAAAAGCCCTAAGGTAGGGACGCCGCTGGCGCGGTCTGTGCGTCGTCGCGGACGCCCTCGCGCACCTCAACCTGGCGACAGGCCGGACCTACCGGCGCTCACGACCGCGCAAGCACGTGCCGCGCTCATCCGATATTTCGAGATCGTGGCAGAATGGGACCGGGCGGCCGCCACGTCTGAAGCGGCCGCGCCAGAACCAGGAGAACGACAGCCATGAGGCAGCCGCTTCGCAGCAAGCCCCTTCCCACTCCAGTTCCCTGTCGGGACGCCGTTCTCTATGTGCGTGTCTCATCGAAGGAGCAAGAGAAGGAAGGGTTTTCAATTCCAGCGCAACGCAAGCTCCTCACGGCGTACGCTGCCGAGAAGGGTCTGACCATCGTCGAAGATTTCGAGGATGTGGAGACGGCGAAGCGCGCCGGCCGCGAGGACTTCGGCAGAATGGTGAGCTTCCTTCAGCGGACCCGCACCTGTCGTGTGATCCTCGTCGAGAAAACTGACCGCCTCTATCGCAATATCAAGGATTGGATCACACTCGCGGATCTTGATTGTGAGATCCATTTGGTTAAGGAAGGGGCGACGATCTCGAACGAGTCACGCTCGTCTGAGAAGTTCATGCACGGCATTCGCGTGCTGATGGCGAAGAACTACGTCGACAACTTGAGTGAGGAAGTGCGCAAGGGCATGCGCGAGAAGGCCGAGCAGGGGCACTGGCCGACGATCGCGCACATCGGTTATCGCAATAACCTGCAGACGAAGCGGATCGAAATCGATCCTGAACGCGGGCCGCTGGTCGCCAAGTTGTTCGAATGGTACGCGAGCGGGAATTTCTCACTGAAGATGCTCACGACCAAAGCGCAGTCGGTGGGGCTGACGAATCCGCGGCGCGGCCGCCGCATCACGAAGTCCGAGATTCATCGTCTGTTGCACAACCCCATCTACTATGGCGAGTTCGACTGGAAAGGGACGCGATATCAGGGTCTCCACGAACCGTTGATCTCCCGAGCGCTCTTTGACGCCGTGCAAGACGTCTTCGAGGCTGCGAATCATCCGAAGCAGACGAAGCGGCAACACGCGTTCCTGGGCTTGCTGACGTGCGGACGTTGCGGCTGCGCCATTACCGCGGAAGTGAAAAAGGGCCGGTACGTCTACTACCACTGCACCGAATTCCGCGGCCGCTGCGGAAACAGCTACGTCCGCGAAGAAGCGCTCTCACAGCTCTTCGAGGACGTGGTCCGACGCGTCCAGATCCCGCCTGCGATCGCGGACTCCATCGCCCAGGCCCTGCGCGAGAGCCAGGAGGACAAAGAGCGCTTCCACCGGACAAGCATCCTGCGACTGCAACAGCAGTACATAACCATCCAGGCCAGGATGGACCGGGCGTACGAGGATCGGTTGGCGGACCGGATTCCGGAAGACCTGTGGCAGCGGAAGGCCCAGGCGTGGCGGCGCGAACTGGAGTCCGTTCGTCGCGACATGAGCCGCCACGAGCGGGCGAGCGAAAACTACACCGCGACGGGCTCGCAGATTCTAGAACTCGCGAAACACGCGGAAAATCTGTTCGTACGACAGGATGCGAGCGAACAGGCGGGATTGCTCAAAACGCTACTATCGAACTGCACCTTCGACCGTGGAACTCTTTGTCCCACATACGTTAAGCCGTTCGATCTACTGGTCGCGGGGAACCAATCTGGGGATTGGCGGGGTCGACGGGACTCGAACCCGCGGCCTCCGGCGTGACAGGCCGGCGTTCTAACCAACTGAACTACGACCCCGCACGAACACCCGAGTATACGACGGCGAGGCTGAAAGCACAACAGGCAATCGCGGCCCCCGGGGTCACCAAAATCGCGAGCCCGCGAGGCCGGATCCCTCGACAGGACCGCGGCCCGCGTTGGCGCCACACCGCGCGGCACCGCGACGCCGGTTTCGTCAAACGCCGACGCGACCGCCTTCAGCCGCAGCCGGCGGCGGCGGTCGCGTCGGTCCCCCCCGGCCGCCGCACCCGATCCGATCGTGCGAGCCGCTTCTGCGTCGACGCGTGGACTAGAACTGTTGGCCGAAGGGCCAACTGAACGTCGCGGGCTGAGGCCCTTGGGCCGGAGGCCCGCTAGAACGCCAGCTTCAGTCCCAACTGGATGTTGCGCGCCGGCGCCGCCGTCGTGATCGTGCCGAAGTTCGCTGCCGAGATGTTCGTGCCGATGCCGGTGAAGTTCACCATGTTGAACGCGTTGAACACATCCGCGATGAACGTCGCGTCGATCCGCTCCGTGACGTCGAACCGCTTGCGCAGCGACATGTCCCACAACTGCACGCCAGGCCCCTGCACCTGCCCGACCGTCGCATTGCCGCGGCGATCCACCGGCGCGACGGCGAACGCGCCCGTGTTGAACCAGCGGCGCACGGTGCGCTCGCTCTCCGGCAACTGGACGTCGCCGCCGAGATAATCCGCGCGGCGGTTGCCGATCGACGTATCGCCCGTGATCGTGAAGTACTGGCCCGACTGGAACCGCGTGATGCCCGAAATCTCCCAGCCGCCCAGCGCCGCGCCCAGGACGCCGCCCCGTTCGCGGAAGAACGGCAGCGCATACGTGTAGGTGAACACCGCGACGTGCCGCCGGTCGAAGCTCGCCGGACCGTAGTTGAAATCGAGATTGAACGGATCTTCCGGATTGTCGTTGATGCCGCTCGCGTTCGTCAGCACGCGCGAGAGCGTGTAGCTGGCCGTGAGCTGCAGATCGCCCGCGCGCTTCGTCGCATAGAGCTGCATCGCGTGATAGTTCGACACCGCGTCGCTGCGCCGCTGCCGGATCTGCGAGTAGCCCTTGTACGGACGCATCGCGTTCACCGCGAGCCGCTGGTTCGCCGGCAGCAGCTGATTCGCCGCGAGCTGCTCGAACGTCGGCTGATTGATGTCGGGCTGCCAGATCAGGTTACGGCCGCGATTGCCGACATACGCCACTTCGACGAAGAACCCGCGCGGCAGCTCCCGCTGCACGCTGACGCTGTACTGATACGTCCGCGGGGCGACCAGCTCCGGATCGATGACCTGGATCTCGGAGAACGGCGCGTTGACCGACGGCGTGCCGCCGCCAGGATTCGCGAGGTTGCCGTTGTCGTACGCCACCGTCTGCAGGAACGGCGGCATGTTGACGGACGAGAAGAAGATGTTGCCTTCCGGCCGATCGTAGAACATGCCGAACCCGCCGCGCACCGACGTCTTCGCATTGTCGAACGGCGTCCACGCGAAGCCGACGCGCGGCGCGAACGCATGCGCGGAGTCATACAGACCGCGCGGCGCACCCGTCGGCACCGCGCCGATCTCCGGTGAATCCACACCCGGCACGCGGCCCCGCTGATCGTCCGGCACGCCGTCGCCCGCGCGAATCAGACCGTTGAAGCGATTGCCGCTGCCCGGCACGATCGTGCCGTTCGGCAGCATCGTCACCGCCCGCGCCGGATCGTACAGCGCCGGATCGAAATTGGTGACGTGATTCGCCTGCGTATACATCGCCGGCGCGTACTGATAGCGCACGCCGACGTCGACCGTCAGCTTCGATCCCAGACGCCAGTTGTCCGTGATGAACGCATCCACCTGCGTGAAGCGGAAGAAGCCGATCGGATCGCCGTTCGCTTCCGAGTAGGTGCGGAAGTTGCCCAGCAGCGCGTCCGCGAAGGCATTGCCCGTCGTGCGCGTGTTGCCGGCCGTGTTGAAGTTCACGAAGCCCGCGTAGTTCGAACGACCGTTCTGATCCAGCCGGTTGCGGATGACGGACACGCCGCCCTTGAACGTGTGCGCGCCGCGCAGGTACGTCAGGGTCTGCGTCGCGCCGATGTCGGTCGTCGGCGACAGCAGCGAGCCGGACGCGCCGCGCCAGTTCGCGAAGCCCTGGATGTCGACGTTCGGAATGCTGTTGTCGAACCGCCCGCCGCCCTCGAAGATCTGCGGATAGCTGAACCCGTACGTCGCGCGCTGCCAGAGATCGCCTTCCGGCGGGATGCGCTGACCGAGCCACGTCGCGCTAACCTTGGATTCGCTGATCAGCGACGGCGTCACGATCCACGTGTAGTTCACCTGATTATTCGGCGACGGCCGCCGGCGCAGCGTCGGCGTCGTCGGCACGTTCGATCCGAGGAAGGTGCCGAATGGATCCAGCAGCTCGTACGAGTCCCAGATCAAGCGGTAGTACACGCTGTGCCGGTCGCTGATGCGATAGTCGACGCGCGCGATGATCTCACGCCAGTTGAATGGATTCGGCTCCTGGAACGTCGTGTTGTTGCCGACGTTGCGGTTATCGAAACCCGTCGCGCGGCCTTCCATCGCGTCGTAGACCCGCGCGATCGACCGGCCCTCCGGCGTAATCAGCGCGGAGATGTCGTTGTTGGGGATCGGCGTGTTCGTGCCGGGGAAGACGAGCTGCGTGGAGAGACCGGAGAAATCGCCGGAGCGCATCGCCCGCGTCGGCAGCGTCGCGCGCTGCAGGATCTCCTGACGGATCTTCTTGTACTCGACGCCGCCGAAGAAGAACAACTTGCCCTTCTGAATCGGTCCGCCGACCGCGCCGCCGTAGTCGTTGAAGCGCAGCTTTCCTTTGCGCGCGGCGAAGAAGTCCTTGGCATCGAGCTTGTCGTTGCGCAGGTACTCGAACACGCTGCCGCGGAATTCGTTCGTGCCGCTCTTGGTGACGACGTTGATGGACGCGCCGGAGTTGCGGCCGTACTCGGCCGAGAAGTTCGACGTCTGCAGCTTCACCTCCTGGATGAAGTCGATGCCGACGTTGTTCACCATGCTGTTGTTGCTGCCTGACTGCAGATTGTAGACGCCGTCCACATTCAGGTTGTTCGTGTTGCCGCGGTTGCCGTTCACCGCCTGCAGGCTCGTGCCGAGGCCGGTGGTCGCGGCGAGCGGATTGAAATCGAGCTGCGCGGAGCCCGGGATCAGCGACGCGAGCTGCAGGTAGTTGCGCGCGTTGAGCGCGAGCTTCTGCACCTGGTTGCTGTCGACGACGCGCGCGATCTCACCGGAGGTGCGGTTGATGCTCTCGCCGGTGACCGCGGCGACGTTGATCGTCTCGGTGACGTCGCCGACGGACAGCGAGAAGTCCGCGGTGAGGCGACCGTCCGCGACGAGGACGAATCCCCCCTGCGTGATCTTCTTGAAGCCGGTGAGCTCGGCCGCGATGGTGTAGCGGCCCGGCAGCAGGTTCGTGACGACGTAGCCACCGCGATCGTTGGTGACATCCGAGCGCGAGACCTGCGTCTCGTCATTCGTCACCGTCACCGTCACGCCGGGCAGGACGCCGCGGGAGCTGTCGGTCACGGTTCCGGAGACCTGACCGACGCTGGTCTGCGCGGCGGCTGGCGTCGCCATGACGGCGAGCAGCAGACCTGCCATCCAGCAGAGGATATGGGCGCGCCAGTGCATGCCCCTTCTACGCGGTTGCCTGCGCAGCATACGAACTCCTTGCGGGCCGAAGTGCCTTGAATCCGATCGGACTATGGTTCTCACTCGCCGAAGACGAGTGCGGGAATGACAGGGAAGTCATGATATGGAAGGCGAGCCATCGGATCAGGTCGTATATTTGTAATATCCTCTCGCGTCCATGACGTAATCGCTTACAGACATCGCCGCTGACACAGCGCCGCCGTGCGGCTCTTCAACACGGCCGGCGCCCAACTCTCGCTGCACGCAGGGTGAACGGGATGCCGGTGTCCTCCGCAACCGGCACGTGGGTCGCGCCGGCCCTGACGTCCAGCGACGCGTCGCGCATGTGATGGTGGTGTGATCGGCGGCCGGGGCAGCGCCGCGCTCGCGCAGGCGGCACGCGGCGGCTGTGGACGGTGAATAGTTCGCGAGCAGCGGAATCGATGGCGCCAGCGTAGCGCACGCCGAACGGCGGCAGCGTCAGCAGCGGCCAGAACGGCGGCTCCGACATCGGCGCACGCGCGACACGGACCAGACGATTCTAAGTGGAACGGTGAGAAACGCCGGATGAATCTAATGGGCGGATGTCAGGCAGGGGCAGAGTCAGGTGCATCGACGTCGGCGCTTCGCGTCCATCGCGCGGAGCGCCGGCCGATCTTCCTCATGCCTTCGAGCTTTCGCGCTCTCTACGTCGCGCCGAGGCCGGCGGCGGTCATCAGCTCGCCTTGCTGCTGCTCCGAGAGCTGACCGAACCACGTCTCCTGCACCTTGCCCTGGCGATCGACGACGAGGATGGTTGGAACGCCTTTGACTTTGACCTGACCGAGATCGAAGCGAATCATCCGATCCGGCGACCATCCGCGCGCGGCGGGAAATCCCTCGGCGCCCTTGTCGCTCGTCAACGCCGCGCCGATGATCTGCGTGCTCACGCCGCGCTGATTGCGCACCGTCACGAGGCGTTGATAGAAGGGCACGCTGCGAATACAGAAGTTGCACGTGCTCCGGATGAAAATCAGCACCGTCCGATCGGCGGCGTGATAGTCGACGCCTGCCATCGGCGTCATCGCTTCGCCGGGAAGATAGGGCGGCGGCCGCTTGCTGGCACTCGCGGCGGTCTCGGACTTCAGTCCGAGACGGTCACCCGCCAGAAACACGACACTCAATCCGGCCACGATCGTGCCCAGAGCGATCAGGAGATACATCGCACGCTTCTGCATGGTTCATGTCCTCGCTGCGCACCCGATCCTGAAGAGAGCCAACGGTTTATTGGTAGGTCGCTGGAATCGAATCTGACGCTACCAGGGAGGCGAAACCGCTGTCAACATCGCCAGACCGCGCGTTCGGTTCGACGAGGCAGCGGACGGCCGCATCAGCGTAGACGGCGAAGATGACGCAGGGACGACCGCGATCGCACGGGCATCGCATCGATTGCCGCGTACGGTTGCCGTTCGCGTTTTCGAGAAGCGTCAGGAATCGCGCGAGGAGAGGGGCGCGTGAAGAATGGTGGGCGGTACAGGATTCGAACCTGTGACAGCCGGTGTGTAAGACCGGAACTCTACCACTGAGTTAACCGCCCGCGGTCAGGCCAGCAGCCTTCATTATCTGCCGCGGCCCGGGTTGCGGCAAGGTGGTGGCGCGTCATGCCGGCGCGAACGTCACCGGCCCAACGTCACCGGCTGGACGTCACGCACCGTAGGTGTCCCGCAGCCACATGCGCAGGATCAGCAGTAGCGATGCGAGGACGAGGCCGGTGGCGGCGCGATACTCGCGGTTGCGCATCGCGCGCTCGACGCTGAACTGGCGCGACACGGCCGGCGTCGCGCCAGCGCGATAGCGGTCGTACGCGTCGCCAAACGCCTGGCGCAGGAACGCCTCCTCCGTGCGAATCGCGGCGGTGAGCGTCATCGCGAGATAGGCAATGACGATGACGGCGACGATCGCGCTGCTCGACGCCATCGCCAGGCCGACGCCCATGATCGTCGAGCCGACGTACAGCGGGTGACGCGTCCAGCGGTACGGGCCGGACTGTGTCACCTCGCGGCTCTTTTCGAGATGGCCCGCCGCCCAGACACGCAGCGCCTCGCCGACGCATGCTACGGCCAGGCCGGTCCACAGCAGCCGCGGCGTCGGCCGCGCCAGCCACAAGACGGCCACGCCGCACGCGAACCCGAGCGGCACCCGCCGTCGCGCCAGTTTCTTGAGGAACGCGCTCACGATCGCTTTGCTCCATCCGTGGAATCGTGCTCGAGTCGACGCGTCACCGCCTCGCTCACCTCGCGCAGGTCGATGTCCGCCAGGCACCAGCGCTCGACCAGGCATCGCCGCTTGTGATGACACACGCACTCGTCGAACCGCGACACGCAGACATCGGCGCGCGACCACGGACCGTTCCGCGCGGGATCGGTGGGCCCGTAGATGCCGACGATCGGCGTGCCGGCCGCGGCCGCGAGGTGAATCGGTCCGGTGTCGCCCGAAATGACGATCCGCGCGTCCTTGACCAGCGCGAGGACGTCGGCCAACTGCGTGCGCGGTGCCATCACCGCCGCGCCGTTCGACGCCGCGGCAATCCGCGCGGCCAGCGTCTCCTCGTCCGGTCCCCACACCACCGTCGATCGCAGTCCATGCTGCAGGTGCATGCGCTCCGCCAGCTCCGCGAACCGCTGCGGCGGCCAGCGCTTGTTCGGCCACGCCGCGCCGGGGTTGATCACCGCGTACGCGCCGCGTGCGTCGAGACCGAGGAGCGTGCGGACGGCCGCGGGCGCGGGCGAGGCGCCAGCCGTCAGCGGGAACTCCTTGGCGGGATGATCCACGCTGAGCACGCGCAGCAGCGCGAGGTTCTTGTCGACGACGTGCGGCGTGCCGCCGACGTCGACGCGCTCCGTGTAGAAGCGGCCCGCGAGCGGCTCGCGCAGGTGCGGACGCGCGAAGCCAATCACGCGTGCGGCCTTCGACAGCCGCGCGAGCGCCGCGGATTTCACGAGGCCCTGCAGATCGAGCGCGGCGTCGTAGCGCGTCGCGCGCAGGCGCGCGAGCACCGACGGCACGCCGTCCGCGCCGCGCCAGACGCGCGTGTCGATGGTGATGCACTCGTTCAGGACGGACGTGAGATCCAGCAGGCGGCGATGCCTGACGTCCACCAGCCAGTCGACGCGGACGTCGGGCCAGGCGGCGCGCAGCGCCGCGGCGACGGGCAGCGCATGGACGATGTCGCCCATCGCGCCGAGCCGCACGATTAACACGCGCGCGAGCGGCGTCGATCGCGAGGGTGTGGACGCGGAAGTCGAAGACGGCGTGGCCACGAGGATCAGCGCGGCGTCGACGGCTGGACCGCCGCCGCGGGCGTGTCCGGCGGCGCGTCCGCGATCTGGCGCAGCAGGTCGCGCGTGGAATGGTCCTTGGGATCGCCGACGATGGCCGTGCGCCCGCCGTAGGAAAGGACGATGTCGCGCTCGGGCACCGATTCCACGGTGTAGTCCGTCCCCTTGCAATGCACGTCCGGCTTCAGCGCGAGCAGCAGTTCGGTGACGGTCGGCTCGGGGAACAGCACCACGCGATCGACGCAGCGCAGCGCGGCCACGAGCTCGGCGCGCGCGTCCTGCGACAGCACGGGACGTCCCGCCCCCTTGAGGCGCTCCACCGACGCATCGTCGTTGATCGCGACGACGAGCCGATCGGCCTCCGCCGCGGCGGCCTGCAGGTAGCGCACGTGGCCGACGTGCAGGATGTCGAAACACCCGTTTGCGAACGCAATCGTCTCGCCCGCCGCGCGCCGCTCACGCGCCCACGCCGCGAGGTCGTCTCGATTGACTACGAGTCCCATGCCGACACTCTTTCCCCTCGCGGCGTTGACACGGCGCTCACCGGCGGCCGCCCTCGCGGACGTCGCTCAGCACCGCCTGCCGTAGCTCCGCGCCCGACACCGTCGCGGTGCCGCGCTTCATGACGACGAGACCGCCCGCGTAATTCGCCAGACGCGCGGCCTCCAGCGCCGTGCCGCCCGCGGCCAGCGCCAGCGTCATCGTGGCGATGACGGTATCGCCGGCGCCGGTGACGTCGGCGATCTCGTCCGACCCGAAGATCGCCAGATGGTGCGTCGGCCGATCGCGCTCGAACAGCGCCATCCCCCGGCTGCCGCGCGTGACGAGCACGATGTCCATCCCGGTGCGCGCGAGCAGCGCGCGGCCCGACTTCTCCAGCACGCGCGCGTTGTCGTCGATGTGGACGCCGAGCAGGCTCTCCACTTCGGACTCGTTCGGCGTGCAGGCCGTGAGGCCGCGATACCGGTGCAGATCGTAGCGTGAATCGACCAGGATCGGCACCGGCGTCTGCCGCCGCGCGGCGGCGGTGCGCTTGATCTCGGCGACGAGCGCGGGCGTGATGAGGCCGGCTCCGTAGTCCGACACGAGGATGCCGTCGCAGCCCTTGATGGCGCTCAACGCCTTGCGCTGGAAGGCGGCGCGCGTCTGGTCGTCGACGCGCGCGCGCGGGTGCCGATCGATTCGCACCACCTGTTGTTTTGCCGAGTGGATGCCGCCCGCCAGGATGCGCGTCTTGGTTGGCGTGTGTCCGCCGCGCGCGCGCAGGATGAACCGGCGATCGACGTTCTCCGGGAGCGCCTCCACCAGCTTCGTCCCCGACTCATCGTCGCCCACGACACCCGCCGCGCGCGTGGCGCCGCCAAGCGCCGCAACGTTGTTGGCGGCATTGCCGGCGCCGCCGGGCACGACCTGCGACTTGTCGTACTCGAGAATCAGGACCGGCGCTTCGCGCGAGACGCGCGCGACGCGGCCGTAGATGAACTCGTCCGCCAGCAGATCGCCGACGACGGCGACCGTGTGGCGATCGAAGCGATCGATGAGACCGAGGAGCCGGGTTGCGTCCTGCGAGGTCAGATGACGAAGGGATGATGACGGCATGCGGCGGACGCGACTCTCCTCTCAGACCTTCGCGGACGCGGAACGGCTGGCCGCGCCGGACGGTTCGTCGCCGTCGGCGTGTGCGGACGCGGGACGCCGTGCGGTGCGCGCGCGGACGTCGCGCACGATCCAGCTCGCGGCGTCCATGACGTTCGGGACGATGATGGCGTCCTTCGCCTCGGCGGCGTGCTGCGCTTCCTCGGCGATGCCATGACCGGTCCGGACCAGGACGCCCGTGGCGCCGACGTTGTGCGCGAGCTGGACGTCGAGCCAGCGATCGCCGACGACATAGGACTGCGTCAGATCGAGCTGCAGGTCCTGCATCGCCTGTTGCAGCATGCCCGGACGTGGCTTGCGGCACGGACACGTGTCCGACGGATGGTGCGGACAGAAGTACCAGCGGTCGATCGTCACGCCGCCGCGCGCGAGCTCCGCGGCGATGCGTGCGTGGACCGTGTCGACGAATGCCTCGTCGAAATAACCGCGCGCCACGCCGGATTGATTGGTGACGACACCCAGCTTGAAGCCTTCGCGCCGCAGCAGGCGCAGGGCGTCGATGGTCCAGGGGAACAGCACCACGCGATCGAGGTGATCCAGGAAGCCCACCTCCTCGATCAGCGTGCCGTCGCGATCGAAGAAGACGGCGCGGTTCAAGACGGCCCGGTTCACGTCGTGGCTCCGTGGGTCGCGATGTGCGTGTTCGTGCGATCGATCCATGCGTTCACTTCATCGAAGACGCGATCCGGCGTGATGCCGCGCATGCACGCGTGATCGAGCGGACACTCGCGCAGCAGGCACGGCCGGCACCAGACCGGGTGTGACACGACGCGGTGCGGCCCGAGCGGCGCGGTCGCGCGGTCGTCCGTCGGCCCGAACAGCGCGACGACCGGTGTGCCCACGGCCGACGCGACGTGCATCGCTCCCGAGTCGTTGGACAGGACGACGCGGCAGGCCTGCAGGACCGCCATCAGCCCGGGCAGATCGGTCCGGCCGACGAGGTCGATCGCGGCGCCACGGCCGTCCGCGGCGGTACGCGGGCGATCGGCCAGCGCCGATTCTATCGCACTCGCCGTCGGGCGGTCGGCGGACGCTCCGAGCAGGACGACACGTGCGCCGGTCCGCGCGAGGCGCGCAATGACGTCCGCCATCAGCTCCGGCGGCCACCGCTTCGCATGTCCGTAGGCCGCGCCCGGCGCAACGCCAATCAGCGGCTCGTCGCCGCGATACCCGCCCGCCCGCAGCAGGTCCGCCGCACGCGCGCGCGCCTCGCCGCTGACACGCACCGCCGGCATCGACGCGGACGCCGGCAGGCCCAGCGCATCCAGCAACGTCAGGTAATACCGGCTGTGATGCCGGTCCAGCGGCGCGGCGCCCGTGACCGCCGTCGCTGCGTCCACTGCATCGTCTGTTGCAGCGCCGGCTGCAGCGTCCGTTGGGAGATGGAGCCCGACGCCGCGCGACGCCTTGCGTCCGCGGCGCGGCACGGCGCGCGTCAGCAGACGGCCACGCCAGTCGGTGCGATAGCCCCAGCGTTCGGGAATGCCCGCGCGATGGACGGCCAGCGCGGACGCGAACGAGTTCGTGAGCAGAATCGCGGTGTCGAACCGGCCCGCGGCGAGCGCTTCCGCGTGGACGCCGATCTGGCGCGGCAGGCGCGTGTTCGGCAGGCCGATGACCTCGTCCACGCCCTCGATCGCGGCGCACAGCGGCGCGAAGGCGGACGGCGCCGCGACGGCCAGCGTCGCGTCCGCGAAGTGGCGCCGGACGCTCGCCATCGCGGGCAGCGCCATCACGATGTCGCCGAGCCAGTTCGGCGCGCGCACGAGGACGCGGCGGCCCGCCATGCGGCCAGGCGTCGTGACGGCCGAGAATCCTTGCGAATGGGTCACCACTTGATCCGTCAAGACGGCCGCCCCCGCTAACTCTCTTCGCTTTCTTCGGCCGCGCCGGCCGGGAACATGCCCGGCGTGTCTTCGAGCGGCGTGACGTCGCGCCAGCGGCGGTGCATCCACAGCCACAGGTGCGGATAGCGGCGAACGTACATCTCGAGCACGTCGGTGCAGCGCTGCGTGAACTCACGGATCGCGTCGTGGCCATCGCTCGTGGGCGGCGCGACCGGATGCTCGTAGATCATCCGATAGCGGCCTTCCCGCGTGAACACCGCGAATACCGGAATCACCGGCGCGCCCGTCCGCAACGCCAGCGCCGCCACCGCGGACGTCGTCGCGGCCGGCCGGTCGAAGAAGTCCACGATCACCGCATCCGAACTTTGAATGTGCTGATCGATCAGGATCGCGACGCCCTTGTTCTCGGACAGCGCGCGCAGGATCTTGCGGACGCCGCCGCGCCGATGGATCACGCTGTTGCCGGTGGCGGTGCGGACGTCTTCCAGCCACGCGTCCAGCCGCGGGTTGTCCAGCGCGCGCACGACGACGCCGATCGGCGGCATGCGGAGCGCGTGCGCGATCGCGTGCAGCTCCCAGAAGCCGAAATGGCCGGTGATGAACAGCGCGCCCTTGCCTTGCGCGAGCGCCTGGTGGACGCGCTCCTCGCCTTCGAACTCGACCTCGCTCAGCATGCGCTCGCGCGACAGGCCGCTGAAGCGCAGCAGCTCGATCAGCAGCGTGCCGAAGTGAAGAAACACCGAACGCGCGATCGCGCGGTGCTCGCGCGGCGAGCGCGACGGGAACGCGGCGGCGAGATTGTCGACGGCGAGGCGGCGATGGCGCCAGTCGAGCGTGTAGAACGCGTAGCCGAGGGCGGATCCGACCGCGACGCTCGCGAACCGCGGCAGCAGCCGCACGGTGCGGGCGATGGTCGCGAGCGCGACGTATTCAATTCGATAGCGCCATTGTCCGGCCACGCGTCAGCGTCCCATCCCGGGCGTGCCGGTGTCGCGGGACGCGTCGGCCCCGCGCGTGGCGGTGTCGCGCGCCTGGATCAGGCGCCACCGGAGCCACAGCTCGAAATCCTCGGCGGGATCGATCGCCACCGTGAGCGGCACCCACGCGACCGGCACGGGCAGCGGCCGTAACGGCAGCAGCCGCATCATGTCCTTCTCTGTCGTCAAAACCAATGACGCTCCCAGGGTCTTGGCGCGCCGCGCGATCTCCGCGAGATCGGCGCGCGTAAAGCGATGATGATCGCCGAACAGCAGCGTGCCGGCGGTGCGCCAGCCGTCCGCGTCGATCTGCTGCAGGAACCGCTCGGGCCGGGCGACGCCCGCGACGACGAGCACGGGCGCGTCGCGCGGGACGCGCGGCGGCGCGCCGAACGGCTCGATGGTGCGCGGCACCGCGGGCGTCCGCGTGACCACGAATCCCTTGTCCACGCCCCACTGCACCGCCAGCGCGCGCGCGCCCGTCAGCGATGCGCCGTTCACGAGCAGGGCGTCCGCGCGGCGGACGGTGTCCGGCGGCTCGCGCAGCCGGCCCGCCGGCAGGA
>Ga0187894_10001124_pt1 | contig 35417 bp, 27 predicted proteins | sample GBC1701081metaG_FD_136650 | JGI IMG/M metagenome (GOLD analysis project Ga0187894, IMG submission 136650) | White microbial mat communities from a lava cave in the Kipuka Kanohina Cave System on the Island of Hawaii, USA - GBC170108-1 metaG ...
AAAATATATGTCGTTATCTTCGATAACTCCGATGCCGCGAATCCTCAGTCGCACGATTAGCATTGTGGGCTACAAATATGAACGCCCTTTTCAACGGCTGGTTGATGACCTAATCAGTTACAAATTGGTTAAAGTCTGGTTTAGTTACCGTCCTTATCCTCGTCGTCATCGTCATCTGCTTCGACCTCTACCACTGTGTTGGTTGCAATGTCCACCGTGACCTCGTAAGTCTTACCATCCTGAGCTAGAATCTCAATTTCGCAGATGAGCTTGTCTGCTTCATTTTCTGATTTCATCTCAAGTACATTGCCCGGTTTTGCCGCTACGGCGGTTTTGATTGATGCAATTACCTGCCCGGCTGGAATAGCCGCTTTGGTTTCTTTGGCTTTCACTCTCGCTTTTATTCCGAATCCAACGGCTACTATTGCAATCGCAAACAGACAGCCCAATAAACATAACATTCGTTTAGTTCTGCTTTGCATAATTTTAGTTTCTCCTTTGTTAAACTTACGTCACAAAATGGTTTTGATTAGGTTGGCTTGCAAGCCTAACCAAAGGTTGGTTTTTAATCAATCTTAAATAGAGATTAAGAACTACGAACTACCACAAACATTTGGGCGACCGACCATCGCTCCATTAAAGTTTGCGACGGTCAGTCACCTTTAGCGTGAAAATAACACGCTATTCGACGCCAACGACAGGAGCATTCTTTATTGAGTTTCAAAAAAGATGCTCGTAATGGTCTGATTACCGCTTACTTCAAGTACGATTATCTCAATCTCGTATCTTGAGCCGGGTTCGAGAAATTGGTTTGGAACTGTCAACGACGTTACCGATGGCGGAACATGAATCGAGAGCGCGGGTCGGGAGAATCCATTCCGATCGTCCGGCACGTTCTTGGTAAGGATGACTTCATAACCCGTCCTGTTTAGTGGCCCGCCGTTGAGCGTCGTGGTAACGTGGTTCCACGTGACAGTCAGGTTTGATGCGGGGACCACCGCTCCATCTTGCGGAAAGGTGATGACCGGAGCGGCGGGAATATCATGAGTAAAGGTTGCCGCGCCAGTCAGTCGCCTTCCATCTTTTGCACGACCCCGTACCGAGTATTGCCCTTCAGGGAATCTTCTCAAAATTTCTTCAATTGGAACCTCTTCATTTGGAGGCTCTGCCGATTCAAAAAATATCCCGCTGATGGGTTGCTTTTTAAGTTGCCGTTCCGGCTCAACCTCAAGTATCAGTCGCCCGCGCGGATCATAGACACAGAGTTTCGTCCAATCAATACCATCGAAGAAACCATGCACACCGGTATCTTCAGCAGTAGAATTGTGTTCAATTATCAACTTTGTTGCAGGTAGCTGTACAGGCGCACCTCCTCTTCCGCTACAATCGTCATAATCTTCTTGGCGAAGAATCCCATTGTCACGGTCTTCACGGTTATAATAGTTCTCGTCACCTTGCCGGCTTTTGTCGTGACTACCCTGTCCGGTTTGCATCTTTACAGACGGCAAAGACCAAACGCTAGCGATGAGACATAAGGCTCCCACCAACATAATTAATCCTATAAAAAATCGAGATGCTCCGCGAACGGAACGTCCTTCCAACTTTTTCTCTGTATGTGGTTTGTACATCTGATCTCCTTTCGTTGTCCTGTATCTCACGAACATACTCTTATAAAGTATAGCTTGTTTCGTGATAGAAAGAATGTTGTGTTATAGGGAGACAAGCTTCCACTCTAGCAAAGTGAAAATAAATAGAAGATAAATGCCCGGAAGCTCTCTGGGTCAGTGTGGGTTTGTTGGCAGGGATGCGACAAAAATACTGCCGCTTTCATCAGAGCGGCGTAGCTCCAGCCGTCCGTTGTGTGCTTCTGCAATCCAGCGTGCAATGGAAAGACCCAGACCGGCACCGCTTCCTCCGTTGGCTTCAGTGTGTAAACGTGCTTTGTCCGCTCGATAGAACCGCTCGAAGATGTGTGGTTGCGCTTCGGGGGGAATGCCTGTGCCGCTGTCGGCGACGCTGATTTCGCAGGTTGAGTCGTTTTGCGCGAGACTTACGCGGACATTGCCGCCCGTCGGGGTGTATTTGATTGCGTTGCCGAGAAGATTCAACAGCATCTGTCGCAGCAATTCTTCATTACCGCGAAAAGGAACTTCTGTTGCGACAGCAACTTCAACTAAAATTTCTTTGCGTGCTGCTAAAACCTCGGCGGCGTGTACTGTTTCGCAAATCAATTCGTCAAGATAGAAATTACTCTGATGTAGCGGATGTCGTCCGGCATCTGCGCGTGCGAGTGTAAACATATCTTCGACAATGCGGGTCAGCCTTCGCGTTTGTGCGTCCATCATCGTCAACGCTTCGCGGTACTCGCTTTCAGCGCGCTGCGGCTGTTCCAAAGTGACTTCCGCAGTAGTGTGCATGACCGAAAGCGGTGTGCGCAATTCGTGCGAGGCGTCAGCCATAAATTGCCGTTGTTGGTCAAAGGATTCGTTGAGGCGTGCAAGTAGTTCGTTGAATATAGATGCAAGCCTGCCGAGTTCGTCGCGTGGATTGGCAACGGGCAAACGCTCCTCAAGATTTTCCGCGCTGATGCGACACGCATGTTCCGACATTGCCCGAACAGGCGCGAGTGCTTTGTGTGCAAGAAAGAAACCGCCAAGACCGGCGATCACGAGCGCAATTGGGACTGCAAGATAAAAAATACGGCGTAGCAACTTTAACTCTTCTGTGTTTGCCTTTAGCGACTGAGCGGCGACTATCAAATAAGTTGCGCTTTTTGTCTTCGCGTTCACATGTTGCGTTGCAACACGCAATCCTGCGTCGTTTTCGTGACTGCCCTGCAATGTGTAGATGTTAATTGATTCATCGGGAGTCATATCGAACAAAGGCAAAACGGCGTGAAGGTTATCGTCTGTCGGCTTCTCTGAAAGCAATCGCCCTTGCGAATCAAAGATGGCAATCGCTTGATTGGTTAAAGGCAAATCTTCAATCGCACTGAACGCAATCTGCTCTTCCGTCACTGCTTCTTCTGTCTGGTCTTCTTCATCTGTTTTTGTCTTTTCCGCTTCTATATCCGTCAATTCCCGTGTAAGTGATATGGACATTGATTCAAGCGTAGCTCGCAAACCGTTGTCGAGGCGTTCATTCAGGCTACGTGCCAGTAGAGCATAAACGCCTGCGCTGAATGCTAACAGCGCGAGAGCCAGCACACACACATACCACAAAGTTAATCGTATTCTGACAGAATCTATCATTTCCTAGCAGTTTATCTCTTCGCTTCCATCGGTTAGGATGTAACCTTCGCCGCGCCGTGTGCGGATTAACTTCAACAAGTGACCGTCATCAATTTTGCGTCGCAGTCGTTGCACATAAACCTCAATCAGATTGGAGAACGGATCGAAACTCTCATCCCAAACGTGTTCAGAAATTTCTGCGCGGCACACTACCTCGCCAGTGTGGCGAGCCAGATATTCAATCAAGGAATATTCCTTAGCTGTCATCTCAATTTGACGACCATTCCTCTTCACAATCCGCAACCGCGTATCAATGACAAGGTCTGCAACTTTGATGATTTCAGATTTCAAGACTTGACCGCGCCGTAACAACGCCCGCATACGTGCAAGTAGTTCGTGAAATTCAAATGGCTTGGTAAGGTAATCATCCGCGCCAATGTCGAGTCCTCTGATGCGGTCATCCACTGCATCGCGGGCAGTCAACATTATAATCGGCACGCATGAACCGACTGCACGAATTTCGCGGCAGACCACGAAACCATCTTTACGCGGGAGCATACAATCGAGAATAATCAGGTCATAGTCGTTCACGCTCGCCTGATACTCGCCTGCTTCGCCGTCCGCCGCAACATCTACCGCGTAAGTTTGCTCGCGTAAGCCCTTTGCCAGCATCTGTGCCGCGTCGGGTTCATCTTCAACCAACAGAATACGCAAAATCGTTTCCCCCCTTGGTGATGGATTTGATGCGACTTTTCCGCATTGTATCCTAGCGCGGATTTGATAAACAGAAGATAAATGAGCGTCTTGCTAAACTAACGGCATTTGTTAAAAGCACGTCTTGAAGTTGGGGTTGTCATAGAAAATCCGCTGAGTTCGCATGTTCAAATGCGAAATCAGCGGATAATTGAATCACAGAGAATGTTCTTTAACAAACCCTGCTTTTACTTGCAAGCTACTGTGCCGATACGGTGTCAACGCGGAATGTCGTTGTCAAAGATGAATCGGACGTAGCGCGGAATTGAATCCGAACAGTTTGACCTGCATAAGCAGAAAGGCTGTACGGTCCACGCTGTGTATAGACGCCAACCGTTCCTTTATTCAGGTTGCTGAATGTTGCTAAAGTAGTCAACAACGTGCCTGACGTATTTCGCACTTCTGCGTAAATTATGTCGTACTGCGTGACCGTTGTTGTTTCGTTTGATGTGACATTCAACCAGAAAGTCAGATTCGGTGAACAGCCTGCCGGAATTGTTATCGTTTGATATTCCGTATGCGTTGCACTGTTGACTCCGCTAAGAATACTGTAACCCGTTCCGCTTTGCGGATAAGCTCCCGTACTCCATACAGCACCGCTCAAGACCCAAGGTGATGAACTCCCTTCAAACCCACCATTGGTTAAAAGTTGAGAACCGGAACAACCACCGCCCGGATTAACCGTTAATGTTACCGGAACACTAACAGGCGAATTTGTTGCGCCTGTCGCGCTGATTGTAATTGTACCGTTATATGTTCCTGCGGCTAAACCACTGATGTTTACAGAAGCTGTTGTTGATGACGGAGCCGTGCCGGATGTCGGGCTGACGCTCAACCAAGCTGCATTATCGCTTGCTGTCCAATTCAGTGTTCCGCCGCCTGTGTTTGTAATGCTCAAAGATTGGTTTGCGGGATTTGCGCCGCCTGCCGTCGCTGTAAAACTAAGGCTTGAAGGGCTGACGCCGATTGTAGGCGAAGGTGTTCCACCTGTCGTAGCGTTGTAAGCAACAAGAGCAAAATCTTGGTCTGTTGTGTCCGCGTTTCCTGGAACACCGTCACCGGCTATGTTCGTGGCTCTTACGGTTATAGTGAAACTGCCACTTGTGCCTGCAGGCAGGAAAACGGATTCGGCATTGTTTCTTGTGTCGGCTGTTCCGCCGCTTGCTGAATTAGCTCCGCTGAAAACATTTCCTTTGTATGTTACGCCGCCAACTGTAACCTCCAAATCAAGGTTGTTGACAAATGGTGCGCCCGTCGTCGGACCCGGTGCGTCTGACCAAGCCAACGTCACGCGGAATGGCTTTGACGTATCGGAAACAGAACCTGTTACAGTGTGTGTGTTTCCGGTCGCTCCAAGCGTTTGCGTCTGGTCAACCAGAATGCGATTCGAGCCGTCAAAGGCGCGTCCCAAATCCATGCGACCCATGCCCTGACTGTTTGAAGGAAGGTTGCCGCCCGCGCCCGTTCCGCTCATGTAAGCTGCCGAGTTCATCAAATAAGCCTTTGCCATCGCGGGGCTTGGATTCGATAAACTCCTGTTGATGAAATCCTGATAAACAAGAGCCGAGCCGCCAGCTACCGCGGGACAAGAGTGCGATGTGCCGCTTGACCAACCGTAGAGCGTTTGCCCGGCGGGCCAATACTGATTACAAACACTGCTTCCATCATAGTTTGATTGCGGAATGCCTGCTTCAATATGTGTTCCGGGAGCAACAATATCAGGTTTGATGCGACCATCGCTGCCCGATGAATTGACCGGACCACGCGATGAAAAATTGATGATGTCGTTTGCGCTGTCTGCGCCCGTGTTGCCGACAGCACAACCATCAGTTCCTGTTTGGCGCACGTTTTCACTCGCGCCAACAGTGATGACGTTCTTTGCTGTCGAAGGCGAACTTACAGTGTTGCTTCCCGAACCGTCGTTGCCAGCCGCAAATACAACAATCATCTGTTGATTACCTGTCGTACCTGTTTGCGAATCACGAACGATGCGGTCATATTCCTGTGCGTTCGCGTCATATCTGTACACACCTCTGAAGCCCCAAGAATTTGACGAGATTCTTGCACTCTGTCCGTAAGCTGTATTTTCCCACGATGTAGCCGTTGCGCTTCCCGAACCGAAAATAGCAGTCACACCAAGACGCGCCCAAGGTGCGATGCCAAGACCGTAGTTATAACCGTTTGCATCTTCAACCGCAGTACCTGTTCCGTTATTGAATCCGCCAACGATATGCGAGTTCAAGAAACCGTGTCCGCCCTGTGCACCTGTTTGCGATGTAGGATTGTTTGCAAAAGCTACGCGGGAAGAAGGAAGGTCCGGATGCTGTGATGCGCCCGTCAATGTGTAAGCGTCGTCAACCACGTTCACAACAAAAGAACCAAACTGCGAACTGTTGAATCCTTTGTTTGCCAGGAAAGTTAAATAGCCGGGACCACTCGGGGAATTTCCCGTCAGATTACCTGCTACGATTTGTCCTTGTGCTTCGTCCAATCTTTGGCGTTGTGTGCGTTCTTCGACGGCGAAAACATTATCCATCGAAGCAATTTCGCCAAGACGCGAGGCATTAACTCTAAACTCTGCGTTGCGATAATTTAGAACCTCATGTTCGGAAATCATTTCACCAGCCACGCTTTCAAGTTGTGAGAGCGTTTGTTTGATGTTTGTGCCGTCAATGACCTGAACAGTGATGTCAATCAAATCGTTCGATTCGGTTGCACGAAGATTTTGAAGTTCTGGCGAAAGGCGAAACGCCGGTTCGTAATCACCAACGAACTGAACAAAATCCTGATTGCGGAATCGTTTCAAGGTAAAAGCCGATACATTATTTGCACGAACAACATAAGCGTTGTTAGGAATGTAGCTTACGATTTCCGCACCCGTTCCCCGCAAATGCTTTAACCATTCGCCTTTGATTGGTCCGACAAATTGCACAAGATAAAGCCCCCCGTTCGGTCTGTCGCCTGCCATATCGGTTTGGCGCAAATCATTCGGAACTCTATCCAAAACGGCTTCGCCCGTTGTTGTATCAATCATGTAGCCGTTGATGGCAATAAGATTTTGGTCGTCACGGATTTTATCCCGCATTGAAGACAAAGCCTCGCGTCCGATTGGTTGGTCGTCAACAACAACCATCTTAAAACTACCGTAATCAACTTCGCTTTTTACAGCACTGTGGCTTTGCAGTTCGTTATAAGTGGCAAAATCATCAGCATTGATGAAAAGTTTGTGGCGTGTACCTTTTCCGATAAAAACCTGCGCCTCAGAATTGGCAGGATTTTTGTCTTCCCTTTGTTCTCTTTTTGTGTCCGTTTGTAGTGTTGCCTGACTGCCGCCGATAACAGCCGCCAGAACAAGCACTGAAAAAAACAAGAATGTTCGCTTCACAGTCTCTTTCCTTTCAAATGAAATATAACGGGTAAAGACCCGTTGGGTTTATGGCTTCAGACTGTTTTTTATGAATAAAAATGAAAACACAAAAAGACAAAACTCAACCCGGACAAACAGAAAGGGCAGACCTGTTTTGCTCTGGTTGCAAAGAGTAATTCTTTACTTAACTCAAGTCGGGTTTTTTAAGTGGGGCGCAATGTAACACGGCTTTTTATAAATTGCAAAGTGAAATTTATAAGTATGAAAAGTTTTGTTTATAAGAGGCGGAAACCAAACCGGAAATAATTGTGTTTAGAAGAAAAGGAAGTTTCCTCTTACTGTTCCGCCTCTGTTTGGGCTTTGACTGAATATCTGTTAAAAAGCTTTTTCATTTTGGATAATCTGTTTTGAGAGAAAAATATCGCGTTGAAAACCGCGCATCTGAACTCAACTCTTAACCGCAAGTTTATGCAGACAATTTTAGAAGTTGTTGAAAAACAGCTTGAACAAAATCATAAAAGAACTGCTTTTACTTTTTTGACTGACGGCGAAACCGCAAAACATTCCGTCACTTTAGATGAAATTCAGAAAGATGCTTTGAACGTCTCTTATCAGCTTTTGAAACAATTTTCGGTCTTAATTCTTTTGCCACAGGGTGTCTCATTTATCAAAGCGTTTTTCGGGTGTCTGTATGCTCAGGCGATGGCTGTTCCCGTTGCTGTACCGACGAAAAATCGCGGCATTGAAAAACTCAAATCCATAATTGCCGATGCAAATGTTTCCGTTTGTATTACCAATCAAAACACTCTGACAAATCTGCAGAAATGGTTTGGTAAAACGGCTTTACCGTCAAATATAAAGTATCTTCTGATTGAAGAAATTGAAGAAAGCGATATTGTAATTTCTTCCTCTGTTGAATTGCCAAAAGCATATCAGACGGCTTTTTTACAATACACTTCAGGCTCAACCGATGAGCCGAAGGCTGTGATGGTTACGCACGAAAATATCATTGCAAACTCCAAAATTATTCGGGACTGTTTTCAAAACAACACGGAAAGCCTTTCGGTTTGCTGGCTTCCCTCTTGTCACGACATGGGTTTGATTGACGGAATCATTCAGCCGATTTTTAGCGGTTTCCATTCGGTGATGATGTCGCCCGTGCATTTTCTGCAAAAACCTGTTCGCTGGTTTAAGGCTATAGCGAAATACAGAGCGACATATTCGGGCGCACCCAATTTCGCTTTTGATTTATGTTGCGACCGTATTCGGGAAGAGGATTTAAGCGGAATTGATTTAAGCAGTTTGCGATGTTTGTATAACGGTTCCGAACCAATTCGCCCGCGAACGATTCGCAGGTTTACAGAAAAATTTTCATCTATTGGTATTTCTAAGGAGAAATTTTTTACCTGTTACGGATTAGCCGAAGGGACTTTAGCCGTGACGACTTCGATACTTGGAAAAGAGCCGACCTTAATTAAAGTTGCCCAAAAGAGTTTTGAACAAAACGAAATTCTATTAACAGAAAAAGAGCCATTTACAGAGTTGGTCGGCTGCGGCAGAGTAAATGGCGATACGGGCTTGAAAATCATCCATCCTGATTCTTTGAAAGAGTGTACGGAAAAAGAAATCGGTGAAATCTGGGTTTCGGGAAAGAGCGTCACGGCGGGTTATCTGAACAAACCGAAAACTACGGATGAAACATTTGTTGAATGCGATAGAGAAAGGTATTTGAGAACGGGAGACCTGGGGTTTCTTCTAAAGGGAGAGTTGTTTGTTACCGGAAGACTCAAAGACCTGATAATCATCAGGGGAAAAAATCATTATCCGCAAGACATCGAACAAACCGCTTCACTTAGCCATCAAGCATTACAGGCAAATGGTAGCGCGGCTTTTTCGGTTGATATTAACGACGAAGAAAAATTGGTTATTGTACAGGAAGTAAAGCGTTCGTTTTTGAGAGGAATTGATTATATGGAGGTGTTTAGTTGTATAATGACCGAACTTAGTCAAAGGCATGAAGTTTCGCCCCACGATATTGTACTGACTTTGCCGAACGCAATTCCAAAAACCACAAGCGGAAAAGTCCGGCGCAATCTGTGTCGAAATCTTTGGAATCTGCAGAAATTGGATTCATTGGCTTTTATGCGTGACAGCCTTTCATATAAATAAAAGGTAATTGATTAGGTCATCAACCAGCGGTTGAAAACGGCGTTCATATTTGTAGCCCACAATGCTAATTGTGCGACTGATGATTCGCGGCATCGGAGTTATCGAAGATAACGACATACTTTTCAGTTTGATTTTTATGTCGCCATTTTCAACGGCTCAAAATCTCTGTTTAATTTCCCCATAGTTGCACTATGGGCTACGAATATATTGCTGTCTTCGACAGCTAAAACCGATTCCTGATTAAAGTTTTTGAATTATTATCACTTGACCTTATCAGTTACAATAAAAGATGAATTTGAAAACCCGTGAAGAAATAGAAACCTGGCTAAAGGGAAGAATTGCAAAAGAGATTAAAACAAAACCGCAATCCGTTCCCGTTAATGTACTGTTTACAAATTTTGGGCTTGATTCAATCGTGATTGTAACGCTCGTCACAGATTTGGAAGATTGGCTTGATGTATCGCTTGACCCGACGATTTTTTGGGAATATCCGTCAATCGAAGCTCTTGGCGAATGGCTTATAACCGAAAAACTTACAAGTTAAAATGAGCGAAATTAATCCGTTGATTTGGAATCCTTTTCACAAGGGATATTTGGAAGACCCTTACGAACAACTACGTCTTTTGCGCCGCCAAAACCCTGTTCACAAAGGCATCAACGGATGTTGGATGCTATTCAAATATGAAGATGTTAAGGGCTTTTTGACAAACCCGGTTTTTCGGACAGTGAAATTTTCAGAGGCAATAGCAGCTAAAGGTCTTTTACTGGATGCGCCCGACGGTTTTGACAATCTTACAAAAGGCGCATCGAAGTTTTTATTTACACTCGACCCGCCGGACCACACTCAAATCCGTATGCTGATTACAAAGGTGTGGAGTATCAATAACCTGACCGAATTTATTCAAGAGGCTACGGAGGAATCAATGGAACGGCTCTCGAAAAACAGAGAGCCGGACATCATAGAAGACTTTGCTGTTTTTATTCCTTGTAAAATTATCTCTAAAATAATCGGTCTTCCGTTTGAGGATTACCGAAAACTAAAAGATTTGTCGTACCACACTATTCGTCTGTTTGAGTTTTTTGAATCCTTACACGCCTTTCAACTCTATAACCGGAAGATGGGAGAGTTTTATGAATATCTGGAGGCTTTAATTCAAAAGAAAAAACAAAATCCCGACGACACTCTGATTTCAAAACTCTTAGAGGTGAATCAGGAATCCGCCCAATCGCTTACACAATGGGAAATTATTTCGGTGATAATTTTGCTTATTTTTGCAGGTATTGAAACCTCAATTTCGCTATTCGGGCAGAGCGTTTTTTATTTGATTCAAAATAAGGAACAAGCAAAGCTTTTGCAAAAAGATGAACTTAATGTGACGAATGCCGTAGAAGAACTTATTCGCTTTATTACTCCTAATCAATATATTCGCAGAGTTGCCTCAGCCGATGTTGAAATAAACGGCGTAAAAATAAGAGCCGGTGAGCATGTTCTCGGTGTAGTTGCCTCGGCAAACCGCGACGCTTCTATATTTGAAGATTCTGAAACGCTCAACCTTACACGCGAAACAAATCCACATTTATCTTTCGGATACGGGTTGCATTATTGTTTGGGGGCAAAGTTAGCCCGCGAAGAATTAAAAGTTTCAATACCGACTTTGTTCCGTCGCTTTCCACAGATAGAGTTTCATCCGCAGGCTGTTTATAAATGGGATAACATGATTTTTAATCGAATGCTGAAATCGTTGCCCGTAGTTCTGAATCAATAACGATGTCTTTTGTCTCAATCTTTTTTCTACTCTTTTTAGCTTTTACAACCACAATCTATTACCTGTTGAAGACGAGATACCGCACGGTTTGGTTGTTGTGTGCTAGTTATTTCTTTTATCTCACCTGGCAACCTGCGTTCTCGGTTGTATTGCTCTTTGTAACTTTTCTTTCTTTTCGGTTCGGGAAAAAAATCGGTTCGGTTTCGGATAACAAACGAAAAAAACAATGGTTGGTTGTCAGTGTGGTTGTGTTAATTCTGCCATTGATTTTTTTTAAGTATTTCAATTTTCTAAACGACAATTTGACAAAAATCTTTGCATTCTTTTCTGTCAGAATCTTTTTGCCTAATCAACCTTATCTTGTTCCGCTAGGCATTTCATTTTTTACGTTTCAGGCAATCAGTTATGTGGCGGATATTTACAGAGGCTACCTAAAACCAGAAGACAGGCTTACAAAATTCGCTCTTTACATGGCTTTTTTCCCGACGCTTCTTGCGGGACCTATTGAACGTGCAAAAGCGATTTTGAAACAAATCAGCAATCCTGTCTCATTCGACAATCAAACAATACGTGCAGGTTTGCAGTTAATTTTATGGGGCGTTTTCAAAAAGGTGGTTTTGGCGGACAGAATGACCGATTTCATGGAGAAGGTTTACCGAAACCCGCAAGACTATCAAGGTGTTTTAATCTACTTCGCAATTATCTTTTCCGTCTTTCAATTATTCTGTGATTTTTCCGCATACTCAGACATAGCGGTCGGTTCAGCCAGGATGTTCGGCATACGCCTTACAAAGAATTTCGACGACAGGGTTTATGCCGCGCCTTCAAGAGAAATTTTCTGGCAGGATTGGCACAAAAGCCTTACGTCCTGGTTAAGAGATTATGTTTTTTTCCCATTGAGTCGCGGAGTGAAAAGCCACGTTCGTCTTTATGTAAATCTGTTGATTGTTTATTTGCTGGTTGGTGTCTGGCACGGGGCGACTTGGGGTTTTATCGCTTGGGGATTTTTGAACGGCGTCTGGTTGGTAATGGAAAATGCTTCAAAGAATTTGCGGCAACAGTTCTTCACGCGACTTGGTTTTGATGTAAACGGAAACATTTTTTACTTTCTATCGTGGCTGTTCATCTTTCATATAGGGGCTTGTTTCGGCACTTTTTTTCGCACTGATACGCCGCGTCAGGCATTTAGTTTTATCGGAAACATTTTCAATTCAAACATTGGTTTGCTCGCAAGATGGGAAACTAAAAGCTGTTTTGTGACGATTGTTTTTTTGCTCGTTATGGATTTTGTAAACCGACAAATTCCCAAAGGCGAAAACTTTGATGCGTTCGTCGCTCAACAAAAAACTCTGGTTCGATGGGTGATTTATATTTTGTTGACGGAATGGATACTCCGATACACTCATGTTTTCGATGAAAAAAAGTTTATGTACTTTAATTTTTAACGATGAAAGAATTGCTGCAAAAATTAGCCTTGTTTTTTTTGATACTCGTCTTAATCAAGATACCCGTCTTTTTGTTTTACGAAGACGACCCGATGTATCGAAAATCACAGTTTGCCAAACAAGAGTTTAACACCGTATTTGTCGGGTCAAGCCGAACAAAGTTCGCCATTGTTCCCGCCTACTTTGATTTGCTGACAGAACAAAAAACAAAGAGCTATAACTTTGGGATAGATGCAGGGCTACCGCCGCAAACATTTTTCTGGTGCGAGGAGTTAATGCTTGAAAGTTCATCGTTAAAATATGTGTTTTTTGAATTGAGCGGAGGCTTGAATGTATCCGAAGGCTATGTGGAAACTTGGAGAGAGTTTTACTTTGCTGACTATTCGCGTGTCTTGAAATACCTGAATTTCAAAGAATCAATGGAGTATCACGATAAATTGGTCGCGGGTTTTTTTAGACCGTCTTTGACACATACTGCTAACCGAATTGACCGCAATATCCCATGGGAAAATGTTTTTGAAGGGAACGAACTAAAAAAGAAAGCGGCAATTTTGCCGGAAGTTTTAAGAGAAAAACGTGGGTTTAATTTGCTGATTGAAAACGAGAAAGAAGATATTTCAGCGTTCGATGAATTTTACTGGAACAGAATTTTAAGACTTATTAAAATCGCCGAATCAAAACAGATTCATATCTGTTTTTTCATCGCGCCGAGAATAAAATCCGAAACCGAACTTAAAATGATTCAGCCGATTTATAGGAGGCTGGATAGAAAATACAAATCCGGTGCGGCGCATTATGACGAGATTTTTTATCAGGACGACACTTCGAGTGATGATTCGCACCTAAATCATAAAGGCGCAATTGAGTTCAGCAAATATATGGCTGAAGTGTTCAAATCTCAAAACTAATCAAATTACGATTTACGACGTGCCTTCATACGCTTAATCATCTGCGGCAACATTCGTGCGGTTTGAGACAATGAACCGCTTGCGAAATATCGTGCGAAATCTTTGAAAAGGGAAACGGTGTTTGAATCGTAACCAAACCACCAGACATCAGGGATTGAAGGGAAACTATTTACGTGAATATGTTTCGGTGCGACCAATTCCAGCAGACCAACTTTGCCATGAGTTCTGCCGTAGCCGCTGTTTTTGAAACCACCCCAAGGCGTTTGAGCTATGCCATGTGTGTAAAGAACTTCGTTGATTGTTACGGTTCCCGCTTCGATTTTGTCCGCGATGCGTTTGCCTTTTGCGATGTCGTTTGTCCAGACACTTGCGGTCAATCCGAATTCGGAATCATTTGCAAGCTTTATAGCTTCTTCTTCCGTTTTGAATGTCATTATCGGAAGCGTCGGTCCGAATGTTTCTTCACAGATGGCACGCATCGAATGGTTTGTGTTTGTCAAAACCGTAGGCTCGTAAAAGATGCCGTCTGTGTTTGGTTTTCTTTGTCCGCCTGTTAAGACTTTCGCGCCGTTGGCAACCGCATCGTTTACGTGGTCTTCGACGATTTGCAGTTGTCGTTCGCTCACCATTGAACCGAGTTCGGCATCTTCGTTTCTTCCGACATCTTGCTGTAAAGCCTTCACTTGCGTAACAACTTTTTCTATAAACTGCGGCGCAATTTTTTCGTGAACATAACAACGCTCGACCGAAGCGCACGACTGACCCGAATTTGCGAACGCGCCCCATACTGCCGCCTGTGATGCCGTGTCAAGATTAGCGTCTTCGAGAACAATCATGGGGTCTTTACCGCCAAGTTCCAATACAACAGGCGTTAAGGTTTTCGCCGCAGTTTCGGCAATTCGTTTTCCCGTTGCAACGCTTCCCGTAAACATGATTTTATTCACGCCGGATTCGACAAGTTCCGCACCTGTTTTTCCGTCTCCCGTTATGACCTTCAAAACATTTTCAGGGAGTCCTGCTTTCGTAAAAACTTCTTCAATCTTTAAGGCTGTGAGCGGCGTTAATTCGCTTGGTTTCAGAACAACAGTATTGCCCGACATCAAAGCCATGATGACTTCGCCCATCGGTATTGACCAGGGATAATTCCAAGGCGAGATTATGCCGATGACTCCGAGTGGTTTGTAAACTATGCGCGACGAACGCCCCATGAGACCAAATAAACCTATTGAAACTCTTTCGGGTTTTAATAACTTTTTCGTCTTGTGTGCATAAAATTGCATCAGGTCGAGCGAAGGCGCGATTTCCATCGAAAGGGCTTCTGCAACGGGCTTTCCCATTTCGTCGCAAATCACGTGCGCGATTTCATCAAGCTGTTTCAGAATCTCTTCGCGCGCACGCATCACATATTGCCCACGCTCATCAAAAGAAAGTGTTGCCCAAGCCTTTTGTGCTTCTCTTGCACGTGCGACAACAGCGCAGACTTCTTCCGCCGTCATGTTCGGAACGCTCCCGACCTCCGCGCCCGTAGCCGGATTGCGAATAATGATTTCGTTTATCGGTTGAATTGATGAAAGAATTGCCGCGCTCATAATGTTAACCTCTCTGCGTTAAGATTATAGTCTCAAGTCCCAAGTCTCAAGTTACGAAACAATTTAGTACGTTGGAAACTAAATTGTTCGGCATTTTACTCTCTGGGTTCTCCGACGCCGCAGGCGTCGGAGAACCCAGAGAGTAAAATTTCTTAAAACTTAACTTCAAATGCATTTGGGGCTTTTAGTAAAGTCCAAACCATCTTGTCGAGTTTATTATTTCCCCAATGCCAAATGACAAAAGGTTTGCAAGAGTAATTACGCCGAAGTTTCTCAGTTTGGTTTTTATGTTTGGCTCAAGTTGGTCTTTGAAGGCAAACCAGAACAGAATACATTCCGCGAGCGGGGCGAATGTTTCGGCGACAGCTAAATAAAGAAATCTTGATGAATTGGCGAAGAGAACAGACAAAACCAAAACAACAATCGGGTAAGTGCAAGCCGTCAGCCAAAAGCCTGCGAACGCACGTTGTTTCAGCGTGAGAGTTTTCGACAAACCGAAAATCAAAACAGGTGCCTCGATTAAAACAGTGATGATATAACCGACAGGAAGAAATAAAAACAATGTGGTTGGGTCGGATGTAACAGTGTTTATATCGGGTGGTGGTTCGTCAAAAAGCATAATTGGTTTTCAAATTTTTTAAGCGTTAGTTATTCGTTAAGTTTTACTATATGAAGACAGAACAAAACCCACAATACTTTGTCTGTTGATAAAAACATTTGCGGTAAGCTATCATTTCAACGTCCGCCATTTGTTGATGGTTATGCTTATATCAACCCTCATCCTTAATTAACAGAGATATTTATAAAGTCAAATTCTGTCGGATACCATTCACTGATTGTGCTTGGATTTGATTCTTAATCTGCGGTATGAATCTGAATTTTACGACAATTTATTTGATGATAGGAGTGCTGGCGTTATCTGTACTGATAATTTACGCATGGCGACATGCAGAACTTCGCGGAACAAGGACTTTTGCCATTAGTTGTTTTACGAGTGTTCTATGGATGTCGGGTGATGTCGTAGGTTTTTTTAGTTCCAACTTTGAGTGGCAGTACGCCGGTCAGGTTATAAGGTATGCGGGAGTCACATCTTTGCCTGTAACCGTCTTTGTTTTTACGCGACAGTATTGCGGTAAAAAAGTCTCTGCAAAACAAATACTCTTACTTTCGATTATTCCCGCAATCTCATATCTGATAATGATAACAAGCCTCTGGCACACACTATTTTTTACGAACATGACGGCAACCAATCAAGACACTCTGCACGTAAAATTCGGAGTCTATTTCTGGTTTGTTCACACGCCATACTGTTATCTTATGTCGCTGATAAGCATTCTTCTCGTCCTGCTTGAAATTAGTCGCATATCAAGACAGTTCCGCGCACAGATTATTTTTCTTGCAGTCTCTTTATTGATTCCTTTAGTAATAAACTGCGCGGGTCTTTTAGGATTGTTGGGTAAAATCAATTACACATCTTTGAGTTTCCCTGTGTTTTTGATAGTGGTGGCGATAGGAATATTTCGCTACAAATTATTGGGAAGCAGTCCCATTGCTTACGAAACAGTCTTTCAAACCATCAAGGACGGCGTAATCATTCTTGACCGCAATGACATTGTTATAGATATAAATCCGACAGCGGCAAAGGGTGCCGGCAAGTCTCGGCAAGAGATTATCGGCATGAGTTTGAAAGAAGCATTTTCACGTTGGCATGAGACGGTAGCCAAATATGAAAACGAACGCGAACTGCAAGATGAAATCGATCTCGATTTTGGTAAGCACAAAAGATTTTTTTCAATAAGCATCACACCGCTCGAAGGCATAAACAACACTTACGACGGGCGGATTATTACTTTCAGAGACATTACGGATAACAAGCGTCATCAACTGTCGCTTGAAACTCTGGCGTTTTATGACCCGTTGACGCGCCTCGCAAATCGTCGCAAGTTTCAGGAGGAAGTCGAAACCGCATTAGAGAAATCCGCTTTAACTAACGAACCTTTTGCTATTTTGTACTTTGACCTTAATCGTTTCAAAACCATAAACGACACAATGGGACACGAAATCGGCGACGAACTTCTGAAATACGTTGCGGCTCGTATCGCTTCAATCTTGCGTAAACCTGACATCCTGGCACGTCTTGGCGGAGACGAGTTTGTTCTTCTTCTTCATAATACAAACGAACAAGAGGTTAAAATGATTGCGGAACGCATTCTTGAAAATGTACAAAGACCCTTCAAGATAAACGAACACACACTTGTTGCAGGGCTGAGTATAGGAGCAGCTTTTCATCCTGAACACGGAAAAGATTTAACTGAGTTGTTGCGTCACGCAGATGCGGCAATGTATCTGGCAAAATCTCAAGGCGGCGGTCTGGCTTTTCTTCCTTCGGCGGAAACCATTACTGACAACGCGAGGATATAGATTTTCCTACAACAATCGGATCAAAAAAGGTGCTTCCGCCAAAACATGGGCAATTGCCAGGGCGAAATAGATGTCACGTGTCGTTGTGTAATTCGCAAAAAAGCAGATCCAAAGAGCAAGCACGATGAAAACTCCGATTGCCAAAACGGTTGTAACAGTTTTCGGAAATCCTTCGCGGTCAATCGCAAGCGGAATTTTCTTTGTTTCAAAAATGCCGGCTTTGTATCCGACAATCGGAATCAAAACAATCCAGACGCCGTAATGAATTGTCTCGAGAAAAACGTGCGTTGAAACAAGCAAGTGAGTTGAAACATTTGTCAGAATTCCCGCACCGGCATGATGAACTATTCGCCAGGAAAGTTCATTTGTTTCCGGCAAGTTTGGCGAGTTTGCTGTGAGCGTCCACATCACAACCAACATCAACGGCAACGCCGCAAGACAGAGATGATAAGCACTTCGCCATTGCGGCAATGTTCGTTTCAATTGCCTGTCAAGAAACCACATAGCAATAAAAGGGTGTATGTAAACAAGTGCAAGGCTAAACCATAACGGAGCGACCCAGGCGAACGCAGAGACGGCAAACCCTACGGCAAAAATCCAAGACCAATCACGTTTTGAAGATTGTTTTCCGCGAAGCCAGACCAAAACACAAATCCACATCAGCAAAAGCGTATTCCAACATGAGATACCAAAAGCCCAGGCATCTTCGTTCAGATACCAAGAACTTCCGAGCCAATAGAGCGTGAGAAAAGAAACCGTCAAAAAGCCAACACCACCGAGTGCGACGGTGAAAAAAGTTTTCGACCTCCCCCAACGCCGCGGCATTCGCGCAAGAAAATAACGAAACTCAACCCAATTGTGTGGTCCTGCGAAAAGAAAGATAGTTGCGATTGAAAGTTGTAAAGGCTTCCAGCCAATCAACACAGCAGAGAGCAACATAAAGAGCAAAAAACAGAGAGCAAAAGGCAGAGCAAAATTTCGCGTCCGCCTTTGCCGTATCAGTGCTGTGATGTCGGCTGTGTTTTGCATAACTTGTCGGCTATTTCATTTCTGTTGATTCCGGTATAGGAAGTTGCAAAACTATCTGAGTTCCGCTTTCCACGTATTCAATTTTAACTTCGCCGTATGCACCCCAATGACCTGCCAACTCAGTGGCTAAAATTTTTGAAGTTAAAGAACGTCCTGCTATCGGAGTCGGCAGCATATTTGCGTAAACGGCGGTTGTCGTCGCGCCAAACAAAGCAATGAAAGCTATACTCATAGCCAAGCGGGAATGATTTTTATTCTGAACGTGCGAACGTGCAAACCAAACTCCGCCCATAATCAAAGAAGCAGACAAAAACAGACCGAACATAATTGTTTGCGTTCCAGACATATTGAAACGGTTTGTTGTGGCGGCATTCAAAGAATCATCTCCTCCGTTTGCTTCCGCGTTCATCTCTTTCAGCAGATTGCGCGGGATTATCAGTGTTGCTTCTGTCACGCTTTTTGTAGGCTGAACCTTCATACGCACTTTTGAATTTGCGGGTTGTGGCGGTTTCTTTGTGTTTTTATTCGGTGACGGAATATCCGCAAACGCCGTAACCGTAAACACAAACGAAATCAAGACGAGCGCGATTCGATTGCATAGAACTTTCATTTTTTGGTCTCCATATAAAAGTTTTGAGTACAGGCTTTAGCCTGCCCTTTCGTTTAACAAAGCAGGCTAAAGTTTGTACTCAAAACTCAAAACTTTAGTTTTTGCCTGACGGTTTGTCGGAACCCTTTGGCAAAACGAGTGTCATCGAACTCGAATTACTATCAACGACTTCGATTTTTATATTTCCGTTTGCTCCGAAAATACCGACTTCGCTTGCAAGAATTTTGTCATCGAGTTTGTTGTATTGCGGTGGTGGCATATTTGCGAACGAAATGGTAGTAGCCGCACCAAACAAAACAAGCACTAAAACCCCGACGACAACTTTGTTTTTACTCGCACCTTTTCCGCGCACAAACCAGACGCCGCCAAAGACGAATGCCAGCGAAAGAAAAACGCCGCCCATCAATGCCTGTCTTGATGTAATGCCAAAACGATTCGCAGCATTTAGCGATTCTTCGCCGTCAATTTCGGCTTTCATCGTTTGCCAGATTTGCCTGGGAATAATTAGCTTTGCTTCCGTAGCGTTTTCGTCAACGCGAATTGATAATCGGGTGTTCACTGTGGTTAAAGGTTTCTTGGGTGTTGGGGGCGGAGTTTTGTTTGCGAACACCGTTAATGTTGTTAGAAGAAGAATTAAAACAGGCGCGATATATGTTGCAGACTTTCTCATCGGATTACAATCTCCTTCGGCAGATTTTGAACGCGGGCATTATAAACAGCCTTTCGTGTGAACGCGAAGAAAAAATTTCTCTTGCGACTTTTTTCTTGAGCTTTTGGTTTTGTTAAGCGGTTCGGAATATCTTTGATAATCAAATTGCGGAAATATGCCTTAGGTTGGGAATTGCATTAACGCCTTTACTGAGGTGTGGGCTTCAGCATTATTTTGTCTTTAATGAATTTAAGAATCCGCGCAATCTCATTTTTGATTTTTGGGCTTTTAATTTCGGCTTTTGCGATGGCGGTGCTAATAGTTGTTTCACCCGTCTGGCAAACGTGGAAACCCGCTACCTGTATGCCCGCACGATGCTTTTGCGAATCGGTAGGATTCGGAAATAAAGTTCTTCAACCTTCAAACACAATTTCATCGTTTGCTTTCGTTGTTGTCGGTGTTTTGATTTTCGGATTTAGAAACACCGGCAAAGAAAAAAGCCAATTGCGGCAAACTTATAGCTTCATCTTTGCTTTTTCGTTGATGTTTGTCGGTTTTGGAAGCGCGTTTTATCACACATCGCTTACGTTTACAGGACAATTTTTCGATGTGTTCGGAATGTTCTTGTTGGCGACGTTCATGTTTGTTTATGCGCTGGAAAGACTCTTTGATTTGGACGGAAAAGTTACATTGACGCTCTATTTTTTTCTCAATCTTCTTTTTGCTTTTCTAATTGGCACCGTTCCCGAAACACGTCGTTTTCTATTCACATCGGTTGTAATTGTCTCTATGGTTTTTGAATTATTTACTTACTACTACAAAAAACAGACGATGAAAATAGAATGGTTTTATGCCGGTTTTGCCGTGTTTGCCTCAGCCTTTTTGATATGGGTGCTTGATATTTCAAAAACGGTTTGTAGCCCGCATAGCCCCTTACAAGGTCACGCCGTCTGGCATCTGTTAGGTGCGGTGGCGACCGCATTTCTTTATCTTTATTACGCAAGCGAACGACGCGACATTTCACGTCGCGCTTAGGTTTGGTTACAATGCTTCGGCATTAAAGTTATCAGAAGATTTTCAAGAACTGTTCATGTAGAACAGACTGGCAGTCTGTTTACATCCTGAAACAATATAAAATCACTCGACAGACTAGCAGTCTGTCGTACTATTTTCTAAGGAGACGCTAAAACAATGAAGCGACCGCAACTCGTTGAGTTGATGAACCACATAGGCGAAGATTCAATCGCAATTATTCCAAGTTCGCGTGAAATCACGCGCTCGCACGATTCACATTTTCGTTTTCGACAGGATTCGGATTTTTTCTATCTGACAGGTTTTGACGAACCCGATTCGATTGCCGTTCTTTTACCTTCGCACAAAAAACATCCCTATATGCTTTTTGTGCGCCCGCGAAATAAAGAGCGTGAAATATGGGACGGTCCGCGTGCAGGCGTCGAAGGCGCAATGCAGGATTACGGAGCTGACGCGGCTTTTCAGATTGATAAGTTTGAAAAAGAGATTCTTAAATACCTGAGCGGTCCCACAAAACTCTATTATCGTTTCGGTGTTCATTCGGATTTGGATTCGCTAATCCTGGATTATTTCAACAAGTCGAAAATCATGGGGCGCAAGAAAGAATATCGCGCACCGCACACAATCATTGACCCTGCGACAATCGTTCACGAAATGCGCCTCATTAAAACCGATGAAGAGGTCGCATTGATGCAACGCGCCGCAGACATAGCCGCCGAAGCACACGTTGAAGCGATGAAGAAAACGAAACCGGGCATGAACGAATTTGAGGTTGAAGCGATTGTTGAATACGTCTTTCGTCGCAAAGGCGCGGGCGGTCCCGCTTATACTTCAATCATAGGCGGCGGAGCTAATGCAACGATTTTGCACTACATCAACAACAACGCTCCGTTAAAAGACGGCGACCTGCTTTTGATTGATGCAGGTTGCGAATATAAAGGCTACGCCTCGGACATCACGCGCACATTTCCCGTAAACGGCAAGTTCACAAAAGCACAACGCGAGGTCTATGACGTTGTTTTAGAAGTTCAGAAAGCCTGTGTTGAATTAACAAGACCCGGCGTCAGCAACGAAGACCGTCAAAATGCCGCGATTGATTTATTGACCGACGGAATGCTCAAACTCGGACTCTTGAAGGGCAACAAAAAAGAGCTGATTAAAAAGAAAGAGTACATGAAGTTTTATATGCACGGTCTGGGGCATTACTTGGGTTTGGACGTTCACGATTTGGGAAGCTACTACGGCGGCAAAGACGGAATTGAACCACGCAAATTTGAACCCGGAATGGTCTTAACCGTCGAACCCGGTCTTTATATCGCGCCCGATGCGAAAGACATTCCCGACAAATATCGCGGCATAGGCATCCGAATCGAAGACGATGTTCTCGTTACGGAAAACGGACAGCGTGTTCTGACGCACAAAGTCCCGAAAGAAGCGGATGCGATTGAAGCTTTGATGGCAAAAAGAAGATAAATACTCTGTAATCTAAGTTCATTAACATTTGGCAAGAGTTTTGAGTCCCGCCTTTAGGCGGCTGTTTCTAAACATTAGCCGCCTAAAGGCGGGACTCAAAACATTAAATAACTTAGATTACAGAGTAATAAACCTAAATAAAGATGAACACGGATGTCTGAAACTTCTGTCTGTGTTCATCTTTATTTTTCTGTGGTTACTTTTTCCGTTGTTTTTTCATTTTTTAGTCTCAACGGGTTTGTGATGTTCAAGTCGAATTCAATCGGGACGGCGCGTTTGAATTTGAAGATGAGTTTTTTATAACGACCGCAGACATAAACGCGACCTTTTACGGGCCATGTTTCCTGTGGTTTTATTACTTCACCGAAAACATTTGTTAAAGCATTTGGCATACTAACGAAGACGCGAATGGCATGTGGAAGCTGTATGGCTTTTTCGTTGGGGATGTCGAACGGCGTCAAATAATCCTCAATAGTTACGTTTGTGTTGTTTACCGTTACATCTTCAAAAACGAGCAGGTCAACTTTACCGCCTTGTTTGACGGCTGAAACAGTAACTGTAATTTCAAATGTGACGCCAAAGGGAGTTACGCGTACAAGTTTGGGTTCACCGACTTTTACAAGAGCATCTGTTTCTTCTTCACCCTGATTCTGGTTCGGGTCGTTTTGTGGTTTGGGCGTTTGATTATTCGTTTGCGCGTCTTTCTCTTTTTTGATTTCAATCTTTGCCGTTGTGACTTTGTAGCCGCGAATCTCTTTCGGGTATTCGCGTTTGTTTTGTGCCGTGGCTGAAATCAGAAATGCGAACAAAAGAAAAGAAGCAAACACCGCGTTAAGACGTTTGCTTCGGTTAAATGTTATTTGCTTTTTTCTCATCTGTCGTTACCTTTTTAAGACAGCGTTTCAGATGGACTAAGCTGAATGTTCGTTTGCTTCTTCTTCTAAATCGTCCTCTGCTTCTTCTTCGCCTTCTTCAGTTTTTTCTTCTACGGGTTCGGCAATCTCTTCTCTGTCGGGATTTTCTTTTTGCAAATCATGTTTGATTGCGTCAAGGATTCCGTTGATAAACTGTGTAGCCTCGTAAGTAGAAAAACGTCTTGCTATTTCCAAAGCCTCGTTAATCGCAACAGTGTGCGGCGTAGGCTCAAAGAGAAATTCGTAAACAGCAAGTCTTAAAACATTTCTGTCAACTATTGCCATACGTTCTATGCGCCAATGTTCGGCACGCGAACGTATGCGTTCATCAATAGTTTTCAAATTAGATAAAGTGCCAATCGCCAACCTAGTGGCGAATTCACGCGCCGAATCATCGAGTTCTGCGTCACTGATTTCGTTCCAGTAATAACGCACGAGTTCATCGCCGCGAACTTCTGATACATCTGCCGCAAAGAGCATTTGCAAGGCGGATTCACGCGCCTTACGTCTTAACCCCATAGTTCTTTTATTTCTCTAAAAGTGATAAGCACTCAGATGGCAATGGGCATGAAGATATAAATGCGGGGATTTAACTTCTTGCCATTATGAACGCTAATCAACTGTTTACTTCCTTATAAAGATTGACCAATTCGACAGCAGCCATAGCCGCCTCAAAACCTTTGTTGCCTGCTTTTACTCCCGCTCTGTCCATCGCCTGTTCAACCGTGTCTGCGGTAATTATGCCGTAGGTCACGGGTAAACCTGTTGTCATTCCGGCATGGGCAACGCCTTTTGTTGCCTCCGAAGCGATGTAATCAAAGTGCGGCGTCTGTCCGCGAATCAAAGTGCCAACACAGATAACAGCGTCAAATTTTTTCGACGCGGCTACTTTTTGTGCAAGCATTGGAATCTCGAACGAACCCGGAACTTTGAAAATTTCTACATCAACTTCTTTCGCACCCAATCTTTCAAGAGCGTCAATCGCGCCTTCAACAAGACGAGCCGTCAACAAATCATTCCAACGACTTGCGACGATTGCGAATCGAAAACCTTCGGCGTTTAGTTTTCCGCTATGAACAACTGGTTGCAAACTACTTCTATTCTCCAAACAAAAGTAAAAACAAACTACGCAAAGCAGTATAGGAAAGCGAACGGCGAGTGACAAGTGGACAATCGTAGCAGAAGCAGAAGCAGTTGCAGAAGCAGAAGCAGAAGCAGAAGCAGAAGCAGAAGCAGAAGCAGAAGCAGAAGCAGAAGCAGTTGCAGTTTTCAGTGACAATTATCGAGAGTCAATTGCCGACTGCAACTGCAACTGCAACTGCAACTGCAACTGCAACTGCAACTGCAACTGCTACTGCAACTGCAACTGCAACTGCAACTGCTACTGCAACTGCAACTGCAACTGCAACTGCTACTGCAACTGCAACTGCAACTGCAACTGCAACTGCAACTGCAACTGCAACTGCAACTGCTTCTGCTACTGCAAACTGTGTTATCCTAACGCCCTCTCCTGAGCTTTCAATAAATGTTTTAAGGTGGTTGTTATGAAATTGCGATTAATGTGTCTTGTTCTCTTTTTGTGTGTGACGGCTGTGATTGCCGAAAACTTTTTGTCTTCGGCAAATACTGAGAGCGTGCAACAGGTTAAATCAAAAGATATTGTTTTGCGTTCAAAAAAGACTATGGCAGATTTTCATTCTTACGCGAATACGAAAGAGGTCATTGTTAAGAGCGTTCACTTAGACCTTGATGTGGATTTTAACAAAAAGGCTTTACAAGGCTTTGCAATGTTGACGCTTTCAAATAATAAAGCCAAGCAATTGATTCTCGACACGAGGGCTTTGAATGTCACAAAAACAGAAGCATCAGCAAACGGAATAAAGTTTTCCGAAACACAATTCAACATCGGAACATCCGACCCTATTTTAGGCGCGCCCTTGACGATTCAACTTCCGGCTAATACAAAACAAGTCCGCGTTTATTATTCGACTTCTGAAAAGGCTTCGGGCTTGCAATGGCTTGAGCCGACACAGACAGCCGGAAAAAAACAGCCATTCATGTTCACACAGTCGCAGGCGATTCACGCGCGAAGTTGGATACCGATTCAAGACACGCCGCAAGTCCGCGTAACTTATACTGCACGCGTTCGCACACCAAAAAATTTGCTCGCTGTAATGAGTGCGGACAATTCCGCAAACACCGCACGCGACGGCGATTACACTTTCAAAATGCCGCAGGCAATTCCCGCTTATTTGATTGCTTTGGCTGTCGGGGATTTAGAGTTCAAAGCAATTGGAAGACGAACTGGCGTTTATTCAGAGCCTTCGGTCGTAGCAAAAGCCGCCAAAGAATTTGAAGATACAGAGAAGATGGTCATCGCTACGGAAAAACTTTACGGCGCATATCGCTGGGGGCGTTACGATATTCTCGTTCTTCCGCCGAGTTTTCCTTTTGGCGGAATGGAAAATCCACGCATGACATTTGCAACGCCTACAATCTTAGCGGGCGATAAAAGTCTCGTTTCTTTAATCGCGCACGAACTCGCGCATTCCTGGTCCGGGAATCTTGTAACAAACGCGACGTGGCGGGATTTTTGGCTGAACGAAGGTTTTACGGTCTATCTTGAGCGCAGAATTTTGGAGGCTGTTTACGGACGCGGGCGTGAAGAAATGGAAGCATCACTGGGGCGTACATCTTTGATTGAAGAGATGGCGGGTCTTGATGAACGCGACCAGATTCTTCACGTTGATTTGAAAGGGCGCGACCCTGACGACGGGTTTACGGGCGTTCCTTACGAAAAAGGAAAGCTCTTTTTGCGACATCTTGAGGAAACCTACGGGCGCGACAAATTCGATTTGTTCCTAAAATCTTATTTCAACAACTTCGCTTTTCAGAGCATTACGACAGAGGACTTTTATGCCTTTCTTCAGAAAAACTTAATCGAAAAATATCCTGCAAAGAAGGGAATTGTTCCCGTTGATGAATGGATAGAGAAACCGGGACTTCCCGCAAATGCGCCCGAGCCAAAATCCGATGCTTTTGCCCGCGTTGAAGATTCTGCAAACCGTTGGCTAAAAGGCGAAGTTGAACTATCAAAGATTCAAACCGCATCGTGGTCAACCCATGAATGGCTGCATTTCTTAAAGAGTATGCCTGCGGATTTGAGCGCAAACCGTATGGCTGAACTTGACCGTGTTTTCAAGTTCACACAAACGGGAAATTCCGAAAAATCTTTTCAGTGGTTGATGATGGCAATAAAGAATAAATACGAAGCGGCTTACGCACGTCTTGAAGAATTTTTGACGACAATCGGAAGACGTAAATTCCTGAAACCGCTTTATGAAGAACTGGTGAAAACCGAAGAAGGACGCAAACATGCTGTTGCAATATACAAACGCGCTCGTTCGTCATACCACCCGATTGCTGTTACAACGATTGACGGAATTGTAAGATGGAACGAAGGGTAATCCTGTTTCAGAGCGGCGACTATCGCCCTCTCAACTTCAGGTTGAAAGACAGGAAATTTGTACAGATTGATTGTCGCAGACTTACGCGGATACAACGCTGGTTTATTTTATTTGAACCGGCGTTGTATCCGCGTAAATCTGCAGTTGAATAAAATACTCCTTGCTTTTTAAATTCTAAGTTTTATCTTTAGATAGGGTTATCAGGCAATATCAATGCGGTTCAAGAGATCATTAAATCTTGGGTCTGAGCGAAGGCTGTTTACTTCGGGATTGACGCCAAGCCAAGTTATAATTTCGTTGCGTTCATTATATGTTTTTTCGAGCCAGGCAAACGCTTTGTCATTATCGCCCAACCCCGCATAGATAAGAGCAACATAATACGGTGAGACGTATAGACGTTTCTGTTGTTTTTGCAATTTCGCACAGATTTTAAGTGCTTCATTTCGTTTGCCAACTATTGCAAGTGATTGTCCGAGATGCCCCAAAGTTGTAAGGCTGTCGTCCATTGAGCAGGCATTTTCATATTCCGTTATTGCTTGTTCCATGTTCCCCATTGACTGATAAGCCATTCCGAGACAAACGCACGCGGGGTAGTAAAACGAATTCATTTCCAGAACATGCGTAAGCTGTTCTATGCTCTGTTCGTATTGACCCATCATGTATAAAGTTGCTCCCAGACTTACGTTAATCTGAAGAGATAACGGATCCAGATTAAGTGCCCGTTGAAATGCTGCTTTAGCTTCATTAAATTTACTCATCCGACTTAAACACAGACCATAAAAGTGATGAGCGATGGCAAGACTGGGGTTGCATTCAATTGCACACAAGAATTCTCTTTCTGCTCCCTCCTGATTCCAATCATAGAGTTCCATCACTAATCCTAAAGCGGTGTGAGATTCAGCCAATGTGTCATCAAGTTCGACTGCCTTCAACGCGGCAACTTTCGCTTTGGGCATCGCTTCTTGCGGGGATAAATAAAGATTCGACAGACGATAATAAGAACTAGATATACCTGCAAATGCGAGTGCATAATTAGGGTCAATTTCTATTGCCTGTGTGTAGTATTTAATGGCTTTTGTTAATCCTTCTTTAGTGTATTTGCTCCAGTAATAACGCCCTTTCAAACACAAATGATAGGCTTCTGTGTTTTCGGGATAATGTTTTGACAATGGTTGTCTTTCTTCGCCTGTTAATTTGAGCCGCAAAGCTTTGGAAATCTCGCATGAGATTTCCGCTTCAACCTCGAAGATGTCCGACATTTGGCGGTTGTACTGTGCGCCCCACAACTGACGCCCGTCATTGACTGCAACCAACTCAGTCCTGATAATCAACCTCTGTCCCATTTGTTGAATCTTTCCCATTAAAACAGCACAAATGTTTAACTCGCGCCCGATCTCTTGGGCGTTGACTTCAACTCCTCTGTAACGGGATACAGTGTTGTATGCCAGGACACGCAGTTGAGGCAATTGTGATAGGTTGTTAATTATACAGTCTGTTATTCCATACAAAAGATACTCGGAGTTTACCCCGGCACCTTCACTACTAAACGGTAAGATTGCCAGTGAATCTATAGGAGATTTGTTAGAACTTTTCTCTAACGGCAACGAGGTAACATTTGTGTAACTCTTAGATAAACACTTGCTTTGTTGGATAGACACTCTGTTGACTTCTGCGACAAACATATAACCGCGTCCGGGGATTGTTACAATGTAGTTATGGTCAGGTGCGCGTTCACCTAACAACTTTCGTAATGTCGAAATGTTGTAGGTCAGGTTGCCCTCTTCCACAAAGCTGTTTGGCCATAATCTGCACATCAAGTCTTCTTTACTCAGGACTTCACCATGATGTTCGACCAAAGCCAGCAAGGTTTCAAATATCTTGGGTGCTATCGGAATCGTCTGGCTCTCACGCAACAAACATCTTTTTGCTGTATCAAGGCGAAATAAGCCGAACTCATAACAGAATCTGATAGATTGATTCATAACTCGGATAGATTGATTCATAATACTAAGGTTTTCTAATAAAATCTAAGGACATCCAAGTATCTCTTCGGATATACTTTTCAATAAGCAAACTTAGAACAGTCATTTCAATGAAAATCTTAAATTCATAGCACTCGTTTATAGCATCGGACTCTATAAATTGGGGCAATCTACGTTGTGTTCGGGTTGCTTGTTGTACCACATTACAACAGAACGAGACAAGCAAACCAAAACACTCGGCGGCAGATAAAGCTTTTATATGTCGTTAAAGCAATCTGCCAAACATTCTTCAACGAGTAGGGTGCAAACAACATGGCGTGAGCCATATTGAAAGTATCTTTTTCGGGGTTTCTGTTTAAGTGAATAACACTAAATTCTGATTCAACGCTTTCTATATAAGACAAACCGATAACAAATGGTGTTTATGAAACTCAATGCAATGAAATAAGTAACGAATATCAAAAAGGAGCAAAAATAATGACGAGTGTAGAAAAAGACGCAAACTGCAAACTCAGGTGGCAAAACTTTTTGGGTTTTGTTATCGGGTTACTTGTTTTAGCGATTTTGGGATATGGTTTATTAGTCAGAGGTTCTTCAACAAAAGCTCAAATCAAAGGTTCTCAAACAAAAGCACTAAAGATAAAGTCAATGCGGCTTTTGACATCCGATGAAGGTTGGGTTTTGGGAGACAGACATCTTTTTTGGACTAATAGTGCGGGTGAGAAATGGGTGGAAATAACACCTCAGGACTTGGGCACAAGCACCATTTTGAATGCCTTCTTTATTGACAGGGCGATGGGGTGGGTTGTCACTTTACAAGACGATTTGAAAAGCGAATCAGACTCTGTTTTAGAACTGTCAACAACGACAGATGGCGGTCAAACATGGTCAAAAAAACCGCTTGCTACACTTTCAGGCGATGGTATTGGTTCTGTCTCGGTTGACTTTACAGACGTTCAGAACGGTTGGGTGATGACGCGCCTTGCATCAAACTCGAATTTCAATCGCGGGCTTTTGTTGGCAACGACAGACGGCGGTCAAACATGGAATAAACTCCCTGCTCCGCCAGCAGGCAACCCTGTAAATTTCACATCTGCGACCGATGGTTGGATAGTCGGTGGACCCGGCGACAATTCTCTCTATGTTACACGCGACGGTGGATACAGTTGGAGACAGCAATCTGTACGTTATCCTTCGGCAGAGTATAAAACGGGCGAAGTTGTTTACACACTCCCCTCTTTTCAGAATAGCCAAGACGGAACATTGTTAGCCACATTCACCAGGGAGACGCGTTCATCTGTGGTTTTTTACGACACACGCAACGGTGGCAAAACATGGAGTATAAGAACCATTCTTCCGATTTCGGGTGAGGTTGGAACAAGTACATCAATTGTTTCATCTGTAGCCGATTACAACACTGTAATAACAATTCTTCCACAAGACTCAAACCTGGTTGTATTGGAGCGCAATGCACAACCGCGTAGCTCTGGCACGCTTACAAACTTATCATCCGATGCCGCCATTACCCGGGTAGATTTTAAGAACAGCAAAGAAGGCTGGCTGGTTGTTTCCGTTGGTCGTTGTCTTGGCTTTAAGGCTGAGTGTGTGCAGGAAACAACACTACTGGCGACAACAGATGGCGGTCAAACTACGACGGAAATCACACCGCAGATAGAGGCATCCGAAACAGACATACAACCTAACCCTGAATCTGTTGTTATTAGCAAACAGAAGGGTTTTGACAAATGCGCCGCAGATACGGTCAGCCGTATGCAGACATGGTGGAATTCAAGTCCATATTACGACGCAAACATATATATAGGCGGAGTAAATCGTGGTTGTTCACAAGGTAATCTGACATCATCTTGGGTTACTTCGATATTCAATCAAGGCTGGCGTTTGATTCCAACATGGGTGGGACTGCAAGGACCGGGTAGCGTCTGTACAGGTTGCAGTAAGATGAGTACGAACACCTCAACCGCCCGTTCACAAGGTCGCAACGAAGCCGAAGCGGCGGCAAATGCCGCTAATAATTTAGGGCTGCGCTCGCGTTCGATAATCTATTACGACATGGAAAGGTACGATACTACTTCAACAGGCAGAGCCGCTGTGCAAGCATTTATAGACGGTTGGGTTGACCGTCTTGGAGAAAGAGGCTACGACGCAGGGGTTTATGGCTCGCCCAAAAATGCTCTGGAAGATTGGCAAGGAAGCGGTATCACTCCTCCGCGAGCCGTGTGGATAGCAAAATGGGATGGACGCGAAACAGTTTTTGGCTTGTCGCCTTTGCCTGATGGACTTTGGTGTTGCTCGCAGCGCATTCATCAATATCGCGGAGACCACAACGAAACATGGGGCGGTGTTACCTTTAACATAGATAACAATATCTCAGACGGCCCTGTTGCACGCCCGTAAGGCGTTAAAAGATAGTAATGTTGCTTTTGGATTGTGAAGGCGGCTTAGGTGTAGCAAAGTCTTTAATCCAAGAGCAACGTCACGAATCAAGAAAAAAAACAATAAATTGAACATAAGACAGAAGAGGCATTCTTACTTTTGCGTCATTTTCAAAGTGAAGGTGTGGGTTTCTGTTTTCTGTTGTCAGATAGCTTGATCTTGAAAAGAGTACAAAGCAGTTGTTGCCGAATATCAACTTGAATTTGAGGAGGTTAGAGTGAGCGATAAACACAATAAGAGTGATAAAAAACCATGTTTAGACGTATCTAGGCGTCGGTTTTTGGGAAATGCCGGAGTCGTTGTTGCGGGAGTTGCCGCGTTAGCAGTCGTGCCTGACGTAGCGGGGCAGAAACTTACGGAACGACCGAAAGCTTTTGTGTCGGATGTTGATTGCGATTGCGGAACAGAGTCTGCAATTCCTTTAATGTCCGCCGCAATGTTTCGAGGTCAATACTTTGGCTTGGCATCGCCGGAATCGGGACCCGGTCTGTTTTCTTTGAATACGGATAAAGCGCAACGAGTAACGCTTGGTTCACAATTAAAGATAGACCTGCCCGAAGGCTTTGTTTTTGCCTCTTTGGGAGTTGTAAACGACCAATTGATTCTTTGTGGAAGCCTTCCGTTTCTCCTGGAGAGTTATGAAGTGGACTATGAAATGAGTGATGACGTTCGCGCTCTGATGAGCGACATTCCGCCCGGATTGCCGACAAGCGGAAAAGGGCGCATTGATGTGACGGGTCTTGAGCCTGCTGTGTTCATAGTAAATCCGCCTTACACCGAAATTCTTTCTTTGCCTGCGATGCCCAAGCGTTCTTTTGCAATCGCAACAGCAGTAACCGAAACAGAAAACGGCGGGTTTGCAGTGATGATTGAACACTCTGACGGGGTGAATGAATCACGCTATGCCTCGGCTGTTGATGTTCTTGAAGAACAAAGAGGGCAATGGGTCAGATGGTCTGCGGGTAAGAATTTAGGAGAGAGCGGACCAAATTATTTGACAATTAGCGGTGATGAAATCGCCGTTGGAATAAACACCATGTACCAAAGTTCCAGACTGGTTAAACCCAAACAGGAATTGTCATCGGAGACATTATCCAACATTGCAGCGAATCGAATTCTTTCTCTTGTTAGTTGTGAGGGCGGATTTGCCGCTTTGACAAAGGATGGCAGCAACGCAAGGGTTTGGTTTTCGACGCTTGAAGGAAGATGGGCTGATGGTGGAACAAAACACATAAACCGCGACGAGATTGTGGATGCAGTTACCGTCGGAGGTACTAAGGGACAAGTTATTCTGATTGGTCGCCATGCAGCTCGACTTATAAATATGAACACGACCGTTTTGGGTCGCAAATCAGGAGGTGATACGAATGTCATGTAACAACACAAGCCCGATTATCCGCAGTTCTATCGGTAGTAAATCCCTACACCATCGAACGGGATTTGACAGTTGCGGTTTTGGAACACACGGAGGCACGCACAACGAAGAGTTCAACTCAACCTTTCACAGTTCGTGCACTTCATGGATAAACTATTTCTCCGGTTTAGCGGGCTGGCCCGTAGATTGGGTCGGTGATGTTGGAGTTCTTTCCTGTCGCCCGCCGTCATTGCACGCTCAGGCGCGTGCTTTAGATCTGACGCGCATACAGAATCCCAATGGCGCTTTTATTGACATGAACACACACTGGAATCCAAGCAATAGCTGTATCAATGGCAACCTCGGATTTGTACGACACTATATCGCAGTTGCCGCGAGTCTGCGGCGATATGTAGGAACAGTATTAACGGCATGGTATAACTCTGACCACCACAACCACATACACTTTGACAACGGAACATCGGTAGGTCCGATACGCACAACTGCCAGAACGGATGCTACATTGATTCAAGCTGTGTGCAGATACATGAATAACGAGAGCATAGTCATAGATGGTGATTGGGGACCTGCCACTGAAGGCGCATATGGACGATTACTGACCAAAGTGCGTATGCAATGCAAGAATCCTAAGGGCAATACATCGGATGCTCTGTTGCTCCTGGATAGAATAGTGCAGAGTGCCATACGTGGACAGACTGTCGGCGGTTTTGTTGGTCCATGCTAAATCGAAACACACCGTATCGGCGTATCAAATCAAAATAAATCTTTACAACCCGACGCTCCGCAGTATCAGCTTTAGTTAAGGTTTCGTGCAGGGTTAAAGCACAACTAAAGTTGATATTGCGAAATGTCGGATTGTAAGGGGTAATTTTGACCTTATGATTTTAATATTGCTTTTCAACCAATATTAAAATTAAACTTAGTCACTTGGACGTGACTCAAAACCTATTGTGAGGACAAAAATGAGAAAGAATCTTAAAATAAATACTGGAAGAAGTTTGTTTGTTGTTTTAGCAACTATCTTTGTCGCAGGATTTTACATTTACGTTTTATCACCGAAAGCGAGCGGACAAGAGAAAGTTTCGCTTTCTGGTTTAAGTGAAACATTGTCGGATTTAATTCAAGACGAAAAAGGTTTATTGAGGGAATCAGGACAAACCGGACTTTTTAAGTTGGGTGAAACAAAATCACGCTTATCCGAAGACGAAAAAAGTTCAATTGCTTCGGTCAGCGAAAGCGAGATTAGCTTTAACTTGACAAGTCTTAGTGAAATAGATTCAGAGCGGCTAAGTTTTCCTTTGCCGGATGGTAAAGTTCATGTTGCCGTGAAAAGAAAAACGGAAGGCATTGAATATCGTGGCAAAAGAGATTTTACCTGGCGTGGAAAATTAGAAGAAGAAGGTTTGTCGGGCGACGTGATTTTGACTTTCACAGACGGGTCGGTTTCCGGCTTAATTTATTCGGGAAACACCGTTTATGAAATAGTTTCAAAAGGCGGACGACAAATCTTAGTTGAACTCGACCAAAGCAGATTTCCCGGCTGTGCGGGCGAAATTAAGTCGGACGAATTTGAGTTTGAAACTAAGGGGTTTGAGTTTGAAACCAAAAGCGAGGTAACAACTGAGAACAACATTACGGCTGAGGATACGGGAAACACGATTGATGTTTTAGTCCTTTACACAAATAATGTTAAAAACTCGCTTGGGGGCGATACACAAGCGCGAAATTTTGCTCAACAAGCAATTGACTCTACGAACACGGCTTATATCAACAGCAGAATTACTCAACGTGTTCGGCTTGTACGCGCTCAACAATCTCCCATCGGCGAAGCGGGATCGTTAAGCACTGAACTTTCCAATTTACGCTCCAACTCGAGCGTCACTAATTTGCGAAACCAATACAACGCAGATCTTGTGGCGATGATTTCAAACACAAACGATGGTTGCGGAATCGGTTATTTGATGGGGAGCACAAGTGGCAATGCAAACAACGCTTTTACAGTTACTTCGAGAACCTGTGCCGTTGGAAATTTATCTTTTGCACATGAACTCGGACACAATATGGGAAGCGCACACAACCCCGAAAACGGAAGTGGAGGAACTTATTCTTATAGTTTCGGGCATTGGGTGAATGGGGTTTTCCGAACAGTGATGTCCTATTCTAACCCTTGCACGTCGGGTTGCACACGAGTCGCCTATTTTTCCAATCCATCGGTTAATTATAGTTCTCGCCCAACCGGCACCAGTTCTCGTGATAACGCACGTTCGATAAACAACACAGATGTTACGATTGCTAATTATCGTAGCGGCGGAAACTAACAACAGCTACATATTGATGCTAATCAATGGTTGAAAATGCCCGATTTAAAAACAATAGGTTTATAAAGTTGGGCTTATGAGATGGTAAAACCAAGTTCATCTGACATTGAGTTTTCAAGTTCAATTTCAACCATTGATTAACACTTTAATCTTATTTGTCTTTTTGCCTCTTTCAGAATATCCTGCGTGTAAAAAATAGCCGCGTGTGGTGTTTAGTGCTGTGGTTTCAGACATGAAAACTCTTAACAAAGACATACCTGATGAAGATGCCGCTCTATAACCGTCAGAAGGCAATATTTACAACAACAATTATTTTATTTGCACGAGTTTTCTTGTTTTGTAATTTCGTAACTGATTAGTTCTACTTTGTCAGAATAAAATAACTGACGAATTGTGGTTTTTAGCCCGTGAATACGGGCGATAGCACCCCGCTTCGCGGGTTAAATCAAATAAGTTCAGTAATATC